>Ga0207684_10006772_pt1 | contig 10394 bp, 9 predicted proteins | sample KBSK5501metaG_FD_184342 | JGI IMG/M metagenome (GOLD analysis project Ga0207684, IMG submission 184342) | Corn, switchgrass and miscanthus rhizosphere microbial communities from Kellogg Biological Station, Michigan, USA - KBS K5-50-1 metaG... | ecosystem: Host-associated > Plants > Roots >... | reverse complement strand
AAGCGGATCGCCTGGCGGATTAGATGGTAGAAGTTGGGCACGTGGTATTTCTCGTTCGGCGCGTGCACGTTGTCGTCGGGCAGGCCGGTGCCCATGAAGATGACCGGCACATGCAGCACGCTGTCGAAGAGCGCGCCTACCGGAATCGAGCCACCGGAGCGCTCGAAGACCGGCGCACGGCCCCACTCCTGCTCCAGCGCCCGCTCGGCGGCGCGCATGAACGGGTTGTCCAGCGGGACTAGCACCGCGTCGCCTCCGTGCACGGAGGCGACGCGCATGCGCACTCCCGGCGGGCACAGCTCCTGCACGCGCCGCTCCAATAGCGGCAAAACCTCAGCCGGGCGCAGCCCCGGCGGCAGGCGCAGGCTCACTTTGGCGGTCGCCTCCGCAGGAATCACCGTCTTGGCGCCTTCGCCGGTGAAGCCACCGCTGATGCCGTGCACCTCCAGCGTTGGCCGCGCCGTGCCGCGCTCGATGGGATCGATCTCTTGCTCGCCTGGCAGCACGTCTATGCCCATCTCCTCGCGCCACAACCGCGCCACATCCACGGGATTGCGCGCCCACAGCGCGCGCTCCTCCGCCGTCACCGGCGCGCTGCGCTGATACAGCTCTGGAATGGTGATGTGGCCGTCCGCGCCCTTGAGCCCGGCGAGCACCAGCGCCAGCGCATGGATGGGATTGGGTCCGACGCCGCCATACTCGCCGGAGTGCAGGTCGTGCCGCGCGCCCTGAGCATGGATCTCGGTATAGAGGATGCCGCGCAGGCCGTAGACCAGCGAGGGTACGCCAGGCGCCGGCATCCCCGTGTCGGCGACCAGCGCCACGTCGCTAGCGAACTGGCGTGGATGCTCCAGCACGTACGCCTCGATCGCCTCGCCGCCGCACTCCTCCTCTCCCTCGATGAGCACCCGCACGTTGACAGGCAGCGAACCCTGGCCGGCGTGCATCAAGGCTTCGAGCGCCTTGACCAGCGCATACATCTGGCCTTTGTCGTCCACCGCGCCGCGGGCATAGAGATTCTCGTCACGGATCTCCGGCTCGAAGGGGGCGCTGGTCCACAACTCGATGGGATCAACCGGCTGCACGTCATAGTGGCCGTAGAGTAGCACTGTCGGCTTGTCCGGCGCCTCCAACCACTCCGCATAGACGAGTGGCTGCCCCGCCGTCTTGATCACCCGCGCCTGCTTCAGCCCGATCCGCGCGAGCTCCGCGGCCACGAGCTTGGCGGCGCGGCGGATGTCTTTCTTGTGGCGCGGCAGCGTGCTGATACTCGGGATGCGCAGCAGATCCTTGAGGCCCTCGAGAAACGCCTGGCGGTGCTGTTCCACATACGAGAGGGCGGCGTCGGTGGTGGGAGACGTGCTAGAGGTGCTAGACGTGCTGGCCATATCATCATCCTCTTTCGCGCTTCAACGTGCGGACGGGGGGCGCCTCTGCCATTGAATAGGCGCGTTCCACACGGCACCTATTCATCGTAGCAGCCTGGGTGCGGGCTGCCAAGTAGGTAGCCGGTGAGGCACTGAGGTCACCTATGCATGGGCATGTCTGGCCGACGCGCAGGCGTGGTGCGTGAAGCCGATGCTCACACCGTTAGACGCCACCGCCATAGAGAGCTTCCTCAGACCCCGGTTTGTGCGCATGAGCAATGTCGAATCCCTGCAGCAACAAGTTCCTCAGAGGGAGAAAGAGCGGATTTGGAAGGCTTGCCCAGCCATGCCATGCCCAGCCCTCACACTTTTCAGGCTTGCGAACGGTAGGGATTCCATCGGGGCACTCGGCTTCAAAGAACAGCGTGACGTACTGCTTCTTCTCCACCGTGAAGATGTCATTGGTGACGCCTGCCAGGCGCACATTGACGACACGTAGGCCGGTCTCCTCGTGCGCTTCCCGCACCGCGCACTCCTCCGGCGTCTCCCCAAACTCCAGGTGTCCACCTGGCGGGCTCCAATCTCCCTCGCCATGGGCATGGCGGCGCTTACCAAGGAGAACCCGTCCATCCCGGACGATCAGGACCCCTACGCCGACCAGAGGGCGCGGCGACAGCTCGTTGTTCATGTGCACCTCCATGCTCAGGCGGCACGCTACACGCCAGGTGTCAGCGGAAGAGCGTGATGATCGTCGCGGCCCCCGCGATGCCCATCACCACCACCGTCGTGCCGCCCAGAGCGTTGGCCAGGCGGCCATTGACGTAGCTGCCCATGATGCCCTTGTTGTTCGCCACGCGCAAGATCACGACGAGCAAGGGCACCGCGACGAGGCCATTGATGACGGCGGCAAAGACCAGCGCAGCGATGGGGTCGACGCCGAAGAGATCGATCGCTAGCCCGATCAGGGTTGCGAGCGAGAGGACGCCATAAAAGCCGCGTGCCTGGGTGAATTTCTGCCCGAGACTGGCGTGCCAGCCGAACGCCTCCGCGCTGCAATAGGCCGCTGAGCCGGCCAGCACGGGTACGGCCAGCAGCCCGGTGCCGACCACGCCGACCGCGAAGAGGATCTGCGCGAGCGTGCCCGCGTATGGGAAGCTGTGTACCAATGGCGTCAGGGCCCCTGCGGCCTGATCGGCTGTCTGGATGCTGTGGATGCCGCTCGCATGCAATGTGCTGCTGGTGGTGACGATGATGAAGAAGAATGTCAGGTTGGCGGCGAGCATGCCCAGCCCCGTATCCAGCCGCAGCGCACGCAGCTGGCGAAGCAAGGCGAGACGCTGGCGCCGTGGATCGCCCGCGCGCTGCTGACGGTGCTTCAGCGCAACCTCCTCCACCTCCTCAGACGCCTGCCAGAAGAACAGATATGGGCTGATCGTGGTGCCAATCACCGCGACGACCAGGGCCAGGAACGCCGGCGTCGGGATGATCGTGGGAATGACGGTGGCGCGCAAGACCGCGCCCCAGTCCGGTCCGATGATGATGCCGGTAAGGATGTACGCCAGCAGCGACAGGGTCAACACTTTGAGCACGCGGGCGTAGACCCGATAGGGCACCAAGATCTCGAGCGCGATCGTGAACAGCGCAAAGGCGACGAGCAGCGGGAGCAGTGGCAGGCCAGGCGCCAGCATGCGCACAGAGGCTGCCATCGCGCCAAGATCCGCGCCGACGTTGATTGTGTTGGCGGTGAAGAGCAGTGCGACGACGGTGAGGAGCAGTTTCCGGTCATAGTGGTGGCGGATCACGCCAGCCAATCCCCTGCCCGTCACCAGGCCGATGCGGCCGCACATTTCCTGCACCGCGATGACGAGCGGGAGGATGTAGAGGGCGAGCCAGATCAGCCCCGTGCCGAAGGCGGCCCCTGCCTGCGAGTAGGTGCCAATACCGGAAGGATCATCGTCGGCAGCGCCTGTGATCAGCCCTGGCCCGAGCACCCGCAGCCAGCGGCCGGCGCTGCGCAGGGGCTGAGGGAGGCCGCGATGGTGGGGAAGCAGTGGCGGCGGCTCGGTCGCGACGGGCGGAGAACTCTTGGCCAAGCTGCGCCTCCTCCAACTGGCTCTCCCGCCGATCTCACCACGCTCGGGAATGTCGTGAGGAGAGGCGCCAGGAGGTGTGCCAATCGTAGCAGGCGTAAGCTCGATTGTCTACACACGCGGGAAGGGCAGCACCCAGACGCACATGATGACGGCGAAGGCGACACTGCCGGCGATGACGAAGAGATGGAAGACCTCGTGGAAGCCGAAGACGCGTGGAAACGGATCGGGGCGGCGGCGCGCGTAGACCACTCCGCCGATGGTATACAGCACGCCCCCCAGCAACAAGACACCGACTGCTGCCCAGGAGAGCGCCGCAGCGAGCGCCGGCAGCGCCAAGAGCGCCACCCAGCCCATCCCGACATACAGCCCCGTCGCGACGCGGCGCGGGAGGCCGGGCAGCAGCAATGTCGCGACGATGCCGGCCAGCGCCAGCAGCCAGACTGCGGTGAGCAGGATACCCCGTGTCCAGCCACTGAGAACATTGAAGCAGAGAGGAGTATAGGTTGCCGCGATCAGCACGAAGATATTCGCGTGGTCGAGCGCACGCAACACGCGCTTCGTTCGCGGGCGCCACGCGCCGATGTGATACACCGCGCTAACCGCATACAGCTCCATCATGCTCACACAGAAGATCAAGAAGGTCACCAGGCGCGGTGGGTCGAAACGACTTTGCCAGGCCACCGCGACGGCAAGCACCAACGCGCCGACGCCCGCGGCGGCATGGAGCCAGCCGCGCAGCAGCGGCCGCGCCGCCCACTCCACGTCGTCGCCGCTCTGCGGCATCGCTGGCATACGCATGCGACCTGCTCCCGTTCCTCTGGGCATCTCAAGCAAAACATGAGATGCGTTTCACGTATTGGAGCAAGCAGCGCTGCCGAAGGTTTCACGTGAAGCTGAGCCAGACGCAGAGGGGAGTGATCGAGAGGCCGTCAAGCAGCCGCACACAGCCAGCCTGGGAGCTGATCGAGCACGAGATTCAGCCCCGGCGCGCGTCCGGATCGTCGCTCGCTCCACCAAGGCGTAAGCGCGGCGATGAACACCGATGAGAGTGGTGTTGGGCAGCACGCCGTCGCGTGCTGGGGCGCCAATTGGCTCGCGCCTTCCGCACGTCACTGCGACACAGGACCATGCGTCGGGTTACACTGGGTTACACCGGGTTACGCCGGCTCTGTCTCGAGGATCAGCGCCGCAACTTCGCGTAGGTCCTCGCCCACGATGTCTGGTCGCGGCGCCAGTGGATCGAACACGACACCCGGCCGCGCGACGAACGCGGCGGCGCAGCCGGCGGCGAGCGCGCCCGCGACATCCCACGCATGCGCGGCGATGAGGCGCATCTGGCCGATCTCGACGCCCAGTCGTTGCGCCGCCATGTGGTACGGCTCCGGGGCCGGCTTGAGGCGCTTGACCTCATCGGCGGAGAGCACCAGCTCGAAGAAGTCGCGCAGGTTGGCGTGGGTGAGCTGCGCCTCCGCAACTTCCTGCGTGGAGTTGGTGAGCGCCGCCAGCCGCACGCCCTCCTTGCGCAAGCGGCCGAGCGCGTCCGCGACGTCGTGATGCGCAGGCAGCTGCCGCAGCCCTCTCAGGATACGGTGCCGCTCCTCCTCGGTCAGTATGACCTCGCGCCTGGCCGCCGTCATGTCGAGCGCGGCGGCGGCAATCCCGCCGAACGGATGATAGGTCCCGATGATCGTCGCCGTGAATGCCGACTGTAGTAGCTGGCTGAACCATTCCCAGCGCACGTCGGGATCGCCAAAAGACTGCTCGAACGCGGGATCGAGGCCGCGCAGGTCCAGCAGCGTTTCGTTGACATCGAAGACACAGACGCGTCGCATAGAGCGCTCCTCTCCCACTTGGGCTCTTTTTGATTGCCTCCACAGAGCTGGACGCAACATACATGCCGCGTGTTCAAGCAGGCGCTGTGGATCGTACAGCGCTTCACCAGCTCGACCACGCTCGACCTGGCCGATCTCATCGCCGACGGCTCTTCCCAGACGATGGTGGTCTGGCTCTACGGAGACGCTTTGTCGCCGAAGTCGCCTGCCCTTTGGCCCGTACAAGCTCAGCCACCACTCAGGCTCCGACAAGTTCTCGGTCTACTCGACCTTCGCGGCTGCCGCCCGTGGTATGCTCCATCTGAAGACAGCCGGCACCAGCGCGGAGCTCTACGCGCGCACCCTAGAGGCGCATTTCCTGCGCCACCTCGAGCCGCTCGTCGCCCGCGGCACTACCTGAGAGGAGGCCGATCACGGAGACCGAGAGCCTCGCTCGTCTGTTCGGTCTGACGGGCCACACCGCCGTCGTGGTGGGTGGGTCCGGCGTGCTCGGCAGCGCGCTGGCACAGGGCCTTGCCGGCGCCGGGGCACGTGTGGCAGTAGTGGGCCGGCGCATCGAAGCGTGCGAGCGCGTTGCGACGGTCATCCGCCAGGACGCCGCGGAGGCGCTGGCGGTCGCCGCTGACGTGCTGGATCGTGCTTCGCTGGAGCGTGCCACCGCCGAGGTACACGCACGCTTTGGCCCCGTCGACATCCTCGTCAATGCCGCCGGTGGCAATCGTCCAGAGGCAACCACGAGTGCCGATACGCCGTTCTTCGCGCTCGACCTCGCCGCGGCGCAAGAGGTTTTCGCGACCAACTTCACCGGCCTCTTCCAGTGCTGCCAGGTCTTCGGACGCGCAATGGCGGCGAACGGCAGCGGCTGTATCGTCAATATCGCCTCGATGAGCGGCCTGCGCCCGCTGACGCGCGTTCCTGCCTACAGTGCGGCCAAGGCCGCGGTCATCAACTTCACGCAGTGGCTGGCGGTCCACATGGCACAGGAGTACGGTCCTCAGATCCGTGTCAATGCCATTGCCCCCGGCTTCTTCCTCACCGAGCAGAATCGCTACCTGCTCGTCGAGGAGCAGTCCGGCGCGTGGACGGCGCGCGGCGCGGCGATCGTCGCGCAGACGCCGATGGGGCGCCTCGGCTCCCCAGACGAGCTGGTTGGCACGCTGCTCTGGCTCGCCGGGCCGGCGGCAACGTTCGTTACGGGCGTGGTGGTGCCGGTGGATGGGGGCTTCGCGGCATTCGGCGGCGTCTAGGAGGAGGCAGCCATGCTAGTCGGCGCGGGCGGTACCGACCGCGGGCTTCGTCAGGAGGAGGTTCACGCCCTCCTCGCGGACGCTTTCGAGCGCGAGCCGCTGGACGGCAAGCGTGTGCTGGTCATCATCCCCGACGGCACGCGCAGCGCCCCTCTTCCGCTGCTTTTCGAGCTACTGTATGAGGTCGTGGGCCGGCGAGTGAAGCGGCTCGACTATCTCGTCGCGCTGGGCACGCATCCCCCGATGTCGCCGGCGGCGCTCGACCAGCTCGTCGGCGTGCCGGCTGCAGAGCGCGCGACGCGCTATCCGAATGTGGCTGTCTTCAATCATGAGTGGGATCGGCCCGAGGCGTTGACCACCATCGGGACGATCTCACGTCAGGAAGCGGACGCGCTCTCTGGCGGACTACTGGCCGCAGAGGTGCCCGTCACGCTCAACCGCAGCGTGCTCGACTACGACCGACTTCTCATCTGTGGGCCGGTGTTTCCCCACGAGGTCGCCGGCTTCTCTGGCGGCGCGAAGTACCTCTTCCCAGGCATCGCCGGGCCAGACATCATCAACTTCACTCACTGGCTCGGTGCGCTCGTCACCAGCATGAACACCATCGGCATCAAGGACACCCCTGTGCGGCGGGTCATTCACCGCGCCGCCGACTTTGTGCCCGGCGAGATTGCCTGCGCGGCGCTCGTCATGCATGGCGACGTCCTTCACGGTATGTATATCGGGCCGCATGCCGAAGCCTTCAGCGCCGCGGCCGATCTCTCGGCGCTCCTCAACATCGTGTACAAGCCCCACCCCTTTGAACGTGTGCTCTCCATGCCCTCGCGGCGCTACGACGATCTGTGGACGGCTGCCAAGGCGATGTACAAGACCGAGCCGGTGGTGGCCGATGGCGGCGAAGTCATCATCTACGCGCCGCACCTCGCAGAGGTCTCCTACACCCACGGCGCGCTGATCGAGCGCATCGGCTATCACGTGCGCGACTACTTTCTGGCGCAGTGGGACCGATTCCGCGACGTGCCTGGGGGCATCCTCGCACACAGCACGCATGTGAAGGGCGCGGGCACCTACGACGCTGCCAGCGGCGTGGAAACGCCGCGCATCCAGGTCACGCTGGCGACGGGCATCTCCGCAGCGCAGTGCCGCCGCATCAACCTCGGCTATCGCGACTACCGCGAGCTTGCTCCAGCGCAGTGGGAGGGGCGCGAGAGTGAGGGGATGCTGCTGGTGCCGCACGCAGGGGAGATGCTCTATCGTCTGGCAGAGGCTGGCGCGGAGCGCTCTGCCGGTCATCCTTCTCCTGAGTGAGCCGTTCCCGCGCCGCGCCGCACAAAGGATACGCCATGCCCGCTCCCGCGCTGATCATTCGGCCCTTCACCCCGCGCGACCAGGTGGCCGTACGTGCGTTGATCCTGGCGGGGCTCGGCGATCACTTCGGCTTCGTAGACGAGACGCGCAATCCGGACCTGGACGACATCGCCGGGACGTATCTGGCGCGCGGCCATGTCTTCGTGGTGGGGGAGCTGGCGGGTGCGGTGGTCGCCACCGGCGCGCTAGTCGCTGAGGACGCGCGCACCGGGCGGCTGGTGCGGATGTCGGTCGCCCGCGCGCATCGCCGCGCAGGGCTGGGGCGCCTGATGGTCGCCCACCTGCTGGCAGCGGCACGCCAGCGCGGCTATTCGTGTGTCGTGCTGGAGACCAATGCTGACTGGCACGACGCCCGCGCGCTGTATCGCGCCTGCGGCTTCGTCGAAGAGGCGCTGGCGGGCGGGCTGGTCCACATGCGGTTGAATCTGTGATCGACGCAGCCATGCCTGCTCTGCCCGCGCTGCCGTGGCTGAAGCGCTAGCCGCTGCCGTCCTCCAGCCGGTTGTCTCGGTCGATGATGTGCTGGGTGGTGTCGGGAATGGATCGTAGCGCACTGCGCAGGAACACCGGATATAGCAGCAGCTCGGCAAGGTCAACCACGGGAAACCAACGGAAAATCAACGTCACATGCTCTTCCTGACCCGCGAACGTTGCTGACACGTCCAACAGGCCGGATTCAGGCGGGAGCGAGACGAGGTAGTACAGGCCTAGCTCGTGGTGCGGCACATCGAGTACGAAGAAGTTCTCGACCACCCACAGCAACCGCTCCACCGTTACGTTCGTGCCCAGCTCCTCACGTAGCTCGCGCCGTACGGCGGCGGCCGCGGTCTCGAACAGCTCACAGCGCCCGCCGGGCAGTGACCAGAATTCGTCACGCTCGGCGCGGTGTAGCAACACATGTTCCTCATGCACCGTTACGCCAACTGCACGATAGGTGAAACGGCCGTCAGGCAGCACAAATGTGATCACGCCGGCTACCAGGATTGGTCCGGTGGTGGCGGCGCAGACGGCGGGGGATACTCCGAATACCCCGACTGCTGCGGGTACTGCGGGTACTGCGGGTACTGCGGGTACTCTGGCGGCGGATACCCCGGCTGTGGCGGATACCCCGGCTGTGGCGGATACCCCGGCTGTGGCGGATATCCTTGCGGCGGGGCGCCGTAGCCCGGCGGAGGGCCATAGCCGGGCGGCGGAGGACCGAAGCCCGGTGGGGGCGATCCATATCCCGGTGGTGCAGCATATCCAGGCGGGAGTATTCCATAGCCCGGTGGAGGTGGACCATAGCCCGGTGGTGGTGATCCAGACCCAAGAAGTGGTGGGCCATAGCCAGGTGGCAGGGGTGGACCGAAGCCGCCGCCTATGGGCGCGCTACCGTACATCCCGCCAGGCTGATACGTCTGGGCAGGCGCATCAAGTGGCCGGGGCGCCCAACCCCTCAATTTCCCTCCAGAAAGCTCACCCGTATAGACGATCTCGTCGTCCTCATCGTACTCGTCATCTTCATCGCCGATGCCCCGATTGTACGCCCAGCGCCCGATGACCGCCCCGGGGACGGCGAGGACCGCGCCGGCTATCGCGCTGAACACCAGCCCGCAAATAGCGAAGAGTGTCAGGCCGGTGGTGACAGCTGCACCGGCGGGATGGAAGAAGGGCGTTTGCAGCGAGGCGTTAGAGGTAAGCACGATGTCGATGATCAGGCCGAATACCGAGGCAATCACGTTGGCGATCCCGCCCGCCCACATCCCCCCGGTGATGGTGCCGAGTTGGCGCGAAGCAAAAAATCCTGCCAGCCCAAGCGCCACGATCTGCCCGAGAAGCGTGGCACACGTCAGGACCAATACTGCCGACGCCACGGCGAACCCATCTGGCTGCAGCAGGCTATTGATGCCGCCTCCCAGCAACAGCGGCCCCCCGCTGATGAGGGTAAGGCCGGAGAGCACCACGCCGAAGAGGATGCCCCAGTTGATCGACTCCCATTCGAGTGAGTTTCCAGCCGAAAAGCTGTTCACAGAGGAGCGGACGAAGATGCTGACAATTGCGCGGATAATGAAGCCGATAAACATCACGAGCCCCGCAATACCCATGCCCAGGAGAAGGCCGCCTGGCGGACCCATCCCGCGATGGTCTCGCGCGGCCATCCCGCCGTCTAGTTGCCGGCATGTGCTGTGCGCCCGCATCCTACACCCACTCGGCTTGATTGACAAGACTTTGCGGCGGCTCGTCGGACGACAAACACATCGTTGTGCCGCGCCGGCCGCCGAGCACGTCTTCACTGCCATCGCGTTGCCGCCGTGCGTTGGGGCACGTCTGGCACGATGATGCTGGCGGTGGCACGGTAAAATAGCGAGGCACGCTCCTGCCCTTGCGGAGGCCGTTCTTAGTCGGTGGTTGGTTAGGTCTGGCACAGATCATGCGAGGCAGGATGGGGAGCCGTCTCGTGCGCGCACGAGCGCGAGCGGCAGAAGGAGAGGAGGGGCCAGTATGCCC
>Ga0207684_10006766_pt1 | contig 10398 bp, 8 predicted proteins | sample KBSK5501metaG_FD_184342 | JGI IMG/M metagenome (GOLD analysis project Ga0207684, IMG submission 184342) | Corn, switchgrass and miscanthus rhizosphere microbial communities from Kellogg Biological Station, Michigan, USA - KBS K5-50-1 metaG... | ecosystem: Host-associated > Plants > Roots >... | reverse complement strand
TTAAGCCTGTTGTAGTTCCGTTTGTCGTCCCAAGCGATCCACCGGTGGCAACCGAGACTGTGCCTTGATCAATAAAGACGTTACTACCGCCGCCGCCAAAAGTACTAGCGGTCCCGGAGAAAGTTGCAGTACCTGTTCCTTGCTTTAGAAAATCACCAGCGCCGGAGACGCCTCCCGCCAAAGTAGTGTTGCTAACTCCGGTGACCGTTAGTCGGTTTCCTCCGTTCGTGACTGCGCCGAGTGTAACGTTAGCACTGTTGGCGCTTACTGTTCCAGCTCCACTCAAGGTGACTGCTCCCGTCGCCAAACTATAATTGTTCGCGCCGCTGATATTCAGTGTATGCGCGCCGAGATTAAGCGCACCGATCGTAAGCGTATTTCCAGTTACGGCTGAATTGTTATTATCGACATTGATCGTTGCTCCACTTCCCGAGGTCGACACTGCGTAGTTTGTCGTACCGTTGCTGAATGCGGCTGAACTGTCGTTCCGAAGGTCGAGAATGCCAGCAGCGCCGATGCTGATGCCGCTCGTGTTGCCGAATCCGTTCGTTGCAACTGCTGTACGGATCGTACCGTTCGTGATTGATGTCGAACCCGTATAATTACTGCCCGTGCCTTGAAGGATAAGCGTTCCGACCGCAGTGCTCCTAGCGAGTGACAGCGCCCCGCCACCGTCGAGCACGTTGCCAGTAATTGTTGTCGTGCCGGTTCCCTTGAAACTTACAGTCGAAGTCGTTGCAGAAGCAGATCCAGTCAGACTTGCCAGCACGCCAGTGCCAGCGCCAGCAAACGATGTGCTTGGCGTAGAAGCACCGGTTACAACGACAGGACCCATCGCCAGCGTGTAGCCGTTGCCGGTTGTGATACCAAGAGTGGTGCCGCTCGCCAACGACACTGTCCCCCCTAAGGTCAACGTATGATTGGTGCCGGCACCCGTCGCTTGATCTGCACTCATGGTGGTTGTGCCGGTTGCGCCGGTGGTCAACGTCAAACCATTGTTACTGAAACTTGTGTTGACGTCGTTGCGAAGGTTCAGCGTCGTTCCGGCACCGTTAATTGTAATAAGCCCGGTGCCAAGCGCGCCGCCGTTCGTGGCTGTAAGAGTGCCACCGGAAAGCGTTGTGCCGCCACTAAAGCTGTTTGAATTCGACAGCGTAAGCGTTCCGGCCCCAGTCTTTGTCAGCGCGACCAATCTAGTGGCGCCGTCATTGATTTGACCGGCAAAACTGTCCGACCCGGTGTCATTCAATGTGAACGTAGAGGTCCCAGCGGTGCCACTGGTTGTCGTTATGATGCCCCCGGTGTTACCCCCGCCATCGCTTAAGCCGACCACGGTTTGGTTAGATGCGAACATGTTGAAAGTTCCACCTGTAATGGTCAAACTACCGGATGTGCTGGGCAAAGCATTGGTCGCATTAATGCGCAACGTTCCCGCATTTATAGTGGTGCCACCAGTGTACGTTCCGGCCGCGTTAAGCATTAGTGTGCCAGCGCCGTTCTTCACAACGTTTCCGCCCGTGCTTCCAGCGATCGCACCAGTTACACTCATGGTGCCAGCATTGTTGAAAGTTAGGATTTTGCCCTTGGCATCTGGACCAGTGGCATTTGTCAAATTTAGCGTACCACCCGCCGAATTCTGAATGGTCAGGTTGCTGTCCATTGCGATCAGGCCGCTCAGCGTATTTGTGCCGCTGGTGTTCTGTGAATTGATGAGGAGCGCGTTGGACGTATTGCCGGTCACGGAATTGATTCCGCTCGCAAAGGTGAGACCACCGGCAGCATTCGTGAATCCCAACGTACCTCCGACCGCTTGATTCTGGTTCCCGGTGTTACCAAAATCTCCGCCCAGTCTGATTTGAGACGTCGTCACCGTGTTGGTTCCGGTGATATTAACAGTGCCGCCGTTCATGACGTAGATGTCACCGGATGTAAACGTGCCGCCGATGTTGATAGTGTTGCCGGTTCCGGACGTCGTGATGCCAAACCATTTGCCAGAGGCGCTGACTGTGTTGTTGAAAGTTAAGGTGTGTCCGCTCCCGAAAAGCTTGATTCCGTTCACAGACGATCCGTTAACGGTCAAAGTACCCGTCCCGAAAGTCATATCGCCGCTAACGGCGTTGATCTCGCCAAACGGATTTGGAGGGCTGGCGTTGTTCGCCGCGAAAGTGATTGGAAGATTGAGGGTTAATAGCCCGGCGCCGTTGTTTTCAACTTTCGCTTGTGTGCCGCCATTATCGAAGAGCGAAAGCACGGCGCTGTTGGAATTGTTAAGCGTCCACGGACCAGCGCTCGTGACGTTCAACTGGTTCATGCTGGTGCTGCCACCTGACGTGAAATTGCCGTCGAGAGTATTGGTCGTGCGTGTTGATCCAGAGAACGTTATTGTTCCGTAGGCCGGGGCAGCGCCTCCCCAGTTAGCTGTGTCGCTCCAGTTGCTTGTCGTGGCACTGCCACCGGTCCATGTATTGCCGGCGTAGAGCGGCGTAGTCGTTAGGCAAAATGCGCTAGCGATGAATACACCCGCCTTCGTCAAATTACGGCGCGGCAAGCCAAACAGCTTGGGCGCACTGTGCGTGAATACACGACAGGTGTGCGTCGGGAAGAAAAAGCGGAAACGCGGAAAGCTGAAACGCCGAAACGAAGACTGCAAATCGGGGGATCCGCCCACGATACGGCGCAACATGGATGCGATGCATGTAGATGCACCGCGGGCGCGGATCGAGTACGGCGAAATTTTCAAATGTGGGGAAGCCGCGTAAAAGGCGCAGCCGCGCTAGCAAAAGCTTTTACGCGGGTTGAGGCCTTACGCGGTTTTGAGAGGGGTTAGGGTTCTGGGTTAGTTGCTAATCGTTAGGCTTTATTCGGTTATCGGTTAATTGTTATTTACTACTTGGTTATCTGTTATTGGTTCCTGGATTAATCGTGTCAAAAATTGCAACGATCCTGTGTCGGACAATGCCTCACGGCGGATAAGACCAAGTTTGATGATTTGGTGTCAATACTAAATCTGACATTTTTTTAAGGCGGAAATCCAAGCCCTGGGGGTGTGAATAGGGGTGAATAACTCCTCAGGCGCTAGATGTAGCGCAGGGGAAAACCTGACAAGCTGAAACGCCAATCGCCCGGATTTCGCGATCCTTGAGCCTCCGGATACTAGAGGCTCGGTCATTGAGAGCAGGAGGCCGAGTGGCGGAGTGATGGAGTAATGGAGTGGGGATGGGAAAGCGCCGAAACATCGAACAGCCTGCCCTGAGCGGAGTCGAATGGGCCGAACATCGAACATCGAACATCGAACGCCCAACGCCGAATTAAGTCCGAACTGCCGGCTTCGTCCGGCATGAACTGCTCCGACTCCGAAACCCTTCGCGAGGAGTCCGGCGGTCGCAGCCGCCGGTACAGGGCGAAATTTACAAACCGCGGATCACCCGCCACGCTTCCGGCTCGGAGAGCGCTACAGCTCAGAGAGGCGGGCAGGCAGATGTCAGAGGAGCAAAAATGACGAAGCACAAATGGAGCTCTCTTTGCTCCTGCTCGTGCTCACCCGTCGCGCCGAAACGCGAACGTAGGCGGATAATCCTAATCGAAGGACAGATGCACCGCCTCGCCGAGGGTACTCCGAAAGTTTTCGCGAGCAGGCGGCGCGGCAAGTAGACGGCAAAGGTCAGATTCACGCTTGGGCGATGGGTTATCGGCGTTGGGGAGAAGGGCCGAGGAAGCGCCGCACTTGCCGCATCCGGCTATTACAGCGATAATAGCTGAATGAGTAATCGCGAAATGGTCATTGACTTGGTGGGCCGACTGCCGCAAGACACTCCATTGGATGAAATAGCGCGTCGGATCGAGTTGTTAGCCGGCATTCAGGCTGCGCGCGAACAAGCTCGGCGCAACGAGGGCACTCCTGCTGAAGATGCCCGCCAACTCGTTGATGCATGGGTTTGCGAGTCATCTTAACACCACAATCGCGAGATGATCTGAGAAAGATCGTTTCCTATATTGCTCGTCACAATCCGAAGCGTGCGCGTTCCTTCGGCAACGAACTAATTGACCGTGCTTTGGCGATCGGGACCTTCCCGGAATCAGGACGAAGCGTGCCGGAATTTAGCGACCCATCTGTGCGCGAAGTGATCTACGGACCTTATCGGATCATTTATGAAATCTTTCGTGATCTCGATGCGATTTTTGTCTTACGATTCTGGCACGGCGCCAGAGGTGTTCCGCGAATTTAAATGGTCTGATCTCTGATCTCTGCTGCGAAGCTAAGAGCTGGCAGCCGGAAGCAAACGCCCAACGCCGAATTAAGTCCGAACTGCCGGCTTCGTCCGGCATGAACTACTCCGACTCCGAAAGCCTTCGCGAGCATGGCCGCGCGGCAAGCGGGTGATGAGTGATGAGTACAGAAGCCTGAAAGCTGGATCTCTGCTCGCTGGCGCGAGAGCGGACCACCATCTTGCAGGAGCACATTGAAAATCGTATGGTTCGAGTATGACGGTTGTGGCAACTGCGCAAAGCTCTTGATTCGAATCGGCCATTCCGAATCCGGGCGGGCGACGGCGCCACCGTGCGCGTCCCGACGTCGGATCATGCGTTCATTAATCCGACTGGCCGATTGTTGATCGTCTTCGATGATGAAGACGGCGCACAGTTGCTCGACGTGCCCTTGATCACGGCGGTTGAGTTGGATACAGCGCCGGAGAATCTGCGGGTTCAGGAGAAGGGCGAATAAGAGCGAAGGATTAGCTCGGAGCAGGGAGCTCGCCACGGCGAGTCCGTCCATTGGCGGACAGGGAGCCCGCCACGGCGGATTCGTCCCCTGGCCAACAGGGAGCGGGGAGCTTGGAGCGGCGAGGCAGACTCAGGAGTAATGGAGTAGTGGAGTAATTGAGTGATGGAGTGATGGAGGGATGGAGGGAGAACGAGCCGGAATACGGCCAAACGTCGAATGTCGCTGCAAACGTGATAGGTGATAAGTGAATGGTGGAAAGGCGAACGCAGAATTAAAATTCAAACAGTCGCCTCGGCGACTTCGTCCAATGGCGAAGAAGGGGGCGAAGGGAACGAAGAGTGGGAAGGGGAAAACATCGAACGCCGAACATCGAACGGCGAACGTCCAATAAAAATCCAAACAGAAGGAAACGAAGGCAACGAAGGGCGGATTGAGTCAAATACAAGAACCTTTGTTCTCTTTGTTATCTTCTGTTCAACCAATGGATTGCGCGGATGATGCGGATCCATTCGACTGCACAAGTCGGACGAGGGCGGAGTCGTCCCTCCCCGGATGGCGATTGGGGTCCCCCCTTTGCGCAAGGGCTACGGCGCGGCAGGCAAATCGCCCTACTTGGCCGAGAGGCGGCGGCGTTGACGGAACGCGAGCGTCGCTAATGTCAGCCCTCCGGCGACCCAAGTGCTCGGCTCGGGAATTGGCACGACCTCGCCGTTGGCGAGAATAGTCGCTCCGTAAGTGCCGGCTGAAAGTTCAAGGAGCTCAAAGATTATCGGGCAAGTTTCGACTTCGAATTTCCGCCTGCATAATGCGCGACAATCGGCGTCGCTGCGTGGCGAATAATGCGATGAAAGCTAAAGCACCCGCGAGCCAGCTGCCGGGCTCGGGAATAGGAACGATCTCGAATAAATTACCGTAAGCGATTTCGGTGGCGCCTGTGGCGAATCCGCTAAAGGCGAAATTCGCTAGGTCTGTTGCGGAAAATCCGGGATCACTCGCAAAGAGTAAACGATCATTCGTCGTGGCGCCGTTGTCGGTATTAGCAGTTCCGCCCCAATTGAGTATGTCAACAAACGCCCCCTTCGACGAGGCCGCAAGACTACTGAAAACCAGAGAACTGCCGGCCGTCGTGCTGCCGAAATTAAAGGTCTCGTGTAACGATGAATTGTTACTTTGCAACGTCAGCGCGCCCATTCCGGCCGCGCCATTCGTTGCACCGCCATTAGTCGGCCGTATGCCCTCGCTTAATCCAGCGGTCTTGAATGTGCCGCCATTATTGACGGTAACGGATGAGCTGTTGAAGATCTGATCGCCGCCTGTGCCGCTGAGCTGGGCGATCGCACCATTGTTAATGGTTAGGCCATTCCCAATTGCGTGGACAGTTGACGAGCTGGTTTTGTTTAGCACAAGCGTGCCAAAGTTAACGATCGCGCCAAGATTTACATTGTCGGCAGTACCTCCAAGCTGAACCGTGCCTGTGTTTCCACTGGTACCAACGGCAACCGTTTGAGGACTACTCGCAGTAATCGTATTGAAGGCCACGGTACCGCCAGTTGCTGCTTGCAACGTGGCATTGCCATCGGTGAGCGTCAGCGTACCGCTGTACGTGCTGGTTCCCGCATTCGTAAACGAGCTGCCGATCGTTCGATTGCCGCCGCTGCCGGCATTTTCGGTCATTGCATTGCTTACCGTTAATCCGCTCGCGTTTAATAACAACGTTGCTGCCGTCGTTGTAGTGCCACCGTTACCCACGAAGATTGTACCAGTGCCCGCGCCACTGTTATTGCCGAGCGCAACCGTACCAGAATTAATGTCGGTCTCTTTAGAATATGCATTAGTGCCGCTCAAGGTGAGGGTGCCGGTGCCGCCATATGCAACTGTACCGGTGCCCGTAGAGTTGTAGAGGGTACCGAGGACGTTGATATTACCGGCACCCTTAAAGGTTATCGTGTTTCCTTTGATGTCGATGCCCGTGGTGGTATCCGAGCCATGAACACTCGTCAGCGCGAAAATGCCGCCACTGTTGGTTTCCGTCACGGTTAGGTCGTGGTCCATACCGATATGGCCGGACCACGTATTTGTGCCGCTCGTGTTTAGCGATTGCAACGTAAGCGTACCCGAGGTTCCAGCGCGCGGATTCAAAACAGAAGTAATGCTATTACTTCCTGCGGCGGTGGCTAACGTAATCGTAGCGTTATTGCTTCCGCTTGTATCTCCTAAGCGGATCGTAGAATTATTTGCAGATCCCGGGGCAGAGCCTGAAGTGCCGAACTGCAATGTTCCAGCGTTTACAAATGTGTCCCCCGCATATGTGTTCGTTGCCGCGTAAACAACGGTGCTGTTTTGATTGATCGCGACGCTGTTATTGTTGCTGTTTCCGCTAGAGCTGATCACACCATTGAACGTGACCGTCTTGCCGTTGTTTCCGAAGATTTGTAGCTGAGTGGTACCCGCTAGATCAACCGTGTTGCCTATCGAGAGATCACCATTTACCGGATTAATCTCTCCCTTCTGGCCACCATTTTGGCCGTTCAGGACCAAAGCGCCATTAAAGTTCTGAATGATTCCTGAATCATTTTCTAGCTTCGGATCGTTGCCGCCGAAATCGAAGAGCGTGATCTGGAGTCCCTGGATTGTGAACGTTACAGGGCTGGTGATGTTTTCAAATGTAATGCGGTAGCCGGAGTAGTTGCTCCCGTTGTTGAGGGTCGTTTGTCCTCCACGTCCCGCGGTAACCCACGCGTTACCAACGAACAAATTAAAATTGCTGCCGAAGCCATTGTCCCAGTTGCTGCTGGTTTGAAAATCGAAGTTCGTTGTACCTTTCCAGCCACTGGCTGTTTGCCCAACCGCAAATTCAGGAGCGTTCGCAAAGACACACACCGCCGCGAAAATGAATACACCGCGACAATACAGTGAATGTGAGGTTGATTTCACTTTCGGGAGCAGACGGCGGAGATTGCCAGTGATGGCAACAGTTCACGCGAAAGGTGTCAATAAGACATCACCCGAAGCTCTTGTAGGACGCCGTATTACGTGGTGGATCCCGCGAAGGCGAAGGACCAATGGAGTAGTGGAGTGCTGGAGTGATGGAGCTCGCCACGGCGAGTCCGTCCTTTGGCGGACAGGGAGCTGGGAGCATGGAGCAGGGAGCAGGTCAGAGATGGGTGAATGGTGGGAAGGAGAACGCAGAATTAAAATCCAAACAGTCGCCTCGGCGACTTCGTCCAATGGCGAAGAAGGAAACTAAGAGAACGAAGAGTGGGAAGGGGAAACGCCGAACGCTGAACATCGAACAGCCTGCCCTGAGCGGAGTCGAATGGGCCGAACACCGAATTAAAATTCAAACGGTCGCCTCGGCGACTTCGTCCAATGGCGAAGAAGGGAGCATGGAACGCGAAGGGGAAAACGCCGAACGCTGAACATCGAACGCCCAACGCCGAATTAAGTCCGAACTGCCGCACATTCATGTCGCCAAACAAGCAAACGCCGGCAAGTTTTGGCTCGATCCACTTGAGCTTGCGTTCAATGACGGATTTCGCGAGCATGAATTGTCTGAGATTCGTCGCATAATCAAGGCGCACATGGACGAGTTGTTTGCAGCATGGTATAAATCTTTTGGAGAAAAATCTGGCGATGAACGAGTTGCGTATTCGAAATGTGCGTTTCGCAAACGGACAGATCGTGGTGACCTTTACCGGTGCCAAACGGTTGTGCATCGGCTTACAAAATTTTCCGCGTTTACAGGCGGCATCAACAAAGCAGCGAAACCAATGGCAGCTTATCGGGCACGGTCGCGGCGTGCATTGGGAAGCTGTCGACGAAGATTTGTCGGTAGAAAACTTTCTTACGGCGTACAGTCGATCTTGCAAACGGCGCGTCCCCGCTACTCGGTAAGATTGGGAATCGAAGAAGCGCAGAGGGCAGAGCTGGGGGACGGAACTCAGAGTCAGAGGTCAGCCGTCAGAGATCAGAAAGAAAGAGAACAGGCGAAGCAAACGCCGGACGCCGAACATCGGACGCCGAACATCGAACCTCCAATAAAAATCCAAGCAGTCGCCTCGGCGACTTCGTCCAATGGCGAAGAAGGGGGCGAAGAGAACGAAGGGCGGGAAGGGGAAACGCCGAACATCGAACGCCGAACGCCGAACGCCGAACGTCGAAAGCTGAACATCCAATAAAAATTCAAACAGAAGGAAACGAAGAGAACGAAGAATCGATTGAGTCAAATACAAGAACCTTTGTTCCCTTTGTTATCTTCTGTTCAATCTTGGATTGCGCGGATGACCCGCCACGGCGGGCAGGCAGCGGATGGAGGGGATAGGAACGCGCGGGTTCGGCTTGAACTCGCAGTGTACAGGCTGCATCATTCGGTGGTGAGCAAGGTCGAAGAAATGGAAGCTGAGCTGCGGAAGCTTTCCAAGGCTGAGCTGCGCCAAATCCGGGTATGGCTCGATGAGCTGATTGAGGACGAACTCGAATTTACTCCGGAATTAGAGGCCTCTATCCAACAGGCCGAGCGCGATATGGCTGAAGGCAACCGAGCGCGTGTCCGTGAGCCCGACGGCGGGTGAGCGCCGCGACGCAAACGTATCTACGCGAGCTTCGATGCTGTCTTCAGACAATGGTTATTGGTTAATTGTTATCGGTTATTTCTGCCAGGATGGCTGAGCGGGAAGGCGTCATAACCACCGCTGCCGAATTTTTAGAAGGGGCTGATCAGCGGGATTGGCTGCCGACGGTTGCGCCTGTAAGTGAGAAAATCCCGGTCGGTCGTGAAGATGATGGAGTCGCGTTCGATTTCAGACATTCGCACGAGACAAGCATCGGCGAATGACATCGGAATGCTCGCGTATCGCTCCAAATGCCGAAGAATTTCAGCGGAGTGTTCCTGATATGAAAAATTTGCACTTGGCGAGATCAGGCGGTCACGCAGCAACGCAATAAAGACAGCGCTGCCGCGACGGATGCGGGAGAGCAGAAAGAAGACTTCCGAGAGAACAGCCTCACACGTGATAAGCGGGTCGTGGAGATTGGCGAGTTCGTGCTGGACCCACTGGTGATGGATGTCTCGGCGATCGAGGAGCGCCACCAGTGGTCCCGAATCAACGAGAACGCGACGCGCCATAGCCTTTCATGCGAGACTTGTTCGTCGAGAGATCCCCGGGGCCACGCAACTTTCCGATGTAGGGCCGCATGGCATCAAGCAGCGACGTCGATGTCCGGCCCGACTGAGCTAGAGCCTCGCGCAGAACATCGGATTTGGTACGCTTCGAAGCGGTCGCCATCGCTGCGAGTTTGGAAAACGCGGGTTTCGAAAGTTTTACGGTAACGGTAGGCATCTTATGGTAACGTATTACACTTTACAACAAATGCAATACCAAACGACGCCTTCGCGTCGTTATCAGTTATCAGTTATTAGGTTTTCTGAAATCCGTGGCCTATTTCTCCTCAATAACCAATAACCGATAACTATTAACCCCCATTGCGTCAGCAATGGCGATCACTCATCACTAATCACTCTTCGCGCGCTTCCATCAGCGCGCGTTCTTCCGGCAGGAGTTTATCAGCCGGCAGGTGCGAGAATTCTTCGCGTGCTTGCTCCTTGTGACCAGTGGCGGCCAGGACGGCCGCGTGCACGGCAATCGACGATGTGGTGATGGCGGACTTCGGGACAT
>Ga0207684_10006765_pt1 | contig 10400 bp, 14 predicted proteins | sample KBSK5501metaG_FD_184342 | JGI IMG/M metagenome (GOLD analysis project Ga0207684, IMG submission 184342) | Corn, switchgrass and miscanthus rhizosphere microbial communities from Kellogg Biological Station, Michigan, USA - KBS K5-50-1 metaG... | ecosystem: Host-associated > Plants > Roots >... | reverse complement strand
ACGCGACCTCATCCGCCACGCACTCTCCGACGTTGAGATCGCCCGGGTTTATGCCAACCGGGAATTCTTCGATAACTTCGAGAAGATTGTCGAAGACGACGCCAAATGGGCTTATCGATTCCAACGGAAATTCAATCAAAAGCTGAAGGATCGGGACGACGTCTACCTCGAAGTCAAGACATCGGAAGAGCGTCGGAAGCGCAAGGGGCTTGCACCGCGTGTTGTCATCCTGCCCGACTGGGATATGTCTGACGAAGATCACTACGACGAGGATCAGGCCAGACGGAGAACTAGGGCAGGCGCTAGGAAACGCCGGACACAACCACAATCGATGGGAGTGCGCCGATGAAGAAGTCACATGTCCCTTCCGCTGCAGTTCCCAAGTTCGTCCCTGGCAAGCGCTACCGCGGTGTACAAGGCAAGGTCGTGCACTGGGTTGAACACAGGTTCGAAGAAGGCTTGCTGTACATCCACGTTCGCTTCACGGACAGGACCGAGCTCTCCTGGCGAATTGCCACACGCATGACGATTGAAGAGTCGGACCTAGCTGATTGGACCTCCGGTGACTTCAAAGAACTGCGAGTCTTTGTCCGAAACGAACGAGACAGGAGCATGTGATGCACCGCAACGTCGCTCGTGCCTACGATTATTTGAAGCGGGAACACGATCGAATCCGGGCCGCGCACGTCAAAATCCTCGCTCAAAAAGATCGACTTCTGGAGCGTCGCTTACTCCGTGCAGACCATTGATAGCTCTCGACACCTTGATGAAATGCTCCTCTACGAGGAACGCCTTTCCCGTCCGCAACGTCGGCGCGTTCTTGACCTGAACCGTTATGGCCGGAAACTTGAACGGATCATGAATGCGCTATTGAGTCTATAGAATCTGCATTTCTCGACTTCAGCGACACAAATACGGCCATTTCCTCGGAATAGCTAGATAAGGAGCGTTTTTGCTTTTCGGTCTGTAGCAGGCGACTTGAGGGAACTTCTTAGGTTTGAAGACTTTTACTCTCTTTGAGCGACACATTTTTCTCTGAAAACACAGAATAGATATCTATAGAGGAAGATCTTGCTCCGACCTCTTCTATTATGGAGGTTAAAGAATGAATCGACCGCCATTACCCGCCAATCCTTCCGCGAAGCGTACCCGCCGACCGGGGCAGAACCTTGCGAGCCTTGCCTCAGGGCCCAGAGGAGCAGTTCTGCTTCCGGTCATACCTAAGATTCCGCAGTCAGAATCATGGATTTTGGCGAAGCGCACAGACATTTCCGGTGAAGGTGGTAAGAATTTCATCCTGCACCGCTTTCTTCTCGAAGTCCTTCACCCTCCTCATCGGCCAAACCGCGAAAAGCAAATCCCGTTAGTAAATCGCGACGCAGCAAAGCACCGGAAAATAAATCACCAAAACGGGCGGGAGGACCCCACTTTTCGGGTTTCAATCCGCCCAAAAAGTTTTCGAGGTCGCTCCCGCCCGTTTTGAGTATTAGGCAACAAGCTCGCTTCGTCAGAAAAGGCTCAAGCCTCACCCTCGTTGACAGTCCTCCATCCTTCACGCATGGCGATCTGAGTGAGTTTCGTATTACGGCCTGCATGGCAGGCCCACAGGGAGGAGAAACACCGCAATGCCCATCTTGAAAGCGCCACCCAAACTCATTCGCAATGCCACCATTCAGGTTCGCGTTGAGGAAGAGGTCGACTTGAAACTCAGGAAGTATGCGGAGTTCATCGACGCGACTCCTGCATTCGTGGTCGCTGAATCTCTCCAAGCTGATAAGTAGTGGCCGAGGACGGCAGGGCCGTTAGGCCGAGGTAGAGGGTCACTAGTATGAAAACGAGACGGGAAACTCTTCTATGTCTTCCTAGCAGGTTTTGCGCCATGACTTCCCCTCTGGCAAAGGTCGTGAATACGAAGCTTTTCCCCTCGCTTACGCCGGGTTGGCGAGTCGTTTGAGATGCGAATCATTCATGCTTTAACTCTACGATCTGCTGCGCGTTTATCTATCCGGCATATCGACAAGCCGCGATGTTGGCGACACCAGATGACTGCGGCAATTGTCAATCGAATCCCAACACTCAGTCCGTTTCTACACTCTGCTCACGCGGGTTTTGCCTTTTCAAGTTGTCTGCCTAAGCCCCCCTGCAAATTCGTTGACCTCGCCTCAACATAGGGCGCGAGTCGAGAAAACGTTACTTCGTCCCGCCAGCACGCCGTGGCTCTGCCGCCCAGTTCCACGTCCTCCAGTCAACAGCGTTGTCATCCGTACTGGCGACATTCCATTCGTTCGTGAGCCACACGCGACCGGTCCCGTGCGTCCCCGGCGTTGGATCGGGGCCGGCGCTAGAGTAATCGCCCCACCGGCAGGCTCCCCGCCCACTTGAAAAGCAATAGGCATCAACGTTGGGGCCCGGCGACGTCTTCACCAGGACCGGTGCCGACTGGGACGCGGCTTCGACCTTCGACACCATCGCAATCTGCACGTCTGCGGTCGTGGATGACTGGTTGAAGCCGAGTACCATATTGCTGCCGAAACGCGCGTTGTTCCCATCAACCGCACGATCGGGGGCGATGGTGCCGAAAAAGAAGAACGTGTGGAGGGCGGTGTCGGTGACAATACCGGACTGCTCTACCCGCGGCTCAGACGGGTCGATCTCGTACCAGCGAACCTCGGACCCAGCACCGCCGAACACGGCGTGAGCGGTCCAGACGACAACGTGTCCAACTCGGGGATCAACTGCGGCGTACGCCTGGGTGAGCTTTCCACTCAGCGTGTCGAGGAGCGGCGCTGGTTCACCGCTCAAGGTCGTGCCTGCCTGCGGGGCGTCTGCCGGCACGGAGTAGGAGGGCACGTCCAGGCGTGCCGCTATGCTCAGCAAAGGCGACTCAGTCGTCGGATCGAACTGCACGGTGTACACATTGAGGTAGTCGCCACCAGGGAACAGCGCACTTATCACCCAGCCGATCGACCCTGCGTCCACCTGGCGCGCGGGAATCGGTGTGAACGCAGCTGACCCATCGGCGTTCTCTAATCGCTCGAAGATCCCGGTACGGAAGCTATTCGGCTCCGGGCATGTGTCCCCCGGCAATGGCTTGCTAATCCACGCAAGATCGGCTCCTAAAAATGCTCCGCCGAACGTGAAGCGGTTCGCACCGATGAGCAAGAAGTGCTGAGTTGTTCCGAGTTGCGGGAAGTCGGAGAATGTTCCATCGGGAAACGCCCCACCATAATCAAACCGGGTGAAGTACTTGCAGAAGTCGGAGGCCGCGTTAGGCGACTCCGCTGTGCTGAACCCCCAGGCAATGCCCGGATCGAGCACCCCCGTGTGATTCCGGTTCTCATAGATCGTGTAATAGAAGCGCCGCGACGACGGGTCCCACAGGAGCTGTGGGTCGCTGATGAAGTCGCCGTCGGTCGCGCCGGTCAGTTCTTCCGCGGAGCCATCGGCGAGGAGTGTCCCTTCTCGATCGAAGATCCCGAAACGCGTGTTGACGAACTCGACCAAGCGGTCGGGACCAATGGCGCTCGTCGAGTCGGGGTTCGAGTGAATAGAGTCGTAGATACCCTCGAAGCTCGTGACGATAGTAGGCGACAGTCCAGGCACGGTGGGGAGTGTGGCTGGACGGCCGTGCCCGGCGGCACGGTTCGCATCTGCCTTTGCGGCCACGTAAGCCGCGCGGTCGGGAACCAGTTCGTAACCGAATTCGTCAGCCCGGACCACTCTATGGTCCCTCGCACTCACAAACTGAATTGTGGTCTGACACTCGGCGGGCTGCGGCATGGAGAACCGTTAGAAATAGGAGAATTGCCCAACAGAAGTTTCTCACTTTCTACCTCAGGGAGAGATTTCGTCCTCAGTTTGCTTTTTCTCACCGCTCTTGTTGCTTGGCCATATCAATCGGAATTTCCGATTTCAACTTCATCTTTGCGCACACCCAGTCGCGTCATCTGTAGCCTCTGCAGTTGAGACTTGAGCGCGCTCCCTTGTTGCGATATCAAGCAGGAAAAAATTCTGAGGAAACCCACGGGCCTTGTCATCATCCAAACGGATGATTTTTGTGGCCGTTCGCGTTATGGGTGTTTCGGATCAGGAGGCTTTGCGTTGCGGCACCGAAGACGTTAGCCGAGGGTGGAGGCGCAATGAAACCGGACTTCGCAGAATGAGCTGGACAAGTTCGGCCTGTCGTCTCGTGCCAGTTTTGTCAAAGATGCTTCTGAGGTGGGTCCTGGTCGTTGCGAGACTCACATGGAGTTCTTCCGATACCTGTTTCACTTCCTTGCCCTGCATCAATAACGCGGCGACGTTCGCTTCGGCGCGACTGAGGCCGAAAAATCGGCGAAGAGCGTCGTCGTCCGCTTCTTGGGTAGCTTCGGGGTCGCTCAGAAAGAGAGCTACAGTGGCTCTTTTCTGCACGGCCAACTGGTTGTGCGAAAACAATGGTGTTACGAGCACGTTCAGAGGACGCTTTAGAGATGGTCGAGGCAGCGCCAGTGCGCCTCCGGATTGACCACCCTTCCCGTCGTGCGTGGCGATCGCATCGTGAATAAGACGGAGAAGGGCCGACGTCTCACCGGGAAGCGCGGCATGAAGACCGTCGGCTGCCATCGTGAGGCCGTCTCTTTGGCGCACGATCTCTTCCGCTCTGCTGTTCATCAAGAGCACGCGGCCCCGGCTGTCGAGCAAAATGACTCCGAGCGACCAATGATCGAGAGCGTCAGTTGCAGCAATCTTCTGTTTTTCAAGATCGGCAATTTGGCGATGGAGCCTGACGGCTCGTTGCAGATGAGGCATGAGAATCTCGACGAGCGAAACTTCTTCCTCTCCGAATGGTCGAGCACCCCTGTGACGGATCGCACCGATCATGCTGGCCAATGATCCGTTTCTGTAAATCACGCCCAACATGCCATGGCGCTGCCGTTGTGGCGCTATCCAGTCGTTGTAGAACTCGCTCCGCAGCGCCACTGCATCGGGACACAAAACCTGACTGGGATATATCTTTCCCGTCCGTAAGAGGTGGTTGCCGCGAATCAGATAGACGTTCTTCGCTTTGTAATAATCTGCGTAGGTGCGCTCATAAGAGGCATCCATTCCGTCGTCTGCAGAGAGGTTAAATCCGTGGCTGTGAAGATCCTGAACGAAGATGTTGTTCGCGGGGGCATTCACTACCCGTCCGAACTTTTCAAGGAACGGTTGCCAGCGCGACGCGTCGCCCGTTGCGTCGTAAATGAGCCCGATCAATTCCAAAATGGTTCGCTCGGAATTCATGGACTACTTCTTTTGGGAGATTCCGACCTAGGGAAAGGGCCTGACCTCGTTCGGGCTCACAGGCATGTGTTCGGAGTTGGTATCGTGCTCTTGCGAGGCGTTGGACGGAAGTCTGCCCCCGCGCTTATTAGAAGTCAAATTCCTTTTCAAATAACAAGGAGTGCCGCGCGGGAGAGCCACGGGCAGCATTGCTCTAGGGAAGCAGACGGAAAAGTGAAGTTTTATGGGTTTCAAAAGAAAGTGGGTGAAACTTACCTGCGTCGTTCTTTCTTGCGCTTGATCGAACGACGAATGATTCTGCGACATGAGTCGAGAAGCATGGTCCGTAGAGACCAGAGAAGGACACGGCCCCAAATCTCAGAACGAAACCCGATATTTGTCATAGAAAGCAGGTCTCCGCCCATCAACCCGCCAATTTCCGAGGCCCGCGCTCCCTCAAAGATGCGAGACCCATTCCCCAAAATGCCCTCCTATTCGTCGAGGCATAAGCCCTGTCTTTTCAGACTTCCGCGCCCTAGTGCAAACTAGAAAGCTGATCTGTCAAATCAACTTTACGCCTGAAACTTTTCGCGGCTCTGCCTATCTAATATGTATGAGCACAAAAACACTTCCGGTTACGGCAGGCAGTTTTGAAAGGGTCTTTGCTGCAGTTGCGGCCAAGCGACCGCATACGTGCCGCCAGGGAAATACTTTGACGGACTGGCGTGAGATCGCCTGGGAGGCGCTTCGGAGGAAAAAACTGGGTGACACGCTGCGGCGTGCGATTGAGACGCTCTCCGTGAAATATCGGGAAGTGCTCTTCCTTCAAGACGTCAAGAATCTCAGCACAGCGGAAACCGCATGGGTCTTGAACATCAGTGTTGGAGCCGTGAAATACCGCTCGCTGCGGGCAAGGATGCGCGTGCTTGATGCGCTAGCGTCGCGTCTCTTGGCGAAAACCAGTGAGAAAAACTCCGACCTTGCCAATTCCTACAGGGACGACATTTCCTGCAAAATCCGAGACCTAATCTGTCAGAATTCGCTTTCTCTCGCGTAACAAACTGGATGCGCCTACTCGGGCGCGAAACGCGTCTTCCCATCCGAGACCGCAACGACCTCGTAGCGGTCAATCACTAAAATCGCCCCAGACGGACGGCGGATCGTCAGGTCTGCGTTCGTAAAGTAAATGAGTTGTCCGCGGAATTCTTTCGTGGGCTTTCCCTCGCGCTCGACCGGCTCTCCACTCACGAAGTCAATCGGAACCAGATCAATCACCCGCGGCTGCTTGAGTTCTACCGTAAGCGTCTTTAGGTCTTTCCGCCAGCGCTCAAGAAGCGTCCTCGCCTCGCGCCAACCACGGACTGTCCTCCCCTGTGCCTTTTCTTTCGCACGTGTCATTGCTCTTCCTCTGTGCAGTAATGCCAGTCCGGATCGCCGAAGTGTGTCTGGCAGAACCAGCGATTACACCGTTCGCAATACTTGGTGGCGACCATCATGCACGGCTCATCCCAGGGAGAAACGCCCTGGCAGAATACCCCGCCCGGCTTGCTTTTTTCTTCGCCTGGAATTTCTCGAGCGCTGATGTGATCCCGGAGGCTCAACCTTACTAACTCTTCTTGGAGGTCACCGCATAGAAGGCTGCCCACCGCTGCTCTACGTCCTTGCTCTTGCAGTGCGGACAGACAATCTTGCCCTTCTCATACTCCGAAATTGTCAAGATTTTCGAGAACTCTTTCTTGCAGTCCCGACAGAGGAAATTGTACTGGGGCATGACTTCCTCCCCGTGACGACTCATCTTAGCGAGAATCCTAGTCGCACGCTTACCTGGCGTCAACCGGCTCCCTCTTCGAAAACCTCACCAGAAGCGAAGGAACGAGAGATGCGTCTAATCGGAGTAGAATACGAGGCAGCCATGCGCGGAAGAGCTACAGCGCTTGTCTTCTCCGTCGCCGAGTCGGCCCGGGGATTTGCACCCCGAGCCGCTCACAGATCCGGACGTGAACCTCTCGATTCATCCGGCTCGTGCCACCACAGAGAAGGCTGCCGCCTTCCGTCTAGACAGGAGTTCCTCCGGTTACCCGTTGACTCCATCCCGACTTGGGTGACCTGTCCCCTTCGCTCCGCAGGCGTTACCCTGCTTCCTCGCTACTACGAGACAGTGCGCCCCTGCCCAGCGGATCAGTACTTTCGGCCTCACGGGGCTTCCGCTTGTGCCTTTTCCCTTAGCACCGCCGGCAGGTTCTCAAGTTCCGTACCAGAGCCCGGCATAGAGTCACGCCACCTGTGCACCGGACACCACATGGCCAGTAAGCAGGTTTCCGCCATGCTTGTTCCCGGAGCAGAGGGGACACTCCGGTTTCGATGTCGTCTGTTGATCCGTTTCGATGCTTTATCAGTGGTTCACTTGCGTTCGTCTCTCTATTCCTCACATGACGTGATTTCCTCACGCCTTTTAACCATGACGTTCACCACCGCGGCTTTTGGCCGTAGCAGCTCATGGCTGTTTGAAGCCTGTTCCTACAAACCGGCTTCGAAGGGCCTACCTTCATCTCCAGCACAGCATCGCGCTCACACGAGCGCGTTCTTGACACAAACCCTCCTCGGTTTCGCTGGCGGCATCGAGATCCGCGTCCGGGGCGTCGGCCAGGTACATGCCTCCGATCAGCCGCGATCAGAACAAGAGCGCGCCGGGTTGGTCGCCGCAGGCAAAGAGCTTTTCATGGCACGGTGCGCGCGTTGCCACGACGAGCGCGGCGATAAGCCGCTCAAGGCTGGCCCACCCTTGAACGAGCGCGGGCTTTCCAGCGAGCAGATTGCCCGAGCCGTGAGCGGCCGCCTGCGAGACAAAACTGAGGAAGAACGACGCGCGGTGACGCTGTACATTTCGAGCTTGATGAAGGTCAAAGATTCGGAAGAAAAGGCACCACCAAAACCGTAGTCCGTCGACATCATTACATCTCAATTCGCGCGGAAGTCGACAAGGCGGCCCCAATTCTTGAGCAGGCTGCAGCCGCCGCTGCGAAGCCTTAGACTTCGGAGAACTTCCAAGCTGTCTCACGGGAGCGGGCGTCACCCGCTTCCAATTATCTTAGGAACTGGCTGCCAACAGTGGAGGAGCACTCTATATTCTTAAGTTGAATGCCCCGTCTGGCAGTGTATGTGCGTCCCATGCTGCATGCCGCGCTTCTACTGCATTGTGCGTTCTCAAGCGACGATCCAGGTACGAAGATTGGAACTAGATAGGAATGCGCCCGTGCAAGCCGTGGCAGGAGTGAATAAAATCTGACCTGTCGATCCTGGAGTCGAGAGGCGACGACCAGACTCTGCAGGCGTCCACTATGAATTTTTCAGGGGCATTTAGGGGGCACTAAGAATTCCTCTCCTTTCCTTTCAATACCTTAGAAGGCCAGGCTGCACCGCAAAACTCCTACCCTCGGCCGGTAAACCCCTTTTAGAACAAAGAATTCGAAATAGTCCTTCTCATCGAACCACGCGCAACTGACTGCTAGGTCCGACTACTCCGCACCGTTGTTGGTGCCTGCATGGATGAATCCGAATAAGCCATGCGACTCATCGGCAATTCCTGCCGTAAAGAACAACTGATCTGTCCTTCCGTTATTCGGCGCGCCAGCTCCGAATCGCAAGGCCCACAGTCCGTTGATCGTCAGCGGATTCCCTTCGGGATCGATCATCTGCCCGTCGAAGCTGCCGCCCGCGGCGTCAAACGCGTTGATGCGTCCATCGCCGAAATTCCCGACCAGCAGTTGGCCGCTAAACTTGCCGAAGTTTACCGGCGCCAGCGCCAGGCCCCAAGGCGAGTTCAGCGTTTCGTGCGAAGCAAATCGCCGACTCAGGTTTCCTTCCGTGTCGAATACGTCTACGTATCCATTTCCAGGACCGGCTTGATCGTCGTGCTTGTCCGGTAGCTTCTGTAACGCAAAGGTGACCCACAACTTGCCATTAATGTTCTGGATGCCGAAGGGCGCAAAGTTCGCATCCACATTGGGATCCGTGAAGGTTTTTACCAGAGTAAAGCTCTTGTCATATATCTCCACGACACCAGCATGGAAATTGGTCGCATAGATGAAGTTACCACTCGCGGTGCTGGCGATGGCCAGTCCTTTGTATACGGCGCCTGTGCTTGAATTGTCCTTGGCGATCACCGCACTCGTCAAATTCACATTAGGATTCCATCCCAGGATGGTTCCATCCTCAGTGGCGAAGAGGAAAAGAGCGGCCCCGGATTTGGCGTTCTGGGAAATCACGAAATCGGAACTTCCATTGAATACGACGCCAGTGGGCGTGCCGCCCGTAGGCGCAGTGGGCGAAGGGATCGTAACAACCAGGGGAGAGCCAATGGGAAAAGCCTGTCCTTGTCCATTGTAGAGGGTTGATACATTACCGCCATTGTCCGAAATCCAGAAGGGCGATGTCGCGCTGGATACCAGGCCCCAGGGATTGACTAGATTCGGATCGGCAAAACGCGCCACACCCGCGATGTCGGAAACCAAGTTCACGCGAGTATACTCCTGAGAAGATGGGAGTTGGGCAAAGGTTGTTGCGGTTGTGAAAAACAGCGTGAATAAGCAAAAAGAAAACACACCGAGTCGCTTCATAGCTGATGCCTCCGGAAGATTCCCACGATTGAAGCCGAACTCCGCACGCGCACGGTGGGCAACATGGGTGCTGAGTTTTAGGCCACAAAAACGTATCAAGTGGGAGATCGGTTTCTGTCTCAGGGGTGTCGTCAGGATGTCAAAAATTTGTCTCGTCGAATCCTTAACATCTACGGGTGGACAGAGTTTTGTTGTTGGCTTTGAGGCTTCGGCAGCATGGAGAAGGTTTATGAGATGGTTGAACTTGGCGCGGGGGTAGGTACTCGTTCTGCCCACGGTTTTTGTTTTGCCTTGCGAGGCCTCGGATTTCGGCGAGTCAGGCCTCGCATCTTAGAGGCACCGCAGGCCTCGGAAATTGGCGGTGTCGATGGCTATCGATGCCCGCGCACGTACCGAAATCGAAGGTGAGATTGAGCCGCCCAGCGAGCGGGCCTCCAGAAAGACGTGCACCCTCATACGCTGAGACACTGCTTCGCCACACATCTACTGGAAGCAGGCGCGGATCTACGAACCATCCAGATGTTGCTAGGGCATCGCGAT
>Ga0207684_10006763_pt1 | contig 10405 bp, 8 predicted proteins | sample KBSK5501metaG_FD_184342 | JGI IMG/M metagenome (GOLD analysis project Ga0207684, IMG submission 184342) | Corn, switchgrass and miscanthus rhizosphere microbial communities from Kellogg Biological Station, Michigan, USA - KBS K5-50-1 metaG... | ecosystem: Host-associated > Plants > Roots >... | reverse complement strand
GCCCGGGGGGAGGTTCCTAAGGCCCGGGGTGAGGTTCCTAAGGCCCGGGGTGAGGTTTCCACCGCAGACAGAATCCCCCAGACCTGCGCGCAGGTCTGGGGGATTGTCGGATGGTGAAGGAGCGGCTCGCTACTCGCGCGGGCCGCGGCCGCCACTGGGGTTGCGCTGCCCGCCGGGCCCGCCACGGTTGAAGCCGCCGGGACGCGGGCCGCCGCGATCGCCGCCATATCCGCCGCCGGAGCGTGGGCCGCCGCTACCGTAGCCGCCGCGGTCGCCATAGCGGGGTCCGCCAGGGCCGCGCCGTGGGCCGCGCTCGGCCTCCAGCTCTTCTGCCGAGGGCATCTCACCACTCAGCGCCGCGCGCCGCGAGAGGTTGATGCGGCCCTGCGGGTCCACCTCGACCACCATCACGGTGATCTCGTCGCCCGGCGCCACCACATCCTCCGGCCGGTTCACCTGATAGTCCGCCAGCTGGCTGGTGCGCACAAGCCCCTCTTTGCCCGGCAGAATCTCGACGAAGGCGCCGAAGTCGACCAGGCGGCGCACGGTGCCTGTGTAGATCTTGCCGACCTCCACCTCTTCGGTGAGGGCGCGGACGGCATCCATCGCGCGCTGCATGCCTTCGCCGCTGACCGACGAGATATGCACGGTGCCGTCGTCGTCGATGTCGATCTTCGCGCCGGACTCGTCCTGGATGCGGCGGATTGTCTTGCCCCCCGGGCCAATGACGGCGCCGATCTTGTCGGGATTGATCTTGACCGACTGGATGCGTGGGGCGTAGGGCGACAGCTCGGCCCGCGGCTCTGGCAGCGCCTCGAGCATGCGGTCCATGATGTACATGCGCCCCTCTTTGGCCTGCGCCATCGCCTGCCCCAGCACGTCTGCCGTCAGCCCCTTGATCTTGATATCCATCTGCAGCGCGGTGACGCCGTCCGCCGTCCCGGCCACCTTGAAGTCCATGTCGCCCATGGCGTCTTCAAGCCCCTGAATATCGGTCAGGATGGCGTAGTTGTCCAGCGTCTCGCCCGACTGCGTGATGAGGCCCATCGCGACGCCGGCCACCGGCGCCTTGATCGGCACACCTGCATCCATCAAGCTGAGCGTGCTGCCGCAGGTCGAGGCCATCGAGGTCGAGCCGTTCGAGCTGAGCACCTCGGAGACGACGCGGATGGTGTAGGGGAACTCGCTCTGGTCGGGGATGACGGGCAAGAGCGCCCGCTCGGCCAGCGCGCCGTGGCCGATCTCGCGGCGGCCTGGGCCGCGCGAGGGCCGGGTCTCGCCGACGCTGAACGACGGGAAGTTGTAGTGATGGATGTAGCGCTTGCTCTCTTCGGAGCCGAGGCCGTCCAGCATCTGCTCTTCGCCCGGCGAACCGAGTGTCACCACGCTGAGCACCTGCGTCTGTCCGCGCGTGAAGATCGCGGAGCCATGGGCACGCGGCAACAATCCTGTCTCGGCCGAGATCGGGCGAATGTCCTTGGTGCCGCGGCCATCCGGCCGGATCCCCTTCTCGAGAATCTGCGTGCGGACGTACTTCTTCAGCTCTTTCTCGTAGAAGCTGGCGATCTCTTTGGTGCGCTCCGGATACTTCGCGCCGAGCTCGGCGATCAACTCCTGCTCCACAGCGGCAAGCGCGGCCTCGCGCGCTGCCTTGTCGGCGTTGTTGACGGCCGTCTCGAAGCGCGGCTTGACGAATTCGGCGACGGCTTTGGCCAGCTCCTGGTCTTCCGAGGGCGGGATGAATTGGCGCTTGGGCTTGCCAGCCTGCGCGGCCAGCTCGCGCTGCATCTCGATCAGCTGCTGGATGGCCTCGTGGCCCTTGCGGACCGCCTCAACCATCGTCTCTTCGGGTAGCTCCTTGGCGCCGGCCTCGACCATCACCACCGCCTCGGCGGTGCCAGCCACGGCGAGGTCGAGCAAGCTGTTCTTCAGCTCCGACTCGGTCGGATTGATGACGATGCGGCCGTCAATGTAGCCAACGCGCACGCCGCCGACCGGGCCGGCGAAGGGAATGTCGGAGATGGTGAGCGCCGCCGAGGCGCCCAGGATGCCGAGGACATCGGAATCGTTCTCCATGTCGGCGGAGAGCACGGTGATGACGACCTGGACATCGTTGCGATAGCCCTTGGGGAAGAGCGGGCGAATGGGGCGGTCGACCAGGCGCGAGGCGAGGATCGAGTGCTCGGTGGGGCGGCCTTCACGCTTGATGAAGCCACCGGGAATCTTGCCCGCGGCATAGAGCCGCTCTTCGACGTCGACGGTGAGGGGGAAGAAATCGATGCCTTCACGCGGGAACACGCTAGACGTAGCGGTGGCCAGAATGACGGTTTCGCCGTAGCGCACGATCACGGCGCCACCGGCCTGCTCGGCGACACGCCCCGCTTCGATGCTGAGGGTGCGGCCGGCGATGGTCCTTTCGACCTTATGAACGGTATTCATATACTCCTCCGGATGCCGGGCCCACCGCACCTGCGGTGGCCGGGCCGTCCGAGCCGAGTCTCGCTCGGCTGTTCTTTTCAAGTGAACTGTTCACACGTCTCTCACTAGTGAGAGTATAGCGGTGCGAGGCGTCGTGGGGCAGAGAGGGGCGCACACCTGCGCACATCTGTGCTCGCGCCACCGCGCGAATAGGCCGCACACGTGCCCGCCGGCCATCCATGAGGCAGAGGCTGCGGCGCGACATGCGGCAAGGCTCGCGGAACGGGGACGATGTTGGCGGACGGCCCGCACTTAGCGGCGCAGCCCGAGCGAGGCGATCAGAGCGCGATAGCGCTCTGGATCGGTCCGGTTGAGATACTTGAGCATGCGGCGGCGCTGGCCGACCATCTTGAGCAAGCCGCGGCGCGAGTGGTTGTCGTGCTTGTTGGCGGCCAGGTGCTGAGTGAGATCCTGGATGCGACGCGTCAGGATGGCGACCTGCACCTCCGGCGAGCCGGTATCCCCTTCGTGGGTCTGATACTGCGTGATGATCTCCGCCTTGTCTTCCGTCTGCAACGCCATGCGTTCCGGCTCCGCCCACTCCTCAACACGCGTCGGAGGGCGGCAGCCTCCTCCTTCTCGGTGCGCTACCGACGTGCGCGCACACGCACGTCACTGGTTTCGCGGCCCACCCGCTGCGCATGTCCATCCCGCGTGGAGGTGCCGGCATGCGCTGAGTGGGCCATCTTTTGCTGTCTTTCTCGTGGTCCCACGCCGGGACTCTTCGGAGGCCTTCGCCGTCAGATGTCGTTTGGCGAAGTATCCCAACGCGCTCGCCCGCTCATCGTGTGTCGCGCGGGCCCATTGTGTTCTCTACACGTGTCAGACCACGAAAGTATAGCATATCGCGCGGCATAGGGGCAATTGCCCTCGCCGGCCGGCAGCGGTCACCCCTGCGCGCTGGTCGCTTCCCTCACGCTCGGGCATGCCTCTCCTCCGCCGCGTCTCCGTGTACTCTGTGTACTCCATGTACTCCATGTACTCCGTGTACTCCGTGTACTCTGTGTACTCCATGTACTCCATGTACTCCGTGTACTCCGTGTACTCCGTGTACTCTGTGGTGCATTCTCTGCTGAGCTTACCTTTCAGCGGCAGAAGGCCCCGCCCCTTCAGGGCAGGGGATGAATGCCGCCTCGCCCGCAGGCGAGCATCTGATGAGATGTGCGATACTGCCTGATAGCACCTTGCCAACTGCATCGTGTTTGGGCGTTCCACGGTCAATCGTTCCCGTGGGTAAAAGCACGAACGTGTCTTGGACGTGGTGCTCGTTCGGGAAGCCGGAGCAGCGCATGCCACCTCTCTGGTGTTGAACGAAGCCACCCTACTGGCTGTGGGGCGACACAGCCTCGGTGCAAAACCGTAGAAGCCCCTTCCCTTTAGGGATGGGGAGTCGTCACTAAAACCAGCCTGTTTGAGGCCGCGACGATCTTCGGCATCGGCGTCATCCTGGCCTAACGCTTGATCTGACACTGTACGCCCCGCAGCAGGCAGCGTGGCTGGCGAAGGTGCGAGGGTGAGAGATCCAGCCCCTCATCAACAGTGACTGCCAGCGGCCCATGCAGGGGGAGTATCGTTCGTGTGCGCCTCTACCCCAGCGCCCGCGCGACGGCATCGCCCGCGCGCCGCCCCAGCACGATGCCCGGGAGCACGCCCAGCGCGCCCAGCCCCTCGATCGCCATCCCCGGCGCCACAGCGCCCAGCGGGCGTATCGCCGGCACCATGTCGGCTGCCACGGCGAGGTCCACCGCCCATGCATGGGTGGGCGCGGCACCCTGTAACTCGGGCAGCCAGCGGCGCGCGGCCTCGGCTAGGCGCTGATGATAGCGCGCGTCGCGCCCGTGCTTGCCAGCGCGGGCATAGCGTCCGCCGCTCACCACCAGGCGTCCGTTGCCGGGGCGAAAGTCGCAATAGGTGTAGGGCGCAGCGTCCCAAAAGAGCGGAAAGTCTGCCGGCAGCTTAGCGGCGAGCGCCAGCGCGTAGATGCGCGAGGTCGGCTGCTGCGTCGGCCCAGTCGCCACCACCAACCCAAGGGCTCGCAGCACTCTGCCGTCCGCCAGCGTCAGGCGCCAACAGTGCCCGCCAGCGCCACTGGCGCTCTCAATGAGCTCTACGACGCGTGCGGCGCCTGCCAGCGCCACCCCGGCGGCGCGTGCCTCGCGTGCCAACTGCGCCAGCAGAGTGAGTGGGTCCACCCGCCCTTCATCCGGCAGCCAGAGCGCGGCGACGACTGAATGGGTCGCCAGCCGCCCCGCCGTTGCCTCGGCAACCTGGGAGGGCGTCCAGAGCTCGGCGCGCAGCCCCGCGGCGACCCGCGCTCGCGCCTCCTGCGCAAGGTGGCGTGCCGCGCCGGGGCGCTCGGCCAGGTTGAGCGCCCCCGTCAGTGTGGCGGCGAGTAGCGTGCCCGGTTGGCGTGCCTGCTCGGCCAATGCCAGCAGCACGCCAGTGGTGGCGGGCCACAGCGCAGCCTCAGTGCTGCCCGGCGGCAGATCGGCCAGCGCCGTATTGACGCCAGCGCTGAGGATGCCGGCGTTGCGACCGGTGGCGCCCTGGCCGAGCGCGGTCGCACTCTCTAGCACGAGCGCTCGTGCCCCGACGGCACGTGCCGCGATGGCGGCGCTCAGCCCCGCGACCCCGCCGCCGATCACCGCGACATCTACCACGTCTCCCGTTTGGTCGCCCAGCCCAGTGAGCGCAAGCTCGCGCGCGACCGGCGGCGAGAGATCCTCGTGCCAGGGCGCGTGCGGCTGTAGACCAGCTGCTTGCGGCGGCGCGACAGGCCGCGCTGGCGGGTGTGTGGGCATCGGGTACCTCGACAGGGAAGTATGCTGCGAATTCGGAAAGCTGCGTATCGCGCACGCGTCGCGATCCGTGCCGGGGCGCGGCGACACCGCCGTACCTACTGCGCGCCCGCGGCTCCCCGTGCCAGGCGTCGCTCGGTCCGGCGCGAGATGAGCGCGAGCGGGTAGCAGATGGCGAAGTAAATGGCCAGCTCGACGGCGTAGAGCGTCCACCGGATCAGTGGACTGGATGAAGCCTGTGCCGCGGTCTGCGACACGAACGCCAACTCCGCGACGCCGATCACCAGGAAGAACGAGGTGTCCTGGATCAACGTGATGAAGTTGTTGGTGAGCGGCGGGATCATGATGCGCAAGGCCTGTGGGATTACGATATGTCGCGCGACCTGGAAGCGGCTCAACCCCAGCGAGAGCGCGGCCTCGGTCTGCCCACGATCCACCGCCTGCACGCCCGCGCGCACCACCTCGGCAAGATAGGCGCCGTAATTGAAGCTCAAGGCGATGATGGCGAAAACCAGCGGACTCACGCTTACTCCGGTGGGAAACAGCGAATTGGAGTTCAGCGCGGTGAGCAGGTTGTAGATGAGCGAATCGACGTTCAGGTTGAAGAGTGTCACCACCACGAGCTGGATGCCGAAGAACCAGACCAGCAGCTGGAAGAGTAACGGCGTGCCACGGACAGTCTCGACGTAGAACGTGCTGATGCTGCGAATCAGTGTCACGTTGGAGAGCCTGCCGAGTCCGGCGGGAATCGCCAGGATCATCGCGAGAATGATGCAGATGATCGAGCTGACGACGGTGAGCACGGTGCCGGAGACGAGGAGTGGGAATTTGATCTCAAGCGTCTTGAGCACAATCTCCATGTTCGATCTCCATACTTCCCCGCTACTTCGACGCCAGGCCGACCGGCTGCAGCTCCGCCCGCGCCGCGCCGCTCCGGCCGAGGCGCTGCCTGCGCGCGAGCAAGGCGGCCGGGATGTAGGCAAGGCCGCCCAGCACGATCAGGATGGACAGCATGATCATCAGCGTCAGCGTGAGTGCCGCGAACAGTTGGCCGGCATCCCCGAGGAGCGTGCCGGCTGAGACGCCATCCACCAGCACCGCGGCGACGATGCCGACGAGCACGGACGCGGCCAGCACCTGCAACGCCCTGGCAGTGAGGTTCTCCTGTGGGGCGAACGTGGTGGAGCGCAGACGAGCCTCGGCAGCGCGGGCGATGCGGCCCAGCGGGACACTGAGTGCCAGGTAAATCAGCGCGCCAATGACGATGAACTGCCACTGCATGTTGGGAATGCGCCGGCCCAGGCCGGTCGAGGCCGCCGTCAGCTCGATGATGGTGATGAGACTGAGGATGGAAGAGTCCTTGAACAGGAAGATGAAGTCGTTGAGGATGGGCGGCAGCACGATCGCGATCGTCTGTGGGATCTCGACCAGGCGCAGCGCCTGCCAGTCACTCAGGCCGAGCGCCGCCGCCGCCTCACCTTGCCCACGGTCCACCGCCGCCAGTCCCGCGCGAATGTTTTCGCACTCGTAGGCCGCGTAGTTGAGCGCCAGCGTGGCGACGCCCGCGGTAAAGGCGTTGAGATACCACTGCGGCAGGAAAAGCAGCGACCAGTAGATAGCGAGGAGCTGGACGAGCAGCGGCGTGTTGCGGAAGAACTCGACATAGGCACGGGTCGGCACGCGCAGGATGCGCAGTCGCGAGCGCGACATAAGCGCCAGCATGAACCCAAGCAGGATCGCCAGCGGCATCGCGATGAAGCAGAACTCGACGGTGCGCGCCAGTCCGAGCAGGAGATAATTGCGTAGCGGGATGCCGTTACGATCTGTTCCGATGGTAGGCACAATCACGAGCTGCTGGAAAAAGTGCCCCACGCGCTGGAACAGGTAGCCGAGATCGGTCAGATTCCCTGCCACGTGCGTCTGCGCCTTGTCCAGCGCGCCGAGGGTGAGCGAGCCGCAGGCGCCGAAGACGAGCACCAGCACGAGCACGATGCCGACGAAGCGCACAGCAGGGGGGATTCGCATGAGTCTTTCGCCTCCGGCACACATTCACTTCGCCATTGACCGGCGCGCCGCGCCTGCGCAGATCGGGTGCGGGCGCGGCCGGAACGGCCTCACCACGCCGTTCCGGCCGCATGCGCGTGGCCAGATCGCTATCTACCACGCCGCGAAGCCCCGTCGCACCGCGGCTAGCCTTGCGGTATCGCCGGGCAGTTAGCGACGTTCGTCGGATTCTCCGGCAGGAAGTTCCCAATGCACGACATGTAGCTGTTCCACATGTCGTACTTCTGGAAGACCGGCTGGTTGTTCGGCCCGACGTTGTAGGCGCCGCCGTTTTGATAGACCTTCTGGAGCGTGCCGTCTTTGAACATCCGCGCGATGGCCTCGTTCACCTCTTTCATCAGCGTCGGCGTGTTCGGGTTATTCGGATCGAATCCGATGCCGTAGTATCCTGGGTTGAGATCGCCGCCGACGGCCTTGTACTTGCCGCTGGGGTCATTGCCGCCATACCACTTGGCGATCGGCGCGTCGAGGAACTCGGCGTCCACGCGGTGCGAGTCGAGATCGGCGAACGGCGTCGGCGTATCCGTCGTAACGATGGTGATCTTCTGGGTGGGGTGCTGGGCGTTCCAGTCTTCCATGATGAACTGGGCCTTATAGTCCGTGCCCGTCTCCACCTTCTTGCCCGCCAGATCGGCGAAGCCGCTGATCGTTGAGTTGTCCTTGAGGACGACGATGGCCTGCGTGTAGACGTAGTAGGGGATGCTGAACTTCGCCGACCTCACGTTCTCGCTCGAGATCTCCAGGCCGTTCATGAAGAAGTCGAACTGGCGGGAGGAAAGGCCCTGCGGCCAGTCCGACCAGGTGATCTGCGTCGGCTGCTGCGTGGCGCCCATCAACTTGGCCATCGCGTTGGCGATGTCCACCTCGAAGCCGTAATCGGCGGCATTCGGGTTCGCGGCATCTTTCGGCGCAATGTAGGGCATGCCGCCGGTCGAATCCTCACCCCACTTGAACACGCCGGGAATCAGGGTGCCCGCGTGGCCGATGGCAACCGTGCCGGTCGCCTGCGGCGTGGCGGCGTTGCCGGCGCCACAAGCCGTCAACACCAGCGCCAGTCCGGCCAGCGCCAGTGCCCCGAGCCAATAGCGCCAAGAACGTCTCTCTGCGGGATGGACATGCAGGAAACTCATAATTGACCTACCTTCTCCGCGCCGCGACGGCTGAAGTCGCGTCTGCACTAATGATGAGCGAGACACAAGCGCGTTGATGATGCCGTGCTACGAGGCGGCCACGTTGGCAAGATCGCTGGCGCGCACACGCGCCAGTTGCAATCGCGCGGGCTTACACTGGATGCAACACGCGATCGAGAAACAGCCGTGTACGCTCGTTCTTGGTATGGGCGAACACCTCCTCTGGATCACCTTGCTCGACGATGCGCCCCTGATCGAGAAACACCACGCGGTCCGCGACGGAGCGGGCGAATCCCATCTCATGGGTGACGACGACCATCGTGCGGCCCTCTTCGGCCAGCCCGCGCATGACCTTGAGCACCTCGCCCACCAGCTCCGGATCGAGCGCCGAGGTTGGCTCGTCGAAGAGCAGCGCCTTGGGGTTCATTGCCAGCGCGCGGGCGATGGCAACGCGCTGTTTCTGGCCACCGGAGAGCTGGCTGGGATAGGCATCCGCCTTGTCCTTGAGACCAACCTTCTCCAACAGCTCGCGCGCCGTTTGCTCAGCCTGCTCGCGCGAGGCGCGCCGCACCTGGACCGGCGCCAGCGTGATGTTGGCGAGCACGCTCATATGGGGGAACAGGTTGAAGTTGTAGAAGACCATGCCCAGCTCACGGCGCACTTCGCTCAGCTCGGCGGCACTGAGCCGCCCATGCAGCTCTTTGCCGTCGATCCAAATCGTGCCGCTGCTGGGAGTTTCGAGGTAGTTGAGGCAACGAATGAGCGTGCTCTTGCCCGAGCCGCTCGGCCCGATGACAGCGACACACTCGCCACGCTTGACGGAGAAATCGATGTCGTGCAACACCTGGCGCTCGCCAAAGACTTTGCAGAGGCCGCGCACGTCGATCATCAGCACGCCCGCGCTCGCGCTCGCGCCGGGCACCGCTTCAGGCTGGGCAGACGCGGACGGCCGCTGGTGCTCCATGGTGGCGTTTCTCCAGTCCCAATCGCAGCGTAGGGGCAGCGTTCGCGCGGGCCGGCCGCTTTCAATATGCACGCCAGGCGTGCGGGCGCATCTCTGGGTCTCTAGAGTATAAGAGTATACATGTACGTCGCAAGCCGCCCGTCGCTTACGCACCTTGCTCAGCCGCCGCGCTCGTAAGGATACCACCACGGCTTGGCGGCTCCCTCGAAATCCCAGTGTAGATGCTTGGTTTCGCGAAAGTCGTCCAACCCCTCCTCACCTAGCTCGCGCCCCATGCCACTCATCTTCATGCCCCCGAACGGGCCCGCGTCATTATCCGTCAGGGGATCGTTCACCCAGAGCGTGCCAGCCTGCACCTCTTCGTAGAACTGCTTGACGCGGCGCGCATCGTGCGTGTAAAGATTGGCGCCCAGCCCGAAGGGACTGTCGTTGGCAAGCTGGACCGCCTCGCCGAAGGTGCGGTAGGTCATGATTGGGATCGTCGGCCCGAAGGTCTCCTCGCGCATGATGCGCATCGAGTGGTCTACATCCACCAGCACGGTCGGCTCGTAGAAGTAGCCGCGTGGCAGCGCCGCCGGCCGCCGGCCTCCCACCAGTACACGTGCGCCACGCGCCTGCGCCTCCGCCACATGCACCTCCACCTTCGCGCGATACCTGTCGCCGACCATGGGGCCAATATCCGTGCGCGGATCCAGGCCAGACCCCAGCCGCAAGCCGCGTGCGTAGTCGGCGATGCGCTCGATGAAGGCGGGCGCGATGCCCTCGTGCACGTAGACGCGCTCGGTGGAAGTGCAGACCTGACCAGCATTGAGCAGCGCCGCCCAGGCGACACCCGGCACAGCCACATCCAGGTCGGCGTCTTCGGCCACGATGAACGAGTCTTTGCCACCCAATTCCAGATGCAGCTTCTTCATCTGCTCGGCGGCCAGTCGGGCGATGCGCCGCCCGGTCTCCAGGCTGCCGGTGTCCAA
>Ga0207684_10006761_pt1 | contig 10406 bp, 7 predicted proteins | sample KBSK5501metaG_FD_184342 | JGI IMG/M metagenome (GOLD analysis project Ga0207684, IMG submission 184342) | Corn, switchgrass and miscanthus rhizosphere microbial communities from Kellogg Biological Station, Michigan, USA - KBS K5-50-1 metaG... | ecosystem: Host-associated > Plants > Roots >... | reverse complement strand
GCGTGTCCCACGACGGCGTGTCCCACAACGGCGAGGCCCTGCCGCCAGCGCACAATGGCGTGTCCCACAACGGCGTGTCCCACAACGGCGAGGCCCTGCCGCCAGCGCACAATGGCGAGGACCTCTCCCGCGACGGCAAGCTGGCCCCGGACGGTTTCCGCGTTCCGGCCTACACCGCGGGCGTGCCATCGCAGCAGGTCGCCTCCAACGGGTTTGCCCAGGCGCAGCAGGCAGGGCTCGCCGCCATCCTCAGCATCAGCTCCGCCGCGGCGCCGCCCAAGCCGCGTCCCGCCGCGCCGCCGAAGCCGCGTCCCGCCGCGCCGCCGAAGCCGCGTCCTGCCGCGCCGCCGAAGCCGCGTCCCGCCGCCGTGATCGAGCGGCCCGCGATCGCGATCCAGCCGGCCGCGGGGCTGGGGGAGGCCGTGGCCGCAGGCCCGGCCGACAGCGCGGAGCACACGGCCGGGCCCCAACGTGGCGGAAGCCCTTCTGCCATCGGCGCGTTGCCACTCACGGTCATCGTCACGGTGCAGTTCGTCCTGTCGCTTCGACTGGTCACGCGCAACACCGCGTTCACCGACGAGGCGCTGTACCTGTGGGCCGGCCGGCTGGAATGGTCGCACTGGCTGCACCACACCTCGCTCCCCGCGTTCCCGACCTACTTCTCGGGCGCGCCGGTGGTCTATCCGCCCGTCGCCGCGCTCGCCAACAGCGTCGGCGGCCTGACCGGCGCGCGAGTCCTGTCGCTGTGCTTCATGCTCGGCGCGACCGTGCTGCTGCACGGCGTCACCCGGCGCGTCTTCGACCGCCAGTCGGCAGCCTTTGCCGCGGCGCTGTTCGCCGCGCTCGGATCGGCGCAGTTTCTCGGCGCCTTCGCCACGTACGACGCGATGGCGCTGTTCCTGCTCGCCGCGTCGACCTGGCTGGGCATCCGCGCGGCATCGTGCCGCACCGCCCGCGCCCGGCTGGGCCTGATCCTCGTGGCGGCCCTCGCCCTCGCCGTCGCCGATGCGACCAAGTACGCGGCGGCCTTGTTCGACCCGGTGGTTCTGATCGTGATTGCCTGCGCCCACTGGCGGCAACTGGGACGCCTGGCGGGTGCGGTCACCGCGCTGCTGGCTGCCGGGGGCACCGCGCTGGGTATCGGCGCCGCGCTGGCCTGGGGCGGGGAACCGTACGTCACGGGGATCATGACCACGACCCTGTCGCGGCAGCCGGGCAACTGGCCGATCTTCGGCATTCTGTTCGTGAGCGCGGGCTGGGTCGGCGCCATCGCGGTCCTGGCTGCGATCGGCGCCGTCGCCGTGTCGTGCGCCCGGCGGCCCGCGCCGATCTGGGTCCTCGCCTGGGTCCTTGCCGCCGCGACGTTCCTGGCGCCCGCCGAGCAGGCCCGGATCCAGGTCTTCACCAGCCTGTTCAAGCACGTCGCATTCGGCGGGTGGTTCGGGGCGGTGACGGCCGGCTACGCGCTGACGGCGTTCGTCCGCGCGGTGCCGGCCGTGAAATCCCGGGGCGCGTTCAAGGTGGTCACGGCGGCCATCGCGGCGACGACAGTATCGGGCAGCATGCTGGCGATCAATCATTTCGGGACGTGGCAGAACATCCGTCCAGTGCTGCCGGCCCTGGCCGCCACGCTGCGCGCTCATCCGGGCGCGCTGCTCACCGACCAGGCCCCGCCGCTGTATTACTACTTGGAGGAGTACGAGCCGTGGCAGCTCCTCACGTCGATCCCGGATTCCTCGGCGTGGGCCCTCTCGCGGGACATCGGCCAGCGGCGGGCCGCCTATATCCTGCTGTCGTTCGCCGTCGGCGGTGGGGGATGTGGCAACGAGGATCCCTCCGTCAAGCAGACGCAGGCTCAGTGCCTGCACAACATCGATCTTCGCGTCCTGTACCGGATCATCAGTGACGGCGGCTACCGGCTGATCGCCCGGATTCCCTACCGGACGACGTCGTTCCGGAGCGACTACATGCTCTGGGCGCGTGAGGGGCTGCGGCGATGACGGCGACCGCGTTCCCCCGGGAGGGGCGGCACCGGTGGAGCGGCCATGTTCTCCCCGAGCCGCCCAGCGAAGCCGAGAAGGATTCTTACGCGTGGCGGTCGCTACCGTTGCTGGCCACGGCGCTGGCCATCTCGGCGCTGTGTCTGATCACCGCCCAGGTGTGGTTCGAGGTGCGATACGCCCATGCGCTCCCCTATGCGGTCGTCCTGTTCGGGGCGTATACCGCCGCCTACTTCGTCTACCAGCTGGTGAGCCTGCCGGTGAACTTCGCCGGCCGCAGCTTCGACGTGGCCGCGCACAAGTGGCTGGTCGGCGCCTGGCAGCCGGCTCGCTATCCATCGGTGGACATCTTCCTGCCCATCTGCGGCGAGCCGATGGAGGTCCTGCGCAACACCTGGACGGGTGTCTTCGAGCTTGTGCAGGCCTACCCCGGCACCGCCTACGTCTACGTGCTGGACGACGGCCCCAGCGAGGAGGCCAGGGCGCAAGCACCCTGGTTCGGGTTCACGTACGTGCGCCGCCCCACCATCCGTAGGCACAAGAAGGCGGGCAACCTGAACTACGCCTTCCGGCGGACGCGCAGCGAGCACATCGTGATATTCGATGCTGATTTCCGGCCGCGCGCGGACTTTCTGGCCGAGACGCTGCCGTACCTGGACAACCCCGGTGTAGGGATCGTGCAAACCCCTCAGTTTTTCCGGGCCAGCCGGCGCCAGACCTGGGTAGAACGGGCGGCGGGCCCCACGTTGGAGGTCTTCTACCGGGCTGTGCAGGTGTCGCGGGACCGGTTCGGCTCGGCGCTGTGTGTCGGCTCCAACGCCGTGTACCGGCGGGCGGCGCTCGACCCGATGGGCGGGTTCACCGAAATCCCGTACGCCGAGGATTCCCATACCGGGCTCGACGTGCGGTACGCCGGCTACGGACTCGTCTACCTCCCCGTGCCGCTGGCGGCCGGAATCTGCCCGGCCACGCTGGATGCGTTCATGCGCCAGCAGTACCGCTGGTGCTGCGGCGCCACCTCGCTGGTCTGGACGACGCACATGTGGCGCGTCGAGATGCCCTGGACGTCGAGACTGCCCTACATCGCCGGCTGGCTCTGGAACTTCACCACGGGCCTGCGCACCCTGATCGTGCCGCTGATCCCGATCACGCTGCTGGTGTTCCTTCCCGACGAGATCGTCCTGCGCAATGCGCTCCTGCTGCTTCCCGCCGTCGTCACCACCACGATCCTGTACCCGCTCTGGCACAACGCGCCGTACAGTCCCCGGATCTGGCCCCTGGCCATCGCCGTGGGATGGGCTCAGGCCCTGGCGATCTGGGACTACGCGCGCGGCAAGGTCTTGTCCTGGCAGCCCTCACGGGGGCCGGGCGACGCGACCCGCCGGTTCTGGTGGGGGGTCACCGTGTGGAACGGCACCATGGCCTTCGCCTGGCTGGCCCTTGCCGCCTGGCGCATCGAGCAGACGGGCTCGCCACGGTTCGGCGCCGTGGCGGCCTTCGGGGTGCTCAACGCCTTCATCGTCGGCCGGCTGGTCTTCCCCGGGAAGAAGGCCGCATGACGGTGCCTCCTCAGGACCTGCCGCCGCCCTGGGCCCAGCAACCGCGGCGCGGCCGCCACTCAAACCTGGGATGGGTGGATCGGGTCCGCTCGGTCACGGTTGCTGTCTACGGCTCCATCAGCAGCATCGGCCAGAAGGTTGCCGGTGTCATGCACGGAGCCGTAGCCGCCGTGCTCATCGGCTTGTGCATGGCGGTCGTCGTGGCCGTCATCGCCGCGGGCGTCGCGAGGGTCGCCAAGCCCATTGCCGCCGGGCCCCCGCCGGTGGTGGGGGACACGCCTCCGATCGGGACGTTCAGCCACCATCCCGTGGTGGTGCGACTGCCCGCACGCCCCGAGTCCTACGCGGGCGCCTTCGTCAAGGGTGTTCCCGACAGTTATGCGCCGGTCAAGATGCTCGACAGGGCCGCGGGTACACGGCTCACCGTGGCGCTCTACTACAGCGGCTGGCACGAAACGTTCCGCTCCGCGTTCGCTGCTCAGGCGAGCGCCAACGGCGCCGTGCCATTCATGCAGATAGAGCCGGCACGGGTGAGCCTGACCGCCATCGCCGCCGGCGTTTACGACACCTACCTCGAGACCTTCGCCACCAGCGTGGCCAATTACGGGACCAAAACCGGCAAGGCCGTGATCATCGGGTTCGGCCACGAGATGAACGGTTTCTGGTACCCGTGGGGGTACCGGCACGTCTCACCCGCGGTATTCGTGGCGGCTTGGCGGCATATCGTCACGGTGTTCCGGCAGCAGGGCGCCGACAACGTGACCTGGCTTTGGACGGTCAACATCATCGATACCAGCCATGGGATCCTGTCACCCGCGCCCTGGTGGCCGGGCCGCGCCTACGTGAACTGGGTGGGCATCGATGGCTATTACCTCAAGCCCTCCTGGACGTTCGCGTCCCTGTTCGGGCCGACGATCAAGGCCCTGCACGCGCTGACCCTCGACCCGATACTGGTCGCGGAGACCGGCGCGCCAGCAGGCACCGGACAGCCAGCCAAGATCGCCGACCTGTTCGCCGGCATCCACGCATACGGGCTACTGGGATGCGTCTGGTTCGACGCCCGGGGCACGCAGGACTGGCGGCTGGCCGGGCCCGCGGCCCTCGCCGCGTTCGGCCGCGCCACTCGGGCGTACAAGGGGCCCGCGGCATGACCGGCCGGCAGCGGCTCACCGCGCCCGCCCGCGGGGGCGCCACCACCAGCCCGCAGGGCGAGCGGAGCCGCGGGCGGAGACGGGCCAGCCGGAGAAAGACCAGGCGGTTCACCATCCGTACGGCGGCAATGGTCACCCTCGCCGTGATCGCGCTGGGTATCGGGCTGTACGCCAGGTCCGTGGCCGGCCGGTCCCCGGCGCCACAGAGTTATCTCGGCGTGTACGTGAACGGGCTGCCTGAGTCCTACGCGGGGGTCAGCACCTTTACGGCCGCGACGGGGGTGAGGCCGGGGCTGGTGATGTACTACAGCGGGTGGCTGGAGCGGTTCCAGGCGGGGTTCGCCCGGGACGCGGCCAGGCACCGGGCCGTGCCCCTGGTGCAGATCGAGCCGACCGGGGTCAGTCTCGCCGCGATCGCGGCGGGGCACTATGACACCTATCTGCGCTCCTACGCCGCGGCGGTGAAGGCGTTCGGCGGCCGGGTGATCTTGTCCTTCGGTCATGAGATGAACGGCTACTGGTACTCCTGGGGAAACCGGCGCACATCGTCTGCGACGTTCGTGGCGGCCTGGCGCCACGTTGTGACGGTGTTCCGGCAGCAAGGCGCTGGCAACGTGGCATGGCTGTGGACCATCAACGTCATCGACGCGCGGGCGGGAATCCCATCGCCCGCGCGGTGGTGGCCGGGCGGCTCGTACGTGAACATGGTGGGAATCGACGGCTATTACCGCCGGTCGGCGTTCACCTTCGCGTCCCTCTTCGGTCCGACCATCAAGGCCGTACGCGCGCTGACCCTTGACCCGATACTGATCGCCGAGACGGGCGCTCCCAATGTGGGGAGCCAGCCGGCCAAGGTCGCCAATCTGTTCGCCGGCATTCGCGCGTACGGGCTGCTGGGGTTCGTCTGGTTCGACGCCATAGCGCACCATCAAGTGGCACTGAACGGGACCCGGGACTGGCGCTTGTCCGCCGCGGCAGCGCGCGCGGCGTACCGCCGCGGCGCTAAGGCTTACCGGCGGCCCGCGTCATGACCGGCATGGCCGCCGCGAGCAATCCGCACGCCCGGCGTAAGCTGCGCGCGGCAGGCTGCACACCGGGAAATTTCGGCAAAGATCCGCAGGCACGCGGCCGTGACCACTACGTTCTTGCGAAAGGCCTGCGCGCGGGACTCCACCACCTGCTGTGGTTTTTGGCTGCGATCTGCCTGGGCCATTCGCAGCCGCAGGAAGGGGTGGGATCAGCTGATGCGGCGTAACTATGACAAACCGATGGCTGGTGACGCGGCGTTTTTTGCGCTGGATGTGCCCGTTGATTCTGATGTGACAGACGAGCGGGGTGCCGCGCCGCGATGCGCGTGGCCGGCCGCGACCGGCCCGGGGGGGATGCGCCCGGGGGCAGCCGGGCCGGGAAGCCTGCGGTCAGCGCCTGACCCGGGGGACACATGGCTGGCGGGGACGGCACATGAGCCCGAACCGGGGTCCGGAAGACCGGGGCCAGGGCACCGCCGAGCGCATCGTGGCGGCGGCGGGCGAGTGTGGGGTGGCTGGCTGCTGCTGGCCGTGCTTGCCGTGCAGGCGGCGCTGTCGGTGCGGCTGCTGGGTGCGGACACCGCGTATGTGGACGAGGCCACGTATCTGTGGGCGGGGCATCTGGAGTGGGCGCACTGGCTGCACGGGACCGCGATTCCGCCGTTCCCGGCGTATTTCTCGGGGGCGCCGGTGCTCTATCCGCCGTTGGGGGCGCTGGCTGACAGCGTGGGGGGGCTGGCCGGGGCGCGAGTGCTGTCGCTGGTGTTCATGCTCGGGGCGACGGCGTTGCTGTGGGATGCCGCGGGCCGGCTGTTCGGGCGCCGGGCGGCTTTTTTCGCGGCCGCGTTGTTCGCCGTGCTCGGGCCGACGCTGCATCTGGGGGCGTTCGCCACCTACGACGCTCTCCGGATAGTCCTGGTCGCGCTGGCGACGTGGTGCGTGGTGCACGCGGGGGACCGGGGCAGGGGGACCGGCTGGATGGTCGCCGCGGGCGGCGCGCTGGCGCTGGCCAACGCCGCGGCCTATTCGTCCGTTCTGTTTGACCTGGTCGTGCTGGTGCTCGCGCTGCTGACCGCGGTGCCGTCCGGGTGGCGACTGGCCGCCCGGCGCTGTGCGACATTGCTGGTCACCGTGGCCGTGCTGATGGCGGTGGGAGTGCTCATAGGCGGGAGTGCCTATCTCGGCGGCTTTCAGCGGACGACGTTGACGCCGGCGCCCGGCGGCGGCTCCTCCTTGTCGGTGCTCGGCCAAACGTGGTCCTGGGCCGGGCTGGTGGTCGTCCTGGCGGTCTGCGGGGTGATCTTCAGCTGGGCCGGGCGGCAGGGCCGGGCGCGGACATGGCTGCTGGCACTGCTGGCCGTCGCCGCGGTGCTGGGACCGCTGGAGCAGGCGCGCCTGCACGCCATGGCCTCGCTGAACGAGCACGTTGGGCTGGGTGTCTGGTTCGCCGCCATCGCCGCGGGCTACGCGGTGGACCGGTTTATCGCGGCGGCGTCGGCCGGGCGAATGCGGACCGTCACGAGTGCGGCCTGTGTGGTCGCGCTGGCCTTTCCCGTCACGCTTGGTGCCAGCCAGTCGCGGGCGCTCGCGACCGCCTGGCCGAACGCGTCCAGCTTCATCGCGATCCTGCGCCCGCTCGCCGACCACGGCAGCGGCCGCCTGCTGGTCGAGGACGCCTCCATCGCCCGGTACTACCTGCCCGCCGGGAGCCGGTGGCAGCGATGGTCGTCCACCCGCAACATCACCTTGCCGTCGGGGGCCAGCACCGGCGGGCCCGCCGGCAGCGCCAGCGTCGCCAGCGCCGGCAACGCCGGCGTCTTCGCCGAGTTCATCACCCGGGGCTACTTCTCCGTGGTCGCGCTGAACTTCGCCGACACCACCGCCCTGGACTATCGCCTCGCCGATCAGCTTCATCGCGACCCCCGCTACAGAACCATCGACGTGGTCCCCTACGGCACCGAGGTAGCCCCGGTCGGCCAGGGCACCTACGTCATCTGGCGATACGAGCCCCGGCGGTGAGCACGACCCAGCACGCCGCAGCGGGACCAGCGGTGCGCGCAGCCGGTACCGCAACGCCGGCACCGCGGCCCCCGCCCGCCCCGGTACTTCCCCCGCCGCCCAGCGACCAGGAGAAGTACGCCTACATCCAGCGGAACCTGCCCTACCTGACGATCACGCTGGTCATCAGCACGAGCTGCCTCATCATCAGCCAGATCCGGTTCGAGCTCCATGATCCGGTGCCGTGGCCGTTCCTGGCCTTCACCGCCACGTACGTCATCTACCAGGTGATCAGCCTGCCGGTGAACTTCACCGGCCGCGGCTTCGACCTGGCAGCCCACCAGGCGCGGATCCGGGCCTGGCGGCCGCCCAGCTACCCCAGCGTCGACATCTTCCTGCCGATCTGCGGTGAGCCGATCGACGTGCTGCGCAACACGTGGATGGCCGTGTTCGAGCTCGTCGCCGCCTATCCCGGCCAGGCCCAGGCCTACGTCCTCGACGACGGGCCTTCCGACGAGGCGGAGTCGGTGTCGGAGTCCTTCGGGTTCTGTTACGTGCGCCGGCCCGATCTGCGTGTGTGCAAGAAGAGCGGCAACCTGCGGCACGCCTTCAGCCGCACCAGCGGCGAGTACCTGGTCATCTTGGACGCCGACTTCGCGCCGCGCAGCGACTTTCTCGCCGAGACCCTTCCCTACCTGGACGACCCGGCGGTTGCCATCGTTCAGACGCCCCAGTTCTTCCGGGAAAGTCCCGCGCAGACGTGGATCGAGAACGCGGCGGGGGCGATCCAGGAGGTGTTCTACCGGTCGATCCAGGTGGCCCGTGACCGGTTCGGCGCGGCCATCTGCGTGGGGACCTCCGCGGTCTACCGGCGGGCCGCGCTGGAGCCGCAGGGCGGACCCACGCTCATTCCGTACGCCGAGGACGTGCACACCGGCCTGGACGTGCGCCGGGCCGGCTGGTCCGTGGTCTACGTGCCCGTTGTCCTGTCGACGGGCATCTGCCCGGACAACCTCGACGCGTTCGTGCGCCAGCAGTACCGGTGGTGCACCGGGAACGCCGGAGTGGTGTTCTCACGTCGGATGTGGAACGTAACGATGACCATCCCGGCCCGGCTCACCTACATCTCAGGCTTCTTCTACTACGCCTATACCGGCCTGCTCACGTTCTTCGGGCCCGTCATCCCCATCGTCATGCTGGCGTTCCTCCCCGGTCAGGTCCGGCTGCGGAACTTTGTCATCCTCGTACCCGCCATGGTCGCCGGGTTCATCCTCTATCCCCTCTGGCACCGCTCGAAATACCGCCCTTCGGTGTGGCCCCTGGGCATCGCCCGGGGCTGGGCACATGTGTTCTCGATCTGGGATAGTGCCCGGGGAAAGACGATGGGCTGGCATCCGTCCCGGACGCCCGGCAGCACACTGCGGCGGTTCCGGGTATGGGCCACCGGCTGGAGCGGCGGCACAGCCGTGGCGTGGGTGGTGCTGGCCATCTGGCGGACAGCGACCTCCGGCTCTGGGCAGTTTGCGGTCCTGGTGTTCTTCGGCATGCTGAATCTGGCTGTCGTCGGCCGCGTTATCTTCCCGGGAAACGCAGCGGCATGAACCCAGATCTGAAATCGCAACTGAAATCGCAAGTGAAATCACGCCTGGTGGTGCTGGCGGCCGTGGTCGCCGCAGGGACCGCGCTCACTTTCACCGGAGTTCGCTTCGTGATCGTGCCTGGCTCCCCGCCGTCTGTGCACGCGTCCCTTCCCCCCAGTCCATCCTCGTACCTGGGCGTCTATGAGGCCGGGGCTCCGCCCTCCTACAGCCCGATCGCGGCCTTCGCCAGGGTGACGGGCACCCAGCCGAACCTGGCCGGCTATTACAGCGGCTGGGCGGAGCCCTTCGCGGCGTCGTTCGCGCGGAAGGTTCGCGCCCATGGCGTGATCCCCTACGTGCAGATCGACCCGACCTACGCTTCGGTCTCGGCGATCGCCCGCGGGGCCTACGACGTGTACCTGCAGTCCTATGCCGACAGCGTCCGGGACTTCGGCCACGCGGTCGTCATCGGCTTCGGGCATGAGATGAACGCCCCCTGGTACTCATGGGGCTACGGGCATGTGCCGCCATCGACGTTCATCGCGGCATGGCGGCATGTCGTGTCGGTCTTCCGCGGTCAGGGCGCCGAAAATGTCACCTGGCTGTGGACCGTCAACCAGGACCGTCCCGGCACCGGGCCAGTCGCGTCGTGGTGGCCGGGGCCGAAGTATGTGACGTGGGTCGGCATCGATGGCTACTATTTCCAGCCGTCCGACACGTTCGCGCGGGCCTTCGGCAGCACGATCGATCAGGTGCGCGCCTTCACCCACAAACCGGTCCTGCTGTCCGAGACCGCCGTCGCGCCGGACATCGGCCAGTTCGCCAAGATCGGAAATCTATTCGACGGGATACGCCAGGCCGGTGTCCTCGGGCTTGTGTGGTTCGACGTGGCCCAGCACGGCGGGCTCTACCACCAGGACTGGCGCATCGAAGACAGCCCGGTGGCCGAAGTGGCGTTCCGCTTCGGCGCCTCCGCACTGACGCTGACACGCCCCTGAAGTAACCTCAGTTTCTCAAACAACACACGATGCATACAGGAAGTGCTTAGACCATTACAACAAGCTATTTCGGTTGAAGACGTAGTTCCCGT
>Ga0207684_10006760_pt1 | contig 10406 bp, 8 predicted proteins | sample KBSK5501metaG_FD_184342 | JGI IMG/M metagenome (GOLD analysis project Ga0207684, IMG submission 184342) | Corn, switchgrass and miscanthus rhizosphere microbial communities from Kellogg Biological Station, Michigan, USA - KBS K5-50-1 metaG... | ecosystem: Host-associated > Plants > Roots >... | reverse complement strand
ACTATGCTCTTGTCGAGCCCGACCGCGTGACCATCGTCTACCCGGGCGGCAACGAGATCCGTGACCGGAGTTACCGCCTCGTCCAGAACCCGAAGCTCTCACGCGATAATCTGCGCGCCGCGATGCAGGAGATGGGCCGCTTCTACCACTGAGCCCGGCACGTGGTCATTCAGGGAAGCTCTAGCGTGGAACTTGGGCACTATCCGCTCCAGATGTGGGAATGTAGGGCCTGTCGTTTCATCTTCGCTTATCGACCAAGTAAGCCTGCGCGTTAACGGCTCCCCGGTGGCGGTTGATCGAATGACGAACACGCACTGGGCTCGTCACCTGTTCCTGCGGCTTCGAGCCGGGGAGCCATATCGGAGTGGGCTGCGATGTCGATCAGCAAGCTCCATCCCCAGCTCGCGCGTCTGCGGATGTGGCCCGTCATCGCTCGCCACCGGGAGTACTCCCCCGATGGAAATTCTTACACGGAGGAAGACTCACGCAAAAGGGAACCGCAAGTCTTATGAGCCCTTAGCCTCGCTGAGCTCTACCGGCGTCTCGGCCGCTGGGCCCCCGAGCCCTGCCACGCGCACACCCTCAAGCACGTCGCCTGCAAGGCCAGATCCTGATCACCCGTGATCGGCCCTCGCTGTGGCGGCTGGCCCGCTAACATGGGTGCAGCCCGTCCTGCACGGCTGAGCAATTCCTCGCCGACCAGGTCGCTGCCCAAGGAGCAACAACAGTCCTCGTGGCGAAGCAACGCTACACCATCTGCACCCGCAGGCCACGGGTTAGCGCGCGCATTCGATGTAGGACACAGAGCGGCGACTTCCTGGGTGAAGTCTGGGTAAACGAAAGGGGTTAGCGGCTGTTGCGTCCGCTAACCCCTCGTCGTTCATGGTTGCGGGGCTGGATTTGCAGAATGCTACACGGCACCAAGTGCGGACTGGATCGACCTGGTCTGATCCGCACTTACGCGAGGTCCTCGCCACTGAAGAACCGCGCCATCGAGAACGTGCCGACCGCGTGCTGGGCGACGTGGCCCTGATCTACGCTGGGACCGCGTGCATCAAGGCGGACGGTCAGTCCGGCTCCCGACGTTACACCGACGTGTGGGCGAAGCAAGTGGGTCGCTGGTTTGATAGCGAAGCGCAGGGGCTGGTCCCGTTTGATCTCGCGGGCGCACTCTGGCAGGATCGGCCCGCGCGCTAGAGGCTTCGGCCCGCGCGCGAGCAAGCGGACGAGCTCCGCCGGCCCCCTGGCCCACGCACCAGCGAACGTCGGAGACCGATCGAGGACCAGCCAAGACCATGGACGTGAAGGGCACGTGGGCACTCTGGCTGGGGGCGGCCATCGGACTCGCCGTGGCGATCGAGGCCGGCCTCGTCGCCCTCCGTGCCGGCGTGCCGGGGGTCGCGATCGTCCAGACCGAAATCGTCGGACTCGCGTACCTGGCGGCGGGCGCGATCGCCTGGCGCCGCCGCCCGCACAATCGGACCGGCCCGCTCCTCCTGGCCATCGGGTACGTCTGGTACATCCCCGACTTCCAGGCCTCGTCCGTGCCGGCGGTCGCCGCCCTGGCGTTCGCGACCCGCCGTCTGGTCAATTCGCTGACGCCATACCTGATGCTCACCTTCCCGTCGGGCCGCCTCGGCCTCAGGAGCCACCGCCTCGCCATGGTCCTCGTGATCGCCCTCGCGGCGATCCAGATCCCGACCCGCTTGCTGCTGGTGGATCGAATCCCGGCGGTCCTGGAGCATGTCGATCGCGTCACCACGGTCGGCTGTGACTGCGTCAATCCTTTCGCCCTTGCCTCCGCCCCTGCCGTATTCGCCGGGGTCGAGCGTTGGACGGGCTTCCTGGCCGTCGGGACCGCCCTCCTCGTCATGGCTCTCGTCATCTTGCGCCTGACCAATGCAACCGCCCCGATGCGTCGTGTTCTCTGGCCGGTTCTCTTCGGCGCAATCGTCGGCCTCGTCATCTTCGCCTTCAACGTCCTCTCCTTCACCCTCGCCATCAACGCGTCCTTGACGGGTGTGCTGGGCTGGGTCCTCTCGGTGGCACGAGCGTCGGTCCCGATCGGGTTCCTCGTGGGACTGCTGCGTATGAGGATGGACAAGACCGCGGTGGCCACGCTCGTCGTCGGGCTCCACGACGAACGTAAGCGGGGCTCGCTCGAGCGTTCGATCGCGGACACCCTCCACGACCCGTCGGTGAAGCTCGGCTACTGGTCGCCGGCGTCTAGGACATATCTCGACGCCACCGGACAGGTGCTGGCGATACCCCAGCCGGGATCGGGGTCGTCGGTGACCTTCGTGGAACGGGCCGACGAACCCATTGGCGCGATCATCCACGATGCGGTCCTCGACGACGACAAGGCGCTCCTCGACGCGGTGTCGGCCGCATTCGCCTTGGCGGTCGACCGAGACCGGCTGGCCGCGACCGTGCACGCGCAGGCCTCGACCGCGCGGCAGCTCCCCGAAGGACCGGTTACGTTCCTGTACTCCGACGTGGAAGGCTCGACGCTGCTGCTGGACCGGCTCGGCGACCGGTACGCCGATGTCCTGGCGGAACAGCGGCGCCTGCTCCGGGCGATCGTCCGTGAATACGGAGGGTTCGAGATCGATTCGCGCGCCGACGAGTTCTTCGGCGCGTTTCCCGAGGTCGCCGATCCGGTCGGGGCGGCGTTGAAAATCCAGCGACGGCTACGTGATCACGCCTGGCCCGACGGGGCGATCGTCCGTGTCCGGATCGGGCTCCACCACGGCCAGCCGCAGATGACCGACGAGGGCTACGTCGGGCTCGACGTGCATCGCGCGACCCGGATCGGCTCGGCGGGTCACGGGGGGCAGATCCTTCTGTCGGAGACGACGCGTCAGCGCATCGAACCGCGCCTGCCCTCAGATGCGGCGCTGCACCGACTCGGAGAGTTCATCTTGAAGGGCCTGCCCGGCCTCGAGTCGATCTCGCAACTCACCGTGCCCGATCTACCGAGCGCGTTTCCGCCACTCCGCCTCGAGACGCCTGCTCGTGCCAGCGACTGAACGTTCCACGGGCTTGTCGTTCAATCCGTTGCTCGCACGCCGGTCGCCGCATCCGGCGGCCCTACGTACCGAGCCCGCTTGCGGAAGCGACTTCCTGGGTGAAGTCTGGGTAAACGAAAGGGGTTAGCGGCTTCAACGTCCGCTAACCGCTCGTTGTCGTTGGTTGCGGGGCTGGATTTGAACCAGCGACCTTTGGGTTATGCGCCCAACGACTGGAACACTGGGTAACTGCGCAACATTTAGCTGTCAGACGAAGAAAGGTAGCGTCCCGATTCGTGTGGAAAAGAGAAGTGGCGCATTCTTCCGGTTGGTGAAGTGAACGACCAGCCGGCCGCCTGGCAGGGCGGCCACCGGAGGAACGCGCCATGGGCAAGAGTATCAGGAAGCCGGCCGGAGCGCATGAGCTCGAGCCCGTCTCGCTGGGCGAACTAATCCACCAGCACGTCCGCATTGCGATTGAGACGGCCGTCCACGAGGAGTTGCTGGTCACCCTCGGGGCAACGCCGTACGAGCGCAGCGAGGCCCGGCGAGGCTACCGCAATAGCACCAAGGAGCGGATGCTGACGGGACCGAGCGGGCCGGTCGCGCTCACTCGGCCGCGCGCTACCCTGTTCCGGGCCGCCGGCGCGAAGGAATGGACATCGACGGTCCTCCCTCGCTACCAGCGGCGGATGCGGGAGGTGAATGAAGCGGTGGCCGCCACCTACTTGGCCGGCGGGAACACTCGGCGGATTCGCGGGGCCCTCCAACCGCTGCTCAAGGCGGCGCCGCTCTCGAAGAACGCGGTGTCGCGTGTCGTTGCCACGCTGAAGGACGGGTTGGAGGCGTGGCGCACGCGTGCGCTCGCCGACCTCGACGTGATCTACGTCTACCTTGATGGCTTCGCCCTGCGAGTGCGCAGTGCCGGGAAGGTGGTGAGCGCGCCCGTGCTGGGCGTCGTTGGGGTCCTTCCGGACGGCGGCAAACACCTGCTCGCCCTGGAGCTGTGCGGGGGCGAGTCGTTGGAGGCGTGGAAAGGCTGCCTCGACGATCTCGCCGCCCGGGGCCTCCGGGCCCCGGTGCTGTGCATCATCGACGGTAATGCCGGGCTGCGGCGCGCCGTCGAGTTGGTGTGGCCTCGGGCCGCGGTGCAACGCTGCTGTGTGCACAAGCTCCGCAACCTCGAGCGGAAAGCCCCGAAACACGCGCTCGCAGACATCCGCGACGACTTCCACCGAATCGTGTACGCGGCCAACGGCGATGGGGCTCGCGCCGCCTACGTAACGTTCGAGCGCACGTGGGCCAAGCGCTGCCCGGGCGTGGTGGCGAGTCTGCGGGAAGGCGGTGATGAGCTCCTCACGTTCTTCAGTTTTCCCAAGGCACAGTGGAAGACATTACGGACGACGAACACGATTGAGCGGCTCCACGAGGAATTTCGCCGACGCGTGAAGACGCAAGGCTCGCTGCCGAGCGAAGACGCGGCGCTGGTCCTGTTCTTCAGTCTTGTGGCAAGCAGCCAGATCAAGTTGCGCAGGATCGACGGCTGGCAGAAGATTGCGGCGGTGCTCAGCCATCACACGGCGGCAGCGGCTTGACGCGCCTAAACGAAATATTCTGCGCACGGGCGGACGTCGTGCGAGGTGGCGGCGCGGGTAGCGGGTGACGAAGGCCTTTCATCAATGACGAGGGGGAAGAGGCATGCGATTCCGGTTATGGACTTCCCGTGCGCTGTTCGTACTCAGTGGCCTCCTGTTGCTGATCGGCTCTGTCGCTTCGGCCGGCCCGAAGGAGGACGTTGCAGCTGCGACCACAAAGTGGGCCCAGACCTTAGGACAAAACGACCCGGACAAGGTTGTTCTTCTCTATGCTACTGACGGAGTTCTCTGGGGGACGCTCTCCCCAACCCTGCGAGCAGATCGAGCAGCGTTGCGCGACTACTTCGTCACTGCGTTTAAGGTTTTGCCAGGTCTCAAAGTGACGTTCGGCGAGCAATTGATCCGCGTTTATGGCGGTACCGCCGTCAACACCGGGTACTACACGTTCGCGTATGTCAAGGACGGGGAAACCAAGACTCTGCCAGCGCGCTATAGCTTCACCTTCGTTAGGGACGGTGAGAACTGGATGATCGTCGACCATCACTCATCGGCGATGCCCGCCCCTCCTCGATAGGAGCGGCTTGGATCCTGAGGGAGCAGGAGCACGGCGACCGGAACGAACGGCGGGCTACCGGAAGAGCGCCGCCGCAATTTCCCCATCAATCGGGACACTACCCGAAGAAAGGGCGGGGCAGAATCAGCGTCACTCTAGGGCCGCCTGTCCCATGAATATGGAAGTCGAAGAAGGCGGAGACCTCTGCGCTCTACTCGATGGGTTTCTCCGAATACAGGTTCGTGCGCTGGAATACGCTGGAATGTGCCTGAGTTGGTCACAAAACTGGTCACAAACTCAGCTCGGGAGAAACTCTCTGACGGGCAATTGGTTGAAATGAATGGTGGGCTGGGACGGGATTGAACCGCCGACACCAGGATTTTCAGTCCTAGATCACAGTCCGTGTAAGTACGCGTAACTGCTTGCGGCCGGAAGAGAAGTGTCCGACGGCCACGTGCGCTGGAGTGCGCTGGAATGCGCTAGAGTGCGCCCGAGTTAGGCACAAATTGGGCACAAAGGCGCTTGACTACGACTTGAGCTCCTTCCGCAACTCATTGAAGAATCGCCAGTCTGTGTTCCGGGCGAGAAGCTTCTGCGGGCTCGTCTTGAGCAACCCCGTCTCGTGAAGTCGGAGCGCGTAGAAGCGCATCGAATCGGCCGGATCGTATTCTCGCCATCGGGTCCAGGAAATCTCCTTCAGGGTTTGTACCGTGTAGTCGTAGTTCTTCGCAAAGCCCTGGTCCACGAGGACCCGCCCAATCCGATCCGGCTCGAGAGCGCACATATCGGCCGCTTTCAAGAAGGCGCGCAACATCCGCTTGGTGGCTACCGGGTTCTTCGTGACGAACGTCTCCCTCGCTACCGCCATACAGCAGAAGTAGCGTGACCACGGACGATCCTCACGGGTGCTAACCACCACATGGCCGATCTTCCTCGTCCGGAGCTCTTGAGGCTCGGGTGGAAACCCTAGCATCGCATCGATCCTCCCGTCAGAGAGGAGCTGCATCGCCTCGCTCGACGGCGGCGTGACGAACTTGGTATCCCGGCGAGGATCAAGACCGACGTACGCGGCCATGGCAGTCACGAGCGCCTGGCTGCCAGCGTAGGCGCCGACGGCAATGGTTCTATTCTTGAGGTCCAGCAGCGACCGCACTCGACTGGTTCCAAATAATTCAAAGCAGCCTGCATGCATTCCCCCGATCACGACGACGGGCGGCGACGCCTCCAGGCTCAGCAACAGGCCCATAATTTCGGCGCCCACGAAGTCGAGTTTACCGGCAATGAAATCGGCGCCGGGGTTCACCGTCATCACGTACTCGATGTCGGTAAACCCCTCCGCTCTTAGGAGTCCCTCCGCCACCCATTGAGGCGCCAGACACGCGTGCTCATACGGGTATCGCACCAGCCTCAGCCTCGTGGTTTCGGGCGGCGGCTCTGCATCCGACGGCTTCGCCGCAACCCCTAGAATGGCCGCGGCGGTCGTGAGAGCCATGCCGTTTGCGAACTCCCGCCTGGTCGTCATATGCATGATCTCTACCCACCTCCTGAATCATCGAATAGCGGTTCGCGTCCTGATAGCGCCCCTCGGGCGCCGCGAGGCAGTGCGCACACCTCGAGTTCGAATACGTCCCTACCCGTTTCGGCGTCACCTCTCCCCTCGCTCCTCTCGAGCCCACGGGTACGCGTCGACCGTTGCGCCCGAATGCACCCGGCGTCCATGCCGAGCTCGCCCTCACCCTTCTCGTCTAACCGGCAACGCGAAGGTGAAGGCGGAGCCCTTGCCCACTTCGCTGTCGACCCAGATCCTGCCGCCGTGCAGCTCGATGAACCTGCGGCAGAGTGCCAAGCCTAGGCCAGTCCCTTCCTGCTTAGCAGCACTCGACCCGACCTGGCGGAACTCCTCGAAGACCACCCCCTGGTCCTCCGGCGCGATGCCGATGCCCGTGTCCTTCACCGATACCTCCACGCAGCCATTCCCCTGCGCCGCGTGGACCGTGATCCGGCCCCCTTCCGGAGTGAACTTGATCGCATTCGATAGAAGATTCAGCAGCACCTGCTTGATCTTCCGCTCATCCGCCCTGACTGTCGCCACTCCGGCGTCAATCGCGACATCCAGTGCCAATTCACGGCGCATCGCACGTTCTCGGACGAGGATCATCGCGTCCGAGACCGCCTGCGGGAGGTCAAAGTCCTTCACCTCCAGCTCCATTCGCCCGGCTTCAATCTTCGAGAGGTCGAGGATGTCGTTAATGAGCGACAACAAGTGTGCCCCCGATTCCCGAATGTCCCGCAGGTACTCCTCCTGCTTCTCATTCAATGGTCCGAACATCTGCTGTAAGAGAATTTCGGAAAACCCGAGGACCGCATTCAGTGGTGTTCTGAGCTCATGCGACATGTTGGCGAGAAACTCAGACTTGTGCCGGTTCGCCGTCTCAAGCTGTGTATAGAGGCGGCCGAGCTCGTTGCTCATCCGGTTGAGATTCACCGCCAGAGCCCCCAGCTCGTCACGGTTCGCCACTGCCACCGGCTTGGAGAAGTCGCCAGAGGCGATCTCCCGCAGGGACGCGTCCATCCGCTTCACCGGCTCGATCAGTGACCACGAAATGGCATACCCTAGCAGAAGCGCCAGGCCGATACTGCCTACGGCGAAGCCGACGACGATCCGGCGTGATGTCCAGTAGGTGCTCTCGCCGGCCTCGATGCTGGCCACCATGTCGGCCTCAGCTCGGTTAACGAGCTGGTTCGTCACGCGCTCCAGCTTGTCGGCCAGCGGGCCGGCTTCCTTGAGCTCCAGATCCCGACCCTCGGCGACCCGCCCCCTCCGGATCAACTCGATCGCCCGGGTTACTACTTCGGTGAACGCTCCATAGTCCTGCCGTACTTCGGCCAGGAGCTCGACTTCATCCCGGGCAATGAATTGCAGCCGGTCAAAATCGTAACCGAACTCATTGAGCTGCCGGAGCGTCGCGTCAAGGGTGCGCTCGTCCGGAACGAGGAGGGCCGAGGTGACGCCGTAGAGCTGGCTCGTCGTATCGTATTGCAGCTGCCGGTAGGCGGCGATCTTCCGCTGGAGCCTGACGAGATCCTCAGCGCGCCGGTTGACGCCGCTCAGCGCCTGAAGTCCTACCGCGCCGACTGCAATCAGGAGCACGACGATCGCCAAGAACGCCCCGAGGAGCTTCGCGTGCACCGTCGCCGGGATCCGGGCGACCAGGCGCGGCAGCCAGTCCATCATCGCCGCTTGCCTTCGCGTATGAGCGTCTGCAGGTCCCGAAGTAACTCGTTCGGATCGAACCGAACCCCGAGATACTGGACCCGGAGGATCCCCTCTTGATCCACGAGGGACGTGAGGAACGTGTGGTCAACGTCGCCCCGCGATAACGTCCGGTAATAGACGCCATAATGCTTCGCGACCGCCCGGATCTCGGAGGGGGAGCCGGTGAGAAACGCCCAACCGGCACTCTGCACACCGTGTTGCTCGGCATAGCGCTTCAGTATGGCCGGGGTGTCGCGCGCGGGATCAACGGTGATGGAGAGAAACTGCACCCGCGGTCCGAAGTCGCGACCGAGGCGCTCCTGGAGGCTAGCCATCTTGGCGGTCAGGAGCGGGCAGGTGTCGACACAGGTCGTATAGATAAATGTAAGGGCGACGACCCTGCCTCGGAGCGCGCTGAGTGAAGCTCGCTGCCCATCCTGATTCGTGAGCGTGAACTCCGGCGCCGGACCGATTCTCGGCAGGGTCTCGTCAGCTCCGGAGGCCTCTCCCGCAGTCAGCCAGGCCGCTGCCAACAGCACGACGAGAATGACTATGTTCAGCGCACGCCATGAGGTTCGCACCCTAGGCCTTCAGCTCCTTCTTCAGTTCATTGAGAAAACGCCAATTCGTTCCCTGAGAGATCAGTTTCTGGGGGCTGCTCCTAACCAACCCGACCTCTCGAAGCCGCAGCGAGTAGAAGCGCACGGTGTCCTCGGGGTCGTAGTCCCGCCACCGGTTGTAGTTAACCTCCTTCATCGTCTTGAGCGCGTAGTCGTATTCGCGCGTGAAGCCGCGATCGACAATGGCCCGCGCGGCCCGCTCAGGATCGGCGGCGCATAGATCTGTCGCCTTCAGGATGGCCCGCACGGCCCGCTTGGCGGCCACTGGATAACGACCGACAAACGATTTGTTCGCGGCGACCACACAGCAGAAGTAGTTTGCCCACGGGCGATCCACCGTGCTGCTGACGATGACACGCCCGATCCCCTTCGCCCGGAGCTCCTGCGGAACAGGAGGAAACCCGATGAGAGCATCGACCTTGCCGTCAGCGAGGACACGTGCTGATTCGGCCGGATCGTGAGTGAACCACTTGATGTCTTTTCGAGGGTCGAGCCCCACATAGGCCGCCATGCTCGAAAGGAACACATGGTGAGCCGAATTAAGGCTCGGAACGGCAACGGTCTTCCCTTTGAGGTCGCGGATGGCTCGAATTCCGCGAGTCCCGAACACTTCGAAGCAACCGACGTGGATACCAGCCAAGAGCACGATCGGGAGCCCGGCATCGAGCTGGACAAGAAACGGCGCGACGAATGCCATGCTGATGTCGACCTCGCCGGAGACGAAGGCCGGATAGGGATTGGTTTCCGGAATGTTCACATACCGCACGTCCGTGAACCCCTCAGCCCGTAGCAGCTCCTGCGCAACGTACTGCGGCGCCACGCAGATGCCCGCGATCTGGGAGAGTCGCAGCCTTGTTGTCTCTGGCCCTGGTTCCGCGCCCGCGGAGCGCACCCCGAGAACGCTGGCCGTCCCCACCGCGGTCAACCCTGCTACGAACTCGCGCCGACTCCACGATGGGGTCCGACTATCGGCCATGGTCTTCCCGTAGCTCGCCTCAACGAGGGGCACGACCTGCCTGTTGCGCCGACAGTAGAGGGTCAACTCGCGGCTGTCGTCATGCTGGCACCGCGGACAGTGCATGGGGCCTCCACGTGAGCGGAGCCATGACCGGTCGGATAGGTGCAGCGAGCTTAGTCTCCAGGACGGAAGAGGTCAATGTGCCATCCTTGGACATCAGCCCGAGCCGCATTACGAGCAGTGAGGCCGAGGACTGAAACCCTTCGCCGGCCCTCGCCCCGGGGTCCAACAGCGGGGCACCTAGCTGTCCGCTAAGTCCCCGGTCTACCGCGCGAATGCCTCTGCTGGAGTGTGCTGGAATGCGCTGGAGTGATCAGGAGTGTGCTGGAATGCGCCTGAGGATTTTCAGTCCTAGA
>Ga0207684_10006757_pt1 | contig 10411 bp, 11 predicted proteins | sample KBSK5501metaG_FD_184342 | JGI IMG/M metagenome (GOLD analysis project Ga0207684, IMG submission 184342) | Corn, switchgrass and miscanthus rhizosphere microbial communities from Kellogg Biological Station, Michigan, USA - KBS K5-50-1 metaG... | ecosystem: Host-associated > Plants > Roots >... | reverse complement strand
CCCGTTAACGAGATTGGAAAGAAAGTTCTGCTGACAAGCGGCTCGATCACAGTCGCAGTTGACCGCTTAGAGGCGAAGGGGTTGGTGGAGCGGCGAGCTCACTGGACCGACCGGCGGGCGAGAATAGTTCATTTGACGAAGGACGGCGGGAAGCTGATCACACGTGTTTACACCGACCACGCCGCCGATATGGAACGACTCGCGTCCGCTTCTCTGACGAGGGCGGAGCGCAAGACGCTCATCAGCCTGTTGAAGAAGATCGGCTATGAGGCGGCAGCCGCGTCGGAAAAGAGTCAGGAGGAGGGTAGGGCGTGATTCGTTCGCGTCATTTACGTCATTTCCTGGCGCACGCCAAATCGAAAAGGAGAGGAGTTGTTATGTCGATGGTGAGTGAAGCATTGAAAACTGAGGAGACTCGCGCGGGCGGAACGCGCACAGTCGCCGGAATTGTGAACAGCATCGAGACTTTAGAAGGCGGGGGCTTTCTTGTCCGCCGACCGTTCCCCAAGGCGGCGTTTTCAGAATTTGATCCGTTCCTGCTGCTTGATGAGATGGGGCCAATGGAAGTTGCGCCCGGTGAAGCGAAAGGCGCGCCGGACCATCCGCATCGCGGATTCGAGACGGTGACCTACCTGTTGTCGGGCGATATGGAACATAAAGATTCACGGGGGCACGCCGGCCGCCTGAGAGCGGGCGACGTGCAGTGGATGACCGCCGGGGCGGGCGTGGTCCACGCAGAGATGCCGAGCCGTGAGTTCACACGCGAGGGAGGACGGATGCATGGATTTCAACTGTGGGTGAACCTGCCGCGGCGCGACAAGATGATGAAACCGCGCTACCAGGAGATTCCGAACTCGCAAATCCCTAAACCGACTTCAGCCGATGGCCTGGTGACGGTGAGTGTGATCGCCGGCGAAGCGATGGGCGCAAAAGCCGTCATTGAAACGCGCACGCCGATCATCTACCTGCATTACCGGATCGAGCCCGGAGGCGCGGCCACGCAACAGGTGCCGGGCGCTTACAACGCCTTCGCTTATGTCGTGGAGGGAGAAGGGTTGTTCGGAGCAGAAGGCGAGCGCGTTGAGGACGGTCAGATGGTTCTGTTCGCGCAGGACGGCGACGACGTGAGAATCGAAAATCGGTCAGATGCGAAAGCTACGCTCGAAGTGTTGCTCATCGCCGGCGTGCCCTTGAACGAGCCAGTCGCGCGCTACGGGCCGTTTGTGATGAACACCGAACTCGAGATTCGTCAGGCGATTGAAGATTACCAACAAGGCAGGATGGGCGCGATTAACGCTTGAGCACCATCGACGACGGTCACCTCGACGTGTCGCCTTGTTCACCTCTGACGATATTTGAAAAAGACTGCTTCTAAAACTACATCTGATAAGGAAAGTAAAATGAAAATCGTAAACTTGATCGCTCGTCTTTTACTTGGACTAGTCTTCGTTGTGTTTGGGTTAAATGGATTTCTCAATTTTCTCAGCATGGGGCCTATGCCCTCAGGATTGGCGGGACAATTTGTTGGCGCACTCGTTCTGTCTCATTACTTTTGGGTAGTCGCTGCGCTCCAAGTCGCAGGAGGTGCGCTGCTGCTGGTGAATCGGTTCGTGCCCCTCGGCCTTGTGCTGCTGGGACCAGTAGTTGTGAACATAATTCTGTATCACGTGTTAATGAATCCAACTGGTATAGCGTTGGCGATCGTTGTGGCAATTCTGTGGTTGATTGTCTTCTATGCACACCGCCAATATTTCTCCGGAGTATTTGTGCAACGGACGTGATAAGCAACGAAGGCTGTCAATGCAATGCTTGACCAGGTGATCGCCTGGGGCGGCGCGTTGAAGATGCTGTATTGCGGCGGCTGGATCTCTGCGAGTGAAGATGCGTCCGCCGATGCGATCGCGTGCCTCCAGCACGATGACATTGCAGCCTGCGACACTGAGATCACGCGCGGCAGCCAAACCAGCGGCGCCCGCGCCGATGATCAGGATAGCCGAACTCTTGTTTGTAGGACTGGGAAGGTCAGTGGCTATCACTATATTTTGGGCTGTTGGCTACTCCATATCGAGCAGTTGAATCCTACGCAGGTGACGGCCGCCCTCGAATGGCGTCTCGAGCCAGACGCGCACGATCTCGAAGGCGACCTCCTCCGTAATCAAACGTTGTCCCAGTGAAATGATATTCGCGTCGTTGTGCTGGCGCGCCAGACGCGCCGACTCAACATTCCAGCAGACAGCGCAACGCACTCCTCTGACGCGGTTCGCAGCCATAGCTTCACCATTGCCCGAACCGCCGAGCACGACCCCGCGGTCGGCCTCGCCCCGAGCCACCGCGAGAGCCACCGGACGGATGAAGAGAGGGTAGTCGACCGGCTCTTCCGAATCAGTGCCAAAATCAGCGACCACATGTCCCAATCCGCTAAGCAACTGCTTGATCTTCTCTTTGTATTTATACCCAGCGTGGTCGGAGCCGATTGCGATCTTCATCTGGAGTTCCTTTAGATACGATTGTTCGCCGGCAGCGTCCCGGTTAGTCGACGACTGCCAACAGCATCATGGGTATCCAGCTCGCATGGACTTATCTCTTTCATTGGAGCTGGACGACATCGTCACCAATAGTGATGTACTTGCGGGCGTATTTGCCGATTGTAGATGGCTTCGATCTCCGACATCGCTTCAGCCGTCAGTGGCGGCAGGTCGGAAGTTAAGGCATTTTCGTCGACCTGGTCCGGTCGTTTTGCGCCGGGGATGGCGCAGGTCACCGCCGGAAACATTAGTATCCAACGCAGTGCCATTTGGGCCATCGTCATTCCGGCAGGCACCAGTGGGCGAAGCGCTTCGACTGCTTGCAAGCCTGTGTTGTAGTCCACTCCCGAGAAAGTCTCACCGCGATCAAACGCTTCGCCGTGGCGATTGAAAGCGCGGTGATCATTCGCCGCAAAAAGGCTGTTGGACGTCAACTTCCCTGATAACAGACCCGACGATAGCGGCAGTCGCGCGAAGATACCAACCCGCCGGCGCTGCGCCTCGGTGAAGAACAAATCGCGCGGACGTTGACGGAAAATGTTGAAAATAATTTGGACCGATTGCACGCCTGGATACTCGATGGCCTTCAGCGCTTCTTCAACCTTTTCGACGCTGACACCGTAGAAACGCAGCTTGCCATCCAGGGTAAGTTCGTCGAGAACTTCGAACACCTCAGGCATGTAATAGACGTTTGTCGGCGGGCAATGCAGTTGCAGCAGATCCAAGGTGTCCGTCTTCAGATTCCGCAGACTGCGCTCAACAAATGCGGTGATGTTCTCCCGGTTGTAACCACCGGCCACATGTGGGTCGAGACGTCTTCCGGCTTTGGTAGCCACATAGAAAGGCTCGCTGCGCTCGCTACGCAGTTGTGCCAACAGTCCTTCACTCCGCCCATCGCCATAGACATCGGCGGTGTCGAAGAGATTCACGCCATGGTCCAGCGCGCCATGAAGTGCCGCCAGCGACTCCTGATCGTTAACGGCGCCCCATTCGGCGCCGATCGCCCAGGTGCCGAAACTAATCGAAGACACCTTCCAGCCGGTGCGTCCCAATTCACGATATTGCACGATGGTCTCCCTGGTGTATGGCTAACTTCAGCTTGCAGGATTGGTGCGAGCACCATCGCTGCACCAGATTTCTAGAGCTGTCAGATCAAGCGAGCCACCGCGCAAGGTTGCTCACGAAAGCTTTCACGTCGCGCAGTTTTTCAGGCTCTCTTAGGATTTGATCACCAGCTGGCTCCGCCACAAAACTTGGACAGCCTTTCGAGGTGTCCCAGTTATAGTCGACTAAGTGATGAAAGCTTGAATCGGCGATGGCTCGCCCCACTGTATTGCCGTGACCATCAGTCATGCTTTCAAACGCAACGATCAGGTTGAAGGGTCGGTGCGTTACCTGGCTTACGCCGGTGGCAATCACCCGCGCGTGCTCTTCTCCTTCCGGAACACCAACGCCGCCTTCGTGTGGGTGTGCGGGAAAATACTTAATTGCGCCGGACACAGAGTCCGGGTTGCGCAGCAGTTCGTGAATTGGTTCGACGGGAGTGATCAGTTGGTAGTCGCCGTTGCTGCCCGAATGATAATTTGGCCACGAGATCGTTGGCGTGTCCTGATCGTCGCGCGCGTGTCGCGACTCGTCCGGGTCCTGGTGCCTCGTGTGAAAAAAATGCGCGCGGCCCACGCCGCCCAGGGTGCAAAGCGACGATCCCAAATCCTGATGATCGCGCGTCGTGAGAATTCCGCCGCCTCTCTGCCTGAAGCGCGTAATGCCCTCACAATCTGCGACACTCAGCCCATCACCAAGATCGACTGCGAAAATCCATATTTCATCAAACTCGCTCGAGTCGAGCTTCCTCAACACCTTGTCGTTGCCGTCGGCGTCTGCCTCGCGATTCCGCGCAGTCACCTCATAAAGAAAGTTCCCATGATCGTCGGTGATTGAGCTCAAATGTTCGAAGAGCAGAGAAAAGCGATCGATGTTCCAGTCATCTTCGACCGCCGCGATAGTCGTTTGCAAAAGAACACGAATTGGCTTGCTCATTGGCTTGCTCACCTTCCCTTGCTCTGCTCGCCTCGCAACGTCATACAAGTACTGGTCGCCCGCGCGACCAGACTGCCTTTGTCGTCAGTTACATCGCACTCGACAAGGCCAACGGTTCGACCTTGTTTGATGACTCGCGCCACCGCAAGCAAACGCGCTTTCCAAATCGGTTTCAGGAAGTTGATCTTTAGCTCCAGCGTGGTGAACGATTCGTCTTCACCGAGATTTGCCGCGTAAGCGAGGCCCATCGCCGCGTCCGTTATATCGCAAAGGACCCCGCCGTGAAGTGTGCCCATTGGACTTGCGTGGGCTTCGGTAGCCTGAAATTCAATCACCGCTTCGCCGGGCTTGACGGAAGTGAGATCGAAGCCGATCAGTCGAGCAATCGGTGGAGGAGGCGCCTCTTTCCGTAAGACCCGCTCAATGTGGTCAAGCATCCTTGCCATCGCAGATCGTCCTTTGAGTAAGGTTGCCACGGGCGTCCCACCCGTGAATCACGCGCAGGATGCTCGTGCTACGTCAAGCCCTTTATTGCTTCTGGCCTTCGGTGAAGTTTTTAAGGACTCGCGCTCGCGATGGATGTCGAAGTTTCCGCAGAGCCTTGACCTCTATCTGACGTATCCGCTCGCGCGTGACGTTGAAGTCCTCGCCCACCTCTTCCAGAGTGCGTTCATGGCCCTGCGCATCCAGCCCAAATCTCAAGCGTATGACCTTCTCCTCTCGGGGGCTCAGGGTTTGCAGCACATCGCCCGTGACCTCTCGCAGGTTAGCAGTCATCACTCTTTCAGCGGGACTGTCGCTTGACCTGTCTTCGATCAAATCTCCGAGTTGTGAATCTCCAGATTCGCCAACCGGCGTCTCTAACGAGATAGGCTGTTGGACAAGCTTCAGCGCTTTGCCCACCTTCTCGACAGAACTGCCCATCTGGTGCGCGATTTCCTCGGTAGTCGGTTCGCGGCCCAGTTCCCGCACCAGCTCGCGCGTGATGTTCTTGACCTTATTGATCACTTCGATCATGTGAACCGGAACGCGAATTGTGCGTGCCTGATCCGCAATTGCTCTGGTAATCGCCTGGCGAATCCACCAGGTCGCATAGGTTGAGAACTTATAGCCGCGGCGCCAATCAAACTTCTCGACACCCTTCATCAGGCCGAGGTTTCCTTCCTGAATGAGGTCGAGGAAGTGCAAGCCTCGATTCTGATATTTTTTCGCAATTGAGACCACCAACCGCAAGTTCGCTTCAGTCAACTCTTGCCTGGCTTGGGCGGCCTGGGCTTCACCCATGACAATCATTCGATGCGAGCGTTTGATCTCAGCAGGAGAGACGTGATGCTCGGTCTCGGTCTCTCTCAGGCGACGCCGGGCCGCGGTTATGCGCCGCTTAAACTCTCTCTTTTCGTCTGCCTTTACGCGTTTGCCGTCCAGCTTCTCCGTATAGCTTTCGACCTGGCGCTCAATCGCGCGTGTCTCCTGGTAGACCGCGCTGATTGCCTCAACCAGACGTTGACGGACTGCATCTTTCAAACCAAGATCTTCGATCGCCTTTGCGACTTGAAGGCGCCTGCGCGCCAGTTTCCGCTTGAGCCGCAGTAACTTTTTCGACCTTTTGCCATGGGTGATTTTAAGCTCCGCCCGAAGTTGCTCGAATTCTTTAACTCCAAGCCGGTAGAGCTTGCGGAGTTCTTGAAGGCCGGCAAGGGTCCGCTGGAGATGCTCTCCCGCTTTATCTTCCTGCTCCTCGATTTCTGAGGTCTCCGGCTGATCGGAGTAAGTAACGACATCGCGGATACCGAGCGTTCCCGATTCTAATTCATCGCCGATCTTCAGAAGCTCCACTACCGCGATTGGAGAGCGTGCTACAGCTCTTTTAGCCTGCGTTTGTCCCGCTTCGATCCGCTTAGCAATCGAGACCTCCTGTTCCCGCGTCAGTAACGGCACCAGACTCATTTCACGCATGTAGACCCTAACCGGATCTAACTGCTTATCCAGCTCGCCGGCCGAAAGATCCAGCTCAGGGTCCTCGGCCGCGGCGTCGTCATCTTCATCAGCCGCTGCGTTGGCAGACACGTCTTCAATCAGCCGTTCTTCTGTGCCGATGCCCGGGGTCTCGAGTTGGTGCAAAACCTCGTCGATCTCCTCCGGTGTGACGGAATCTTCAATCAGCCCCTGGCTCACGGTAAACGCAGAACCGGCAGCAGCCATCAACCCCATTTCACCTTGTTCCCTCTCAAGTCTTATCAATTAGCAAACCTCCCTTTCACTCAAGATCTAATTTGATGTAACGCAAACTGAATTAAGACGCCACTAGCGTCCCGTTTGTTTCAACTTTTTCCGTAAGTCTCATATTCTACTCGTTTTTTTTTGCTCTGGGACTCCTCAGGAACCACCTCGAAGTTCATCTTCTCCGTGCCTCTGATGACCACGACCGATGATTTGTGTCCGATGCGATCCTCAGAAAGTAGCTTATGAAGATCATCAATTCCAGCAGTCGGGTGATCGTCAAAGCCCACAATAATATCGCCTTCGCGCACCCCAGCATTCCTGGCCGGGCTGTTAGCCTCGAACGATACAATCAGGATTCCGCTCTCAACCGTAAGGTTATAATAGCGCACGATACGTCGCGGAAGCGGAACGTTCTGCCCGGCCAGGCCGATATAACTTCGACTCACTTTGCCGTCGCGTATCAGGCGGCTGGCAACGAACTTGGCTGTATCAATCGAAGTAGCAAAGGAGATTCCCTGGGCGGGCAGAATCATGGCCGTGTTGACGCCAATGACTTCGCCGCGAGAGTTAACCAGTGGTCCACCCGAATTGCCGGGATTGAGCGCCGCGTCCGTTTGGATCACATCGTCCATCAACCGGCCGGACTGAGCGCGCAGCGATCGGCCCAGTGCGCTTATGACTCCGGCAGTGACGCTGTACTGGAAGCCAAACGGATTGCCGATGGCCACCACTAACTGTCCCACCCGAATCTTTTGCGCTTCGCCCAAAGAGGCCGGGACCAGATTGGGCGCGTTGATTCTGATTACGGCCAGATCGGTGTCCATGTCGTCTCCGATCAAATCCGCCTCGTGTTTGTGCCCATCCGAGACAGTCACTTCAATTCTCTTCGCCCCATGCACCACGTGGCTATTTGTCAGAATGAAGCCGTCCGGCGTGAAGATGAAACCCGAGCCGCTGCCCCGGGTTTCCTGGGGCATCCGCGGAGCATTTCCCCGTCGACTTCTTGCCGGTTGATGGACTTCTATGTAGACAACCGATGGGCTGACCTTTTCCGCCGCGGTAATCACCGCGCGGGAATACCCATCCATAATTTCATCATCCGGCTCCGCATGCGCCAAACGGACGGCGCTCTCGTGCCCTGGATCAGATGACTCATTAATCAAAAATTCAATTTCGGATCGCATATTGTTCCCCCAATCCTGGTCTGTTACTTATCTCCGATTCCTCCCTCAATTTGGCTAACCCGTTCTGGAACACTTATTCCAAAACGCTGCAAAAAATTTAGTCGAGTACCGAGAGCGTGACCTTTACTACATCGTTCAGTGCCTTACGATCCTGAGTGGCCTTCGCCATCAGGAGCAGACCCTGGACGCTGCTGAAGAGAAATCGCGCAACAGCACGAGGATCGCGAACGCCTTTGAGTTCACCCTCCCTCTTTCCGCGCAGCAACGCACGATACAGAGCTTCGTGCATCGACTCCATATTGCTGCAGGTCCTGGCCGCCGTCTCTTTGCAGCGGCCGCTCAACTCTGACATCGCGTTACCCATGAAGCAGCCGCGATGCTGCTCGTCGCAAAGCGCTTTTTCAACCGCGCCTTCGAACAATTGGCGTAGACTCCTTTTCACCGAGCCCGGCCGCTCCAGCAACTCGAACATTCTGCGACCCTCTACTTCGCGGTAGCGGTCGAGGGCCAGTAGATAAAGCGAGTGCTTATCACCGAAAGTGTCATACAGACTCTGACGGTTGATTCGCATATGCCGGACTAAATCCTCGATCGACGCCGCGCTATAGCCACGCGACCAGAAGACCTCCATTGCCTTATGAAGGGCCTTATCCCGATCGAACTCTTTGTGCCGCGCCATCTGTCTTTTTTCTCTGTAAGATTTATACTCTTTTTGGAACGCACAGTCAAGAATAGCGGAGCGGTGCCCGAGGCCGGTTTCTTAGTTTCGGATACTCAATACGGGAGCAAGGAGGGGCTAAAAGCGAAATAATGTAAAAGCTTGTAAAGAGACTGGTGGTGTATCTGCAATGGGCACTAGCCCGACAGTAAGGGAGGGCTCAGTCTTTACACCTCGCTTAACATACGAGCCCTCCCTCACGGTCGGGTTAGGGCCACGTTGATTGATCAATTAAGCGAATCTATGGGACAACACACTAAAAGCGATGCGAGTAACCAAGCGTAATAAAGTAATCCGCGAAAGCGGCATCGCCCGCGCCACCCACCAGAATATCTGAAACGCTCCGCTTTCGATTTCGTCGCACCGCTACGGGCACTGCGAGCGACCATGTATCTCTGCCTCGGAAGTATTGCAGTCCAGATTCTATAGACATTGCATAGCCCGGCCGCCGGAAGCCATTGCTCTTGCCGATTAAGTCGCGCACGGGGACACCTTCAATGCGCCAACCGAGGGTAAAGGCGAACCGGCGCGTGTAAGGAACCGGCCGAGCTATGCCGACGCGAGCCAGGTACTGATCCGACACCGACATGATCGCTTCAGAGGGACGAGATCTTCCCGTGCGGACTCCGTTCGTATCGCGCGGGTTGAGCAGGTACGATCCCGAGGCATAAATCGTGGTCCTCTTAATCCTCTTGTATGCCTGCACGTCCAGCGGAATTCCCCAGCCGCCATCACCCAGTTGGATCGACTGATCCACCACCGACGTCACCCGCGTGCCATTGGCCAGTGTCGTCGTATCAGTTAGGCCGGGATTTCCCGTCGGTAGTTTCAAGCCGACGCCGAAAGAAATATTCTGGCCGGACTCGCTGGGCGGTTTAAGCAGCCAGAACCTGCTCATCACGCTGATGTCGCCGATCCCCGAGCTATGAAAGATTTGGGTGGAAGTACCCCGCTGCCGGGTTGCATGCTGGAACGGCACCGCAACTGTGAGATTGAAGCGTCTATTGACCGCATAGGTTAGCGCTACATCGTACAGATAAATATTATTTACAACTTCAGTCCCGGCAATGGCGCGTTGTTTCTGCTCCTCTGTCCCAACGAAGTGCCGATGGGAACGTTGTTTCCGCAAGCCAAGAGAGATTTGCCACCGCCCACGCTCGAGAAAACCCGAATCGTGCGAACCAGAACCTTCACTGCTTGCGCATTGCACGCCAATCACGGGCGCGCTCTGACGTGCGGCAATTCAACCCTGGGCCCAGGCATGTGAGCTCGGTAGAAGGAGGCTCAGGAGAGGCACTCCGATCATCAGCAGTATTCGAGAAAAGTGTTTTGATTTTTCCATTCTCACCACCTGTGATTTAGAACGACAGCCGGGCCCCAAGTTGGATCTCCCGAGGCGGAGTCGCGGCTTCTGTTATGGTTCCGAATTACGGAGTATTCACGAAGCGATTAGGCGTTCCCAGATTCGTGTAGTTGAGGGCGTTGAAAGCCTCGACGCGAATCTGGAACTTGACCTTCTCGGTGATTGTAAACTCGCATTGCAGGGCATTGTTGCTTATTAAAAAACTTAGAGCCCGGTCGCGGGCTCGATAAACCAGAGGTCGCTAAGTGTGCAACAAAGTTAGGTAGGAATCGGAAGCCTCTGATTCAACGAACCCGGAACCGGGAAAATGGTTATAACGGAAAGGAAAGTAACACAACGCTTCCTTTGTGTCATGCGC
>Ga0207684_10006754_pt1 | contig 10413 bp, 11 predicted proteins | sample KBSK5501metaG_FD_184342 | JGI IMG/M metagenome (GOLD analysis project Ga0207684, IMG submission 184342) | Corn, switchgrass and miscanthus rhizosphere microbial communities from Kellogg Biological Station, Michigan, USA - KBS K5-50-1 metaG... | ecosystem: Host-associated > Plants > Roots >... | reverse complement strand
GTAGCCAGGTCTCGTGCGAGTGGCGTCACCAGGCCACCGTGTTGGACAACCAGGCGTTTTTTACCTGCCCCGGCAAAATTAACAATATCATTGCGCGTTACAACGGTAGTAACGGTAACTGTATCTGCTTGTTCTGGCTTGCCGGTACGCAGTGTATCCTGGCCATTGGAGTCGGCAACGGAGCCATTTTCGGCGAACATGCGGCGCATGACTTCTTGCACAATTGTTTGGATATCGGCTTCTGTCATGAGTTTACCCTTTCCAATTTTGCAGGCAAGATACCCGCACGCAGCAAGCGATCACCCGTGGCTTGCAGATCATCCAGGCGTTCGACGATGCGAGCGAAGACGCTGACGTGGCCAAAGGGCTGGGTGTCGCCATAGAAAATACAGATCGTTTGCCGGCCTGGGTAGTAGCCAATGTCGCCTGGCTGTACGTTTAGTATCTCGTTCTCCGCCTCCGCGTAGAATGGCACCATGACGATCATTTCATGTCCGGCAAACTTGGCATGTACGCTAAAGCTCTCTACGGGAAGATTCTCCCAGATGCAAGTGGAGAGGACCGGGGCTTCTCGCTCAAGTAGTTCTGCGATGGCCCGCGTGCCTCCTACATTAATCATAAACCGTTTGGGCATAGAACATATCCTCACTTCTCTTATTCGCTTAGCAAGAGGATGGCATAATCCTACTGCGGCGGCTCCGTGTGTTCCTGTGGCCTGTCCGAATAGCCATAAGTATCGAGTATAGTTGCCTGTTCAAAATAACGTGCTGGACGCAGATTTGTAATCGGGATTTCTGGTTCGCTTACACCTGTGATCTGCTCCGCCAGCGCTTTACCAACCGCGGGGGCGGTCTTAAAGCCCGTGCCATTGCAACCGAAGAGAGCGTAGAGATTCTCATAACCGGGCACGGGGCCAAGTAAAGCATGCAGGTCCGCACTAACGGCGAACACGCCTGACCATCCCCGTACATACGTTGCGTTCTCCAGGGCGGGCATGCGGCGCGAAACCTTCTCTGCTATCTCCTCGACAAAACTGTCATCGGCATTCTGGTTAAAGTGATCGGGGTCAATGCCCGGCTCCATCGCTCCACCGCCAACCAGCGTCAAACCGGGGCTGTCAGGGCGATAGTAAACATCGAGCACGCCGTCGATGTAGGTCAGATGATCGGCTTGAGCATCGCCTGGTCGTCGCAGAATGGCTACCTGGTGACGCACGTTCCACACGGGGAACTGCAAACCCAGCTTTGCCAGTAATGCCATGGTCCATCCGCCTGCGGCACAGACGACCGTTCCCGCCTCTATCTCCCCCACAGAGGTCTTCACTCCCACTACACGTTCCCCCTGTGTCACGAATTCCAACACTTCGGCCTGCTGGCGCAGTTGCACACCAAGCCGCCGGGCAGCGTCTAACAGCGATAGCGTGGTTGCGGTGGGATCGGCATAGCCGGAATGGGGTTCATATGCAGCCAGTAGAATATCTTCAGCCCAGACATTCGGGGCAAGCTCATGCAGCTCACCGGGTGTAATCAGGTAGGTCTCCACGCCGATACGCTGCAGCATAGCTACATTGGCACGCAGCTTCTCAGTGTTCTTGGGCGCGACTGTACGAATGAAGCCGGTCTCCCTGAAGCCACACTCACCACCGATCATATCGGCCCAATTGCGGAAATACCTGTAGCTGCTCAAGGCCAGGCGCGCTTCAATTTCATTGACATAATGCATACGCACTAAGCCACTCGAGAGGCCCGTGGCTCCACTTGCAGCCACCTTTTTTTCGAGCACAAGCACCTTGCGCACCCCGAACATTGCCAGGTGGTATGCAAGGCTTGCTCCATTAACTCCCGCTCCAATAACAACCACGTCAGCAGTTTCATGCATGTGGAGGAAGCCCTTCCAGTGAGGCCGCGTCACGCAGCACACTTCAACGCGAATATAAAGGGACCGCGTAATAACGGTGTTGGACGTGAAAAACGCTGAAAATAGCAGTGCCAATACGCACTTTGGGCGCAATAGTACCATTTTGACCAGTGCAAATGCAACGTGACAGGTAACCATTCAGGTAGGGGGCATATGGATGAAATGTACACCCCGGGGTTTGGCCTCTTTCTGCCTTTTTTGAGCGTGCTGGTTATCTTATGGATTTTACCGTTTTGTTGCTGCTGCAGGTTTTTCGCCTGTGTTGCAAAAAAGCACCAGGGAACGCGAGGGACGCGATCTAGTCACACACGCCCCTCTTTATTAGAGTAAAGTGTATACGAGGTGGCTTAACAGGCTATCATGTATGTTTTTCAGGGTGCGAGTTTCTACTTGATTGCCTATCTCCATTGTTCTGACTTTTAGGGAGCATGGAGTAAGAAAAGTTTGATATAGATGTGGATGAATGGTGTACGTAGCGTTCCTCCAATCCGTAGTACCACTCTACGTAAGTAGCTTGCTAATGGTTTGCAGAAGTTCGCCTAGATCAAATGGCTTCTTCATATAGATGATGCTACGCTTTTGCATCTCTAGCATGGGTACGTTTACGCTTATCATGAGAGTAGGAACACTTTCTAATCCTTTGGTGGCATGAAGATGATCATAGAGTTCGATGCCATCCATGCCCGGTAGACGGTAGTCTAACAGAAAGAGACGCGGTGCGAAGTTCCTGATCATCTCTAATGCCTGCAAGCCATCGGTCGCGAGCAATGCTTGATAGGGCGTCTCTTGGCTGAGAGCCTCAACAATCAAAGCGCCTATATCCTCGTCGTCCTCTACCACGAGAACAGTTTTCACGCTGATCTGGTCTGAGGGCAGAATGAGATTGTCGGACATAACCATCTCCAAAGTTGTTCGCTAATCGCCGAAATACCCCACTGCTTTTACACGAGATCAACACAACGGGGGTTTCAGGTGCATGCGTTTGCTAAGATGCCTGACTCTGTAGCAGAAGGGAGGACGATCAAGGTCAGGTCGAGAAGCTCTCTGCAACAGAAAACTTTCTCTCGAGAAGATGTAGGACTTCTTCCAGGCGAGCTTGCTGATCACGCAACTTGTCTGCTATATTTGAGGTAGCTCAACGAGCTATCGTGACACAAAGCGGCGATACACCCTTGATAGCGGAGGTGCATTATGAACGTACGTGGGACAGGCCACCAGATTCCAGATCGATCCACTGCACCGATCCATTCCATGCAGCATGTTCAGACGCGCAAACGCAACCTGGCTCGACTCCCCTGGTGGCGTCAACCTCCCGTTGGCTATATAGTGACCTTCCCTCTCGTTGGACTAGGCCTCTTGATCCCATTTGGTTTACAACGCTTGGGAATAGACAACGCTTTCCTGGATACTCCCTTTGTTCTGGTCACCCTCATCATTGCATTGATTTGGGGAACAGAGCCGGCTGTGCTTTCTATTCTGCTAGGTACGCTGGCTTTTGATATCTATTTTCTTCCCCCAGTTGGTTCGCTTGTGCATGATTGGCATGCCTTGCTTCAGCTCATTCCTTTCGTGCTTGCTGAAATTATCATAGTCGTTCTCGTGGCTCAACGTGAGCGGGGTCGGCGACAAATCCTGTTTGCACGGCACGAGTTAGAAGCCTACGCCGGTGAACTTGAGTGGGTCAACCAGGAACTTGAGCGAGCCAACCAGGAGCTTGAGCAGGCGAATACGCTCAAAGATCATTTTCTTTCGATGGCCTCGCACGAACTCAAAACCCCGATTACCAGTATTCGCGGTCAGGCGCAGTTGGGCATGCGTCGTCTCACAAAGCAAGCTGAATTGCCAGCCGAACTTGCCCCACTGCGCACTGCCTTAGAGCGCATTGATCAACAAACCCATCGTCTGAATAGTCTCGTCGATGACCTCTTAGATTTGAGCATCCTGAGATCCGGCAAAATGACCTTACGCCCTACACGTTGTGATGTGGGAGAGATGTGCCGTGAGGTCATCACAGAACAACACTCCCTTTCAAGCCGTTCGATTGGACTAGAGGTTCCTTCTTCCCCTGTGGTACTGCAAGCTGATTGTGAGCGGCTTAGCCAGGTCGTGACGAACGTCGTCACGAATGCCATCAAGTATTCACCAGAGAACAGCTCCGTACAGGTGCGAGTCAGTCAATCCAAGCATGCAGCTCTGATCCAGATACACAATGAAGGGTCAACTATTCCTCAAGAACAGCAAGCAAACATCTTTGAGCCATTTTACCGCACTCCTGCTGCTCAATCCTCCTCAAAGAAAGGATGGGGTCTTGGTCTGTCTATTAGCAAACAGATTGTTGAGCGGCACGGTGGACGGATCGGGGTAGAGTCTTCGAAAGAGAAAGGCGTCACTTTCAGGATAGAACTGCCTTTTTTCCCGGATGACCTTTCTGAGGTAAGAGCATAACGAGCTCTATGCGCCTTGGTCTGTCAAAGTTCACGAAACCCGCACTCCGCGCCTGATCTTCGTTCTCCGAGGGGTCACTTGACGAAAAAATTTACAATCCGTTAGGCCGAAAGTGCGGAATGTGGGTAGGTGAATTAGCTACGAGGGCTTTTTGCTACCTGCGCGGGGAATATAGACAATGATTATAGCAATGCTTAATGCCTGCTTTGTGGCTTCCTTGGGCGTCTCGGTGAGGCTCGCAGCGTGTTGAAAAAGTATATGAGTCTACTTCCTGCTGAGCTTACCGGGAGAAGCAACCAAGGAAAGGAAAAGAGAGCCTGCTGAGAGAGAACAAGAATAGCCTCTATGATAGCATTGACATGAAGAGAATTACATTGGCTCTTCATTGGATGATGTAGATTTGGAAAAGGGGGTGCTATATATACGGCGTACATGAGTAAGATAGCTGGGTATGGGTATAAGGAAAGTGAACCGAAGACAAGGACTGGTCGGCGCAAGGTTGTGCTTCCTGATGTTGCTGTAGAGGCGTTAAAAGAGCATCGAATACGTCAAGATCAGATACGTTCGGAGGCTGATGAAAAGTGGCATGAGCATGGGATTGTGTTTTGTAACAACTTTGGCGGTTTCTTTAACCCTGATAGGCTTCTGAAGATATTCAATAGGCTTCTCAGGGATGCGGGTTTGCCGCATATGCGGTTTCATGATCTGCGTCATAGTGCGGCGACGATCTTGTTAACATCTGGTGTACATCCAAAGGTTGTGCAGGAACGTTTGGGCCACAGTACGATAGCAATGACGCTGGATGTCTACTCTCATGTGTTGCCTTCCATACAGCAGGAGGCGGCGGATAAGATAGACAATTTGTTTAAGGGCACGTGAACATTTTGGTAATTATGGAAGTGTTAGGATACACAAGGGTCTTATGAGCTCCGACTTCATTTGTACTACAAAATAAAGCTTTTGATTCGAGCAATCTTCCAAACTCGTTAGATACGAACTAGGCGCGAAAATGAATTAAGGCTTCATTATCCTTTAAACCTCTAAAAACTCTTGTAATTCATGTAAAGTTAATGTAAATTAATCAAAGGTACTAATATTTGGTGTTTAGACAAATTTCGCATGAAGCCGCTTGTAGACTGATCTCATGCATTTTTCACAAAATACAACTCGTGCGGCTTCTCATCTTGCTTCGCAAGCATTTAGTCCAAACTCCAACAATATAGAAGGCCTTATCCTGCTCAGCTATCTGCACTATCCTCGCCATTGAAAAGAAGTACCAAGTACTATCGGAAGGAGCAACTGAATGCAAGGTTCTGCATCAAATAGTAGTGCTTCACCAAAGCGGACAGGGTTTGAGGACAAGACGCGCTGGGACAGGCTGATGTTGCTCATACAGATAATCGGGGCGATTGCCATCCCACTTTCCATAATCGCAGGATTTATACAGTTCAATCAACAACAAATGGCTGATCAGCAGAAGACACAACAACGCCAAACGACGCTTCAGACCTATTTAGACCACATGTCCGACCTACTACTCAATCATAATCTACACGAGTCGAAACGATCAGATGATATTCAAGTAATAGCAACAGTACAAACTCTCAATACCCTACGACAATTAGACCCAGGGCGGAAGACAGCGGTTGTACAGTTTCTGTATGAAGCAGACCTCATTGGCGTGAATGACCCAAAAATCACGATAAACAAATTGGCTCGTTCATGATGCAACAGAGGAGGATTCAATGGCATCTAAACCTCATAAATGGCAGAAAATTAGAGCGGGCATCATTCTTGTAGGGATCGTAGTCGCAGTAATTGCAGCTTTTATTGCACTTGCTCTAGTAGCATATAGATTTGGCTGGATCTGGACAGGGTTTATTGACTATATTACTCCGCCGGTACCAGTGAAACCACAGTATCAACCACAACAATATCAACGTGGAAAGACGCTGTGGGATTGGCTGCAGCTTTTCATTGTTCCAATTATACTTGCTATTGGGGGATTTTGGTTCAGTCAAATACAAAAGCATAATGAACAAAAGGCTATTGAGCAGCGTGAAAAAACCGACCGCGAGGCTGTATCTGAAAATCAGCGAGAAGCTGCCCTTCAAACATACTTTGATAGAATGTCAGAGTTACTTCTTAAAGAGCAATTGAGTAAGTCTAAGCGAGACGACGAAATACAAATTATAGCACGAACACGGACATTGACGGTACTCAATGGATTAGACTCAACTCGTAAAAAAAGTCTACTCCGGTTCTTACAAGAATCAGGACTCATCCGAAGAAATGCAGACATTAGTGTTCTTAACATGGAAGGTGCAGATCTGGGCGGGGCCGAATTGGACCAAATTGACTTAAAGAATGCTGATCTGCACGGAACCAACTTGAGCAAATCCAACTTGAAACATGCGAAATTGAGCAATATCAACTTAAGCACTGCCGACCTAAGGGGTGCCAACCTGTACGATGTTAACCTTTATGGAGCCAACTTGAGCGGAGCCCACCTAGACCGAGTAGATCTCCGTGGTGCTAACTTACTGGGAGCCATCTTGAATGAGGCTAATCTACGGGACTCCTACTTGAGCGGCGCTAATTTAAGTAAAGCTGACCTTAGCCTTGCCGACTTGAGGGGAGCCAACCTAAGCGACAAGAGTCGAGGTGATGCCAACTTACGTAAGAAATATATGAGACTCGATGCCTTACGAAGAGTTAAACCGACGTACAGAATTTGGTGGTTTTTATTCTATTTCACTCCTACTAGAATCAGACTATTTTTACCCTTTGAACAAGCGGCTAACCTGAGCGGTGCCGACCTAAGGGGAGCCAACTTGAGCCAAGCCTACTTAGGCCAAGTAGATCTCAGTGATGCTAATTTACAGGGAGCCATCCTGATTGAGGCTAATCTGCGCCACTCCTACTTGAGCGATGCTGACCTGAGTGGAGCTAATCTATCCAATGCCAATTTGAGCAAGTCCCACGTCACAGATAAGCAGTTGGCCAAAGCCAAATCCCTAAAAGGTACAATCATGCCCGATGGTTCAAAACACCCGTAGCATTTCCTTGGAGGTATATGACAGTCTCGCTACCTTTACCTCAAAATCAAACTCAATTTATGAGACCCCACCGTTTAATGATATTGTTGGCGAATGAAACAAGGAATAGAATGGGGGATGATCCTACAAAAAGACCATCTAGCTGAGTGACCTGCCAAGTCCGTCAATGGGAAAGGCGTCTCCTGGTTGGATGTTCTGGAGAGATGGATGTTACGCTCAATTGCACTTTATCTTGCATTCGCCAACAATATCTTAATGTAGTTCTACCTGTTGGACCCTTTCCTAGAAATATTGTGGAAGAAATAGAATATATGATTAAGTTGCGTCAGGATTGGGTTCGTTCAATTACAACCTATGCCTTCGTCAGTATTTTCGGACTAACAGTACTTTTCTTTTTTTGATACTTATCCTCGCTAGTTCATCCTGGAAAAACACCATGGAGTTAATTCAGCTGATGTTACCTGCCGAATCAGCACTTATTGGGTCTGCAGTAGGCTTCTACTTTGGTTCTAAAACTGATACATCAGTAGTCCATAGCTTATTTTCTTTACCCGACCACTGCATGCAGCACAGTCTGGCAGATTACAAGGTAGAGTCACTTCTAATTGAATTTCCTCTGGCCCTGCCATCCTTTTTGAGAAGGTCGTGGAGCAGTGTCAAACAGGACCGTTTATGCTGTCAGGATTGCTGTCAGTGTAGGTTATTTCTTGTGTATGATGTGTCTAGTACTCGGTGTGGAGGGATATGAGGGGATTGCTGTTCTTTATTGGCGGTGCATGGATGAAATGTACACCCTGGGGGTTTGGCCGCGTGCTGTAGATGAGGATCATTTTTCTGTAGATGGGCTGATTCTCGAAAATCAGGTAATCCAGTGACCTGTCAGGAACTGGGCGAGCAAAATGAAGGGCAGAGAACCTGAGATAAGCAGATAGCCCGCATCGATTGTCCGGTTCTTGCCCATACCCGCGAGGACAATGAAGGCCGGAAATACCGACAGCAGGTAGCGGGGGATTGACTCTAAAGGATAGAGACCGCCGAAAGGAAAGAGTTGCGCAAAGAGGAAGAAGGCCGCACCAAATATGGCATATACCGATAAGGCTCTGGGAAACTTCCATGGCCCGACGAAGCAAAGAACGACCAACGTGCCCAGGAAGAGGACCGGCAGCAGGTCGAGAATGTTGCGGAGAGACTGGAAACTTAGAGGGGCAGGACTGATAATGATCGCTTTGATTGACCGCAGTATTGCATATCCGGGCAGCGTAAGCTTGCGATTCCACAGGATTTCCGCATGTGAGAACGCGAGCGGGTCTCGGAAGCGAAGATAGCAATAGAGGGCGTAGATACCCAGCCCGGCAAAGATACTGCACACGCTGATGCTATCCAGGTGGAGGTTTCGCGGGTTGAAATCGTGCTGGCGCGCATATTCATAGCACAAAGGAATGAGCAGGCAGATACCCGTTGCTCGTGTCAGGACGGAGAGACAAGCGAACAGCACCGCCAGCCACCAGTTGCCATGCCGCATGTGATAGAAGCTGAGAAGAACGAGTAACAGGAAAAGCGATTCACTATAGGCGGCAGCGAGAAAGAAAGCCAGGGGAAATACAGAGAGATAAAGAACGGTGCGAGATGCCCTTTCAGCATCAAAATCCTCTTGCACCAGGCGATAAAGCACGATGAGCAACCCCAGACCTGAAAGGTTAGAGACGAGCAGCCCGGCGGTGAGAAAATCATGCGTAACATACATGACCCCTCTTACCAGCAGGGGGTACAGGGGAAAAAAAGCGGTCAGCCAGGATGCCGTATATCCATTGACGGCGACGGCCCTGAAGTTGATACTGTCCCAGTGAAGCCATACACCCCATACTGTAGAGATTCCTACAGGCTGCGTTGAGAAGTCCTTGTGCACAAACAGCACAGAGCAACTTGCGATAACAAAAAATACCAGGTGAATGGAGATATAGACGGGTAAAATGCTCTTAAAAGCGCTATACCACTGCATCCATGCCGCTTTTTTTGCAAGAGAAGCAGGCGGAAGCGATGCCGGGACAGAGGTTTTGTCGATGACACCAATAGCAGGTATATCACTGGATGGGATGGTGGCATCCAGAGATCCCGGACCTGATCGAGAAGTTGTAAGATGCTCGTCCGCTTCGAAGGTGTTGTCCACAAAACCCCCCCAACGAACAGTTTGAAAGATGTAAAAGTGTCTCTATGTATAGAGACATATCAACACGTCACAACAGGGAGTCGCGCCACTTTCTTGATTGTGCATCTACAATGAGACGATGAAATAGATACAGCTCAAGGCACAGCTCTTCAAACGTGTTGCTCTGTCGAGACAAGCTTGGACAACAGAGCACAAGAGATAGCCCTGAACATGCTATGAGGGACATATGGAAAAGAACACTACGTGTTTGGGAAAACTCATTCTTCTTTGCTTCACGTGATAAAGTATAAGTAATATCCTTCCGTTTTGTCAAGTATTTATATTTTTATTTTTCTTTTTCTCATAACCCAACAATACATTTTTTATAGAAAAAGATGATTTAACGAGTATTTCAATGATATCGATATCCCAGAGCCGATAGCGCAGGATAGCGATGCTTATGAGAGTGGAATGAGCAGCAAGGCGAATGATCTCATCCTCCTTGGATCAACGATTTCGAGTTTTTCAACAGACTGAGGCAAAAGACGGCGTAGAAAGCCCGCCAATAAACACAGCACCCACCTCGTATGGTGGGTGCTGTGTTGCCTGTTCAATCTCTCATGAGAAAGCCGAGCTATATAGGCCCTCCACCCGGTTGCCGAGGTCTTCCTGATGCCCTGCTCGAGCCTCACATTCTAGTATCCGGACGGGGTCGATGAGGGGGTCGATGATCCACCTCCCTGTGAAGCGAGAGCAGGAGTGGCGACAAACCATTTGCCGAAGAGGCCTTCACCATTAGTTTGACCGGCAGCAGTGTCTCCTGAGAAGACGTACAGAGGATGGCCA
>Ga0207684_10006753_pt1 | contig 10415 bp, 6 predicted proteins | sample KBSK5501metaG_FD_184342 | JGI IMG/M metagenome (GOLD analysis project Ga0207684, IMG submission 184342) | Corn, switchgrass and miscanthus rhizosphere microbial communities from Kellogg Biological Station, Michigan, USA - KBS K5-50-1 metaG... | ecosystem: Host-associated > Plants > Roots >... | reverse complement strand
AGCCGGGCGCCAACCTCATCCAGGTCGTGGACCGGGTGAAGCGCCTCCTGCCCCAGCTCCAGGGCACGCTGCCCACAGCGGTGCAGGTTGCCGTGCTCACCGACCGCACGACCACGATCCGCGCCTCGGTTCGCGACGTGCAGTTCGAGCTGATGCTGGCCGTGATCCTCGTCGTCCTCGTTATCTTCCTCTTCCTTGGGAGCCCCGCCGCCACCTTCATCCCTAGTGTCGCGGTGCCCGTGTCGATCATCGGCACGTTCGCCGTCATGTACCTGCTCGGCTTCAGCCTCAACAACCTCTCGCTGATGGCGCTCACCATCGCCACCGGCTTCGTCGTGGACGACGCGGTCGTCATGATCGAGAACATCGCCCGCTACATCGAGGCCGGCGAACGCCCGCTCGAGGCGGCCCTGAAGGGATCCGGACAGATTGGCTTCACCATCCTCTCGTTGACCGTCTCGCTGATCGCCGTGCTGATCCCCCTGCTCTTCATGGGCGATATTGTGGGGCGGCTCTTCCGAGAGTTCGCCATCACGCTGAGCGTCGCCATCCTCGTCTCCGCCGTCGTCTCGCTCACGCTGACCCCGATGCTATGCGCGAAGCTCCTGCGGCGACGCAGCGAGGCGGAAACCAGCCGCTTTGCCCGGACGAGTCAGCGGCTCTTCGAGCGGCTGCGCGACGGCTACGCACGGACTCTCCGTGTCGTACTGGACCATCAGCGCCCCACCCTCGTGTTCGCGCTGGGCACGCTGCTCCTCACCATCGTCCTGTACGTCTTCATCCCCAAAGGGCTGTTCCCGACCCAGGACACAGGAGTCATTCTCGGTATCTCCGACGCCCCGCAGGCCGTCTCGTTCCCCGCCATGGCGCAGCGGCAGCAGGCCCTGGCTCGGGTCATCCTCCGCGACCCCGCCGTCGACGTTCTCTCCTCCTTCATCGGCATCGACGGCACCAACGTGACGCTCAATAGCGGCCGCATGCTGATCACGCTCAAGCCGCTTGCCGAGCGCAAAGTCGGCGTCGTGGAGGTGATCGATCGACTGCGCTCCGCGCTCGCGCAGGTCGGCGGCATCACGCTCTACATGCAGCCTATCCAGGATCTCACCGTGGAGGATCGGGTGAGCCGCACGCAGTATCAATACAGTCTCGAGGATCCCAACATTGGCGAGCTCACGACCTGGGCGCCCCGCCTGGTCGGTCGCCTGCGCGAGCTGCCCGAGCTGCAGGACGTGGCGAGCGATCAGCTGGACCAGGGCCTCGAGACCGCCGTGCGCATCGACCGCAATACCGCGTCGCGCCTCGGGATCACACCCCAGATGATCGACGACGCCCTCTACAACGCGTTCGGGCAGCGCCAGATCTCGACCATCTTCACCCAGCTGAACCAGTATCGGGTCGTGCTGGAGGTCAAGCCCGACTTCCGCCAGGATCCGGGCGCGCTGCAGCAGGTCTACCTGCGGTCCGCCAGCGCCGGTCAGGTGCCGCTCTCGACCTTCACGACCATCGAAGAGCGCGCCACGCCGCTGGCGGTGAACCACCAGGGGCAGTTCCCCGCCGTCACGATCTCCTTCAACCTCGCCCCGGGCCGATCGCTCGGCCACGCGGTCGACGCCATCGACAAGGCCAAGCGCGACCTCGGCATGCCGATCACCATCGACGCGCGCTTCCAGGGAGCCGCGCGGGCCTTCCAGGCCTCGCTCGCCAACGAGCCCCTCCTGATCCTGGCGGCGGTGATCACCGTCTACATCGTGCTCGGCGTGCTCTACGAGAGCTGGATCCACCCGGTGACGATTCTCTCCACGCTGCCCTCCGCCGGCGTTGGGGCGCTGCTCGCGCTGCTCGCGTGGCGTCTCGACCTGAGCGTCATCGCGCTCATCGGCATCATCCTCGTCATCGGCATCGTCATGAAGAACGCGATCATGATGATAGACTTTGCGCTCGACGCGCAGCGGACGGAGGGGAGGCCGGCGCCGGAGGCCATCTACCAGGCCTGCCTGCTCCGCTTCCGGCCCATCCTGATGACCACGATGGCCGCGATCCTCGGCGGCGTGCCGCTGGCGCTGGGCCAGGGCGTGGGGTCCGAGCTCCGCCAGCCCCTCGGCATCGCCATCGTCGGCGGCCTCATCTTGAGCCAGCTCCTGACGCTCTACACCACTCCGGTCATCTATCTCGCCTTCGATCGCCTGGCCCAGCGCGCGACGCATCGGCGCGCGGGCACCGACCGCGCGGCGGAGCGCCTCGAAGGGACGCCGTGAACCTCTCCACGCCAGCGATCCGCCGACCGGTCGGCACGACGCTGCTCACGCTAGCTCTCGTGATCGCCGGCATCATCGGCTTCCGGCTCCTGCCCGTCGCGCCATTGCCCCAGGTGGATTTCCCCACCATCCAGGTCTCGGCCGCGCTGCCCGGCGCCAGCCCGGAGACCATGGCCTCGGCCGTCGCCACCCCGCTCGAGCGCCAGTTCGGCCGCGTCGCCGCGGTCACGGAGATGACGTCGAGCAGCTTCCTGGGGTCCACCAACGTCGCGCTCCAATTCGACCTGGCGCGCGACATCAACGGCGCCGCCCGCGACGTCCAGTCGGCGATCGCGGCCGCCGCGGGCCAGCTCCCGTCAAACCTGCCGGCCAATCCGACGTACCGGAAGGTGAATCCCGCCGATGCGCCGATCATGATCATCGCGCTCACCTCGGCCACCGTGGACACCGGCCGCATGTACGACGTGGCCTCGACGATCCTGCAGCAGAAGCTGGCTCAGATCGAGGGCGTTGGCCAGGTCTTCGTCGGGGGCGCTTCGCTGCCGGGAGTTCGCGTCGAGCTCAACCCGACCACCTTGGCGAAGTACGGCATCGGCCTCGAGGACGTGCGGGCGGTGCTGGCAAACGCCAATGTCAATCGGCCGAAAGGCCAGATCCACGGCCCGGAGCGCTCCTGGGAGATCCGGACCACCGACCAGCTGCGCTATGCCGCGGAATACCGGCCGCTCGTGGTCACCTGGCGGAACGGCGCCCCCGTGCGTCTCTCCGACCTCGGCGAGGTGGTGGACTCGGTCGAAGACCTTCGCTCCATCGGGCTGGCCAACGGCCGGCCGGCGGCCCTGATCATCGTCTTCCGGCAACCGGGGGCGAATATCATCGACACCGTCGACCGGATCCGCGCGGAGATGCCGGAGCTGCACGCGCTCGTGCCCGCCGACGTGACGCTCACCGCGGTGCTCGACCAGACGGTCACCATCCGCGCCTCGATCCACGACGTGGAGGTCGCCCTCACCATCGCCGTCGCGCTGGTGGTGCTCGTGGTCTTCCTCTTCCTGCGCGACGCGCGCGCGACGGCGATCCCCGGTGTCGTGGTTCCCGTCTCGCTGATCGGCACCTTCGCCTTCATGTACCTGATCGGCTACAGCCTGGACAACCTCTCGCTGATGGCGCTGACGGTCGCGACCGGCTTCGTCGTCGACGACGCCATCGTGGTCGTCGAGAACGTGATGCGTCACCTGGAGGCCGGCATGCCGGTCGTCGAGGCCGCGATCACCGGTGCCAAGGAGATCGGCTTCACCGTCCTCTCGATCAGCGTGTCGCTCGTGGCGGTATTCATCCCCATCCTGCTCATGGGCGGCTTGATCGGGCGGCTCTTCCGCGAGTTCGCCATGGTGCTCTCGATTGCCGTCCTGATCTCGCTCGTCCTCTCGCTGACCACGACGCCGATGATGTGCGCCCTGCTCCTCCGATCCCGCCACGAGCGCCCGCGCGGGCGCTTCGATCGGACGAGCGAGCGGATCTTTGATTGGATCGTCGGTGTCTACGACAGGACCCTCGGCTGGGGGCTCCGGCATCCGGGAACCGTTCTGCTCGTCGCCGCCCTCACCTTCGCCGTCAACGTCTATCTCTTCGTGGCCATCTCGAAGGGCTTCTTCCCGCAGCAGGACAACGGCCGATTCGCCGGCATCGTGGTGGCCGCCCAGGACATCTCCTTCCAGGCGATGCGCGAAAAAGTGGCCGGCCTCGCCGAGATCGTGCGCGCCGACCCCGCGGTCGCCACGGTCACCGCGTACACCGGCGGTGGAGGCGGGCGCGGCACCACGGTCAACACGGCCCGAATGTTCGTGTCGCTCAAGCCGCGCGCGGAGCGAGACGCGACCGCGGATGAAATCATCACGCGGCTGCGCCCGAAGCTCGCGCGGGTGCCGGGCGCCACCCTGTATCTCCAGGCGGTACAGGACATCCGGCTCAGCGGGCGCATCAGCAATGCGCAGTACCAGTTCACGATGCAGGCGGATAATCTCGGCGATCTCAGCGTCTGGGCCCCCAAGGTGCTGGATGCGCTGCGCGGCCTTCCCCAGGTCCGCGATGTGAGCAGCGACCAGCAGGACGCGGGGCTGCAGGTCCCGCTCACCATCGATCGGGCCACGGCGGCGCGGCTCGGCGTGAGCACCAGCCTGATCGACGAGACTCTCTACGACGCCTTCGGCCAGCGCCAAGTCTCGACGATCTACACCGCGCTGAACCAGTACCACGTCGTCATGGAGGTCGCGCCCACCTTCTGGCAGAATCCGGACGCCCTCCGGAACATCTACGTTCAGTCCGCTACCGGGACCACCGTTCCGCTGACCGCGTTGACACGGTTCGAGCCGAGTCCCGCGCCCCTTCAGGTCAACCACCAGGGGCTCTTCCCGGCCGTGACCATCTACTTCAACCTCGCCCCCGGCGTGGCGCTGGGTGACGCCGTCGCGGCCATCGGAAGCGCCGAGCGGCAGATGGGCCTGCCGTCCAGCATCCGGGGGAGCTTCTCCGGCACCGCGCAGGCCTTCCAGGCCGCCCTTTCGACCCAGCCCGTGCTGATCTTGGCCGCTCTCGTCGCCGTCTACATCGTGCTCGGCGTGCTCTATGAGAGCTACGTCCACCCCCTGACGATCCTCTCGACACTGCCCTCGGCGGGCGTCGGCGCCCTGCTGGCCTTGATGGCCTTTCGCATGGAGTTCTCCATCATCGCGCTGATCGGCATCATCCTGCTGATCGGAATCGTCAAGAAGAATGCCATCCTCGTGATCGACGTGGCGCTCGATCTCGAGCGGCGGGAGGGGCGGCCGGCGCGTGAAGCCGTTCACCACGCCTGTCTGCAGCGCTTCCGGCCCATCGTGATGACGACGATGGCCGCCCTGCTGGGCGCTCTGCCGCTGGCCCTCGGCACCGGTACCGGCTCCGAGCTGCGCCGTCCGCTGGGCGTCAGCATCATCGGCGGCTTGCTCCTGAGCCAGCTCCTCACGCTCTACACGACGCCGGTCGTGTACCTCTACATGGAGCGGTGGCGCGTCTGGGTCTCGCGCCAATGGAAAGGGCTTCGGGGAGTGCTTGGAGGCGGGCGTCAGCGGCCTGTTGAGGGGATAGGCGGAGGCCGATGAGCCGCGCGCCCGGCCCCTCAGCCCCCGCCGGTTGGATTTAGCCGGTCACCAAGTTTCGTCTGCTACCTAACGCCAGTTACGGTGGTGCCAACCGTGGTGGCCGCGGCCGTCGTCGACGATCACGAAACACGACGAAGCGGCCAGCGAGATCGCCAGAAGTAAGAGCGCGGTCCGAAGTGTCCGCATAGCGCACCTCCCTGCCCTTGCGACGGCTGGCCGGCCTCCCGCATTCCCGCCTCACTGATGCAGCGCAACACCGGCGCGGGCGCCGTGGGCCGCTGATCCGGGCCTGCCGTCAGCCTGGACGGGTAGCGCCGATAGCCGCTACGAGGAAGTCGGGCACGTGCTCGCGGATCCGCGCGATGTCCGGAAGGAACCGGATATCGGCGAAACCCGCGACTTCAACCGCCCCCTGCCACTGCTCGGGCGTGAGAAAGCCGCCGCCGGGGCGGTAGCGAGGGTGCAGACGCGGCGACCGGAAGGTCTCCGTAAGATTGAAGATGAACTCGGCATAGAGCGGCTGTCTGGGGCGCGGGCGCACGCACTCGGACACGATGAGGCGGCCCCCGGGCTCGAGCGCCCGACGGATCTCGCCCAGCGTGAAATCGAGATCGTGCGCGACGTGGAGCGTGTTCACCGCGTAGACGACCGAGAGGCTCGCCGGTGCGATCCCCTGCTCCACGAACGAGCGGTTCATGTCGACGGAACCGAACGCGAGGCAGCGAAGCGCGGGATACCGTGCCTGCAACGCCTGTTGCCCGCGACGCAGGAACGCCGGGACGAACTCCGTGAAGCGGTACTCCTTGATCGCTCCGAGCCGACCAGCGGCGTCCAGCCGCTCGAGCGCCGCAAGGGCGCCGCTGCCCAGCCCACCGCCCAGCTCGAGCACCGCCCCGTCCGCCCGCGGCAGCCATTGCTCGAGCGCGACCGCGCCCACCCGGTTATTGACCACGTAGAGGCCATTCGCGTTCGAGAAGTAATCGATCCAGAGCCGGAAGTGCCGGGGCCTGAAGAGCACCTCTTCGCCGACCACCTCCCCGCGGAGGAAGGCGGGGTACTCGTTCGCGACGGTCTCTGCCAGAACGTAGGAGGGCAAACCCGACGGATCGTGCCGGAGCTGTTCCTGCTTCACTGCGCCCGGATCGGGCGCCGGTAGTGGACCGCGTGCGCGGAAGCGGCGTGTCGAGCCGTCCGACCGCTCGTCGAGCGCCCCGCGTTCGGCCAGCAGCCGGAGCATCCAGTCGAGCGGCACAACCGCCCGGCCGGCCTCGAGCTTCGCCCGGGCGGCAATCTCCTCCGCGGTGCCCGGCTCTCGGAGCGATGCTTCGAGCCCGCTCTCGCGCACCACCCGCAGCGCGAGCCGGTACACGAACTCGTCATACAGGACGTGCGATCGGATGAACGAGAATCCGAAGAACGGCGCAAGCTCCGGCGGAAGCATCTCTCGGAGCAACGCGACGGTCCTGTCGGCCGCTTCGCGCCCGATGCCGCTGACGGTGTCCTCGGCGTTGACGTCGCGCATGAGTCCCTTCAGCTGGCCATCGTGATGCCCGCGCGCTCGGCCGCGTCAGCGCCCGTCCATGCGCGACGTGATGTACTCGGTCAACGCGCCCAGAGACTCGAAGTGCGGCTCCAGTCCCTGCGTTTCATCGATCACGAAGCCGAACCGCTCCTCGATGGCGATTGACATCTCGATGAAGTCGAGGGAGTCGAGTCCCAGCGAGCCGTCCATCCCCTTCGGCAAGACCGTGTCGCAGGTGAGCTCGGACATCCGGCGCGGATCGAACTTGAGCCGCTCCACCATGATGCCCTTGAGCTCCGCGAGCACCTTCTCGGGCTCCATCGAGCATATCTCCTTTGTGAGCATGGTACCCACTCACGGGCCGAAGGGCTCCCAGATGTCGAAGAAGTTGAACCACTGAGTCGGGCGTTGGCGCACGACGTTCTCGAGGATGGCGACCCACGCCCGCGCGGCGTCCGTCTCCTCCCCGCGGGTCACCGTCAGGGGCTCGGCCACCCGCACCGCGTAGCGATGGTCCGAGTCGAGAAGGCAGAAGGCCGGCACCAGCGGCACGCCGACGGCACTGGCCAGCAGGAATGGCCCCAAGGGAAATGGCGCGGGCCGCCCGAAGAAGGGGAGCAATGCGTCGCCACGGGTGCCCAACGCGCGGTCTCCTTGCACGCCCACCACTTCGCCGCGTCGAAGCGCGGCGACGAGCTCCACGGACACGGTGGCGCGAGAGCGAGTGACGAAGCGCACGCCCTCCCCGTTCCGGCGCACCCAGCGCTCCACGTCCCGGACTTCCTCCTCGGCGACCACGACGTGCGTTGGACGGCCCGTGCGCCCGGCGAGCAGGCGGCCAGCCAGCTCCCAATTGCCCACGTGCGCGGTGAGCGAGATGAGTCCGCTCGTCAGGGGCACGAGATGCTCCACGCCCTCGACACTCGCCAAGCTGGAGGTGAGCCGTGACGCCGGTTGCCGGTTCGTGGATACCAGGTCGCTGAAGCACATGGCGAAATCGGTGAACACCCCGGTCGTCAGCTCTTCGAGGCGAGATCCGTCAGCGCCGGTCAGGCGCGTCAGGGTTTTTCGAATGGCCGCGCGCTCGGCCGGCATGTGCCGGGCGGCAAGGCGTCCGACCTGGCGGGCCACGGCCAGCCGCCCTCGGCGCGGCAGCCATCCGAGCCCCGCGGCGAGGCGGTAAAGATCGGGGCGATTGTACGGGTGCGAATACCAGCGCAGCCGGGGGGCTAGCCCATTCGATCCGGAGGACAGCGACTCGGTCACGCTACGAAGACTAACATGTCCCGTGCGGCTGCTGTGGGGCGGCCGCCCAGCTGCCGGCGAGCAGTCCCGGGCTCCGCCTTCTCCACCATGCGCTTCCGCCATCGGCGACACTCGTGATCCTGCCAGCTGTCTACGGTCTCCTGCACCCGTTCCTCAAGGATCAGGCGGCGATCGTCTTCAGCTGGATCTTCGTCCTGCTCCTCATCCCGACGGCGGTCTGGCTCGGCCTTGTCTTGTACGAGAATGCAGACGCGCTGGTGGCCGCCGCCACGAATGGCACACGCCGTATCTCCGCCAGAGTCAGACGCTCCGAGCGGACGTGTCAGACATGCGGGAAGCCGGTCATGGTGGAGGCAAAGTTCTGCGGCAGCTGCGGATCCTTCCTGCCACAGACGACGCGCGGCGACGAGCAGGCCGCGAACGCACCCGCCGAGAGGCGCCCGCATTCGGGGGCGACGGGTCCTGCCTAGAGCCGGCCGCGAGGGCCGTCGCGCTAGGGCCCTTGCTCGGCCCGCGAGGCCGCGGACGTCTCCCTCCCTCGCAGCCGCTCTAGGAGCTGAGCGAACGATGACCGACGGAGAATCGAGCTGAACTGACTCCGATAGCTCGAGATGAGGCTCACCCCACCGACCACGACGTCGTAGACCACCCATCGCCCATCGCTCTCGGACAGCCGATACTCGATCGGCATCTCCTCGCCTCGATCCGTCACCAGCCGGGACCGGACTAGCGCGTACGAGCCGGAGATCGACTCGTCCTGAAAGGTGATCGCGAGTGGCGTGTGCGTCGCGACCATGGACAGATAGGTGCGCTCCAGCAGGTCCGTGAAGAGCCGAACAAATTCCTTCTGCTCTTGCGGGGAGCCATCTGACCAGCGCTCCGCCAGCATCCGGCGGGCCATGCCGTCGAAGTCGAACAGCCCCTCCGCGGCTTGGCGAATCTCCGCCCGCTGTTGCCCGCCGTCGCCCCCGCCGCCGGGCTGAGACCGAGCGAGCGCCAGCACACGGGAGACCGACGATTTGACGAGGTCGAGCGGCCGGAGTTGGGCGGTGGTGACACTGGGTTGAGCGACGGTCACGGTGTCCTCGGCAAGCGCCGGATGGACGCCGAATACGAGCGCAGTCAGAATCATCGTGAGCATCAACAATCGGCCTGCGGGCCGGAGCACGAACCTGGAAGCCCGCGAATTGAGCGAAGCAGCACCATGTATCCTAAGCACGTTCTTCTCCTCCTCACGCGCCCACTGCGAGCGCAATCGGCGGCCGAATCTGGGCCCGCCGAGGCGAAAGCCTGCGAAGGAAAAGCATGACGGATGCCAACAGCGCGGCAGGGGCATAAGTGCCCAATTTATCGTCGGCGCGGGCCGCCACCTGCACGGCAGCCGGGAAGGCATTACCGGAACGTCTGACGCGGGCTCGGTAAGAGGGGACCGCCTAGGCGGTTTGCGCCAGCAGTTCCAGAATCGCTTCGGCGACAACCGCCGGCCGCTCGCGGGGTAGGAAATGGCCGGCGCCGGGGACGACCTGGCGCGCGGTGCCAGCGGGGAAGCGCGCCAGATGGCTCTCCGAGCGGTGGGGCGGGTCCACCGTGTCCTCGGCGCCGTGGAGCACGATCGTGGGCACTTCGATCGGCGGCCGCTCGGCCAGGCGCCGCTCGAGCGCGTCGAATCTCGGCTCGCCGGGCGCGTTGCCATAGCGATGGCGGTACGAGTGGATCACCACGTCAACGAAGTCCGGATTCTCGAACGACTGCGCCGTGCGATCGAAGGTGGCGTCGTCGAAGCGCCAGCTCGGCGACCATTCGCGCCAGAGGAGCCGGCAGATCTCGCGCCGGTTCTGCTCGAGGCCCCGGCGGCCGCGCTCGGTATTGAAGTACCACTGATACCAGTAGGCCCGCTCCTGGGCGACGGGAGCGGGGCGCGGCGGCGCCAGCGTGTTCTGCACGTTGTAGCCGGTGACGGTGACCAGCGCCCGCACCCGGTCGGGCGCCAGGATCGCGGCAATGCAGGCGGCGCGGCCGCCCCAGTCGTACCCGGCCAGCGCGACGCGCGGCAGGCCGAGCGCTCCGACGAAGTCGAGCAGGTCCTGGCCGATGGCCGCCTGCTGCGCCGTCCGCGGCGCCGCGGGATCCAGAAAGCGCGTCGGCCCATAACCGCGCAGGTAGGGCACGAGGACGCGATGGCCGGCAGCGGCGAGCGGTGCGGCCACGCCGTCCCAGGCACGCGCGTCGTCA
>Ga0207684_10006752_pt1 | contig 10416 bp, 12 predicted proteins | sample KBSK5501metaG_FD_184342 | JGI IMG/M metagenome (GOLD analysis project Ga0207684, IMG submission 184342) | Corn, switchgrass and miscanthus rhizosphere microbial communities from Kellogg Biological Station, Michigan, USA - KBS K5-50-1 metaG... | ecosystem: Host-associated > Plants > Roots >... | reverse complement strand
TACGGTGCCGCCTACCCGGAGAAATCCGCATACCCGTCGGTGGTGCCCGTGACAAAGGTGCAGAAACTCTCCTATACGATCCCCGCCGGGCAGGAGTACCCAACGATCGGCGTGGTTCCGACGGACTACTACTACGCCGCGACCATCAACTCCAGCCTGCCCGACGATCACACGGTCATCATCGGCAAGACGGTCTATTACCAGATTTCTTTCAACCACCGGAAATTTTTCGTCAAGGCCACGGACGTGATGGTCAAGAACCTTCCTTGAGCCGGAGGCGACCGGGCTCGTGGTGGTCGCCTTGGTGGTGTCGCTGTTCCGGTCGCAATTACCACCGCGCCGCCGCAGAACTCAGAAATTCTGGAAGGTCTGTTTCTCTTGCAGCGGGGGCAGCCACGCCGAGTCCATCGCCAGCCTCCTCGACCGCATGACCGCCCCGCACAAAACCATCGACTGGCAGGAACGCCCGCACCGCGGTGGCGTGATCCAGCCCATACTGCCCCGGCTGCGCTTGCGTGCCGGTAACGCTGTCGCCAACCGTGGCCACACCTCACCATGGTTGAGCGCGCCAAGCCGCCAATATGGGCGTGATGGGCGGCGCTATCAGCCGCTTTCCAAGCTGCCCAGATTGGTCTGATATGTGCGTGTGATAGATGCGGTTCTGGCCGTCGGCTATCTGCAACACACCAGCCGGGCGCCGCGTGGTCCCTGTTGGGGCCATGGGTCCAGCGTCGCCGTGTGGGCATACGGCATGGGTCGTAGTGCCGCGACAGGCAACGTAGTAATAGGACGACGCGAAGCCAATCCGGGGACTATGGTTCCCGGAGCCAAATCGTCCTGTTTATGGACGAGTAACCCAGGCGGTTAGCTTAGCTCGCCACGCCTCGGCAACTCATCCGCAGGCCGCGGTGGCCCTGCCCTCCCGCTGCCCGCACCGATGCCGGGAGTGGTATGGGGAGCACCGTTTTAGGACAGCGGCAGCCCGCGGACCCCGGCGTCGAAGGCCACGATGTCGGGGGTTCCGCCGTGCAGCGCGGCGTTGGTGATATACAGCGTGGTCCGGGTGGTGGGCGTGGTGCCGAATGCTGGCATGGGTCGCGTACGCCCTGGCCGTCGCGGGCGAGACGCGGCGTGCGCGGGACTTCGTTCGCGCGGCGCGGGCCGCTGCCGACAGTGTCGTCCTCCGGCAAAAGGCTGGGCCTGAGCTTCCCGTCTCGATAGCCTGTGCCCTGGTCATGCTGGGGAGTGTCGATGACGCACTGCGCATTGCCCAGTCAGCGGCCACCCCGGACCGCATCACAGCGGTCGCCGCGGCGCTGGCCCGCGCCGGGCTGTTTGACAAGGCCGAGGCGCTTGCCGACGAGATCAGCGCCTCACCGCCTGGGCGGGTAGCGCGCGAGGAGGCGCGCGGGAGCAGGCAAAGGCATTCGCGACCCTCGCCGAGGCCGTTCCCGCTCCGCGCGCGCAGGTCCTCATCGGCCAGGCCCTTCAGCTCGGCAACTGGGAACCGTGCCTGACCACGCTCGCCAAGATCGCACTTGGCGCCGTCGCCGCCATCGCGGAGGAGGCCAGCTTCCTCGCCGCAGCAGGATGAGCGCGAAGTAGTGTTTCACGTCTCTGACGTCTGTACCGCTGCGCCCTTCCCCTTTTCAGGCGAGTTCCGACATCGGGAAACACGGCCGCCACGCAGGTCAGCTAATGCGCAGTGGTCCGCCAGCGTCCGTGGACATGCGCGCTGATTGTCACCCAGTTAGTCACCCGTCGCGGTGAGCCTGTACCGCTCGCACTGGGGCATCTGGCCCATGCGTTGGCTCACTCCTGGTGCTACGCGCCGTAGCTCGGCTCTTTCCGCCCCAAGCGATCGGCGACGAACGCCGCCAGCGCCTCTCTGGACGGGTGCCCCCAACCGATGCAAAACGGATGCCCGGCTGGGTCCGCGTACACCTGGTGACCCTCGGCGGCATCGAAATCAGGAGCCGACTGGAGCAGCCGGGCGCCGAGGGCGATCGCCTCTTCGTGCGCGGCGCGCGGGTCGTCGACGTGGAGGTCGAGATGCATTTGCTGGGGAGTCCCGTGCGGCCAGTCGGGCGGAACATGGTTCGGCGCCAGCTGCACACCGATCCGCCACTCTCCGACGGCGTCGATGACGCTGTGCCAATCGTCGTCTTTGAAGACGTGGCCGCCAAGGATGCCTGCCCAGAACGCGCTCTCGGCATGCAGGTCCGCCGCGTCGAACACGATCACCTGACGCACCATGTTCATGACACGCACACTACGGGAGCGAGTGCCCAAGGTCAGCGGGTTCTCAGCTCGCCCGATGAACCGCCGGGCGAGCACAGCCGCAACTTTGGGGCCTATTTGGGGCCGCCAGTCACCGACGTCCACCGCCAGGCACCGCCGCTCACTAGCGTTGACAGGCCCCGCTACCTCCTACGACACTGCTTATGCAGGTCAGAGGACCTGAGCCGACGGTTTTACAGACCGTTTCTTCCGGTCACTGGAATGGCCGCTGACCTGGCAATACTCTCTTCATAATCGTGTGAATATCCGGCCCTGTCCGCCATACGTCCGCGTGCTCAGGGGTTCCTGGCTGCTGCCGCCACGGACGGGCACGGACGCGTCCGTATGAGCCTCATGGCCTGCGGTTTCGTGACCGTGGTAAGCGCCTTGGAGCACCTGGAATGGCACCTACCTGAGGCCTGGATTACCGCGTCCACGAGCCAGTCCCTTTTGCTGCGTTGGTAGAAGCTCAGCACTCAGAACGCACCGACGAATTCCTCCAGGTCAAGCCCGAAATGGCAGCCGTCCGTATGTACGCCTCTAGGCTGTCTACCGGCGTGGGTAGAACGTGCCCAGCTGGAGCACCAGCCGCGGTCCGGTTTCGTCTACGATCTCTATGCGGTTAGGCATCTGGTGGCAGTAGCCGCCCGCGTGCTTGATGCTGTGCTTGGCCGCTGGCCAAGGTGTCTTGCACGCCCTTGATACATAGCCGCGGCACTTCTGCGGGCCGACTGACCGAGATGGTATTGAAGCTTTGAGTCGTCTGTCTTGGAGAGAGCTGCCAGTGATCGGCGCTAGTTTGACTCCACGCCTCTGACCGCACTGGAGCAGCGTTGCTGCAGGTTGCGGAGCGGTTCAGCGGCCTTGCGGGTAGCCAGCTGCAGATCAAGGGGTCAGGCAGCTAGCAGACCGGGTTCGCGTGTCTAGGAGTGACTCTTTCGGGCTGCCGACGAATCTCGCTCAGGAACATCTCTACGCTGCCAAGGTGGCGACATGCGGCCAGTCGGGTGTCAGACTTTGGGAGCATGGGGGCTTTGCTTGCCTCGAATGTTCTGACCATAGCTCATATCCGGTCAGCCAACTCGTCTACATCGGCTGTGTCTGGGCTGGTCGTCGGGTGCTGGCTGGGCCTCGGCGCGGTCGTGGTGCTGGCCGTGGCCTGCACATTCTGCTTGTTCCGGATGCAGGAAGCAACGAAGCGGCCGCAGTTCGGATGGATGGTATGGACATTGTCAGTTGTCGCAGCTGTCGACGTAAGCCTCTGGGCGGTATACGCGGGGGGAACTGCGACGTTGGGTTGGGTGGTTCCCACCCTCGGTACCATTCTAGTAACTTTGTTCACTATTTGGCACCCGCAGGTCGGCCAAAAGAGCGCACCCGCATCAACAGAGTCGATCGCCTCGGGGAAGGACGAGTCTTCGTCATCAAGCCATACCCAAACTATGGTGGAACAGAAACATACGGTCACCGTTCTGGTGCCCAAAGGCCTCCGCAGAGAGTCCGGTATCGATAGAGATTCTCTGGTGGACGCGCGCGGAAAAGCTCAGTCCTTGGAAAACGCTGTAAAGGATCTACATCAGAGTATAAAAGCTGCCGTGGCTTCTTTTGGGCCGGATGAGGACTGGAGAATACTTCTAGCCGGGCCACAGGACGAGTTGGATTCCTGCTGTAAACTAATTGATCAGCTGCATCAACTGCCGCGGCCATGGGCTAATATCGGCAAGTGGAGCTTCGAGTTTACGGACAGGCTTAACGCCATTAGTCGTGCAGCTGCCGAACTTGACAAGGTAATAGAAGACGCGCCTACAAAGGCTTCTTCGCCTGTCAATCTTGTCAACTCTGCAGCACGCCTAGATAATCTCGTTCATGACCTGACCGACTTCATCGAACGGGCGATGGAGAGTCCGTGACGGACGCCGCGTTCGCGGACTTGTCGGCCGGCTGGCCGCCTGCGCCCGGCGATGTCGGCGTAACAAATGGCGCGCCGGATACTGACGCGCTCGGCACAGCCGCTGACCGGCTTGCAGGCATATGCGAGTATCTGAACACAGCAAAAGAACCTACGGCTGCGGAAAATATAGAGAAACTGCTCGAATTCCTGCAAAAAATTGAAGGGTACTTGTCAAATGGTCCAGCCGGTTCAAAAGGCTTCGCGGCCGCCATAAACGCGTTGATCGAGAAGCTAAGAGATGTCCGTCTTCACACTCGGACTGTACTATTCATGGCGAGTGAATGGGAAGGCCGCGCCCTTAACAAAGATACCAAGCTCCTGGGTGATATAGGAGCTGATTTTGAGGCACTCCTGAAGAAGCAGGATGAACTTGAATCATCACTAGCGAACTTCGTCAATCAACTGCTACGGGTGCCCAAAAAGTAATTACCCAGAGTTCCGGGAATCAGTTGTGGTCTTCGCAAGGTTACAACTAAAGTCTTTGTGCGAGCCACCCGAATTGATGTTCCTACACTAGTACAGCAGCGTCAGCTTAACTAAGCGAATTCTATGGCAGCTGTACTATGGGTTGTGTTAACTCGCATGAGAGAAAGCTTGGCCACACGCTGAGATCCGGGAGTGATGACTACCGGTCTGCAAGCAGACCGGTTTGAGGATCGTCAGCACGCCCAGAATCTGAAGAGCAGACTTCATCCAGCAGCGTGCTGAGACTGGCAGCTTGAGACACATGTGCAGCGCATGACGTCGCAGACCTCAGCAACCACAGGTCGGAACGTTCGTAGGCGCTGGCCTGTACTCGTTGAACAGCCCAGCAGAAGTCGCAGCTCACAGACTCTAGACCTTGGCACGGTCAGATGATACTATTCGAACAGTTGTTCGCTGCTATAGGAGCACCCTGTCCAGGTGCCTCAACAAGCCTACCCAAGGAAGGAGGTGCCGTGGGGTACATGGCCGATCGTCATGACAACGTGGTTATGTTGCCTGGTCAAAGGCAGGCGGTAAAGAGCCAGCTGGCACACGTCGATGTCTTGCGAGCCACCGTAGAACAGCTCGATGAACTGGGGTATCGCCTGCAACAGCTAACGCCACATTCGACCTGGCCGACGCAACGCTGGATGATTGCCTCTACACCCTTCCGCATGCGACTCGCTAGCGCACGCAAGAGACTGAATGATTTGGGCGGGTTGAACATTATCATCGAGCAAAATGCTAACCACTGGACATTCGAGCTCAACGATGCGCGCCTTGAGGCCGAACGACGGTTGCAGGATATCGACGCCTGTCTCCACGTACTGCAGAGTGTGGAGGCCTCGCCCTCGGATCGCGCAAGGGATACCGAGATATTTGCTTATAACAAAGCTAAGCTGTTGAAAGCGCTTAGAGCGATCCGACAGCTGATTGCTCAGCGGTTCCCCGCTGTACTGGGCGATAGTTGAAGGACGTCTCAGCCACGGTAGGCGCCTTCATGGAGAGCGTCACAAGATCAAGAGGGGATATGGAAAATGGCGTCGGCGAGAGATTCCGGTCGGGACGCCATCGCAGACTATCCAGATGTACGGTACAAGCTGAATGACGAGCTCCACGAGCTAGACGCGCGGCTACAGACCATGGTTGACGCATACCAAGAGAAGCCAAGCGTCATTGACAATGCCATTCTAGACAATACCAGCTATGCCGTGGATGTCGATAGGGTGATTACCGAGGTTTACCAGATTATGAAGACTCGTATATACGCCCAGGACAGCCCACTGCGGGCGGACACGGATGTATGGGAGGCATTCAAGGAGCAAAAGGATGAGTTTATCGATTTCTACAAGTCTGCTCTAAGGGCGTTGGAGACATATAGGGAGGTGCTCCAAGCCTACAACCTCATGAACAGAGAGGCTAGCCCACTACTACAGCGAGGTGACCTCGAAAGGATACGGCAGGACAAGCGTACACACGTAGAAGAGCGTGAGCGTTGCATCAAGGCGATCAGTGAATTCCATGGCAAGTTCTCCGCCATGCTCGTTATTCTCTTCACTGACCGAATTTCCTAGATTTGATTATTCTGGAATGAGTTTAAGTCATTACCTTCCCGAGAGACAACCTTATCGTAGCAGCTAACAAGCGTCGGCGTGGTAGTCTTGCAATCGAGGAGGACATATACACCAAAAGGGTTGGTCGGGGGTTAGGTTAAACGCCCGCCTTCATCTCCGGCAAATTCAGTCGAAACTTTTACCAGTCATGGGATATTTGACGCGATAGTCTGATCATTTCATGCAGCACGAACATGGCTTCTGGCAAACGTGGCTCGAACGAACGCATATCGAGCATGATCAGGCCGCGAAGCATTTGGGCTGACGCACGGCTGGACCGAATGGTCAAGAGTCAATTGCGCAGGGGATGTGGCCGTTATTGTCGACGGGCGAGGCTGTGGCCTCGCCACAAAGCCAGAAGATCGTGGCCTGGATGCCCTGTACCGCTTCAGAACTCGATGCAGGGTCTGTGAGCTGCGATTTGGAGCGGTCGGCAGGTTGGGGCAAGATCGCGGTTCGTGTCTGTCCGTCTGCTGTATCTGGCCATGGTCCGGGTCTTTGGCTGGCTGGTCCTGCTGGGCCGTTGCCAGGCGTCGAAGGACGTGCCGCGTCAACGACGCGCTGCGCCAGCTCGGGAGGCTGGGCACCTACGCAACCCCGACACCCTGCCCGACGTCGAACAAACATGCAGACGGCGTTACGCGGCTTGGACCCGACGACCCGTGGTAGCCCGCACGGGGCTGCCGCACGCGTCAGCGATCAGACCCCTGGCAACGTGCGGAGCAAGCGGTTCGGTGAACCGCTCCTCCAGCCCCGAATCCGTCCGCTATATGTCCGTAACCAGCGTGGTGCAGCGACGTCTCCTGACCGACCATGACACAAGATGACACAACGCACGACGGTCTGAGAGGCCGGAGAAACCCCAGGCCGCGGGCCGTTTTCGCTGGTGGTGGTAGGTGATGGATTCGAACCATCGTAGGCTAAGCCGACGGTTTTACAGGGAGCACCCGGGCACCCAGACAGGTCGCCGTTTACCTGCGAGAACGTCCTTCTGAGAGTGGTTCGCCAGCAGTCCAACCACTCCTCAACCACGAAACCCCCATAATCGTTCGGTTGCGACCGGACGTCATTGGACTGACCGATGTCACCGGGACGATCGTTTCTGTCGTCCTCCTGGAGCATGGGCCAGGCTGAACTGAGCTTCGCCGGTTCCTGGCCCGCGGGATCGTCGCCGTGCACCACGAGGCATATGTTGACCTGTTCGACGACGATCTCATCGTGGTCCCAGCATCGAAGCGCTCGCAAAGCAGAGGAATTCCATCGCCACCTGGTCGGGCAGACCTGCTCAGAGCGCGAATCTGCCGAGCTTCCGGCACTGACTGGTACACGATCAGATTGTCATGCGCGGCGCTGCTCGCTGATGGCGCCACGGTGCAGGTCGCGAAGTTCGATGATGCGCAGCCTGCGGGCGGAGACCAGCAGGTCAGGCGAGCCTAGGCGAACTGCTGGGTAGGCGCTGGCGGGCTGGATTCCGGCCGCGCGCATGATCTGGTAGCCGCGTTCGGAGACGCTGGACTGGCCCAGACCGAAGTAGCCCATCAGATCCTTGACCCGTAGCTCACCGGACCCTTGGCCCAGGCGCTGGTTGCCCTTGCCGATCACCCAGCACCCCGCCGCCGCGATCGCCGCGGGCTTGGTTGTCCCGCGCAGCATGCTGGACAGGCCCGGCAGGGCCTGGGCCAGCAACCGCCGACACGCCGTCTTGTACTCGGCGCCGAGCAGGTCGTCGCAGCACCGGTCGCAGGCGGCCAGAACCTGCTCGGCCCGGTCGCGCAGATCTGCGGGTATCTGGTCCCAAGCGAACTCCTCCTCCGGCAGCGGCGTGCCGTCCAGCGAGTCAAGCGCGTCCCACCCGCCAACCTCCCCGGCGAGCTGGTCAAGAAAGTGCTGGTGGAAATCGAACGGCTCATCCTCCCATGGCATGTCGCCGCCGAGCATGCCCATCTTGGCCAGCAGCGCCATCGGCCCTTGCGGCCGCCTTGAGCGGATCACCCGCTGGTACTCCGATTCGTGCTCGCCGACCGCGGCGAGCGTCTGGCCGGTCAGTTCCGGCCGGATCTTGCGCTCGGCGTGGCAGAACCGGATGAACGCCCGCAACAGTTCAGGAGCCTTACTGAGGTAGACGACATCGGCGACGATCTTGCGCGGGATCCAGTCAGCCAGCAAGATCTCCACCGCCACCGGGCTCCACCGCAGCGGATCACCCGGCCCGTAGTCGGTGCCAAACCATATGAACTGCTTCAACAGGTCCCGGCGGTCGGCGTCATCCAGCGGCGTGCCGAACTGTGAGCCGAAGAACCGGTCCGCCAGCTTCCTCTTTCTAGCCTCGCTCCACCTTGGCCGGACATAGCCGGTCCCGCCCTCGGGCATCAGCCGCAACAGCCACTCGGTCAGCGGCCGCGTGGCCGGCCAGGTCTCGGTCTCAAACGGCGGGAACATGATCGCGCCCACCTCGATCGCCTGGGCCACCCGGACCCGCGCGTCGGCAAGGCCGATATCGCGGAACGCTATATCCGGGTCGTCTGCGGCGTCCCGGATCCGCTCGACCACTTCGGTGATCGGGCTCGGCGCCGGAAAGGCATCCTTGACGATCGTGCCAAAGTTGTGGTCGATGTAAATGACTGCGGTCAGCTCATGCCCCGGCAGCCGGGCACCCAGCAGCACATTATCCCCGTCACCGAAAACATGCGTGCTCTCCACCGCGCGGTATACCGAAGCCTCGCCCAGCCGGCTCAGCCAGTCCGGGACCGGATGCGGCCGCGTCGCGAGCGCACGCCGGGCGCGGGCACGGGTCAACTCGTCCGGGCCGAGCTCAGCCAGCACGGCCAGTAGCGCAGTAGTCTCTGGCAGCACGACCTCGGCGAAGGACTCGGTGAGCGTCGCCAGTGTGGCACTCTCGGGCCCGTCACGATCGCGTTCAAACGGGCTCTCCCCACGCGGGTCAACCGCGGCCAGCAGGGTGCTCACGTAGGCAAGGAAGTCCAGCGGCTCGCCGTTGGTCAACTGCTGGCGAACATCCGCCAGCAAATCGCCAGGGCCGCGGCGGCGGCCTGACCCAGGACGCGCTTGCCGCTTGTGCCTGTCTTTCCCCCTACGGTTGTGCGGGTGTCGTCCGCGCTTGGCCATAGATGGCAACCTACCGATAGCTTGGCGATCAGCGCGCTCCTTCGGCCCGCCAGAGCATCGATCTCGCGGCAGCCACCCCCGCAGCCTTCTACCGCTGCCAAACGAAGTGGTACATGCTTGGACTGCAAGCTCAGTAGCGTGGTTGCAAATTGGCGCTCCTAGCGCCATAATGGCGCCATGCCTAGTGTGCAGATCAAGGATGTGCCGGAACAGACCCACGCGGTCTTGCGCCAGCGCGCGGCTGCCGCGCATCAGTCGCTGCAGGAATATTTGCTCGCCCGGCTCATCGAGGAGGCTAGCGAACCTAGTCTCGATGAGGTCCTCGACCGCGCGGGAGGACGCTCTGGTGGTTCTGTGCCGCTGAAGGCAGCGGTGGCGGCACTGCGGGCCGATCGTGATCGTCGTTGATGCCAGCGTCCTGGCGACCTGTCTTGGTGATGACGGCCCGGACGGCGATCAGGCACGTGCCCGACTGCGCGGGGAACGACTGACCGCGCCCGAGTTGGTGGACCTTGAAGTTGTGTCGGTCTGGCGGCGGCAGGTCAGGGCTGGTGCCATGGACGCACGACGAGCGGCACTGGCACTGGCTGACCTGCGCGCGCTTCCCCTGAGGCGAACACCGCACCGGCCCCTGCTGGCCCGCTGCTGGGAATTGCGCGACAATCTGACCACCTACGACGCCGCCTACGTAGCGCTCGCTGAGGTGCTGGAGGTGCTCCTGCTCACCGGGGACCGCAGACTGGCCAAAGCCACCGGACCAACCTGCAGCATCGAAGTACTGCATTAAGCACTCCGAATCACGGCCGCGGAGCCTCCAATAGCCGCCGATCGCTGACCCCGGGGCGGCGGGCCCTCGGGCGGCGGATGGCCTGTGTCGCTCGCCAGTGTGATGGGTTCTGGCGCGAATTCTGTGATCAGTCACGGTTGGTGACTGCTGGCGTGGCTGTGCGGCGGACGGCAGGAGTAGGGCCTGCCGGGACC
>Ga0207684_10006749_pt1 | contig 10418 bp, 8 predicted proteins | sample KBSK5501metaG_FD_184342 | JGI IMG/M metagenome (GOLD analysis project Ga0207684, IMG submission 184342) | Corn, switchgrass and miscanthus rhizosphere microbial communities from Kellogg Biological Station, Michigan, USA - KBS K5-50-1 metaG... | ecosystem: Host-associated > Plants > Roots >... | reverse complement strand
CCGGGCAGCCGTGAGCGGCCAGGGGCTGCCTCCCGCGACCTGTGTAGTCAGCGTTGACCCGAAGACGTCGCGTCTAGAAACGACCGAGTGGGATGTTTGCAACCAGGTCGCGGGAGGCAGCCCCCGGCCGCTCACGGCTGCCCGCCACCCGAGTGAGAAGCTAGAGCCTAGACGGTGTACGTACGATCCTGCTCGAGGATAGAAATGCGACCGGAGTCGATGCGCGCCAGCTCCTCGCCAACTTCTTCGTGAAACTGCGGCTTCACGTGGAAGATCCAGACCGGGACGTCCGGCGGCAGCTTGTCGAGCTCGCGCCGAATCAACGCAGGCGTCATGTGCTTGGCGACCTGCGCCAGCGGGCCGAGTCGGTTCGGGAACGCGCACTCGAGGATGATCGCGCGCAGACCCCGGAGGCCGCGAGCCGTTTGCCAAAGCGCCTCGGTCGGCCCGGTGTCCCCCGAGTAGATCACTCCGGTCGAGCCGTCGTGGACGATGAAGCCGGCGGCCGGCACGGAGTGACTGACGGCGACCGGCGTGACCCAGAGGTCGGAGACACGCTGCTCGACGTCCTCGATCAACGTCCGGAACTTCACGACCGGGACGTCCGGGTGCGGGATCTTGCTGAAGTCGGGCCAGATCGCGTTGTTGAAGACGCCGGAGCGGAGCGTGGTGACGACCGGATCGATGGAGCTGATCGTGACCGCCGCCCCGACCTCGCAAAACGCGAGCGTCTCGGTGAGATAGGCGATTCCCGCGACGTGATCCAGATGCGCGTGCGACACGATCGCATGCTCGATCGCGAGCTGCTGGGGAACGGTCAGAGCGCCGGGGACCGAGCCGCCGTCGATCAGGATCTTGTCGTTGATGAGGAAGGCCGACGGGCGATGCCCGAGCCCTTCGCCTCCGAAGGCGCCGAGCACACGAATTTTCATCGCCTCGATGATACTAACACACCGGAATCGTTGTAAGATGACGCGGAGCCCATGAGCGACGAAACGTTCGACTATCCGACGATGGCGCGCGCGTTGATCGTGGGCGACAAAGACACGGTGGCCAGAAAGACGCGCGAGGGGCTCGATCTCTCGCTCGACCCCAAGGCGCTCATCTTCAAGGGGCTCATCCCCGGCATGGACGTCGTCGGAGAGAAATTCCGCCGCAACGAGTACTACGTCCCCCAGGTGCTCCTCTCCGCGCGCGCGATGTACGCCGGGCTCGATCTGCTCAAGCCCCTCATCACGGCATCTGCTCGCGGGGGCGACTACCTCGGCATCGTCGTGATCGGCACCGCGCAGGGCGACCTGCACGACATCGGCAAGAACCTCGTCGCGATGATGCTCGAGGGCGCGGGATTCAAAGTGGTGAACCTCGGCCGCGATGTCGCGCCGGAAGCGTTCGTGACGGCCGTCGGCGAGCACGGCGCGAACATCGTCGGCATCTCGGCCCTGATGACCACGACCATGCCCGCGATGAAGCGCACGATCGACGCGCTGACCAAGGCCGGGCTCCGCGAGCGCGTGAAGGTGATGATCGGGGGCGCGCCGGTGAGTCAGGCGTTCGCGGACGAGATCGGCGCCGACGGGTATGCGAAGGACTCGACATTGGCCGTCGTCAAGGCCAAGGCGTTGGTCGGGGCGGCGGCGGTGACGTCGTGAAGGCGCGCGGCTGGGAGGTCGTCGAGCGAGTGCGCTCGGGGGAGTCGCTCGTGTTCGACGGCGGCTACGGCACCATGCTGTTCGCGGCCGGGCTCGCGAACGGGGCTTGTCCCGAGCTCTGGAACGACACCCACGCCGAGGTGGTGCAGGGGATCCACGCCGGATACTTCGGCGCCGGCAGCCACATCGTCGAGACGAACACGTTCGGCGGCACGCGGCTCAAGCTGAACGAGTACCGGATCGGCGACCGGACGCGCGAGCTGAACGAGAAGGGCGCGCGGCTGGCGCGGGCGGCGGCGCCGGCGTACGGCTACATCGCGGGCTCGATCGGGCCCACGAGCCGCCTACCGGTCGACTACGCGCTCGACGACGGCGTCACCGACGAGCAGTACCTCGAGACGTTTCGCGAGCAAGCCGAGGCGCTGGCCGAGGGCGGCGTCGATCTCTTCGCGGTCGAGACCATGATGTTTCCGCAGGAGTGCACGGCAGCGATTCGTGCGTGCAAGGCGGCGGCCGACCTGCCGGTGATGGCCACCATGTTCTTCCAGTACGAAGAGATCCACGACCGCGACCGCACCATGTGGGGCGAGAGCCCCGCGGAGGTCGCCAAGAATCTGCTCGCCGCGGGCGCCGACGTCATCGGCATGAACTGCGGCCGCGGCCCGGATCGCGCCGTCGTGATCATCCGCGAGATGCGGCGGGTCACCGACGCGCCGCTCGTCGCCTACCCGAACGCGGGGCTGCCCGTGACGACGGGCGACACCGTGACCTACGAGCTCGGCCCCGAGGAGATGGCGCGCGAGTATCCCGCGCTCCTCGACGCCGGGTGCAACATCGTCGGGGCCTGCTGCGGATCGAATCCCGAGCACATCCGCCGTATCGCCGCGCTCGTGCGGGCGCGAGGGCGTCAGTCGCACTCGTAGTGCCGCAGCAGCTCTCCTCCACGCCTCGAGTCCTCACGGCGCTTCCGCTCGCGATCGACCCCGACGAGGTGCTGCGCTTCCAGGGTTACAAGAAATCCGTCGACACGCCCGGTCCGGAGGTGCTGGCGATCTTCGACGAGGCCCTCGCGCTCGGGCGGAGTCTCATCGTCCCGCGTGCCGTCGTGCGCTGGCTTGCCGTCACGCGCCTGAGCCCCGACACCGTCGAAGCCGGCGGCGTCGCCCTGACGATTCCCGACGTGGAGCGCCTCTGGGGCTCGATCGACTGGATCGCGACGGCCGTGTGCACGATCGGTGAGGGATTGGAGCGGCGCGTCGCCGAGCTCTGGGCGGCGCGCGAGCTGCCGCTGGCCTCGATGCTCGACAGCGTCGGCTCGGGGGCGGTCGAGAGCCTGGCCGAGTACGTCAATGATCTGCTGTGTCAGGAATCGATCCCGCTCGGGTTGCCGGTCACGAACCGGGTGAGCCCTGGGTACGGGCACTGGGACGTGAGCCAGCAGAAAGCGCTGTTCGCCCTCTGCCCCGGCGACGCGATCGGCGTCAGCCTCAACGAGGCCTGCTTCATGAGCCCGGTGAAGTCCATCTCGCTCATGGCCGCGGCCGGAACCCGCGCGCGGGTCGACCACTACTTCAGCCAGTGCGCCCGATGCTGGATGCGCGACTGCGCCTACCGCCGCACCCCCGCGAAAAAAACTGTCCACCGCTAAGCCCACCGAATCCCGCCGCGATCCGTAACGGACAGTTCTCGACGGCCGGTGGCGAGGGGTTCCGCGAGTGTGCGATGGACGGGTGGCGCTCGGGTGCGGCCCCGGCGACAGGCCCCGTCCATCGCGCACTGCCGCCAACCCACCTCGTCACCCGGCAAAGGGTGATCTGATACGATGCGGGGATGCGGCGGGATAACATCATTCTCGTGGGGTTCATGGGTGCCGGAAAATCGGTGTGCGGGCGGGTGCTCGCGCGCCGCCTCGGCCGCTGCTTCGTGGAGACCGACGACATGATCGTCGCCGGCGAGGGCCGCTCGATCCCCGAGATCTTCCGCGACGCGGGCGAGCCGCGGTTCCGTCAGCTCGAGGCCGACACGCTCGAGAGCCTCAAGCTGAAGTCGGGGGAGGTCATCGCGACCGGCGGTGGTCTGCCGTGCCGTGAAGGCCGGATGGAGCTCCTGCGCCAGCTCGGGACGGTCGTGTGGCTCGACGGCGACGTGCACGAGCTGCACGAGCGCGCCAGCCGGATCGGCAATCGGCCCATGCTCGAGGGGCGCTCGATGGCCGACGTCGAAGCGCTCTATCGGGCGCGACAGCCCTACTACCGGCGGGCGCACATCACGGTCGACACGACCGGGATCGGCGCCGACCAGGTCGTCGCGCGCATTCTGACCGCACTCAGGGAGGCGCATGCCGTACGAGCTTAGCCGCCGTCTGGGCGCGGGGCCGCTCCTGTGCGACGGCGCGATGGGAACCCTGCTCTACGCGCGCGGTGTCTCGCTCGATGCGTGCTTCGACGTCCTTAACCTGAACAACCCGCGCGTGGTCCAGTCGATCCACGCCGACTACATCGCCGCCGGCGCCGATTGCATCGAGACCAACACCTTCGGCGCGAATCGATTCAAGCTCGCGGTCCACGGGCTCGAGGGCCGGGTGCGCGAGGTCAATCGCCGGGGTGTCGCGCTCGCGCGCGACGTGCGCGAGAGCTCGGGCCGGGACGTGTTCGTGCTCGGCTCGATCGGGCCCCTTGGGAAATATCTGGCGCCGCTCGGAACGGTCACCCCCGACGAGGCGCTGGCGGCGTTTCGGGAGCAGGCCGAGGCCCTCCTCGAGGGCGGCCTCGACGGCTTCATCGTCGAGACGTTTTCCGACCTGGAGGAAGTTGCGCTCGCCGTGGCGGCGATCCGCGCGATCACCGACGTCCCGATCATCGCCCAGATGGCGTTCACCGACGACGGCGTCACGTTCACGGGCCGGCCGGCGGCCGAGGTCGCGCGTGCCCTAAGTGGTCTTCCGGTTCAGGCCCTCGGGGCGAACTGCTCGGTCGGCTCGAGCACCCTCTACGAGGTCCTGGAGCAGATGCACGCCAAGGCCGGGGGGCTGCCTTTGTGTATCCAGCCCAACGCCGGCCTGCCGAGCCGGATCGGCGAGCGCCTGATCTATCTCTCGTCCCCCGCCTACATGGCGGAGTACGCCGAGCGGATGGTGAACGCGGGCGCTCGGCTCGTCGGCGGCTGCTGCGGCACCACCCCGCAGCACATCGCGGCGATGCGGGAAGTCCTCGATCGGAGGCGGCCGCCCCGGCCCGAGACCCGACAGGCAGCGGTCACGATCAGCCCGGTCGCGGTGGGTACGACGCCCGACCTGCACATCGCCAGGCCGCCGACCTTGCTCGGGCGCAAGCTCGCCGCCGGCGAGTTCGTCATCACGGTCGAGCTCGATCCGCCGCGCGGTCACACGGTCGAGAAGCTCGTGCAGGGTGCCAAGCTCCTGCGGGAGCGAGGCGTCGACATCGTCGACATCAACGACGGCTCGCTCGGCCGGGTCCGCATGGCGGTGCTGCCGACGGCGCTCCTCGTGCGCGACGCGACGGGACTCGACATCAACATGCACTTCACCTGTCGCGACCGGAACCTGATGGGTATCCAGGGCGATCTGCTCGGCGCGCACGCGCTCGACGTGCGCAACATCCTCGCGATGACCGGCGACCCACCGCGGGCCGGCGACTACGCCAACGCGACGGCCGTTTTCGACGTCGACGGCGTGGGCCTGATGGAGATCCTGCGCCGGATGAACGAGGGACACGACGCGACCGGCAGCAGCATCGGCGCCCCGACGTCCTTCTACGTGGGCGCCGCGCTGAACCCGGCGGCCGAGGATGTCGCGCGCGAGATCGACCGCTTTCAGCGAAAGGTTCGGGCCGGCGCTCGGTGGGTACAGACCCAGCCCGTGTACGACCTCGGGCAGCTCGATCGCTTCCTCGAGCGAGCGGGCGGCTCGCCTGTTCCGATCCTGGTCGGGATCCTGCCGCTCCACAGCGCGCGACACGCCGAATTCCTTCACAACGAGGTGCCGGGCATCACGATTCCAGAGGAGGTTCGCCGGCGGCTTCGCGAGGCCGGCGATGGCGCCCTCCGCGTCGGGATCGAGATGGCGCAAGAGCTCGTCCGCGCCGTGCGGGCTCGTTACGCAGGCGCCTACCTGATGCCCTCGTTCGGCCGCTTCGAGGTGGTCGCGGAGGTGCTCGATGCGATCCGCTGAGCCGACCTCGCTCGGCGTCGGGGAGGCAGCGGAGGCGATCCGCAAGGGGGTCCTGAGCCCCGTCGAGCTGGTAGACACATGCCTGGCGCGAATCGGCGCGCTCGACGGAGATCTGCGCGCGTGGGCGCACGTCGACGCCGCCGGCGCCCTCGCCATCGCGCGTGAGCGTGAATCGGAGGCGCGGGCCGGGCGACTGCGCGGGCCATTGCACGGCGTCCCCGTCGGCGTGAAGGACATCTTCGACGTCGCCGGGATGCCAACCACCGGTGGCGCCAGGTCCTTCGCCCACACGCGGCCGGTCACGGACTCCGCGGCGGTAGCGCGCATCCGCGCGGCCGGCGCGATCGTGCTCGGCAAGACCGTGACCACGGAGTTCGCCTATCGCGATCCGGCGCCGACCCGAAACCCGTGGAACCACGGCCACACGCCCGGCGGCTCGTCGGCGGGCTCGGCCGCGGCCGTCGCGGCGCGCATGGTGCCGCTGGCGCTCGGCTCGCAGACGGTCGGCTCGGTGCTCCGGCCCGCCGCGTATTGCGGCGTCGTGGGCTTCAAGGGCACGCACGGTCTGGTTCCCGTCGCCGGGGTGATTCCGCTCGCGTGGTCGCTCGATCACGTCGGCGTCCTCGCCCGCTCGGTCGGCGACGCCGCGCTTGCGATGTCGGTGCTGGCCGGCCGGGAGCTCGATGGGTCGGCGGCGGGGGCACCGCGGCTCGCGTTCGCCCCCGAGCTCCTCGCTCGCGCCTCGCGGGAGGTCGTCGCCCACATCGAGGGAGTCGCCGATACGTTCGCCCGGGCGGGTGCCACGGTCTCGAAGATCGAGCTGCCTCCGTCGTTTCGGGAGCTCGCCGCGGCGGGGCTCACGGTGCTCGAAGCCGAGGCCGCGGCCTATCACGAGCCCTGGTTCGTCAAGCACGCCGACGACTATGGCCCGGAGATGCGGAGCCTGGTCGAGGCGGGATTGCGCCTGTCGGCGACGGCGTACGTCAGCGCGAATCGCACGCGTCTGGCCTTCCGCGACGACGTGATGTCTCTGCTGGCCGCGCACGACGCGCTCCTGTGCCCCACGGCGCCCGCGCCGGCGCCGGCCGGTCTCGGCGCGACGGGGGACGGCTCGCTCTGCGCGCCCTGGAGCAACGCCGGCGTGCCGGCGATCACATTGCCGAGCGGTATCGCCTCGTCGGGACTGCCCCACGCCATCCAGCTCGTCCAGGCCGCCGGGGCATCGAGCCGCCTTCTCACGGTCGCCGCCTGGTGCGAGCGCCAGCTCGGTTTCACCCAGGCTCCCCCGTCGAGCGCACCCGCCCGTGCTTGACCTGAAGATCGAGGGCGCCGAGGTCATCGACGGCACCGGGAGGCCCGGCAACCGCGCCGACGTTGGCATCAAGGACGACCGGATCGCGGCGATCGGCGATCTTCACCGTGAGCCCGCCGGCCGCAACCTGCACGCCTCGGGCAAGGTCGTGGCGCCCGGCTTCATCGACATGCACTCGCACTCCGACTGGCGCCTCTGGGAAAACCGCCGCGCCGAGTCGAAGGTGAGGCAGGGCGTGACCACGGAGGTCGTTGGGAATTGCGGCTTCTCTCCCGCGCCCGTGTCCTCGGAGTTCCTGGAGGACCTGCGCGGCTTCGCGCTGCACGTGCCCGCGGGTATGGATTTCAGCTGGCGTTCGGTCGGCGACTACCTCCGCGCGTTCGACGCCAGCGGCACCGCGCTCAACGTGATCCAGCTGATCGGCCACGGCACCTTGCGCGTGGCGGCGATGGGCTTCGCCCGCCGCGCCCCAACGGCGACCGAGCTCAGCCGGATGCAGAGGCTTCTGGCCGACGGGATCGAGGACGGCGCCTGGGGGCTCTCGACCGGGCTCATCTACGCACCGGGCTCCTATGCCACGACCGACGAGGTGGTCACCTTGGCGGCCACGGCCTCGCGTCACCGAGGTTTCTACGCGAGCCACATCCGGGGGGAGGGCGCGACGCTCCTGGACGCGGTGAGAGAGGCGATCCACATCGGGCGCGAGGGTGATCTGCCCGTCCAGATCAGCCACGTGAAGGCTGCGGGCCGCCCGAACTGGGGCAAGGTCGCCGACGCCCTCGAGCTCATCGACGAAGCGCGTGCCGAGGGACTCGACGTGATGGCCGACGTCTATCCGTACACCGCGTCCAGCACGAGCCTCCGGACGCTGCTACCGGATTGGGCGCTCGAGGGTGGAATCGATGCCATGCTCGAGCGCCTCGCCGACCCCGAGGACCTCGCGCGGATCCGCCGGGACATCGAGGCGCCGGAGACCGGTCAGGGCCTGCTCGATCGCATCGGGTGGGAGAACGTGATGGTGGCCTCCTGCCCCCGACGCAAGGACGCCGAGGGGAAGCGCATCTCCGAGATCGCGGCCAGCCGTGGGATGGATCCGCTCGACGCTTCGATCGAGCTGATTGTCGCCGAGGGCGGGAAGGGGTATATGATCCTTTTCCAGCTCGACGAGCGCGATCTCCGCCGGGCGCTGACTCATCCAGCAGTCATGATCGGCTCGGACGGCTCGGCGCTCGCGCCGTACGGCGAGCTGGCGGTGGGCAAGCCGCACCCCAGGAGCTATGGCACGTTCCCGCGGGTTCTGGGCGAGTACGCACGCGAGCAGCGCGTGCTGAGCTTGCCCCAGGCGATCCACAAGATGACCGCGCTGCCCGCGCGGCGCCTCGGGCTCAAGGACCGGGGCGTCGTCGCGGTGGGCGCCCGCGCGGATCTCGTCGTGTTCGATTCGCGTCGCGTATCCGACCGTGCCACCTACCAGGATCCGCACCAGTACCCGGCGGGCATCGAGCACGTCCTGGTGAACGGGACGTTCGTCATCAAGGACGGCCAGCACACCGGAAGCCTGCCCGGACGCTTGCTGACGCCGCCGTGACGTCGTGAAAAACGGGCGAGAGCTCCGCGATCTGATTATGCCGATCCTCGGGGCGCCGTCCGCGGCCAAGGGTCTCACCACGACGTTGCGCCGGCTGGTCGAGCTGACCGGCGCCACCGCCGGGGCGCTCGTGTTTCGGCCGCGCCGCCAAGAGCCGATCGTCGTCACGGCAAGCGCCAGACGCGCGCCGGCGACGCTCCGCGACTGGATCACGACGGTCACGACCACGCCGGCGGCGCGCCCGGGGCTCACCCGCGTCGCGCCGCCGGGCGCGAACGGGCCGGCCTCGCTCCTGAGAACGCCGCTCGGCGCGGCGAGTCGGCGCGTGGGCGAGCTGGTCCTCCTCGGGCGGGTCGGGAGTCTCACGGCGGCCGCGCTGCCGGCCGACCTCCCGCACGAGCTCGGAGCGGCTCTCGACCACCTCAGCGAGCGGGAGCAGCGGGCGGGCCGCGCCGCCGCGGTCGCCGAGATCTCGCGGGTGCTCACGACGCGACACACGCTCGACGAGCTGTTCGCCGCCTTCGCCGGGGGCGTCGCGAAGCTCGTGGCATTCGACTCGCTCACCATGTCGCTGCTCGATGCCGAGCGCCGTGAGTTCGAGCTCATCGACGTGTCGGCACGCGGCTTCACCTCGCGCGGGCCGCGCGAGCGATGGATGCCTCTCGAGGGCACGCTGCTCGGCCGCGTCGTGGCCACCGGCGCCCCGGTGCGGATCGACGACGTCGAGCGCGATGACGTTCCCGAGGCGAGCTGCCGAATCTTCGCGGCGGAGGGCTTCCGTGCGGCGGCGTTCGTCCCCCTCGTGTCCAGCGGCCACGTTCTCGGGGTGGTGGTTCTCGCCGCCGGCCGGCCGCGCGCCTTCGACGACGCCGACATCGAGAATATCGGTGAGCTCGCGCGGCCGCTGGGACTCGGGATCGAGCACTGGCGCCTGACCGACGAGAGTCGCCGCCGGGCCGACGAGCTCGAGGCGCTCCACGCCACGAGCCAGCTCATCACCGCCCGCCTCGACGTGGCCTCGGTCCTCGACCGTATCAGCCTCTCGGTGCCGGCGCTGATCGGCGCCCGCGGGTGCGGGATCGGGCTCTTCAACAGCGAGCGGACCCACGTCGTCCAGGCGGCCGCCCACGGATTCCAGAGCGAGGAGTGGCGCACCTTGTCGGTCCCGGTCGGCGAGGGGATCATCGGCCGGGTCGCCGCCGAGGGCGTCGCGATCCGGGTCGCCGACGTGCAGAGCGATCCGCGCTCGGCGCGGCCCGAGGTCGACGAGCGCGAAGGCATCCGATCGATGTTGTGCGTGCCCCTGAAGGTCGTGGGCGCGGTCATCGGCGTGGTCTCGGCGTTCTCGACGCGGCCGCGCAGCTTCACGCCGCACCACCAGCGAGTGCTGGAGGCCTTCGCCGAGCAGGCGGGTATCGCCATCCACGGGGCCAGGCTCTTCGACGAGAGCCTGCGCGGCGCCCGCGAAACCCGCGCGCTCCTCGAGGCGGGTCGCGCGGTCACCGCGAGCCTCGACGTCGGCCGGACGATCCGGATGATCCTGGAGGAAGCGCGCGGGGTCCTGGGTGTCGACTCGTGCAGCGTGTCGACATTCGATCCACCGACCAACACGCTCGTCATGGTCGCGAGCCTGGATGTCCCCCAGGAAATGGTCTCGACAGTCCGGTTGCGGCTCGG
>Ga0207684_10006746_pt1 | contig 10420 bp, 7 predicted proteins | sample KBSK5501metaG_FD_184342 | JGI IMG/M metagenome (GOLD analysis project Ga0207684, IMG submission 184342) | Corn, switchgrass and miscanthus rhizosphere microbial communities from Kellogg Biological Station, Michigan, USA - KBS K5-50-1 metaG... | ecosystem: Host-associated > Plants > Roots >... | reverse complement strand
CAAGAAGGTGGCCATCCGCTTCCAGGACGGAGAGGTGTTGCGCGGCTATCTCGATGGCGAGCTGCGGCACGCCAGCCACGGGGTGACCATGCGGCTGATGAACGTGGAGAAGGACCGGATCGAAACGCTAGGCATCCCCTACACCGCGTTGAAGGCGCTTTTCTACTTGAAGACCTGGGACACCAGGCCGATGGAGTTTGACGGTACGAAAGACCGGCATCTGAGCAAGCGGCTTTCCTCGCCTCTCGTGGACCTGATCTCCAACATGGGTCAGCTGGAAAAGCTCCGCAAGCGGGGCGCCATCAGCGAGGGCGAATTCCAACGGAAGCGCCGCAAGATCCTCGATAACATCTAACCCGCGAGTCCGAGCCTCGCTCGTTGGCCTGGCGCTGCTACCTCTGCTTGGCAGCTGCACTTCATTGCCCTCGGTTCCCGGGATCTCCATGGGCACCGCGAGCCCTCCAGGGTCTCAATACCAGCCGGAGGCCGCTCGCCACGAGGGCGGAACCCTGGTGGTGGGGGACTGGGAGAGCCCCACGAACTTGTCCCCGCTCTTCAACGAGGAAGTGCCCGCCGCGCAAGTCGACGCGCTGCTCTATGGCGGCCTGGTGAAGCTCGACAGCAACCTGCAGCCGATCGCCGACCTGGCCGAGCGCGTACCCACCCTGCAAAACGGGGACATGACCTGGAACCGTGCCGCCGGCACGATGGACGTGTCCTACCGGCTGCGGGCCGGATTGCGCTGGTCCGATGGACAGCCGCTGACCTCGGCCGACGTGGCGTACACGTGGCAGCTGATCGTCAACCCGCAGGTCCAGGGCGTTCTTTCACCGGACGGCTACCGGTCGATCTCGCATGTCGACATCCACGACGCGCAACGCTTCACGCTGCACTTCGATCGGGTCTATCCGAAATATCTCAACCTCTTTCCGGCCATCCTGCCGCAGCATCGATTGGGTGCGATTGCCCCCGAGAAGCTTGGTGGTGATCCTTTCTGGGGCCGGCCGGATGTCGTCAGCGGTCCATTCAAGATCTCCGAAATGGTTCCGGACGACCACATCACGCTGATTCGCAACGACGCGTGGTCGCAGGGTCGGTCAGGACGGCGGCCCCACCTCGACAGCATCATCTACCGCCTCTACCCGGACTCGGGGCAGCTGCTCGATGCGGCGCGTGCGGGCCAGGTCTCGCTGGCGTTGGAAATCCCCGATGACCAGCTGGCGACGCTGACCAACACCGGATCGGCGACGACGCAGCACCGATCGCAGCTCGCTTACGAGCAGGTTACCTTCAACCAGGCCGATCCGAACCCGGTAACGGGTCAGGCGCCGCCATGGAAGGACGATCCTGCGCTCCTCCAGGCGTTGCGTACGGCGATCGACCGGCCCACGATGGTCAAGAAATTCTTCCGGAGCCAGGCACAGCTGGCTGACTCGCCCATCCCGAGCGCGCTCGCGTCCTTTCACGATCCCAACGTCGCAGTGAGCTATGACCTGGCGTCGGCGACCCGACTGCTTGACGGCGACGGCTGGGCGGTGGGTCCGGATGGCATTCGCAGCAAAAATGGACGGCGCCTGAGTTTTCACCTGGTGACGGCCCTGGGCAGCCCGTTGCGTAACGCGATCCGCGATCAGATGATCGTGGACTGGCACAAACTTGGCGCCGAGGTGATCCCAACCGACGCTCACCCCAGCGAACTCTTCAGTGGCTACGCGGAGGGTGGGCTGCTGGAGCGCGGCCAGTACGAGGCCGGGTTGTGGACCTGGAGCATCGGTCCCGACCCAGACGGCGTCTATCCGCTCGAGCATTCATCTCAGATTCCGACCGATCAGAATCAGGGGCTGGGATCGAACTTCGGCCGCTTCAACAATCCGGATCTCGATCGCAACCTCGATCGCGGCCGCGCCACACTCGTGATGATCGAGCGGGCCAAAGCCTACGCCGCCTTCGAGCGCGCCTACGCGCATCTGGGCTACGAGCTGCCGTTATTCGAACGGGTGCTCGTCGTCCAGGCGAGCCCGCACTTGCACAATTTGATGCCCAACCCAGCGCCCGATACCACGCTCTGGAACGCGGCCGACTGGTGGGTCGACTAATTCGCGCGTTGTTAGCAAACCTTAGAAAAGCCGGGGTTTCGTTGACCCTCTCGGATGGGCGCCCGTAGAATGCGCCCAGCATCAGGGCCACCAGAGGTCATATGACAGGAACCAGCCCACGCTGGTTGCGCCTGCTCGTGGTCGCAAGCGCTGGCACAGTCATGCTGGTTGCCTGCGCTCCGAGTTCCGGCACGACCACATCGTCGCCAAAGGCGGGCGGGAAGCTCACCGTCGCTTCGTGGCAAGAGCAGGACAGCCTGCTGGCCTGCAACATCACTGCCGCCGCATCGCACGCGTGTGCCTACATCAACCCGGCGATGGAAGGGCTGCTGACGGTCAAGGCCAACCAGGACCCGCTACCCGCCAATCCGAAGCTGTCCGATTACTGGGTTCCGGAACTGGCCACGGAAGTCCCCACGCTCGAAAACGGCGACGTGAAAGTAAGCGGCAACAAGATGGATGTCACCTGGAAGCTGCGGCACGGTGTCAAGTGGCACGACGGCGTGGCCTTCACCTCGAAGGACGTCAAGTCGACCTTCGACTTCTGGTGGCTCAGGTACCGCGACAAGAACCCGACGCCGCTGATATCGACGAGCGGCTGGGATCAGGTTGACAGCGTCGATACGCCCGACGACGTCACCGCCATCATCCATTTCAAGACCGTCTACGCCGCCTACCTGACCCTGGGAACGGGCCCGTACGGTGTCCTGCCCGACCACCTGCTGCAGCAGGTCTGGGCGAAGACCGGCGACATCACGCACGACAAGGTCACGGTCAGCATTCCAGGTGGCTTCAGCGGCTCGGACACGCTCGACAAGCTCATGGTCGGCACCGGTCCCTTCATGTTCCAGGAATGGGTCACTGGCGACCACCTGACGTTGGTGAGGAATCCCCACTGGTGGGGTGGTGGTGGCCGCCCCTACCTCAAGGAAATTCGGGTGAAATTCGATGCCGACGCAAACACGGAGCTGAACGAGCTGCGCACGAATACCGTGGACATGGCGCTGGACCTGCGGCCGTCGTTGCTGCCATCGCTCTCCAGGCAGAGCGACGTCACCACCGTGACGATCCTCGACAGTGCCTCTGAGCACCTGGACATCAACCTGCACAACACCTTCCTCAAGGACGTCGCCCTACGAAAAGCGATCCTGATGGCGATCGACCGGCAGCGGATCGTCGACACCCTGTTGCTCGGCCGCACGGTGGTGCCTCCGGACGCCTGGATGTGCATCCAGACCGGCGCCTGGTGCCTCGATCCGAACGCCAAACACACGCCGTACGATCAGAAGGCGGCCAACGACCTGTTGAACAACGCGGGATACACGCTCCAGACCTCCGGGCCCTGCAAGGGATTTCGCACCGACCCGCAGGGACGCTGCGTACAACTGCACCTGATCACGACCACCCTGCCGCTGCGCGCGGAACAGGAAATCGTGATCGCCTCGGACCTCGCCGGGATCGGGATCCAGGTCATCCAGCCGTTCGCCAACGTGCCGGCGAGCCGGATGTTCGGCTCCTGCACCGCGGGTGGAGTCATCTACAGCCACAACTTCGATCTCGCGATGTACACCAACAACTACAGCTACCCGGCCGAGCCCGATTCACTGGCGTACACGGCCTACCACAGCTCCCAGATCCCAACCGACGCCAATGGGTGCGCCGGGCAGAACACGACCTTTATGAGCGACCCACAGCTCGACCAGGCGCTCGACCAGGCCCGGCTGTCGGTCAAGCTGTCGGACCGGAGGGACAAGTACATCGTGGCACAGAGGCGGCTGGCCGAAATCATCCCCGAGATTCCGCTCTACCAGGCGGTAGACGTCGAGGCCTACACCAAGAAACTGGGCGGCTACAAGGGCAACGAATTCTGGTGGATGAACCAATCCGCCGATTGGTACATCAGCCAGTAATAGGCGAGCCCGCGGGGCGAGCCGCGCTTTCGCGCGCCGGCGCGCTCAAGTCACCGTGTAACCAAGCCAATCGCTAGTCTTGTCGCTATGAAAGATCTGGCAGAGGCCGCGCTCAACGCGGCGCAGGTGAAGGGCGCCGCCTATGCCGATGTCCGCCTCGACGAACACGTACAGCAGGACATCATCGTTAAGAACGGGCAGCTGGCTGCCGTGTCCGACGACGCCAGTGAGGGGTTTGGTGTTCGCGTCCTCGTCGATGGCGCCTGGGGCTTCGCCGGCAGCGCCCGGCTTGAGAAGGACGAAGTCCAGGAAGTCGTCGATCGTGCCGTCCGGATCGCTCGAGCGAGTGCCCGTGTCCGTTCGGTGCCGGTCGACCTGGGGCCTCCGGTCACCTCCCGCGGCCACTACCGGACGCCGCTCGAGCGTGACCCGTTCAGCGTGCCGCTAACCGAGAAAGTCGATTTATTACTGCGAGCCGACGCGGCGATGGGCGCGGTCAAGGGCGTCAGCATTCGCGAGGGTTCGATGGAGTTCCTCCGGCAGCGCAAAGTGTTCGCCTCGACCGAGGGCGCGTTCATCGAGCAGGAGCTGTACGAAAGCGGTGCGGGCATCGAGGCGACGGCGACGTCACCGGACGAGGTCCAGAACCGTTCCTACCCGAACTCCTTTGGCCGGCATCAGGGTTCCGGGGGATACGAGTACGTCGTCGCGATGCAGCTCGATCGCCACGGCCAGCGGATCGCCGAAGAGGCCGTCGCGCTGCTGACCGCACCGCAATGCCCCAGCGGCGTCAAGACGTTGATCCTCGACGCCAGCCAGACGGCGCTGCAGATCCACGAATCGTGCGGTCATCCGACGGAACTGGACCGCGTGTTCGGCACGGAGGCGGCCTACGCCGGGACCAGTTTCATGACGCCCGAAAAACTCAATCACCTCCAGTACGGCTCGCCACAGGTGACGATCACCGCCGATGCCATGACCGCGACCGGTCTCGGCACCTTCGGCTGGGACGACGAGGGTGTGCCTGCCCAGCAATCGTTTCTCATCAAAGAAGGGCTCTTCGTCGGCTATTTGACATCACGCGAAACCGCCAGCGTCCTCGGACAGCAGAGCAACGGCACGATGCGCGCCGATGGCTGGAACCGCATTCCATTGATCCGGATGACCAACGTCAGCTTGCAGCCGGGCAACTCGTCGCTCGAGCAAATGGTGGCTGAAACGAAAGATGGCGTGTATATGGAGACAAACAGGAGCTGGAGCATCGACGACAAGCGGCTCAATTTCCAGTTCGGCACCCAGCTGGCCTACGAGATCGTCGACGGCAAGCGGGGCCGGCTGGTCAAGAACGCGACCTACGCCGGCATCACGCCGGAGTTCTGGAATTCCTGCGACGCGGTTGCCGGTCGCCATGAATGGTCGGTCTGGGGCCTGGCCAATTGCGGCAAAGGCCAGCCGCCGCAGACGGCCCACGTCGCGCATGGCGCGGCGCCGGCGCGCTTCCAGCACGTCAAGGTCGGCATCCTGAAATGAAAAGCATGGCAACGGCGCGGCTCACCGAGCAGGGCGAGCTCCAGAACTTCATCAACAAGCTCTTGCAGTCATCGCCGGCGGCGCAGACCGAGGTCATGGTCACCGAGTGGGACAGCGCGCTCACGCGCTTCGCCAACAACGGCATCCACCAGAATGTGGCCGAGCGCGACGTCAGCGTGCGGGTCCGGGTGGTGAAGGACGGCAAGACCGGGGTGGCGTCGATCAACCAGATGAACGAGGCGGCCGCCGCCGACGTCCTCAAGCGGGCCATCGACATCGCCGACCTGCAATCAAACGGCGAGGTCGTGCCCATGCCGGGGCCGGCGAAGAGCCGGCCGGTCGAGGCTTGGTCGGACGCGACCGCGGCGGCGACGCCCGAAGAGCGCGCCGACTTCGTCGAGGCGATCTCCAGCAAGGCGAGAGGGGCCGGCCTCAACGCGTTCGGTGCTTTCAGCACCAGCGCCGAGCAGTTCGCCCTCGCCAACTCACTCGGTGTCTATCACTACCATCGCTCGACCGAAGCAACGATCAATTCCGTTGTCATGGGGGAGGCCGGCTCGGGCTATGCCGATCGCGGGGCGATCGACGTGCGGGACCTCGATAAGAACGAGGTGGCGGACGAAGTCATCGACAAGGCGCAGCGCAACCAGAACGCGCAGCCCATTGAGCCGGGCGTCTACGAGGTCGTGCTCGAAGAGTACGCCGTGGCTGAGATGCTCGACTTCCTGAACTACACCGGGTTCAGCGCCCTGGCGGTGGAGGAGGAGCGCAGCTTCATGCGGCTGGGCGAGCGCATCACTGGCGAGGGCGTCACGATCTGGGACGACGGGCTCGATCCCTCCGGCCTCCCATCACCTTTCGATTTCGAAGGCGTGCCCAAGCAACGGGTCGATCTGATCAAGAAGGGCGTCGCCACCGGCGTGGTCTACGACATGATGACGGCGACCACCGAAGGACGCCAATCCACGGGCCACGGCCTGCCAGCGCCGAACACCGAGGGTCCCTTCGCGACCAACCTGTTTATGCAGCCGGGGGCGGTCGCCAAGCCGGATCTCGTATCCGGCATCAAGCGAGGCATCTGGGTCACGCGCTTCTGGTACGTACGCACCGTGCATCCCAAGCTATCGATCATCACCGGCATGACCCGCGACGGCACGTTCCTGATCGAAGACGGCAAGGTCACGCGGCCGGTGAAGGATCTCCGCTTCACACAGAGCATCCTGGAAGCGCTCGACGGAACGGTCGCCGTCGGCCAGACGACCAAGCTGCAGATCGGAGAGTTCATCGGCGCCTCCCGCGTGCCGGCCCTTCACCTGAAGGCCTTTACGTTCACGAGTTGAGCAACTTCCCGCTCATCGGTCTGCCAACGCTGGCGATCCCGCCGGGGCTCAAACCACCGCGCTTCGGCATCAACCAGAGTTACGTAAGGGCCCTTACCGCAGCCGGCTGTGCGCCGGTGCTGATCCCGATCCTTGATGACGAGGACCGGCTGCGCGCGATCTACGACCGGCTCGATGGGATTGTCTTTCCGGGTGGCGCCGACGTCGCGCCGCAAGAATATGGCGAGGCCCCGATCGATAACGTGAACAGCATCGAAGCGCCGCGCGACCGCACCGAGCTGACGCTGGCCCGCTGGGCGTTTGCCGATGACCTGCCCACCCTCGGCATTTGCCGCGGACAGCAGCTGCTGAACGTCGCCCTCGGTGGCACGCTCTACCAGGACCTCCGCCATCAGGGGGTGACGACGGTCGAGCACTCGGATGCCGATGGGCGGGCCCGGACGGCGTTGATGCACCGCGTCCGCCTCGCTCCGGATTCACGGCTGGCCCAGCTCGTCGACGAGACCAGCGTCGAAGTCAACAGCCTGCATCACCAGGCGGTTAAGTCCGTGGCACCCCCACTCAAGGTGACGGGGACGTCCGACGACGGCGTGATCGAATCGCTCGAATCAGCGGATCGCCGGTTTCTCATCGCCGTCCAGTGGCACCCGGAAGAAATCGATGAGACCCCATGGGTACGTCGTTTGTTCCAGGGCTTCGCCAGGGCCGCCCAGAGCACGACCTGAGCTAACCTGGCTCACTCGCGGCGAGCAGAGCGTCTCGCCGGGATCTGGTCCGGCGGCGCGGTGTGCCACGCGTTCCCCTTCCGTTGGAGAGCCCAGCCCCCTTCGTGAACCAACCGGTGGTGCGGCCGGCACAGCAGAGCGAGATTCGGTAGCGCCGTTTCACCGCCCTTTGTCCACCAGACGAGGTGATGGCCGTCGCACCAGGACGTAGGCCGCCCGCAGCCAGGCCAGACACAATGGCCGTCGCGGGCTTCGAGCGCGCGCCGCGTCGGCGCCGGTACGGTTCGGCTCGCATGGTTCAGCTCGTGTTCGAGCTCGCTCCGTCCGGTCATCCGAACGAGTGCGGAGTCACAGGCGTACCGTTGCACAGTTTCCGCGGGCACCGTTCCGCCGCCGTCCAACTCGCCAGCCGGCGCGCCGGGAATGCCTGCAAGGGTGTCGAGGCTCGCACGGATGATGAGCTGCGGTCGCGGCCCCGAGCCATCGCGCCGACTCGCTGACCCCCGACGGCAGAACTCCACCAGGGCGTCGACACAGCGCTGCCCCTGGCTCCGGTGATCATCCTTCGTTGGCTTCATCAGCCCGGCCAGCGCGGCTCGGACCGTCGCTCCACCTTCAGCATCGAGCAACCCATCGATGTGGACGACGCCGGCTACGGGCTCGCCGATGTGGAGATAGCGGCGCTGATAGGCGCGGTTCGTCTCGTCCAAAGCTGCGGCACCATCGACGCGGTGTTCAAAGCTCTTCACCACGGTCATGAACTGTCCCGGGTCCATTGACAGCGCGGATTTCAGGAGGTTGCCTTCTTCGCCGCGGACAGCGGCCGCCCCCAGGTTCTCAGCGGTTCGCGCCAATAGTGCGACATGCTGGTAGCCGAGCTGGCCATGAGCGAAGGCCTCTTCTGTCTTTGGCAGGCGTGCGAGCTGCTTGCCGATTTCAACCCGCTCGGCAGCGGCGCCTCCCGACAGCTTGCACTTCCACTTCAGCCAGGCGATGACGTTCAGCGCTCCATCGGCGGCGTACTCACCCGACTTGTCGAACCGGCGCACGCCGGTTGCAAAGGCCGCCTCCAGCGGGTCGATTCCAGCCTCGCGGATCAGAACGAGCAGCTCGCCGAGCTCAGCCCCCTCGGCTTCCTGAGCGGAAGCCAACACCCGTTTCACGGCAGCCTCCAGCTGCTCAGCCGCGGCCTTCGCTTCGCTTTGCCTCAGCGCGATGACGCTGCCTGATGCGGCCATGTTTCGATGATGAAGCCTGCCTTTGACAGCTGCGTGTCAATAACCCAACGATGTGCTCGTTTAGCGCTGAGTCACAGGCAAACTCGGACTGACCTCCCCACTACCGGCCTCGGCCCTGCGACAGACAGTTGTCAAAGTCGGCCGCTACTGTCGACAACATGGCTGCCTGCCCGGATTGTCACCGCGAAATGCGCCTTGCACCCAGCTGCGTGACGACATTGGTTGTGGTTGTCGGGAAGCAGACGTTCGAGCGCGTTCGACATTCTGCGGACGCGGTGGAGCGCTGCGAAGACTGTGGCGTCAAACCAGGCGGGGTTCATCATTTCGGGTGCGATACGGAACCATGCCCGAGCTGCGGCGGTCAGCTCATCATGTGCGCCGGCTGATTGCCGTCACCGGCCTAGGCCTGCTTCGCCGCCGCGTCCTTCAACCACGGGAGCGCAACGGCAAGCGGTCCAACCAGGAGCGCAAACTGCTCCGGGTCCAGGTGCCGGCGCGCGGCGAGGGCGGTTGCCGCATCGCCGACGGCCCACCAGGTCGGACTTTGTGACGGATCCCCGGCGCGCTTCGCGGCGGCATCGAAGATCTCTCGATAGGAATCCGGGCCGAGCGCGACCAGCGCCTGCTGGCGGGCAGCCTCAACTTTCGGCGGCGATGTCTGCCAGGCCTGCTGCTGCCGCTTGCCAACAAGGGCTCTCGCCAGATCACTGAGATCGAGCAACCCCTGGTAGAACCGATCTACCAGGGATCCGCTCGTCGTCGAGTCGCCTTCTTTGACAAAGGCCCGGCTCATGCGCGAGCCTCGTTATGCGGCCTGGGTCAGCGTCTCGCTCTTCGGTTCCAGCGCCCAGTCGAGCACCTGCCGCACATCCTTGGCGAGGTGGATCGTCATGGCGTCCCGGACGCTCTGCGGCAGATCATCGAGGTCGGCCTCGTTGCGATAGGGCAGGATAACCTCGGTCAGCCCAGCGCGGTGCGCGGCTAGCAGCTTCTGCTTGACGCCGCCGATCGGCAGGACTTTTCCTTGAAGCGTTACCTCGCCGGTCATGCCCACGGTCGGTCGCACCGGTCGCCCGCTCAACAGGCTGACCAGCGCCGTCACCATGGTGACGCCCGCCGACGGCCCATCCTTGGGCACGGCACCGGCCGGCACGTGGACGTGGATTGCCTTCTCCTCGAATCCGGCCGTGATGCCGAGCTCGGTCGCGTGCGAGCGGACGTATGACAGTCCGATCTGCGCCGACTCCTTCATCACGTCGCCCAGCTGGCCGGTGAGGGTAAGCCCCTTCTGGCCATCCATGGCGGCAGCCTCGATGAAGAGCACCTCGCCGCCGATGCCGGTCACGGCGAGGCCGGTCGCGACCCCCGGGACGGAGGTCCGCTCGGCGACTTCTTCGTGGAACTTCGCCCGACCAAGGTACGTCTTGACGTCGTCACCGGACACCTGGATCGGGGCCTGCGCCTTGCCGGCTTCGATCTGGGTTGCGACCTTTCGCAGCAACCGTCCGAGCTCGCGCTCCAGGTTGCGCACGCCCGCTTCGCGCGTGTGCTCGACGATGATGCGCCGGATGGCGTCATCAC
>Ga0207684_10006745_pt1 | contig 10421 bp, 5 predicted proteins | sample KBSK5501metaG_FD_184342 | JGI IMG/M metagenome (GOLD analysis project Ga0207684, IMG submission 184342) | Corn, switchgrass and miscanthus rhizosphere microbial communities from Kellogg Biological Station, Michigan, USA - KBS K5-50-1 metaG... | ecosystem: Host-associated > Plants > Roots >... | reverse complement strand
CAACAACATCGACGGCGCCGTCCTTTTCCCGCAGAACATCGGGATGGGCGCAACGCGTGACGCCGCACTCGTGCAGCAGGAAGAAGACATCACGCGCCAAGAGGTGCTCGGCTCGGGAATCCGGTGGTCGTTTGCGCCATGCGTCTGCGTCGCGCGAGACGACCGCTGGGGCCGTACCTATGAGAGCTACGGTGAGGACCCGTCCATAGGCGATCCGCTGGCGAGCGCCGCTGTGACCGGCTTCCAGGGTACGTCTTTGAGCTCGACATCAGTCCTCTCCACGGCGAAGCACTTCATCGCAGACGGCGGCACCAAGTACGGCACTGGCAGCAGCGGCTACCTGATAGACCAGGGAGACGCCCAGATATCCGAATCAGAACTGGACGCAATCCATCTCCCGCCGTTCACGAACGCCATCAACGCAGGCGTCGGCTCGGTCATGGTCAGCTACTCAAGCTGGAACGGGGTCAAGGACCACGGCAACAGCTATCTGATCAACGACGTGCTCAAAGGCGTGGAGGGTTTCAAGGGCTTCGTGGTAAGCGACTGGGGCGGCGTGAAGCAACTCCCTGACTCGACGTACGCAGCCCAGGTCGCACACGGTATCAACGCCGGCATCGACATGATCATGGTGCCCGACGAGTACGTCAACAACATCAACGCGATCACCGCCGGTGTCACAAGCGGGCTGATCCCGCAGTCCCGCGTGGACGACGCCGTGACCCGCATCCTCAACGCCAAGTTCGGGCTGGGCCTGTTCAGTTCGCCCTACACCGACAGCAGCTACACCGCTCAGGTCGGCTCGCCCGCGCACCGGGCGGTCGCCAGGCAGGCGGTGCGCGAATCGCAGGTCCTGCTCAAGAACGACGGCACCCTGCCGCTGTCGAAGACCGGCACGTACAAGATCGTTGTGGGCGGGAAGTCGGCGGACAACCTCGGCTACCAGATGGGCGGCTGGTCCATTTCCTGGCAGGGCGGCAGCGGGACGACGACGACTGGCGGCACGACGTTCTGGCAGGCGCTGCAGCAGGCGACCGCTGGCTCGAACATCACTTTGCAGAACGTCGGCACGCGCACGAAGGGCAACTACAGCGGCGACATCGGCATCTGGGTGGGCGGTGAGACGCCATACGCCGAGGGCAAGGGTGACAGCTCGACACTCGCCTTCGGCAGTGACAACTCCACCCAGCTCTCCGATATCTGCCAGCACGTGAAGAAGTGCATCGCGATCCTCTACTCAGGACGACCGGTAATCATCGGCGATCAGTTGCCGAAGGCAAACGCGTTCGTCGCGGCCTGGTTGCCCGGCACTGAGGGCGGAGGCATCACCGATGACCTCTTTGGCGCCGGCTACACCGGCAAGCTCCCCATGAGCTGGCCGAACGCCGTCACCGACGAGCCCATCAACAGCGGCGACGGAAAGACACCGCTCTTCCCGCTCGGCTACGGGCTGACGCCGTACTAAAGGCCACCGACGTCCTGGACTGAAGGCGCTGCCGGGCACGCAGGTGCCCGGCAGGGGCCTTCGGCCGGTCATCGCGGCCGAACACACCGGCAAGGCCGAATCGTTCGAGCGAGCGAGGAGAAACTGCGTCGTGGGAATCATCTCTCGCCGGGCAGGGCTTACCCTTCGAGGCTTGCTCGGCTGCGTCGTGGTGGCGACAGGGGCCGTTGCCTGCTCGTCGCCCCGGCCCGTTACGAGCGCCGCAGTGTCAGCCGGGGTGGACATGGTCACGGTTCCGGCCGGCTGGTTCGTCATGGGTGACGACCAGGGGCTGCCCGACGCGCGGCCCGCGCATCGCGTGTACCTGAACACGTTCACTATCGATCGCTTCGAGGTCTCGACTGCCCAATACGGCACGTGTGTGGCGAGCGGTGCTTGCGCGGCTCCCGAGCGGACGAGCTCGGAGACCCGGCAGAATTATTTCGGCAACAAGGCGTTCGCCTCCTACCCCGTGATCGGGGTGACGTACGCCGACGCTGTAGCGTTCTGCAAGTGGCGCAAAGCCCGTCTGCCCACCGAGGCGGAATGGGAGAAGGCCGCCCGCGGGACCGATCAGCGCATCTATCCGTGGGGGCAGCGGTTCGACCCCACCCGGCTCAACTACTGCGATCGCAACTGCGACCTGCCGTGGCGTGATGCGCAACACAACGACGGCTACCCCGACACCTCGCCCGTCGACGCGTTTCCGGGCGGAGCAAGCCCATACGGCGTGCTGAACATGGCCGGCAATGTATGGGAATGGGTCGCCGACTGGTATGACGCGAGCTACTACGCGCATTCGCCTGCGCGCAACCCGCAGGGCCCGGCGAGCGGCACCCAACGCATCACCCGAGGCGGCGGCATCTTCGACGATCACGTCTTCACCACCTCGACGATGCGCCGCCGCTTCACCCCGGACGTCGCAAGCACATCGGTCGGTATCAGGTGCGCTGCAAGCCCCTGACCCCCAGGACCGGGCGTTTCTCGCGGCAATGGCGCGGAAAGGGGCCGGGGTTCAAATTCTCTTGGCGATGGCGGAAGGCCTGTTCAGCAAGGCTTTCGAGTCTAGCCGTACGGGCGGCAAGAGATCGTCTGACCGTCATCTGACCGCCGGCTTGGCCATGGCCGGCCGGCACTGGGCCCTGCCCATGGCTGGCACCGGATTGACTCGGCCGTCCAGATGAGTCGGGTCATCCAGGAACGCCCGGCTGGAGGTCCGCGCCGCTACGTCGTCGTGGCCTCAGCGAGCGGTAGTCCTGTCGCAGTCTGTAACGCAGTGTTACGGCGTCCGAGGCATCCTGTCCGGAGGTAATCCGCGGCGCCGAATATTCGCTCGTCTGCGGTCCAGCAGGCTCGGCACGACGCGAGCGCAGATTCGCACTTCAGCGCGCGGGACACCCTCCCAAGCTTGCCCGGGAACAACCACTGACCGCAAACTGGAACCTGCACCTGTACGCCGGTCCGTCGTACCTGAGCCGGGCCCGCCACGGCGTCCGGGCACGCCTTGCCAGCCATGCCACCCCGCTGGCATGCGCGCCCTGCCGGCCGGCCCGGTGGACCGACAACAGCGCGGCGGGAGACCTGGCGACGCAAAGGAGCCGCAATGACGAGGCCGGGCACAGACTCTCCCCCGTGGGCGCTGGTGGACGAGGGCTGGGGCCGTAAGGTGGTGGATTTCGCGACCCTCAGCGAGCCGGGCAACTGCCGGGAGTACGTCGCTATGCACCATCGGCTCGGCGTCGATGCCGGGGACCGGCTGCTCGACGTGGCTTGCGGGTCCGGGCTCGCCGTCGAGCTGGCTCGTCTGCGCGGCGCTTCCTGCTCCGGTATCGACGCCTCGGACAGGCTGGTAGCGGTGGCCCGGGACCGGAACCCTGACTGCGACATCAGGGTCGGCGATATGCACGCCCTGCCGTGGGACCCGGCGTCGTTCGACGTTGTCACCAGCTTCCGGGGGATCTGGGGCACCACACCCGACGCGGTTGCCGAGATACACCGGGTCCTTCGCCCCGGCGGACGCGTCGGGATAACGGTGTGGGGTCACCTGAAGGTGTCCCCTGGAGCCTGGGCGCTGGCGCCGTTCGGCCTTGCCGCGGCGGAGAAGGTCGGCAACCAGGCTGTGATGGTGTCGCTCGGCCGACATGGTGCGGGCGAGCAACTCCTCGCGTCGCACGGATTCCTCGATATCGAGCGCCTGGAAATTCCGTTCGCCTGGGAGTTCGCGGACCCAGAACTGTACGCGCGTGCGCTGGCCTCTACCGGACCAGCTTATGAGGCCATCCAGAACGTCGGCGAGGCTGAGTTCCATCGCGCGGCCGTCGAGCAAGCTCAGGGGCAGCTACGGGACGGCTTGCCTCTGCGGGCCGACATCAACGTCGTGGGCTACGTGGCCCGCAAACCCGAAGGAGCAGAACGCGCATGACCGGAAGCTTTCTCGAAGAACCTCCGGTGTCCGCCCAAGTGCAGGCGCTCTACGACGAAGACCTCGCAGACGGCGGCTACGTGTGGAACGTGTCCCGGCTGTGGGCGCACCAGCCAGACACCCTGAAGCAGTTGTTCGGGTTGATGTCTGAGGCATTCACGCCGAGCGGCTTGACCTTCCGCCAGCGCGGGATCCTGGTGACCGCCGCCGCCTCGGCCCTCGGTGACTCTTACTGCTCGCTGGCGTGGGGCGGGAAGCTGGGCAAAGCATCTGACGCTGCTATCGCGGCAGGGGTTCTGAATGGCAGCGACGCCGGGCTGACGGACCAGGAGAAGGCCATGGCCGCGTGGGCCCGGAGGGTCGCCAGGGACCCGAACGCGACGACGCCGTCCGACATCCAGGCGCTCCGCGATTCCGGGCTCGATGACGGCCAGATCTTCGCCATCACCGCCTTCGTGGCCCTTCGCCTGGCGTTTTCTACGATCAACGACTCGCTCGGCGCTCAGCCCGACGCGCAACTCGCCCAGTCTCTGCCCCGGGAGGTGCGCGAGGCCGTCACCTACGGCCGACCTGTAGCTCAGGCGCCGGCTGTCTGACCTGGTCTGCTGCCAACCCGCGGCATCTTGAAGGGAGGAGCGGGAGGGCGGTCGCAGCAACGCTGGGCAAGCCTTAGGACCTGGGCTGCATGCAGGGCCGGGCGCGCCCAGCACGGGCAAAGAAGGCACGGTTGATATGTGCAGGCCGCAGAGGCGGGAAGCCGTCGAGCCGCATACCACCGCCGAGCACAGGCACCAGTTGCGGATTGAGTTTGCGCCGATGCGCGAGTTCTGCGCCTATAACACGAATTGCTTAAGGCCGTGACTGGCCGCGCAGATCGGCGGTTTTCCCACCATGAAGGGCTGCAGAGGATGGTCACGCTGGGTAGTTGGCCGCAATTAGCCAGGACGATGGTGGTGACGAGATAGTGCAGGAGCAATGAGGATTGTGCCGGGAAAGCGAGCCTGCCAGAGACCCACGATCGGGGCAATCCGGGTTCGTTATATTTGCGCGCTGCGATCGGGACTTGAACGCGGAGTAAATGCTAGCCCTTGGCAGGCCGGCGCTTGAGGTCTTGCCGGATGCCATGGTCGCTAATAGTCTTCTGGACGCGCTGTGCGTTGGGGGACCCGAGCCGCCGGTAGATCTCTAGCGCCTGCAGCAGGTAGGCACCGCCAACTGCGATATCGCGGGCCTGGATGTGGCATCGCCCGATTCCCTCCAGCGCGCCCGCCTCATCCATCGGGGTGCCGATATCGCGGCCAAGGCCGAGCGCTTCCGTGTGGCAGGCGAGAGCTTTCTCGTGACGGCGTGTGTCCGACAGCAGCACGCCGAGGTGGTTCAGTGTTTCGGCCTGTCCCTGCCTGTCGCCGATATCGCGGCACAGCTCTAGAGCCTCGGCAAGCGATGTGGCTGCTGTTGCGTCGCTGCCAGTAAGGTGCTGCACAGCGCCGAGATTCATGAGTGCGTGAGCGTAGCCGTGCCTGTTGGTGTCGCGGCACCCCTCCAGGGACTGGGTGAGCGATGCGGTCGCCGCTGTGTAATCGCCGGTCAAGCGTTGCACGACGCCGAGATAGCACAGGGCACGGGGCTCGCCGTGCCGGTCACCCAGATCGCGGTAAAGGCCTATCGCCTGGGTGAGCGAACCGATGGCCGACTGATAGTTGCCTGTGTCACGCTGAACTCCGCCGGAGTCGGTGAGGGCCCGTGCCTGGCCGCGCCGGTCGCCGAGGTCTCGGTAGAACGCCAATGCCTCATCAAGAGATGCAGCGGCGGCGGGATAGTCGCCAGTTGAAGACTGCAGGAAGCCAAGGTATACGAGTGCGTCGGCCTGGCCAGGCCGGTCGCCGAGGTCGCGGTACAAGCCCAGCGCCTCGAATAGCAATATGGCGGCAGCCGGGAGGTCATCGGTCAACACCTGGACAAGGCCGAGGTGGGTCAGGGCGGCGGCCTGGCCAAGCCGGTCGCCGAGGTCGCGGCACAGGCCCAGCGCCTCGGACAGCGACGCGGCGGCAGCCTTGTAGTCGCCAGCGAGGTGCTGCACGTTCCCGAGATGGGTGAGGGCGACGGCCTGGCCGGCCCGGTCTCCTGCAGCACGCGCAGCCGCCGCCGCGATCTGGTGCAGGGTGAATGCCTGGTCCCAGTAGCCGCGGATCGCGAGGAATTCGCTGAGCTGTGCCGGTATCCACACCGCGTGGACGGGCAAGGCATGGGCCGCGGCGTATTCGGCGCAGGCGCCCAGGTTGGCGCGTTCCGCTTCCAGCCAGGCCACCGCCTCATCCGGGGTAGGCAACTGTGGTGCGTGTGCCCGGGGGCGGGTGTTCGGAGGGGTACCGGCCGGGGAACGCCGGGCGATGAGTCGGCTAGCGGCGGCGGCGGTGTGCAGGTAGTAATCGAGGAGCCGGACGGCTGCTGCTTCCCGGTCGGCGGCATCGTCGCCTGCCGCCAGGCTCCGGGCGTGCTCGCGGAGCAGGTCGTGCAGGCGGTAGCGGCCGCGCGCGGGCTCGGTGATGAGGTGATGGTCATAGAGGTCGTCGAGGTGACGGCGGGCGGCTGCCAGGGTGGTGTCGTCGAGGGCAGCGGCGGCATGAACGTCGGTGCTGGTGCCGGGGTGCAGCCCGAGCCGGCGGAACAGGCGCTGCTGATCAGTAGTGAGATCCTGGTATGACAAGTCGAACGCGGCGGCGACCGAGAGGTTTTCTGCCCGCATGGCGGCGAGCCGGTCCCTGGCGGCGGCCAGTTCGGCCGCCAGGTCCGTAATGGTCCAGGCGGGACGGCGGCGCAGCGTCCCGGCGATAAGGCGGAGCGCGAGTGGCAGGTACCCGCACAGGCGGGTGATGTCCGCGACCGCACCAGCTTCGCTATCGGCGCGGCCGGTCAGGCGGGTGAACAACTCGGCCGCATCTGCTGGGGGCAGCGTGTCAAGGCTGATCGGCGTGACCTCTTCCAAGGCCGCCAGCCTGCGCCGGCTAGTGATCAGCACCAGGCTGCCGGGAGTACCGGGCAGCAGCGGCCGGACCTGTTCATGGCTGGCCGCATCATCGAGGACCAGCAGGATCTTCTTGCCCGCGACGCCATTGCGCCACAGCATTGCCCGCGCGTCCACCCCGTCAGGGACCTGACTGGCGGCGATACCAGCGGCCAGCAACAGGGTCCCTAGCGCCGTCCCCGGATCAGCAGGCTGCTGCCCAGGGGTGTGTGAGTGCAGCGGCAGGAAAAACTGCCCGTCCGGGAAACGCGGGGCGAGCAGATGAGCGGCGTGCACCGCGAACGTGGTCTTGCCGATCCCGGCCATCCCGTCAATCGCATGAACGTCCACGATGCTTGCGGCGCCCGCTTTAGTTTCCAGCTCCCGCGTCAGCCGCTCAAGCTCCGGCGCGCGGCCAGTGAAGCTAGCCGTGTCGCGCGGCAGCGCGTGGACGGCCGCAACCGGCGCCAGCGTGATACCAGCCCTAGCAAACCCCGGATCACCAGCGTCCAAGAACGCGTCGGCCGCCGGTACCTGGCCACGTGCAGCCGCCTCGAAGAGCGCGCGAGCCGGTGCAGCCAAGCCCAGCGCATCTGCTAAGAGGCGAGCTGTTTCCTTTCGGGCTGTCAGGTTGATTCCCCGTTCCAGATCACTAACAGACCGGGCGCTCACACTCGCTGCCTCCGCCAGCTCCTCCTGCGTCAGGCCAGCGCGAGTCCGCAACTGCCGGAGCAACCCAGCGAACGACATCGGAGCCTGCTCCGCCAAGACCCAGCGCCCCCTCTCGCTCCCGGGCAAAGGCAGCTACCCCTGGCACTGCCGGCGCGACGCGAACCTCAGCCCGCAGGCTCGGTGCTGCTCTTGCCGACTTTAGCGGAACGCAGATCCCTGCGACGCTCTGCCAGGGCCGAAATCCTGTGGGCATCCTGTGCCCGGAGATGTGTGGCTAGTCAGCCCTTGCCTGCGCACAGTGGAGCTAACTGCAATCGCCGCGGATCGCCCCGGTGGGATGCCGCGCAATCGGTCGCTCTCATTCCATGAATAACACTGTCCACCCAGGCAACAGAAAGTGCCTCTGGCTCACCCCGCCTAACAGCATTGCCCAGTCCCATCTGACAGAAGGGCCTGCCATGTTCATGCCGATTTGCATTCTTATCTACCTGTCCTGCTCATTTATCCTGTGTCTCGTCAGCTTCATCCTCGGCCGGTGCGCCCGGCGCCTGCCGGTCATTGATGACGGCCTGCCCTGGGTCATGAGCCGCAGCATGATCAGTAATGGGGCCGATAATATCCCTGGCCGGCATCAGGCCGGGCCTGACGAGTTCGAGAACAGAGAATAGATCCTCATCCGTACCAGTGTAAGCATGTGCTTGCCGTGTTGAAGGTCACGCTCGCTGCGGCGCCAGGCAACTGTAGCCCGCAGCTGTCGTGTGCCTGACGCTGGGTTCGGTCAATCGCATGGCGAGAGCCGGGGGACACCGAACTGGATGACCCGTGCAACAAACCCCCGCGGTTGGCGCAAGCTCTTAAACCGCGCAAAATCGGCAGGAGGAGCTGAATCGGCGATGTTGATGTCTGATTGGTTTTCACCCTCCGCGGCGGAGGTGCAGGTTCGATGGAGGGCCGGCCAGAGGTGGGTGTGATGCTTCAGCTTGGTGCTGTTCAGGTCGTGTAGAGCCGGATTGTGACGCCGATGGAGTCGGCGATGTGGGTCAGGTCGCTGGGGTCGCTAGTGACGACGGGGGCGTGGTGGCGGACGGCGGTGGCGATGACGATGGCGTCCACGACGTCGGTGGTGCCGGAGGCTGCGCAGGCGACGCCGGCGGCGCGGCCGCCGGGAAGGATGTCGTAGCCTTGAGCACCCGGGAGATCTGGTGCTGGGGCCCGCCGCGCCAGGCCTGGGCCAGCACGACCACCGGACGATCGGGCGGATACGCGCGCTGGTCAACTGATCGTGCAGGGCGAGGAAGTCGGGGTTGCGCCGTTCGGCGGCCAGGAGCGCGCCGGTGTCGTAGACGATGGCGGGCATTACCCGGCGGCCCGCTGGGGCTCGTCGTCGATCAGCCCGGCCTGCGCAGGTTGGAAGTCAGCGTCGGAATCAGCATTTGGGTTGGGGTCGAAACGAGATGACCGTAATGTTCCTCCAGATGGCTCGCAGTCGTGCTGGTCATCTTCCCTGGTTTGACCTCTGGGCTCTGGGCCCCGGTGGCTGCTAGAGGTGGACGACGTCTGCGCCGACGTCGGACAGCGCCGCGCGGAGCTCCTTGCGGGAGCTGACCCCGAGCTTTCCGAACACCTTGCTCAGGTGCCACTCCACCGTGCGCGGACTGAGGAACAGCTGGGCCCCGATCTCCGGGTTCGTCTGCCCGCCGGCAGCCAGGCGCGCGACCTGCACCTCCTGCGGAGTCAGCTCGTCGAGCGTCTCGACCGTCCGCTTACGCACTGTCTCGCCGGTGGCCAGCAGCTCGCGGTGGGCGCGCTCGGCGAACGCCTCCATGCCCATGTCTGAGAGCATCGCGTAAGCGACTCGCAGCTGCTCGCGAGCGTCGACGCGACGGTGCTCGCGCCGCAGCCATTCGCCGTACAGGAGGTGCGCGCGGGCCAGCGTCGCGCGGGTTTTGATGTGCGACAGCCGTTCGATCGCCTCCCGGTAGAGCCGCTCGGCCGTGCCCCCCTCGGCCAGCATCGCCGCCGCGCGCGCGTAGGTTCCGAGCGCCCAGTCCGTGCCGGCGGCATGCGTTATCTCAGCGAGCTGGGCGAGCGGACCGGTCGCGCGCTCCGCCTGGCCGCTGCGCGCGGCGGCCTCGATCAGCTCCGCCAGCAGCCAGATCGACGGCCCCAGCCCGCGCGCGGCCTCGGCGGCCCGCTCGGCCGCGGCCAAGGCGTCCTCGTATCGGCCGAGCCCGTTATAGCGGATCGCGCTGCCCCAGTCGTTGGCGGCGAGCCAGAGCCCCTCGCCGCGTCGAAGCACATCCTCCCGGCGCGCCTCGATGAGCGCCAGCGCCACAGCGTCCCGTCCCCGCCAGTTCGCCACCACGATCGAGGTGCGCAGCGTCAGGTGACTACCGGTGGCCTCGACGACGGCGTCCGACTCGGCGGCCAGCGACATAGCCACCCCGATCCTGCCTGAGAACAGCTCGACGAGCACGCGGTCGGTGAGCGCGACGGGCAGCGCGGAGAACGCGCCGACGCGGCGCGCGACATCGAGATGGCGGGCGGTGAGTTCGTCCCACGCCCCATCATCGGCCAGCGCCCGGGAGATGCGGCAGGCCAGCCACAGCCAGCGCAGCTCGTCCTCCTCGGAGAGCGGCTCGTCCCGGAACGCGCGCAGTGCGACCTTCAACGCCGGCGCCCCCGCGACGTAGCCTTCGCGGGTGAGGAGGGCGAGCCCGTCCAGCAGCAGATCGCAGGCGCGCGTGGAGGGCTCCCAGTCGGCGGCCAGAACAGCCGCGGCGACCTCGCGCGCATCGCCCCCGCGCACTAGGCGGTCGGCGGAGAGCGCGGCCGCGAAC
>Ga0207684_10006742_pt1 | contig 10423 bp, 9 predicted proteins | sample KBSK5501metaG_FD_184342 | JGI IMG/M metagenome (GOLD analysis project Ga0207684, IMG submission 184342) | Corn, switchgrass and miscanthus rhizosphere microbial communities from Kellogg Biological Station, Michigan, USA - KBS K5-50-1 metaG... | ecosystem: Host-associated > Plants > Roots >... | reverse complement strand
AGTCGGGGTCGCGTCCGGCCCGAGCATGACGCTGACGGGATCGCCGGGGATCAGGTGAATGAGGAGGAAGACGACGGTGACGACCACCGCCATCACGGGAACGATGGCCAGCACCCGGCGGACAAGATAGGCGGTCACGGGATAACAGCGGGCCCGTCAGGCGCGGCTCCGCCGTCTCAGCGGATTACTTGTCGAGCCACACGTTATAGAAGCGGATGCGCTCGTTCCCCTCGTCGAAGCCCTTGACCGTGGTCCGCGCCGCCCGCAGGCCAAAGAGGTCGCCGTACCGGATCACCGGGACTTTCTCATAGAACTGCCGCGTCTGCTTCTCCCACAGCGCCGTGCGCCGCTTGGGATCCGTCTCCCGAGCCAGCTCGGACTGCAGCGACAGGATGTCCTCGTCGTTCGTCCAGCCGGGCCAGTTCGACGTGAGATAGATATGATGCGTCGGATCGTAGAAGGCGCCCATGCCCGTCGTGAAGGCGTCGTACTCTTTCGAGTTATTGCGCCGCTTGACCAAGGTCGCCCAATCCACGACCTGCAGATCGATCTTGAAGCCGACGTCTTCGAGCTGCTGCTTGGTGAGCAGCGCGAAGTCGTACATCCACTTGTACTCCTGGGTGGTCATGAACCGGATCGGCTCGCCCTGGTAGCCCGACTCCTTCAGCAGCCGGCGCGCCTTGTCCTTGTTGTGCTCGTTCCACGGCAGCCCGGCCATCTTCGTGTGCCAGGCGGTGATCTCAACGGGCGCCAGGCTCGAGTCCATCCGGTAGAACTCGCTCTTGCCGCCGGCCACGTTCTTCATGATGGGCTCGATGTCGAGCGCCGCCTGCCAAGCCTGGCGGAGCTTCTGGTTGGTCATCAGGCCTTCCTTCTTGTTGAAGACCGCGACCAGCCAGTAGTAGGGCTTGGAGATGATCGGCCGGGCATTGGGATTCCTCTTCAGCCGGTCGTAGGCGTCCAGGTTCAGGTCGTCGGCGAAGTCGAGCTCGCCCGTCTCGACCTGGGCGACCCGCGTCGCCACCTCGGGCACCGGCACCCAGCGGATCTCGTCCAGATACGCGGTCTTGCCGCCGCCGTAGCCATTCGGCTTCTCGTTCCGGGACTTGTAGTCGTCGAAGCGCACCATCCGAATGTACTGGTCCGGCTTCCACTCGGCGAGCTTGTAGGGACCGGTGCCGATGTACTCGGTGACCTTGGTCTCGGGCGGGAACTTCTCGGCGATCTCCTTGGGATAGATGGCGCCGAAGTTATTGGGCACGGCGAGCGAAATGAGGACGATCGCCGACTTCTCCTTGAGCTTCATTTCGACGGTGTACTTGTCGAGGGCCTTGAGTTCGGCCACCTGGGCGAACAGGGACTTGCCATAGTTGGACTGCTTTCCCCAGCGGTTGAGCGAGGCGACCACGTCCTCCGAGGTCATCTCCTTGCCGTTGTGGAACTTGATGCCCTGACGCAGCTTGAAGGTATACGTCCGCCCGTCCCGGCTCACCGTGTGGCCCTGGGCCAGCATGGGAATGGGGCGCTTGTTGCTGTCGAGGCTGTAGAGCCCCTCGTAGATATGATTGGTCAGCGTCTCGGTGATGCTGGCGGTGGTCCAGTGCGCGTCCAGCGACGGCGGCTCGCCCAGGTTCCCCACTCTGAGAATGCCACCCTTCCGCGGCGTGTCGGCGGCGCTGGCCGCCCCAGCGGCGAGCATCGTCACCGCGATGAGTCCGATCAGCGCGCTCCGGAACCAGCCAGTCGGCGTCATGCCCATACCTCCAGCAGCGAGAAGTTTCTCGAGGAGTGCCCAGACTCTGCCCCGCGACTCTGCGATTGTCAACGGGGCGGCCTGTCCCGGCAATCAGCGTGCGGCCGTATCCTCAGGATTAAACACGAACAGGTCCAGATCCTCGTCCTTGGCGCGAAGCCGCTTGATGAGAAAGCGCAGCAGGTTGAGGTAGATCACCTTCCCCACGCGCGGATCCCCTTCGGCGATCCGACGGAATTCCTCACGCGAGAGGAAAAAGAGCCTGGCCGGAGTTTCCGCCCGCGCCGACGCCGACGCCGAATGCGCGTCGATCAGCGAGTATTCGCCGAGGCACCGACCGGGACCCAGCGTGTTGAGCCGCACGCGGCTCGGCCGCCTGCGACCGCTGGCGGAGACCTCGGGGAGAAAGACCTCAACCAGTCCTTCGAGGACGACGTAAAGGCCGGGCCCCCGCGCCTGCTCGGACAGCACCATCTCGTCGGCCTTCACCTCGACGAGCACCCCGACGGTGATGATGTGGTCGAGATCGCCCGGCGGCAGATCCTGGAAGACGACGGAGCCCGAGAGGATTTGCCGGTAGCCGTCGTTGTCGCTCAGCATCGCGGCTCCTCCGCGTCACCCGCGGTGGCCGGTTGGGTCGTGATGAGCGTCCAGCCGAGGGCGCTGAGGTCCCCGTGCACCTGCTGCTGGCGGCGGTCCCGTCCACCCCTTCGCTCAGCTCGCTCCGCGGAATGGACGTCGAGCGCGAGACGCCGATCGGCCCGGCGCCGGTCGGTGATGATTTCGACCGCGGGCTCCCCGGCGAAGTGATGCCGGATGTACTCGAGGCGGGCCGCGTCCTCGCGCGCGACGACGAACAGGAGGCGAGTCGTCGTCATGGCTGGCCGGCGCCCAGGATCTCGCGGTTATGCTCACCGACGCCGGGCGGGGCCATTCGGATGCCGGGCCGCATCCCATCGAAGGACAGCGGCAGCCCGATGAGCTCGCAATCGTCGCCCGGCACCGTCTGAATCATCCCGGTAGCGGCCGCCTGCGGCTCCGTTACCGCCTCGGGCAGCGTGTTGATCGGCGCGCACGGCACGCCGGCGGCCTCGAGCACATCGATCCACTCCCCCTTGCTGCGCGTGAGCATGATTCGCGCGATCGCGGCGACGAGGTCCGCCTTGTTGGCGACGCGCGCCGAGTTGCTCCCGAAGCGAGGATCCTTCGCCCACTCGGGATGGCCCAGCGCCGCGGCGAGCTTGGCGAAGAGCCGCTCATTGCCGGCTGCGATGATGATCGGGCCCGTTTTCGTCTCGAAGCCTTCGAAGGGAACCACGCGGTGACTGCCCGTCCGGTGGCGCTCGGGCACGTCGCCCGAGATGCGGTAGGAGGCGAAATGCCCCTTGAGCCACGCGAGCCCCGTCTCGAACAGCGAGGCGTCCACGACGCAGCCGCGTCCCGTTCGCTGGCGCTGGACCAGGCCGGCCAGAGCGCCGATCGCGGTCCACATGCCCGTGCCGTAGTCGAGCACGGATGTGCCGATCCGGGTCGGCGGCCCGCCTTCATCGCCGTTCATCATCATGAGGCCCGAGAACGCCTGGACCATGGGCTCGTAACCAGGCTTGAGCCGGAGCGGCCCGCTCCGCCCGAACGCCCACACTGAACAGTAAATCAGCCGCGGATGGCGCGCCAGCAGCGCCTCGGAGCCAAGCCCCAATGCTTCGAGCGAGCCCGGGCGGAGATTCTGCACGAGCACGTCCGCGCGGCCGACGAAGTCGGTGAGCCATGCCACAGCCCGCTGGTCCTTCAGGTCGAGCGTGATCGACCGTTTGTTGGCATTGACCGCGAGGAACCCCGGCGAGACGCCCTTGTGGAAGGGCGGTCCCCAGGCGCGGGCGTCGTCGCCCTCGGGTCGCTCCACTTTCACTACGTCGGCGCCCAGATGCGCGAGGATCTCGCCGGCCATGGGTCCGGCCAGGTTCTGCGCGATCTCGACCACGGTGATCCCGGTCAGCGGCAGCATCGAATCTCCTTCGTCAGGCGGGCCACGAAAGAGTTTCGCTCGATACGATAGCAGAGACACGGCAGGATCCGGGCAGCGGGGACTCCGTGGCGGTCGGGCGGGAGGCGCCACGGCTCGCCCCGCGCGGCGGGCGGAGTGGGCCCCCCGAGTCCCGTCCGCAGCTCGAAGAGCTGCGTTCGGGCGAGCGGGTGATGGAGCCCGTCGCGCGGGGCGACCGCAGCGACAGGACCCGCCCGTCTCGCGCGTTGAGCCGGCGTCTAGCGGATTTCGCGAGGCTCATGAGGCACCGGAGGTATGAACGGCGGGCGCGAGCATAACGGGCTCGAAGCGGCAGCCGCCCCGCTCTCGCACGATGCGTCCGGGATGCGGGAAGTGGGCGGGCAGCACCAGATCACCCGACGCCGCGTGTCGCTCGACGAACTCGCGGCGCGTCGTCGCGGCGCGCGCCGGATCGTAGCAGAACTTGCTGCTCCACCCGGGCTCGGCCACCTGCACGGTGCGGTGCATGAGGTCGCCGGAGAACACGGCGCTGCCGGCGCTGCTCCGCAGCCGGACGCCGACGTGGCCCGGCGTATGCCCGATCCAGGGCTCATAGGACAGCCACGGATCGATCGCGCACGGAGCGTCCACGAAGCGCGCCTGGCCGGCCTCCACCACGGGAATCACGCTGTCGGCGATGCAGCCGGAGGCCTCCCGCCCGCTCTCGCTCTCGTGCCGCCAGAACTCCCACTCCTCGCCGGCGAAGACATAGGTGGCCTTGGGGAACGTGGGCACCCAGCGCTCCCGGCCGCCGGCTCCGCGCTCGAGCCGCGTATTCCAGCCCACGTGGTCCACGTGCAGATGAGTGCAGAGGACCAGGTTCACGTCCTCGGGCGCGAGCCCCGCCGCCCGGAGATCGGCCAGATACGTGCCCTGGCGCCTATCCCAGGCGGGCGAGCCGGGGCGGGGCTTGTCATTGCCCACGCCGGTGTCGATGAGCACCGTGTGCTCGGGCGTGCGCACGATAAAGGACTGGATGCGCGCGGCCAGGTCGCCGACCGATTCGTCCCAAAAATGCGGCTTGAGCCAGCCGTGATGCCGCGCGACGGCCTCCGGCGTCGAGTCCGGGAGCAGCTGGGGCGTGCGGTTGAAGGACTGGCTGATCTCGACGACGCGCGAGATCGTCACCTCGCCGAATGCGAGGGTGCTCATCGCCGGAAGAGCGAGCGTGCGATCACCATGCGATGCACCTCCGACGGGCCTTCGCCGATCCGGCGGACCCGTGCCTCACGATACCAGCGTTCCAGCGGAAATTCCTTCGATACTCCGTAGCCGCCGTGGATCTGGACCGCGGCGTCCACCACCCGCCCGAGCACCTCGCTCGAATAGAGCTTGGCGATGGAGGCTTCGACCCGGGCATCCTCGCGGCGGTCGGCCTTCCAGGCGCCCTCCCAGATGAGCCAGCGCGCCGCGCGGATCTCCACCTCCGCGTCGGCCAGCATCCACTGGATGGCCTGGCGCTCTGCCAGCGGCACGCCGAAGGTCGAGCGCTGCTGGGCATGGGCGATGGCGAGCCGTTGCGCGGCCACGGCCACGCCGAGATTGCAGGCCGAGTACGGGAAGCGCTGCTTGACCAGGAGATCGAAGGCCAGATCCAGGCCCTGGCCCTCCTCGCCGATGAGGTTCTCCGCCGGGAGCTTGCAGTCCTCGAAGACCACGTCGGTGGGCACCGACGAGGTGCGGATGGTCCGGATCGGCCGCGCCGTGAAGCCCGGCGTACCCTGCTCCACGATGAAGCAGGAGATGCCGGCCCGGCCCTTGGCCTTGTCACTGCGGGCGAAGACCACGCCCCAAGGCGCGTCGTGCGCCCGCGAGATGAAGACCTTGCGCCCATTGAGCACCCAGTGATCGCCGCGCTTCTCGGCGCGCGTCTGGATGGCGCCGGCCGGATCCGAGCCGCCCGAGGGCTCGGTGATGGCCCAGAATGTCTCGTGTCCCTCGCGCAGCGCCGGCACCGCGTACTTCTCGATCTGCGCGCGCGTCCCGGCCCAGATCACGGGCGGCGGGTAGCGTCCGAAGATGCCGCAGCCGGGGTTGTACAGGCCCATGCGATGCTGCGCCATCTCCTCCAGGACGACGCACATGCTGAAGGTGTCGAGCCCGCCGCCGCCGTGCTTCTCCGGCGCGCCCAGCGCCCACAGTCCGGCCGCCTTCGTCTTGGCCGACAGCCGCAGGAAGTCTTCGCGCGGGATGTCCGGCGCGTCGGGGTCGAGCCGCTGCTCGAGCGGGATGATTTCGTCCTGAACGACCCGCCGGACCTGCTCGCGCAGGATGCGCAGCTCGTCCGGCAGCGTGAAGCCGGGGAACACCGTCATGGATTTCTCCTCGTGCCGGGACTGTACCCGAAGCGTCCACGCGGGACAACTGCGTGTTGACAACCGGCCGGCGCTCTCATAAGGTGACGCCCCGAGCCGCCGGGGAAAGGACTCCATGGCCGACGAAGTGCTCGTCACCGCTCAGGACGGCATCGCCACCGTCACGCTCAACCGTCCCGACAAGCGCAATGCGATGAACGCGGCGCTCCTGGCCGCCCTCGCGGCCGCTTTCGACGGGCTCGACGCCGACCGCGACGTGCACGTCGTCGTCGTCAGGGGCGCTGGCACCGCGTTCTGTTCAGGGATGGATCTCAGCGAGATGGAGCAGCGCCAGGGCGAGGCGGCGGATCCCGAGCGCGGGGTCATCCAGGTGCTGCAGCGCGTGGAGCGCTCCCGGCATCCCACCATCGCCATGATCCACGGCGACGCGCTCGCCGGCGGCTGCGAGCTGGCCCTGCATTGCGACCTCCGCGTGGCCGCGGAGGCGGCGCGCCTCGGGATGCCGCTGGCGCGCATCGGGCTCGTCGTCCCCTTCCCGCTCGGGCAGAAGCTCGTCGAGATCCTCGGCCCGGCGCACACCCGCGAGCTGCTCTTCACGGGCCGCCCCATCGACGCCCGGCGCGCCTGGGAGATCGGCATGGTCCACCAGGTGGTGCCGCAGGCCGAGGTGGAAGAGGCAACGTACACCCTCGCGCGGAGCATCGCGGCCAATGCGCCGCTCTCGCTCCAGGGGATGAAGGCCGTCCTGCTGCGCAGCGTCTCGGCGCGGGAAGGGATTCCGCACGACGATCTCGACGATCTGGCGAACCGGGCCAGGAAGAGCGCCGACGCCAGCGAGGGCCGGCGGGCTATGCTGGAGAAGCGCCGGCCGAGCTTCCGAGGCGAGTGAGCGGCGAGGGCGGGACCGCCCTCACTTGGCCGGACCCGAGCCCCAGTCGAACCGATAGCCCAGGATCATCTTCACGATGATCCGGTCCGTGCTCGGGGTGAGTCCAAACCCGATGCCGAAGTTGAACTCCCACTTCGGGCCGAGGTTCAGGTCGATCACCGGGAAGAGCTGGTGCTGCTGGTCGCGCGGCCGGTCGAAGTTGTCGATCGGCCCGAGCGCGCCGTAGTACTCGAGCCCGACGCTTACCGTGGAGGTAAGGTCGTAACCGACCTTCACGGCGGGGGAGAACTCAAATCCCTTGCCCGAATTCTCCCCCTTCAGCGAGCGGTCCAGGGTCGGGTTCACGGAGACGTACCAGGGCCCCCACTGCTTGTCGATGATGGGCCGGACCTCCAGCGTCCAGGTGTCGGTCGAAAATCTCCGCGGCTGGTAGCCGGCTTCGACGGACAGGCTCAACCCGACCGGGAGATGCCAGTCCTCGGGCGCCCGCACGCGCGGCCGGATATGGTTGCCGACCCACTCGTAGCGCGGATCGGGCTGAACGCTGGTGAAGGTATAGAAGCCGGTTTCGAACCAAGAGGTCCAGCCCTGGGTGATCTCCAGCGTCTCGTGGAAGGCGCCCTGGGTCCGGAGCACCCCGTCGGTGGTATGCCGCGTGCCCTCCACCGCCGTATTGCTGTGGAGCTCGACCATGGTGGTCTTGGGCGCCACCGTCTCGGATCCATAGACCTGGATCTCGTAGTTGTTCTGGGCGGGTGCCAGAGCCGGCGTCCCCAACGCGAGGCCGAGGACGAGCCCCGCCACGGCCAGCGCGGGACGGTGGGCGCGAAGCGGGCGCATGGGTGTGATCCGATGCGACGAGCCTACGCGCTGATCGCCGGGCACGCAAGGAGCGCCCCGGGCCTTCCCAGCCGCGGTAAGCTTCAACGTAGCGGGGTGAGCCTCGGACCACCGGTTTCCATCGGCACAGGTGCGGGACTATAATCGCGGCACTCACGAGAGGCAGAAACAGAGGAGGACCAGCCTTGGCGCTCACGGCCACCGTTCATCACGTCGATCTCAGCCGCGGCACCGTCGAAACGAAGACGCTGCCCGAAGACGTCTACCGGAAGTATCCCGGCGGCAGCGCGCTGGCCGCCTATCTGGTGCTGAAGCAGATCCCCGCCGGCGCCGATCCGCTCGGTCCCGACAACGTGCTGGTGATGGCGGTGAGCCCGCTCACGGGCCTCGCCATCTCCGGACAGAGCCGCATGACCGCCTGCGCGCGCTCGCCGCTGACCGGCGCGATCGGCGACAGCCAGTGCGGCGGCTTCTTCCCAGCCGAGATGCGGGCCGCCGGCACCGACGCCATCGTCTTCACCGGCCGGGCCGCCGAGCCCGTGTACCTCTGGCTCCACGACGGCGAGGCGGAGCTGCGGCCGGCGAAGCACTTGTGGGGCAAGGTCACCGGCGACGTCGACCGGCTCCTCAAAGAAGAAGTGGGCGATCCAAAGGTAGAAATCGCCCAGATCGGCCCCGCGGGCGAGAACCTCGTCCGGTTCGCGGCGATCATGAACATGGTGAACCGCGCCAATGGCCGCACGGGCATGGGCGCGGTGATGGGGTCGAAGCGGCTCAAGGCGGTGGTCGTGCGCGGCACCAAGTCACCGAAGCCCGCCAGGCCCGAGGAGTTCCGCGGGCTGGTCAAGCGCCTCAAGGAAATGCAGGAGATAAACCCCGGCATCGGCTGGTTCGGCGAGTACGGCACAGCGGGAGTCCTCGCCATCCAGGACAAGATGGGCGGCCAGCCCACGCGCAACTATACCGAGGGCACCTTCGAGCAGTGCAAGGACATCGACGGCTCGACGATGGTCAAGACCATCCTCAAGGAGCGGGATACCTGCTACGCGTGCATCGTGAAGTGCAAGCGCGTGGTCGAGGTTCACGAGCCCGGCATCGACGTGGACCCGATCTATGGCGGGCCCGAGTACGAGACGCTCACGTTCTTCGGCTCGATGTGCGGCGTGGGCGACCTCAAGCTGCTGGCGAAGGCCTCGGCCGATGCCAACAAGTACGGCATGGATACGATCTCGGCCGGCGCCACCATCGCGTGGGCGATGGAGGCGAAGACCAAAGGCCTGCTCGACGACAAGGGACTCGGCCTGGCCTTCGGAGACGGGCAGTCCGTCCTCCGCGCCATCGAGGCAATCGCGCTGCGGCGCGGCGTCGGCGACCTTCTCGCCGAGGGCAGCCTCCGCGCGGCGAAGACGCTCGGCCCCGCCGCGGTGGATCTCACCGTTACCGTCAAGGGCCAGGAGCTGCCCGCCCACATGCCACAGCACAAGCGCTCGCTCGGGCTCATCTACGCGGTAAACGCCTTCGGCGCCGACCATCAGTCCTCCGAGCACGACTCCATGCTCAAGACGAAGCCCGGCAGCCTGCACCGCCGGCGCCTCGCCGAGCTCGGTGAGTTCGGGGACCTCGATCTCCGGGATCTCTCCGACGACAAGGTCCGCTTCGCCTTCACCACGCAGTGCTTCTACTCGGCCCTCGACACGCTCGGCCTCTGCCAATTCGTGTGGGGCCCCTCGTGGCAGCTCTACGGGCCCGCCGAGACCGTCGAGCTCGTGCGGTTCGGCACCGGCTGGGACGCGACGATGAAGGAGCTGCTCGAGGTGGGTGAGCGGCGCATCAATCTCATGCGGGCATTCAACGCGCGCGAAGGAATCGGCAAGGAAGCGGACACGCTGCCGAAGAAGCTCTTCCAGCCGCTTGGCGGCAAGGGGCCGACGGCCGGCGTGGCGCTCACCACCGAGGAGTTCGAGCGGGCCCGGGAGACGTACTACCGGCTTGCGGGCTGCGACCCCGCCACCGGCTACCCGACGCCCGCCAAGCTGGCCGATCTCGGTCTCGACTGGCTGGCCGACGCGGCCCCGCGGACGGCCTGATGCAATATCGAAAGCTCGGCAATAGCACGCTCAATGTCTCGGCCATCGGTCTCGGCTGCATGTCCATGTCGAACGTGTACGGCAAAGGCGACGACACAGAGTCCGTCGCCGTCGTCCAGCGCGCCCTCCAGCTCGGCGTGAACTTCCTCGACTCCTCGGACATGTACGGCTGGGGCCAGAACGAAGAGCTCCTGGCCAAGGCGCTGCGCGGCGACCGCGAGCATGTCGTGCTGGCCACCAAGTTCGGCAATCTCAGGAAGCCGGACGGCACGCCGGCGGTCAATGGAAGACCAGAGTACGTCGCGCAGGCCTGCGACGCGAGCCTGCGGCGGCTCGGCGTGGAGACGATCGATCTCTACTACCAGCACCGCGTGGATCCCGCCGTGCCGATCGAGGACACGGTCGGCGCGATGGCCAAGCTCGTGCAACAGGGCAAAGTGCGGTTCCTGGGGCTCTCGGAGGCCACGCCCGCCACCGTCCGGCGCGCCCACAAGG
>Ga0207684_10006739_pt1 | contig 10425 bp, 9 predicted proteins | sample KBSK5501metaG_FD_184342 | JGI IMG/M metagenome (GOLD analysis project Ga0207684, IMG submission 184342) | Corn, switchgrass and miscanthus rhizosphere microbial communities from Kellogg Biological Station, Michigan, USA - KBS K5-50-1 metaG... | ecosystem: Host-associated > Plants > Roots >... | reverse complement strand
ATCCGCTGGCACGGTCTGGGGGCGATCTGGTCAGCTCGGCCCTAGCCAGCCGCGCCGGCCGAGTTCCGGGTGGAGCACATCCTCGCTGTACGCGACGTGGCCGGTGACCTGAGCCGCCGGTGCCGCAAGCAGCCGCAGCGCCGCCGCGCAGAAGTCGGCCATCGGCAGCTGGCCGCCCATGCCGGGAGACGCCACCACGAGCCCCGGCGTGGCCACGGGAAGCGACGGCATCAGCGCGTTGACGCTCACGCCGTGCGGCTGCATCTCGAAGGCGACCGCCTGAGTGAGATGCTCCAGGGCGGCCTTGGCCCCGCCGTAAGCGAACGGCGTGGGGCCGCCAGCGCCTGGCCACGGCCCCTCCCCCGGGCGCCGCGACGCGTCGCTGGTGATGTTGAGGATCGACCCGCGCCCGGCGGCGATCATCCCCGGCAGAACGAGCTGCATCAGGCGGTACGCGGCGAACACGTCGACCTCGAAGTGCCGCCGGTATCCCTTCAGCGGGAAGTCCAGGAAACCCGGCGCCCCGACTGCGCGAGGAGGAGCGGCAGGCGACGGCGGACGCGCCGCGGCGGCCGGCGGCGGTGCCGCCTGCGCCGGTGCTGTCTGAGCTGGGGGGCGCCCGGGAACGGTCAGGGCGGCGTTGTTGACCAGGATGTCCGCCGGCCCGAGTTCCCGGGCCACCGTCGCGGCCAGGTCCACGATGTCGTCGTCGACCGTCAGGTCGCAGCGCACCGCGATCGCGCGGCCTCCGTTCCACCGGATGGCGTCGACCGTGTCATGGATGGTGCCGGGCAGCCGCTCGTCCCAGACCCGCTCGGTGCGTGCGGCGCAGGCGACGGCGGCGCCCTCGGCGGCAAGAGCGGCGGCCAGCGCGGCACCGATGCCGCGGCTCGCCCCGGTAACCAGGGCGATGCGGCCGCCGAACCGGGGACCGGTCATCGCGACGGCTGCCGCCGGAGCTCTTCGGCGATCCACAGTTCGACGTCTTTCTGCAGCGGCGCCTTGAGGTAGAGGTGCAGGCGGGTGAAGAGGTCGCCGTACCTCTTGCTGATAGCCGCGGCCACCTGGCCGGGAGGGGCGACGATTGCGAACGCGTCGAGGATGTCGTCGTCGATGAGCTCGCGCATCTCGGTCCAGCGACCCGCCTTGGACATCGGGGTCAGCTCCTCCTGCAGCGCGCCCCACCCGTGCGCGTCAAGCACCGGCCGGTAGGCCGGGGTCGAAGCGTAGAAGGCGATCTGTTCCCTGACCCCGAGCGTGGACCGCTCCATCTCCTCGTCGGACGCTCCGGTCACGACGAAGGGCAGGCCGCTGATCTCGTAGTCATCCATGGACAGGCCCGCCGCCCGGCGTCCCTCGGCCAGTGCCGGCAGCGTGACGTCGCGCAGGTATCGCTCGGTCGTGAACCCGTGACACAGGAATCCATCGGCGACCTCCCCGGCGACACGCGTCATCGCGTCCCCGACGCCGGCGAGAAAGACGCGGGGCGGCCCGTACGGGTTCGGACCCGGGTTGAAGAACGGGGTCATCAGCGTGTGCGAGTAGAACTCGCCGGTGAAGTCCAGCGGCTCTCCGTGCTGCCACGATCGCCAGATCGCGCGCATCGCCAGGACGAACTCGCGCATCCGCGGCGCCGGATGCGACCAGGGCATCGAGAAGCGGCGGGTGATGTGTGCCTTGACCTGGGACCCCAGGCCGAGCAGGAACCGGCCCTCGGTTGTCAGCTGGAGGTCGTTCGCCGTTACGGCGAGCGTCATCGGGGACCGGGCGAACGCGACTGCGATGCCAGTACCGACGCTGATGCGCGAGGTGGCCTCGCCGGCGAGCGCGCACCCGATCAGCGGGTCGTGCGCGGTCTCGCCCAGCCACAGCCCGTCGTACCAGTCCGCCTCCGCCTCGCGAGCCCGCGCCGCGAAGGTGCGGGGGTCGGCGTCGGCGGTGATGTCGACTTTCACGGTGGCTGCTGGCCGGGTTAGCTGGTGGCCAGGAGTTTGGCGGCGTTGTCGCGCAGGATCTGCCGTTGCTGGGCCTCGGGCAGGCCGTCGAGCAGGGCGGCGAACCCGGCCGGCTCGGCCAGCCCCTCGGCGTGCGGGAAGTCCGAGCCCATCACCAGGCAGTCCGCGTCCGGCAGGTCCCGGACGATCTTCGGGATGTCATCCTCCGGATACGGCGCGACCCGCACGTGCCGGCGAAGATCGCGCTGGGCCGCTCGGTCAGCTTCCCGCCGATCCACGGCCCGTTCCGGCCCATCCCCCGCGACTTGTCCATGTGCCCGGTGAAATGCGGCACCCAGGACGCCCCGAACTCCGCCACCAGCACATTCAGATCCGGGAACCGGCCGAACAGATTGTCGAAGATCAGCGCCGACAGCGTGTCGGTGATCGGCCGCTCACCGTACAGGTTGTTCCACTGCCACGCCGACATGTGCCACGACCCCGGCCACGCATCCAGCCCCCAGGCCGGCGCGATCGCCTCGTTGTACCAGTTCTCCATGATGTGGAACGCGACCGTCACCCCGGCCTCGTTCAGCCGCGCCCACACCGGGTCGAAATGCGGGTCACCCGGCGACCGGCCATGCGCCGGGCCGGTCGGCAACAGCACGATCCGCGCCCCCGCCGCCAGCACCCGCTCGGTCTCCGCCACCGCCAGGCCCACATCCGCCAGCGACAGCAACGCCGGGGCCAGGATCCGCCCGTCCCGGCTGAACCCCCACTCCTCATCAAACCACCGGTTGAACGAGGCGATGTTCGCGTACGCGGCCGGCACGTTCTTCACGTAATTCTCCACCGACAACGCCATCGCCGACGGGAACAAAACCGCCCGCTCCACCCCCTGCGCGTCCATCGCCCGCACCCGCGCCGCCCGGTCGGTGTACTCCGGCCGCATCGGCTCGGGCCGGTAGGTCTCCTCCGGATCCCCCGACGCCATCTGCCGCAGCATCTCCTTCAAAGACCCCGGCTTATACGCCAGGTCAAAACCCAGTCCCTGCTCGGAATTGAACACCGCCACCCGGTCCCCGGCCATGATCCGCTCAGTCCCGTCCGGCATCCGCACCGGCGCGATCGCCTGCCCCAGCCACTGCTTCGGCAGATACCGGGTAAACGCATCCCGCGTCTCATAACAGTGCGTATCACAATCAAACAACCCGAACCCCAGACCAGCCACCACGCACCTCCAGACACGACCCCCGGCACCGCCGCCAGGCACCCCGAATCATACAACCTTTTAAGCTAATTCAGCAACCGCCCGTGTGCATGGACGGCCGGCGTTGACCAGCCTCAGAGGATGCGGAGTCGCCCGGAGCCGCCACCGTACGTTCGGGATGATTGGTCTTTTCCGACTCACGAAGCAGGCGTCGAGGATTCCGCGGACGGTCGCGACGTCTCGGCGTTGCCGGAAGCGGAAACACGGAGGTGCGGGCGCCAGCAGGTGGCCAGCAGCAGCGCGGCGCCGCCGGCGCCGGCCAGTGCCGCGATGGCCAGCCCCGCCCACCCGGTCACGCTGAACCCGGCCGCGTGGTCGAGCGACCAGTCACCCGCGCCGAGGGCGCCGATCGCGCACGACACCAGGGTGATCATCAGCACATACTCGTAGCCCTCGCCGGGCCGGAAGATAAAGAAGCCGTTCTTGGCGTGGTTGGCGACCAGCGCCACCAGCATGGTCCCGACCACGCCCGCCGCGGCCAGCGGAGTGAGCAGCCCGAGAATGAGCAGCCCGCCCGCGCCGAGTTCGGTCACGGTGGCGGCCAGCGCATGCACCCGGCCCGGCCGGATGCCGACCGACTCGAACCACCGCGCCGTCCCGGGCAGCTTGCCGCCGCCGAAAGCGTGGTTCCAGCCGTGCGCCATCATCGTTCCGCCTACGACGAGCCGTAGCACGAGCGCCGCGATGTTTACACTGACCATTCCCGCGTCCTTCCGCCCGCCCATTGACCCTGCAGGTACATTAATATAACTTAATTTACTGTTCAACGCGCACTGTACGGGCACCGTAACACGAGGATCGGACATGCGGAACACTTGCACGCGGCCGGCATGAAGCCGGCACCGTTCTCCTACCACCGCCCGGAAACGCTCGCCGAGGCGGTCGGCACGCTCGGCGCTTTCGGCGATGAGGCCAGGGTACTCGCCGGCGGCCAGAGCCTGGTGCCGGTGATGGCGCTTCGGCTCGGGCGCTTCGGCCACATCGTGGATCTCGGGCAGGTCGGCGCGCTGAGGTACGTGCGCGACGACGGCGGCAGCATCGCGGTTGGCGCCATGACCACGCATGCGGCAGCCGGGCGCGATACCCTCGCCGCCGGTTCCGTCCCGCTGCTGGCCCGGGCCATCCCGTTCATCGGGCACTTCCAGATCCGCAACCGCGGGACCGTCGGGGGCTCGTGCGCACACGCCGACCCGGCCGCGGAGATCCCGGCGGTGGCCGTGACCCTCGACGCCGAGATGGAAGCGGCCGGCCCGGAACGCACCCGGCGGATCCCGGCGGCCGAGTTCTTCGCGTCGACGTACACGACGACCCTGGAGCCGGACGAGGTGCTCACTTCCCTGCGCTTCCCGGTGTGGCAGGGTCGCACCGGGTTCGCGATCAGGGAGTTCGCCCGGCGCAGCGGCGACTTCGCCCTGGCAGGCGCACTGTGCGCCGTCACCCTGGACGCGGACTGCCGGATCGAGCGCGCGGCCATCGGGCTGCTCGGGCTCGGCGCCGTGCCAGTTCGTGCCTTCCAGGCAGAACAGGCCATCACCGGAACCGCTCCCGGGGACCTCGACATGACCGAGATCGGGCTGCTCGCGGTGGCGGACACCGATCCGCCAGATGACGTGCACGCGACATCGGCCTACCGCCGCCGCGTGGGCGCGGCGATGGCGGCGCAGGCGCTCGCCGCCGCGGTGGCGGAGGCCCAGGCCGGCACAGGCATTACCCAGGAGGCGGCACATGGCTGACCACGTGGCCGACACGCGGGAAGCGCCGGAGCAGGGCGTATCCGTCGCGCAGGTATCGATGACGGTCAACGGCACCGCCCGGCGCACGACAGTCGAGTCGCGCAAGACGCTCGCCGACACGCTGCGCGAGGATTTCGGCTTCACCGGCACGCACCTCGGCTGCGAGCACGGCGTGTGCGGCGCGTGCACCGTCCTGGTTGACGGCGCGGCGGTCCGCTCGTGCCTGATGTTCGCGGTGCAGGCCGACGGCGCGGATGTCGTGACCGTCGAGGGACTGACGCCGCCCGGCGGCGGCCTGTCCGCGGTCCAGCAGGCCTTCCGCGAGGAGCACGGCCTGCAATGCGGGTTCTGCACCCCCGGCTTCGTCGTGTCCGTCACCGCCTATCTGCGGGACAATCCGGCGCCAAGTGACGCGGAACTGCGCGCCGCGCTGTCAGGGAACTTGTGCCGGTGCACCGGCTATCAGGGCATCGCCGCCGCGGCCCGCCGGGCCGCGCGGGAGCTAGCCGAGGAGCAGCAATGAGCGGTACAGAGGCCACAGGCGCGGCCAGTCCGGTCATGGCCGCCGGGCGGTACATCGGCCAGTCGGTGCGCCGCCGGGAGGATCCGCGGCTGCTCACCGGGCGCGGGCGGTATGTCGATGACATCGTGGTGCCCGGCGTGCTGCACGCGGCGTTTGTCCGCAGCACTGTGGCGCACGGCGAGCTCCGCGGCGTCGACGCCGAGGCGGCCAGGGCGCTGCCGGGAGTCGTCGCCGTGCTCACCGCCGCGGACCTGAACCCGGGGCTGCGGCCGACGTGGCAGACGATGATGGGCCCGCAGGCTCCGGCGGCTCCGTTCCGCCCGCTGGCGGACACCGACGTCCGGTACGTGGGCGACCCGATCGCGCTGGTCGTCGCGGAGAACCGGTACATCGCGGAGGACGCGGCCGAGCTCGTCGCCGCCGACATCGAACCGCTGGAGCCCGTGCTCGACACCGGCGCGGCGCTGGACGGCGCCGCGAGCCTGGTCCATCCCGAGCTGGGCAGCAACCTCGCGGGCGAGATTCCCGCCGCGGCGTCCCCGGCCCTCGACGCCGCCTTCGGCGACGCCGCGCACGTCGTCACCGAGACCTTCTACCAGCACCGCTACGTGTGCGTGCCGATGGAAACCCGCGGGCTTGTCGCCCAGTGGGACCGGCCAGTGAGCAGCTCACCGTGTGGGCAGCCACGCAGGGACCGCACGAGTTCCGCGCGATCTGCGCACGCATCCTCGGCCTGCCCGAGGCGCGCATCCGGGTGATCATGGGCGACGTGGGCGGCGGGTTCGGGCAGAAGATGTTCCCGATGCGGGAGGACATCGCGGTCGTCCTCGCCGCGCGCCGCCTCGGCCGGCCGGTGAAGTGGATCGAGGACCGCAACGAGAACCTGCTCAGCGGCGGTCATGCCCGCGAGGAGCAGATGACCGTGGCCGTGGCCACCGACGACGCCGGGCACTTCACCGGGGTGCGGGCCGAGCAGGTGGAGAACGTCGGCGCCTACCCGTTCCCCGGCAACGGCAGCACCGCCGGGGCGGGATGCCTGATCTTCCCCGGTCCCTACCGGATCCCCGCGCTGTCCTACGGGGCCACGGCCGTGTACACCACGACCTGCGGCCGGTGCGCGTACCGCGGCCCGTGGATGATGGAGACGGTCGCCCGCGAGCAGATGGTCGACGTGGTCGCCCGGCACCTCGGCATCGACCCGCTCGAGCTGCGCAGGCGGAACGTGATCAGCCAGGCGGAGCTGCCGTTCACCACCGCCACCGGCATGGTCTACGACACCGTCAGCCCCGCGGACACGCTGGAGCAGGCGGCCGCGCTGATCGGCTACGACGCGTTCCGCAAGGAACAGGAGGCGGCACGCGAGCAGGGCCGGCTGCTCGGCATCGGGCTCGCGCTCTACATCGAGCCGTCACAGTCGTTCGGCCCGCTCGGCACCGAGGGCGCGACCGTACGCCTCGAGCCCGACGGACGGGTCGCGCTGATCATGGGCACGGCCAGCCACGGGCAGAGCCTGGAGACGACGATGGCCCAGGTGGTGGCCGAGAACCTGGGCTGCGACCTCGCCGACGTCACTTTCATGCAGGGCGACACGGCCTTCGTGCCCTACGGGGCCGGCACCGGCGGCAGCCGCAGCGCGGTCGTGTCAGCCGGCGCGGCACGCGGCGCTGCCGTCGGCCTGCGGGAGCGGATCGTCGCGCTCGCCGCCGCCGTGCTCGAGGTGGCCCCCGGTGACCTCGAGGTGGCCGACTCGGCGGTCGCCGTCCGCGGCGACCCCGCTTCGGCCATCCCGTTCGCCAAGCTGGCGGCGCTCGCCTACTTCGAGCACGCGACGCTGCCGGCCGGGGCGCCCGCCACGCTGGAGGTGAGCGAGCGGTTCAAGGCGCCGCCGTTCACGTTCTCCAACGCCTGCCACGCGGCGACCGTGGAGGTCGACCCGGTAACCGGCCAGGTCAGCATCCTGCGGTACGTGGTCAGCGAGGACTGTGGCGTCATGATCAACCCCATGGTGGTGGAGGGGCAGATCGCCGGGGGCGTGGTGCAGGGCATCGGCGGCGTGCTGTACGAGCACATGGTCTACGACGCCGACGGTAACCCGCTGACCAGCACGCTCCTCGACTACCTGCTCCCCACGGCCGCCGAGGCCCCGGTCATCGAGTACGGGCACGTCGAGACCGCGTCCCGGCTGCCCGGCGGCGCCAAGGGCATGGGCGAAGGCGGCGCGATCGCCTCGCCGCCGGCGCTCGCCAACGCGATCAACGACGCGCTCGCCCCGCTTGGCATCCACCTCGCCAGCCAGCCGATGAGCCCATCGGCCATCGTCACCGCGCTGATGGCCAGGGAACACGCCAGGGACGACGCGGGCTAGGCCCAACGCGGTCACGTCATCAGAGTAGGGAGGCGGGCTCGCAGCTCGCCCTTGATGACTTTCATGCTGGCGTTGCGGGGCAGCTCCTCCACCAGGAAGGCGCGGCGCGGCAGCTTGAAGTTCGCGATCCGCTCGGCGGCCCACGAGAAGAACTCCTGCTCGGTCAGTCTCGCTCCCGCAACCGGCACGACGAAGGCGACCGGCACCTCGCCCAGCCGGGCGTCCGCCGCCCCGACCACGGCGATCGCCGCCACGTCCGGATGCTGCCCCAGGATTCGTTCCACCTCGGCCGGGTACACGTTGAAGCCGCCCACCAGGACCATGTCCTTCTTGCGATCGGTGATCGTCACGTAGCCTTCGGCGTCCCTCGTCGCGATGTCGCCGGTGTGCAGCCAGCCGCCGGCGTCGATGACCTCCGCGGTCTTCTCCGGGTCCTCCCAGTACCCGGCCATGACGCCGTAGCCGCGGACTAGCAGCTCCCCCGGCGTTCCGGCCGGAACGTCGTGACCCTGCTCGTCCACCAGCCGCACTTCCACGTCCCAGGCGGGCCTGCCCACCGTCGTGACGATGTGCTCGAAATCATCGATCGACGGCGCCGCCGCGGTGACCAGGGAGGTGGCCTCGGTCAGCCCGTACCCGTTGGCGATGACATCTGGCTTGATCTCGTCGCGCACGCGGCGCAGCAGTTCCGGCGGCGTGAGTGTCGACGAGGCCATCACGACCCGCAGGGACGAGAAGTCGTGACCTCGCGGGGCGTCGAGAACCGACTGGAAGACGGTCGGCGGGCCAAGCAGGATCGAGACGCGCTCGGTCTCGATCGTGCGCATGACGTCCTCCACGTCGAACACGGCCTGGGGGAGGATCGTCACTCCGTGCACGATGCACGCCATCCAGCCGGCCTTGTAGCCGAACGTGTGGAAGAACGGCGGGATGATGAGATAGCGGTCGCCCGCGCGGAAGTCTATCAGCTTCGCATACCAGCCGTGTGCCCGCAGCGACTGGGCGTGGGTGAGGCACACGCCCTTGGGGTGGCCGGTCGGCTGGCGGAGAGCCTGGTCACCGCGCTTGGCGAGATGGTCGCCTCGGAGTGCACCGATGCCAGCGCGCACAGCCGTGCGCTGCGAGCGATCGAGGGAGGGGACGCGCACGGGGCGACGCGGATCTGGCGTTCCCACCAGGGAGGCTAACCCGCGGGACCGCGCCTGGGCTGGCTCGTCCTGCTCCTCGCCCGGTCCCGGGGCGAGAGCGGTGAGCATGTCGGCCGTCCGCGCCAGCGCCCGGGCGAGCTCGCGGGCTTGCGGCGGGGTCAGCCCGATGAGCCGGTAGCGGCCGGCGGCGTGCACCGCGATCTCGATGGCGGGCGGCCAGGCCGGCTCGGCCGGGTCGTCTGGCAGGTACTGAGCGGCCTGTACGTCAAGGCGGTCCGGGAGGGCGGGGTCGCCCAGCCGGGAGACCGCAACCGACAGCGTCTCGCTGGCGTGATAGAACGCGGCCCCGCTCGTGTCCGCGGAATGGTTACAGGCGCACCACCGCGGGCAGCGTCCTGTGCGTGACGGCATCGCCGCTCCTTCCTGACCGCGCTGATCTGTGGCCTTTCCCTCGCCAGAGGCGACGACTAAGATAGATGATATAACTGTTTTATTCCGTATACTAGATGCTGCTGGCCGGGGAGGATCACCGTGGATCTGCAGCCAGATTTCGACGTTGAAGCCCTGGATGAGTGGATCAGTGACCGGCTGCCTGGCCGCGGCGTCGCGCTGACGGCAACCCGGATGGGACAGGGCGCCGGGGAGGCGAACGCGCTGTACTGGCTGCGCCGGGGCGAGCATGTCTGGGTGCTGCGCCGGCCGCCGGCGGTGATCAACGCGCCCGGCGCCTCGGACATGAACCGCGAGTGGCGGATCCTCACCGCCCTCGAGGGGACCTCCGTGCCGCACCCGTCGCCACTGCTGTTCGGCGGTCCCGACAGCCCGCTGAGCGGCCCGTTCCTGATCATGGCGCAGGTCGACGGCTTCAACCCGGTCGGCGTGCTGCCGCCGCCGTACGACACTCCCGACGCGCGCCGCGATCTCGCCTTCGCCCTGGTGGACGCCCTGGCGGAGCTCGCGGCGGTGCCGTGGCGGGAACGCGGACTCGACGGGCTCGGCAAGCCGGAGGGGTTCCTCGACCGCCAGGTTTCCCGCTGGCTCCGGCAGCTCGACGGATACGCGAAGCTCCCCACCTATCAGGCCAGAGACATCCCTGGCCTGGACTGGCTGGCGAACTGGCTGGAGGCGAACCGGCCGCCGACGCAGCCCGCCGCGCTCATGCACGGGGACTACAGCCTGTTCAACGTCATGGCGTCGCCGCGGGACACGCGCCGCCTCGCCGCGGTCATCGACTGGGACACCGGGACGATCGGCGACCCGCTGCTCGACATCGGCCACCTGCTGGCCCGGTGGACCGACCCGGGTGAGGAGCCCGCGCTCGGCACGTGGGACATCGAAACCCGCGACGGGCTGCCGACACGGCCCGAGCTCGCGGCCCGGTACGCCGAGCGCACCGGAGTCGGCCTGTCCGCGCTGCCGTACTACGAGGCGCTGGCGCTGTTCAAGCTGGCG
>Ga0207684_10006738_pt1 | contig 10425 bp, 9 predicted proteins | sample KBSK5501metaG_FD_184342 | JGI IMG/M metagenome (GOLD analysis project Ga0207684, IMG submission 184342) | Corn, switchgrass and miscanthus rhizosphere microbial communities from Kellogg Biological Station, Michigan, USA - KBS K5-50-1 metaG... | ecosystem: Host-associated > Plants > Roots >... | reverse complement strand
TCGATGAGAACATGCCCAGCAGTCAGGTCGGCAAGGAACTCGACGACATCGCGCTAAAACTCGGCACTGTCACTGGACTGCCGGACGGGGTCGGCCCCGTCAATTTCATCAAGGACTTTGGCGATACAGCCGCCCTGATGCTCACGGTCGCCAGCCCGAAGATCAGCGAGACTGGAATCGCTCTGCGTGCGAAGTCAGTTAGTGATGCAATCACGCGTCACCGGGCACAGTACGAGACAGCGGGTGGCGGAACGCGCTTCACAATTGTCATCGGTCTCACCCAGGCGGTAAGCCCTCGCATAGTACAGGAACCGCTCAATCTATTTTCCCATTACCTCAAAGACAAGCAAGCAGCTACGGATATGCACGTCATCGTCGAGCCGGATTTTCTCGCAGTTGATGGCTTGTCCTACGCGAGCGATGAAGCTCTGCTTGGTTACACCCGGCAGTTTATCAATGACCGCTTGCAGGCCCCGGATTTTCACCCGGATAGCTGGCAGCCTGTGGTGATCCGAGATCCCCAAGAGACAGGCTCAAAGTTAGCCCCGGTGGCGGGCGACAAATACAGTTACCGTGAGATGGATGATTTCACCGATCTCATCGAGAAGACTCTCAAGAGCGTTCCACAAGCATCGAAAGTTTCGCGCTCTGGCATTCTGCCGGAGAAAGTTTTTCTCCTTTATTCTCAGGAGCGCATCGCTTCATACGGATTGAAGACGTCTGACCTATCCAATATTTTGGGCGCGCGCAACATTACGCTTGCCGGTGGTCAACTGGAAGTTGCCGGAAAGAACCTCTCGATCAATCCTTCGGGCGAGTTCAAGAGTGAAAAAGAGATTGGCGATGTAGCCGTCTCCCAGACGAACCTGGGCGCGCCCGTTTACCTGCGAGACCTGGTGGACATCGCGCGCGGCTATGACAGCCCGCCACGCTTTCTCAACTATTACGAATCGCGCGACGCACAAGACAATTGGCAGCATACGCGCGCCATCACGGTCGCAGTTCAAATGCGCCCGGGTGAATACATCGGCGAATTCGGTAAAGGAATCGACGCAGCGCTGGCCCAAGTTAAGACGCAGTTGCCCGAAGACCTGATCATGGCCCGCACCTCCGACCAGCCTCGGCAAGTCACGGAGAACGTCGACTTGTTTATGGACAGCCTCTGCGAGGCGATTATTCTGGTGGTGATCGTCTCATTGATTGGTTTCTGGGATTGGCGTTCGGCGCTGCTGATGGGGTTGGCGATTCCCATTACGCTCTTTATTACTTTTGGGATGTCGCGCGCTCTGGGGATCGATCTTCAACAGGTTTCCATCGCTACCCTGATCATTGCTCTCGGACTGCTGGTGGATGTACCGGTGGTATCCGGCGATGCGATTAAGAATTCGCTGGCCAGCGGGTTTCCGCCGCTCATCGCCTCATGGCTTGGTCCGACAAAACTAATCACCGCGATCATCTTCGCCACGATCACCAATATCGTTGCGTACTTGCCATTCCTTACTTTGCCGGGGAGCACGGGAGAATTCTTATACAGCCTGCCTATCGTGCTTACCTGTTCGCTGGTCGCAGCGTTGATCGTGGCGATGATGTTCATCCCTTTCCTCGGCTATTTCTTGCTAAAGGCCAAACCTCAGCTGCCGATTGAGCAGCGGCGCAAACAAGGGTTTCCCGCGTTCTATTACCGGGTCGGCGAATGGGGCATCAATCATCGCTGGAGGGTGTTGCTCGGCTCTTTCATCCTGGTGGCCGCTGGCGCGCTCGCCGCGAGTCGCCTCAAAACCGACTTCTTTCCGAAGGACCTTTCGTACCTTTCATACCTTGATGTGTGGCTGCCGGAAGATGCACCACTCTCCGCCACGAATGGAGCGGCTGGGCGCTCTGAAGAGGTCGTGCGCGAGGCGGCGCAGGAATATGGCAAGGCGCATCCCGGAAAAGATGGGAAGCCGCGTGAGATTCTTGAATCACTCACCACTTTTGTCGGTGGCGGCGGGCCACGGTTCTGGTTCTCGGTCGCGCCCGAACTGCAGCAGTTGAACTATGCACAGGTCATCATCCAAGTAAAAGACAAGCACGACACCAACGAACTGATCGGCCTTTTCCAGAAGGCGCTGGACGACGAAGTTCCGGGCGCACGCATTGATGCCCGACAACTCGATACCGGCAAGCCCATCCCAATGCCGGTCGAAGTTCGGATCGCCGGCGCGGATATGGCCACGCTACGCCAGGAAGCCGAGAAGGTAAAAAACATCCTGCGCACCACTTCATACGCTCAGCGCATCCGGGACGACTGGGGCGAGGAGAGATTCGCGGTCAAACTTCAAACCGATCCCGACCGCGCGAATGCCGCGGGGATCACAAACCTCGACGTGGCTGCTTCTTCGGCGACCGGAATCAACGGCGGACAAGTGACCGTATTGCGCGAAGGTGATAAGCAGATCCCCGTCGTGACACGACTGCGGATGGAAGAACGCGCGCAGCTAGCCGACGTGCAAGACCTGTACGTTTATTCAGCACAGGGACCGCAGAAGGCGCCTCTGCGACAGGTCTCATCGGTGGACCACGAGATGCAGACCGAGACGATTCGCCGCCGCAATCAATTTCGCACCATCACAGTTGGCTGTATGCCCGAAGCGGGGCACCTGCCTTCTGAGGTGATGAATGCCATACGCCCTCAGTTAACGGCCTTCGCAAATCAGCTGCCCCCCGGCTACCAAATGCAGATTGGCGGATCGGAAGAAGAGCAGGTCAAGGGCTTCAAGAATCTGGTCGTCGTCCTGCTGATTTCCGTGAGCGCGATATTTCTAAGTCTGGTGTATCAGTTCAAGAATGCGATCAAGCCGTTTGTCGTCTTCGCGGCAGTGCCTTACGGAATTGTGGGTGGACTTACTGCGCTTTGGATCATGGGCACGCCCTTCGGGTTTATGGCTTTCCTGGGAATCATCAGCCTGGTCGGATTGATCGTCAGTCACATCATCGTGCTCTTCGACTTCATTGAAGAGAAGCATGAGGCAGGCGAACCTCTGAAGGAGGCGGTGCTCGATGCCGGCATTATGCGACTGCGGCCGGTGTTGATAACGGTACTCGCTTTAGTGATTGCTCTTGTACCACTAGCCCTTCGCGGCGGGCCGCTGTGGGAGCCGATGTGTTACGCACAGATGGGCGGAATGCTCTGCGCCACTTTCATCACCCTGCTGCTGGTCCCTGTTATTTATTCGGTCTTCGTCCTTGATCTCAAACTCATTAAGTGGGAAGCGGCAGGCGCGCCGAACAGTGAAGATGAGCAACCGCAATCTGACGGCGATGTCGAAGCCGACACAGCACAAGTCACGGTGACAAATGGATAACGAAACTTACAATCTGGCTTTAATAGGCAGATGGTCCTGCAGATCTTTTCTAATCAGGGGAACGCAAGTGGTGCGACGAATGTCTCGCTCCCTGTGCAACTAGGCGTCGTTTCCTTGAAGAAGTCCTCGGTAAATACTACTTGGTAAACCGTTAGTAGAAGAGTAAGTATCCGTTGCGAGTGTTATCTCTGGAGTCTGACAGTTGCGCGGAAGGAGTCTGCGGGTATGCGGAGAGTTATAGAGTTTCTCTAGAATTATTGATGAATGGAGCGTGCGACGGGACTCGAACCCGCAACCTCCAACTTGGGAATTAAAATTTTCGCTCCTTTGTTTTCAATACTTACAAAATCGCTCAGGAAAAATCCATATGCATGCGCTGCATACCGTGCATGCCGTGCCTGATTTGCGTGTCGCTGCGGGACGTTTGCGGGATGGTGTGTCATCAAAGCGACCCTTATTTGATCATGCAAATTCACTCTTCCGTTCCGATCATTACATCGCTCGCCTTTATCACCGCGGAGACTTCTTCGCCTTCGCGAACACTGGTATTTTCATGCAGCGCTGGTCTCTGAACACGATAGCCAGAAACACCGGCTAAGTGCCGAATCAGTTCTGTGAAATATTGAGATATTCTCGGTGGACAAAAGAGAGATAATCTGACCATGACACGTGACGAACTCGTAGCCCGTCTGATAAGGGCGGGTGAACTTGAGGTTTCGGGTGAAGATCAGACAGAGACCGACTCATACTTCGACGGAAGCAAGTACCGCCTCCACGGCCCTGACGGTTTCGAGACGGACTACGCTGGCTCACTGACTATTTCAAGTCGATACGGGCGGCTTTCGATGATCGTTCAATTCGACGAGGCATAATCGTCGCCGAGGGTAATTCGAGGCTCTTTTCTTAGTGAGGCCGAATTCTCATTAATATTCCGCAAATGCATCATCAGGGTAACAATACAGCCAACGCTCTCCTGGCTCGGCTGATGCAATCACCGGATGTCCGCTCGCGCGCGCATGCTTAGTGGCGTGCCGATTCGGCGAGTCGTCGCAACAGAGCGTCACTGCGCATGTTTGACACGTGCGGAGATGTACCCATTGCTCACCGATCTTCGCACACTCTTCGCACACCTGCCGTTTCGGATGTTTGACGGTAGTAATTTCCTTTATGTGTAAGCAACTTTCCTCAGCCATGATCTCTCTATTCGCTCAGCACTCGGTGCACGAAGGATACGACAATCGATCCTTCACCCACGGCTGACGCCACGCGCTTTACGTTGCCTGCCCGAACATCTCCGACTGCGAAGACTCCGGGCAAACTTGTTTCAAGCAAATGAGGCCCTCTTGTGAGGGGCCAGTGTGCATGAGCCAAATCTTCCTTTGACAGATCCGATCCGGTCTTGATGAACCCTCGGGCGTCGCATGCGACACAGCCTTGCAGCCAACTCGAATTCGGCACCGCGCCTGTCATTGAAAAGAGGGCGCTGACATTGTGTGTCTCGACACTCCCGGTTTTGTTATCGCGCCACTGCACGCGCTCTAAGTAGTCGTTACCTCCAAGGGAAATGGCTTCGCTGTTTGTGCGCAAGTCGATTGTCGGACTCTCTTCAATGCGCCGAATCAAATACCGCGACATTTTGTCGGCAAGTCCATTACCGCGGACGAGCATGTGTACGCGCCGGGCCGTTTGCGCGAGAAAGACTGCCGCCTGACCCGCGGAATTTCCGCCACCAACCACTATGACTTCTTCACCGCTACACAACTGTGCCTCAAGATGCGTAGCGCCATAGTAAACACCTGCACCCTCGAAGCGCGATAAATTCTCCAGTGGCAGCTTTCGATATTGCGCCCCGGTAGCAATAATAATGGTGCGAGCCGGCACTGGTTCACCCTCATCAATCTGTACAGCGTATGGCCGGCGATCACAGGCCAGGCCTTTCGCGCTTTTCGCGATCAGGATTTGCGCGCCAAATTTCTGCGCCTGCGTGTAAGCCCGGCCCGCTAGTTCCTTCCCCGAGATGCCTGTCGGAAAGCCAAGGTAGTTTTCAATCTTAGAACTAGTGCCAGCTTGCCCGCCCGGCGAGTCCGATTCCAGGACCAGCGCGTCGAGCCCCTCCGACGCTCCATATACTGCCGCCGCCAGACCAGCCGGGCCGGCGCCGACGACAATCACGTCGCGAACATGCGTTTGATCGATCCCTTCATTGAAACCGAGGCAAGCACTGATTTCCTGGTTGGTTGGGTTTCGCAGGACTACCTTTCCCCGGCAAATCAACACGGGCAAGTCTGCGATCGCCACCTTAAATCGATCGAGTAGTTCCTGAACCTCAGCATCACGTTCCAGATCGATATAAGAATATGGCTGGTAATTACGAGTCAGGAATTCCTTAATGCGGAGAGTGTCGAGAGAGTGACTAGAACCAATCAAAACGAGATCGCTAATTCCACGCGCGATCAGTTCCAACCTTCGGAGGATGAAAGCGCGGAGAAAGATATCGCTGAGTTCGCTGTCAGTTTGGACCAAAGCCAGCAACGGTTCCCGCTCGATCTCAACCAGTTCGCTGGCTTTGGCTGCCTGTATGCGCACCAGTCCACGCCGTCCGGAAAGCACGTTCAGTTCGCCGGTGAACATGCCCGGACGACATACGGCTACAACTTCTTCCCGATCCTGAGACACTCTAAGCAGATTCAGTTGACCGGTAACGACGACGAAGAACTTATTCGGTTCAGCGTTCGCTTCAACCAGCGTTTCGCTTGCCTCAACCTGCCGCACCCGGCCATGCGCAGCAACTCGCGCCTGTTGCTCCGGCGTTAGTGCTGGAAACATGTCATCAGGCTTGGCGCCAGGTAGCGGTGGTGTGGGTTGCTTGTTGTCGCTCATCGATCTTCTTTTGGCTGTTGGCTGCGAGCTTCTTCAGACGGGAATCTCGCACGGAATGAAATTCTAAACGGCAACTTGATTATCGTCACGCCCTGGCCAGCGGAACATCTCTATTTCGAAGGTGAGTTTTTGATTCTGTTAGATTTTTTGACATCTCTAAGCGGTCATCGTTCCGCGCTTCGCTTCTGAAATGAGTCGAGTGACTCGTTCGATCAACTCATCGTTGTCAACGGGTTTGACCAGGTACGCCTGGGCACCGGCACTGAACGCCTGCTGCTTGTCACTTTCGTAGGCCGCACCGGAATAAAATAGGATGGGCGTCCCGGGATTGAACTCGCGAAGCTTCTTGCACAAATCAATTCCTGAGCATCCTGCCATCCAGTTGTCGATCAGATATAAATCGAACTGACTTGATCGCGCCAACATCAATGCCTCGTCACAGTCTTCAGCCGCGACGATCCTGTAATTGTTCATCGTCAGCACGCAAGTCACGAGGTCGCGCGTATCCTGATCGTCTTCCACATATAGGATGTTACCTACAACGCCTTCATACTCGACCTGCTTCACCATGCCCACCTGAACTCAATTCCCAAGTAGTTACCGTCACGACCACCGGCCTGGCGAATTGGTTTTCCAATCGCGTAATGCACAGCTTCCAGCGCCGCGGAATAATGCGGCGTGATCTTCCAGTCAGCTCGAAGCTCGCCGTATGTACCGGTGTAGCGGCCTGGTCTTCCAGCTGTATTAGCGATAGGGAAGCTGGGAAGCGTATAGACTGCATCGGCAATGCTCTCACGCCCTTGTAAGGCAAGAGCGACCATCAAATTCACAGCGTGCGTTGGATGGACCGTTATCGCAGGCTTGATGTGAATTAAGTTGGGGTAACCCGTAAAGTCGGCAAGGTAATAGCCGTTGGGAAATAGCGGATTAAATGTGTTGAGTGTATGACCGTTTGCGTTGCGATTCCCGGAGGCAGCGTCAACGCCTAATCCCAAGTGTGGCGTCCACCGAGTTTCGGTGAAGGTGTGGCCGATTAGAGTGCCGAACCCCCAAGCTTTGATTGCATAAGCGCCAATTCGGCCGGTTTGATTCATAGCTTCGAGGTCCCAGTCGAAGCCGTTTATAGTACCCGTAAACCGGACATCGATATTTGCGCGTCGTTCGTTGCCGCTGACGCTAATGAAAGCGGCTGCATCACGAGTGTATCGACTGTAGCCGACCGAAAGCTGGGATGTCTGCCACAAGCGCCGCCGAAACAAAAGGCCGCTAAAGGTCTGATGATGACTGCTGTAATCGTCGAAAGATCGCAGATCCCGCGTTCGGACCGGGTGAGTATACGCACCGGTGATGCGCCACGCGTCACGGCGGTAGTCCAGGTAGACCGCGTCAAAAGCCTGACGCAAGTTCGGCCCCTCGCGGCTTGAAACAAATCTCTGCAAATCGAAATCCATCAGCTGTCTTCCCACCCGCAGAGTCACGGTGCCGCCGCCCAGTCGTTCGGTCAATCGGATGAAGCATTGTTCAAGATCGAGTCGATCTTGATCGACAGGTGCGAGTACTTTCTTGCCCGGAGCGAAGGCGCTCTGGAGTTGAGCAAAAACCTGCACGTGTTTGCCGAGCCGAAGATCGGCGTGCACTTCCAGACGGCTGAGAAGCCACTCACCCTTAAGACCTGACACCGTACCGAAGAGCGGGGAGTGATCCACTTCGAAACGTTCCCGAAGGTTGAAGCCGAGGGATAGATAGGTTTTTGGGTGTCTTCGTGAGAGAGGAATGTATTTAAGACGGTCCAGAGGTTCCCGCTTAACTCGCGGATCAGCCAGCACTGACCAATCCTCTTCCCATCGACGATTGGGAATGATCTTAGGACGCTCCGGCACCGCATCGTCCCGTGTGACTTCTTGCGCCTGCGTAGTTGACGCGCAAACGGTGACTGCGATTGTCAGGAGTGCCGCCGCCAAACCAATCTGCCATTTCCAGTCATGAGCAATCATGACCTTAGCGATGCACGACGGTACCTGGCACGCATTCGATTCCGTCTGTGGTTCAGTAAAACCGGCACGCGTTTTCCGCAGGCGCTGCTTGACTACTCAGTAGGGAGCAATTGGTTATTAACATTCCCTTCGAGAAGATTGGCTTCAGCCTGTTCGAAGATTCGACTGCTGAGGACTCGGAACAGCGCAAACAAACCCGATGGGACCATACTAAAGAGCAAGATGATCACTGCGGTCTATTTGGTTTCATCAAAGCCATCTCTCGTCGTTATGGACTGGATTGTCAGGCGTACCGTCAGGTTAAGTTAGCGCCGCCGTCGACAAGGATCGTTTGGCCGTTAACGAAAGCGCTGTCGTCCGAGAATAAGAATTGCTTCCTTACCCTTGAGTCCTCTCATTGCGCCCTCCTGTTAGAGACGGCCTTCCGGCTGCAACCGCGAACGTATCTCGGCGATGTGTCGCTCTCCGGCTCGAAGCGCAACTTGGCTTGTGTGCACTGAGTACTTTCCGAGGGCCAGTTCGTAAGGGTGGCGGACGGCCGACCCAAGAACGAATTCGGTGTCGGCTTGAGCATAGAAGTCGATCGTCTGGTTCGATGCCTCAAAGATCGCGAGTTCGCCGGCCTCCACTCGTTCGGCAACATCAAGGCTTCCCGTACTGAGTGCGACCCAGCAAACCGTGTGATCGGAAGGTGGCTGGTAGCTCCAGGACTCGCCGCCCTTCAGGTGCACGAACAAGTAAATCATTGAGGAGGGCGGCTCAAGCGGACTCGAAACCCCGCCATATTTCCCAAGCAATACTTTTGCGGGTCCCCGCCGCTGAAGTGCTTCCGATGCCAGATAAATGCTTTCTGTAGGGTCGAGTTCCTGGTCAGGAGGAAGCGCGATCCAGAGCTGGAAGCCGCGAGCGCGATCAGATCCGTTGGGGCCGCCGCCGTGCCACGCGCCGTGACCGGCCTTGAACCACTCGACGCCACCTGCCGAGAAGACTCCAGCAGTCCCGGTCGTATCTTCGTATCGCACGCTGCCTTCGATCATGTAGGTCAGTGTTGCTATGCCCGAATGCGGGTGCAGCCCCATGACGGATAGCTCCGTTCCCTCTGTATCGAAAAGATCGAGGAAGACGAAGGGTTTGAGAATGTGCCCAAGATCAGACGGGTTCATCAGGCGCGTGATGGCCCCGTGACGCAGGCCGCTGGTCCGATGGACGATCTGACGAGAGCGTTCTCGGGTAACTGCAGTTGATTTGCTCATAAAGAAACTCCTTACTACGGCCACGGAAGGCGTCCGTCCTTTATCCAAACGTATCTTGGCCGACGATGTCATCCTTTCGGTTGCTCGCCAGCCACATCGCCAACCGGGAAGCCGCTGCGTAGACCGCGCTCTGTGGCTCTACCACGCGGTCAGTGCAGCACTAAGTTATTCTGCCGCAGCTTTCTTCGCTTCCTGTCTGAGTGCTTCAAACTGCAACTCGATCTGAACGTTGTTATCGACCACTAACGAGCCGTTATCCAATGTCTGACTCCACTTGATGCCGTAATCCAGCCGGTTGATGTTTAGCTGGGCCGAACCGCCTAATCTGGTTTGGCCTTGGGAATCTTTGATGGCGCCGTAAAATTCCACCGGAAGAGAAATCTGTTTGGTCACGTTCTTGATCTTTAGATCTCCGTAAGCGATGAATGCCTTATCGCTCTTACGTTCGATGCGGGTTGATCGAAAAGTCATTTCCGGGAATTTTTCCACCTCGAAAAAATCGGCGCTGCGCAGATGGTCGTCGCGCTGTTTGACGCCTGTGTCGAGACTGGCGATTTTTGCCGAAAACTGCACCGAAGATTTGGTGATGTCGTTCGGGTCGTAAGAGATCGTCCCGGTGTAATCCGTGAACCTGCCCAGGACGATCGCCAAACCCATGTGGCGTACGCGAAAACCAATGTTGGTGTGCAACGAATCGATTGAATACGTTCCGGCTGTTTCCGCCGCAGTTAACAATTGATTGTTTTTGTCGTCAGTGAAACTGGCAGCACGCGTCGGAAAGTTAAAATTTTGATTGCCGACTAAGAAGGCGAGTCCCGTCACAATCAGCGCTAAAACCAATACCGTCAAAAATAGTTTTGAATTCGTTTTGTAAATCATTTTATTTGTCCTCATGATTTTGAATTGCACACGAAGAATTTCCTTCTGCAATCTTAGCTGTCACTTCGTATTGTA
>Ga0207684_10006736_pt1 | contig 10426 bp, 6 predicted proteins | sample KBSK5501metaG_FD_184342 | JGI IMG/M metagenome (GOLD analysis project Ga0207684, IMG submission 184342) | Corn, switchgrass and miscanthus rhizosphere microbial communities from Kellogg Biological Station, Michigan, USA - KBS K5-50-1 metaG... | ecosystem: Host-associated > Plants > Roots >... | reverse complement strand
GGTCGCTGCTGCGCGATGCGGAGGCCAAGGAGCGCGCCGCGGCGCGCCACGACTACGGCCTGCTCGCCGACCGCGTGCTGGTGCCGGTCGAGCGCCACCACGTCGACCTGGAACCGCTCGAAGAGCTCGCCGCGCACCACGCCCTGCACGGCTGGGGCTTCGAGGACGTGAAGTTCGTCGTCGACGTGATGGCCGAGACAGGAGCCGAGCCGGTCTACTCGATGGGCGACGACATACCGATCGCCGCGCTTGGGCGGACGCCGCGCCGCATCTATGGCTACCTGCGCCAGCGCTTCGCGCAGGTGACGAACCCGGCTATCGATCCGCTCCGCGAGAAGGCGGTCATGTCCCTGCGAGTACTGCTCGGCGCGCGCCGGCGCACGCTCGAGCCCGAGGGCGGCACCGACCGGGAATTGCTGCGCCGCCACCATCCGGCGATACCGACCCAGTTCAAGCTTCTCGAGCTCGACTCGCCGGTCCTGGGAGCTTCCGAGCTCAAGCGTGTGCTCGAGGACGCGGTCGTCCTCGACGCCACCTACGCGGCCGACGAGACGCTGCGCGAAGCCCTGGCCCGACTGTGCCGCGAGGCCGACGAGGTCAGCGGTGTGATCGCGCTGAGCGACCGGCGCGGTGGCCCGTATCGCCTGCCCGTGCCCATGGCGCTTGCGGTCGGCGCCGTGCACTCGCACCTGCTCGCCACCGGCCGGCGCATGGCCGCCGACATCGTCGCCATCGCGGGCGACGCGGTCGACGTGCACGACCTCGCTTGCCTCATCACCATCGGGGCGAGCGCGGTGCATCCATACCTCGCGTTCGCGACCGTAGGCAGCCCCTCCGGTCCTGCGGACCACCTCCCCATGAATGGGGAGGAAGCCATCGCTCGCTACCGCAAGGCGCTCGAGGCCGGGCTGCTGAAGGTGATGGCCAAGATGGGCATCTCGTGCGTCACCAGCTATCGCGGCGGCGAAGTCCTCGAAGCCCTGGGGCTGGGCGCCGAGGTGATGCGCACATGCTTCCCAGCGGTGCCCTCGCGCATCGGCGGCATCAACCTCGACGACATCGAGCGCATGGCCCGCACCCGTCCGGAGGCGACGCCGGACCACGGTCGGGTGCGCTTCCGCAAGGCAGGCGAGCACCACGCGTACAACCCACTGGCCGTGCGCGCGGCGCAGAAGGCGGCACGCGAGGCCGACGCCGGCGCTTATCAAGAGTGGCGGCGCATGTCGAGCATGGGCTCGGCGCAGCCGCAGTCGCTGCGCGAGCTGATGACGATCCGCGAGTGTCCGCGGCCGGTTCCCATCGACGAGGTGGAGCCGGCGGCCGAGATCGTGAAGCGTTTCGTCAGCACCGCGATGTCGCTGGGCGCTCTCTCTCCCGAGGCGCACCAGACGCTCGCCATCGCCATGAACCAGGTCGGCGCGCGCTCCAACTCCGGCGAGGGCGGCGAGGACCCCGACATGTACGACGAATCCGACGGGGTCAGACGCGACAACCGCGTCAAGCAGGTCGCCAGCGCGCGGTTCGGCGTCACCCCGAGGTACCTGAAGCGCGCGGACGAGCTGGAGATCAAGATCGCGCAGGGCTCCAAGCCCGGCGAGGGCGGCCAGCTGCCCGGGCTCAAGGTCACCGAGCTCATCGCGCGGCTACGCCACGCGCAGCCGGGCATGCAGCTCATCTCGCCGCCACCGCACCACGACATCTACTCGATCGAGGACCTGGCGCAGCTCATCCACGACCTGAAGACCGTGAACCCCCGCGCACGCGTCGGCGTCAAGCTCGTGTCCGAGGCCGGCGTCGGCACCATCGCCGCCGGTGTCGCCAAGGCGCGCGCCGACTACATCCTGATCTCCGGCCACGACGGCGGCACCGGCGCCTCGCCGCTCTCGTCGATCAAGAACGCGGGCGCGCCGTGGGAGCTTGGCCTCGCCGAGGCGCAGCAGGTGCTGGTCGAAAACCGCCTGCGTGAGCGCGTAAGCCTGCGCACGGACGGCGGCCTCCGCGGCGGCCGCGACGTGGTGATCGCCGCGCTGCTCGGCGCGGAAGAGTTCGGATTCGGCACCGGCGTGCTCGTCGCGCTCGGCTGCGACATGGCGCGGCAGTGCCATCTCAACACGTGCCCGACCGGCATCGCCACCCAGCGCGAGGACCTGCGGGCCAAGTTCGAAGGCAGGCCGGAGCACGTCGTCAACTACCTGTTCCTGATCGCCGAGGAGGTCCGCGAGCACCTGGCCAGGCTCGGCGCGCGGACGCTGGACGAGGTAGTCGGCCGCGTCGAGCTGCTGGAGTCGGCGACGCAGGCCCTCGACCTTTCTTATGTGCTGGCGCCCACCGACGCATCGCAGCCGCGTCGGCGAAGGTGGGAACGCAACGGCGACGCGCCGGCGCCTGCTCCCCCGAGCGGCGACATCGACAACTCCATGCGCACGGTCGGCGCGTCGCTGCCTTCCGGCGAGCGCCGGGAGTACTCGGGCAGCGCGGGCCAGAGCTTCGGCGCGTTCCTCGACCACGGCGTCGAGCTGAGCCTCGAAGGCCAAGCCCAGGACTACGTCGGCAAGGGCATGGGCGGCGGCGTGATCGCCATCCGCCCGCTCGCGGCGGACGCGGCCACCGACCCGGTGCTCGCCGGCAACACCATCGCTTACGGCGCCACGGGCGGACGGCTGTTCATCGCCGGGCGCGCCGGCGAGCGGTTCTGCGTCCGCAACTCCGGGGCCGTGGCCGTGGTGGAGGGTGCGGGCGACCACTTCTGCGAGTACATGACGGGCGGCGTCGCCGTCGCCCTGGGCTCGGTCGGGTGGAACGCCGGCGCGGGCATGACCGGCGGAGTCGCGTACCTGCTCGACTGGCGGCAGCTCAACTCCGACAGCGTCGTCGCCCGCGAGGTGCCGGCCGAGGACGCCGCCGAGCTGAAGGCCCTGGTCGAGGAGCACCTGGCCCGCACGGGCAGCCGGCGGGCCGCGGAGCTCCTGGCGGACTGGGACCGGTCGCTGGCACGGTTCCGCCAGGTCGTGCCGGCGGCCGCCGTCGCCACTGCCGAGCAGGCGGCCCACGACGTTCCGGAGCAGGCGCCCAAGACCGCGGCCTAGCTGGGGCTCAGCCGGCGGCGGCGTGGCGTAGTCTCAGGCTCATGAAAAGGCTGGCCGTCGCGGCGCTGTTTCTGCTCGCCGCGTGCGGCTCCGTCAGCACCGTGCAGGCGCATACCATCTCGCTCGCGTACAAGGCGGGCGACACCTACAAGTACGCGCTGCACTTCGTTCTGAACTACACGATCGGCGTCCAGTCGATGTCGATCCCGCTCGACCTCGACCTCTCGGGCAAGGAGACGGTGAAGGTCAACTCCGTCGATTCGACCGGCGTCGCGGACGCGACGATCACCGTCAGCGACCTGTCGGCCAAGACCACGGTCAACGGCACCACCAACACCACCACCACGGCCTCGACGACCGTGGAGGTGAAGATCGGGCCCGACGGCAGGGTCATCAGCGTCAACGGCAACGCGATGGGCAGCAGCGGATCGTTCCCGGGAATGTCCGGCACGGACAGCGGCCTGGTCAGCGCCATCCTGCCCGACAAGCCGGTGAAGCCGGGCGACACCTGGACGAAGAGCTATGACGAGACGGGCCTGGCGGGCAGCACCGGCACGTTGCACGTGACCAGCGACAACAAGTACCTCCGCGACGAGAAGGTCAGCAACGTCAACGCGGCGGTGGTGGAGTCGAAGATCAACGCCAACCTCGACCTGGCGTTCGACATCTCGAAGCTAGGCGGCGGCACTCCGCTGTTCCCGTCCGGGGGCGCCGGCAGCGGCGGCCTCCAGGGCATGACGATGAAGGGCACCACCACGAGTGACGTCACCTCGTGGATCGACTCCGGCGCCCGCCACATCGTGAAGAGCCACTCGACCGGGTCCGTCGACGCCACGCTCGACTTCCAGATGGCTGCCGGCGAGACGATCCCCGGCCTCACCGGGCCGATCACGTTCAAGGGCACGCAGACGCTGGACATGAACCCTGCCTGACGGCCTGGCCGCCGCGCTGTGGTCGGAGCGCAAGGCCGAGCAGGATTTCGTCGGCAGCGCGCTCCAGACGGAGTCCGCGCCCAAAGGCTGGCCCGCCGCGCTGCTGATGTTTCACCTCGGGATGTGGCGCGAGCGCATGCGCGACGCGCTGACCGACCTGGCCGAGGGACGGACGCCGAAGCCGCCGCCTCCGATCGAGACGCAGGACGAGTTCAACGATGCCGAGCTGGCCAACGGCATCGGCACGCCGCTGGCCGACGCTGCCGCCAGGTCCGACCACCTCCTGGCGGAGATCATCGCCCTGTACGAGAAGCTGGGCGACCGGCCCTTCCAGTGGTACCGGTGGAGCACGACGACGGACGCGATCCTGGGCAACAGCTACACCCATCCTCGTATCCACCTCTTTGAGTACTGGCGGGAGAACGGAGAGCCCGACCGCGGATATCAGCTGCTCGAAGACGCTGCGCCCGAGATGCAGGCGGCGTCCGGCAACCCGGCCGTGCACGGCACCGCGTTCTACAACCTGGCCTGCGTCCGTGTCCACCAGCGGCGCCTCGACGACGCGTTGGAGAATCTCGCGCAAGCCCTGCGGCTGCGACCCGAGATGAAGGCCGCGGCGCCGAAGGATTCAGACCTCGCGGCGCTCCACGACGACCCCCGCTTTCAGGAGCTCATCAAGAGCTGAACGCTTCTCGAATTCGATCGAGGACGCGCATGTTCGCGATCGACTCGCTGAGTGGGATGTGGACCGGATTGCCGTGCAGAATCGAATCGCCGAACGACTCGACCATCAGCTGGTAGGGGTCGTGCGGGTCGCGCCACGACGAGAACGGTTTCGTCCGGCGCCGCAATCCTTCGGGCGTGATGACCTCCAGGTCCTGCACCTCGGGTGATTCGAAGCTGGCCCACACCGACGCCGTGCCGCCTCCGTCGAACAGGAGCAGCCCGGTCGCGGTCGCGTCCACGCCGTGCTTCATCCTGGCGCGCGCCAACACCTCGACCGGCTCGCCGAGAAGCCAGCGCGAGACGCTCACCGTGTAGCAGCCCACGTCCATCAGCGCGCCGCCACCGAGGGCAGCGTCGAACCGGATGTCGGCCTCGTCGCGCAGCGTGAAGCCGAACGTCGCATGCACATGGATGGCTTCGCGCACACCTTCGACGAACGCGCGCATGTCGGGATGGAACCGGTACATGAACGCTTCCATCAGCAGCCGATCGGTGCGATCGGCCGCCGCGGCCATGTCCTCCGCCTGCCGCGCGTTCATGGCGAGAGGTTTCTCGCACAGCACGTGCTTGCCGGCTTCGAGCGCGCGGATCGTCCACTCGAGGTGCAGGCTGTTCGGCAGCGGATTGTAGACGGCGTCGATATCGGGGTCGGCCAGCAGGGCGTCGTAGGAATCGAGGACGCGCGCGTCTGGATAAGGGCTCAGCATCTCCCGCGCGCGCGACGGATCGCGACTCGCCATCGCCACGATGCGCCCGTTGCGCGAGGCGTCCATGGCGGCCAGCACCGCGCGACGCGCGATGTTCGCGGCGCCGAGAATCCCCCACCCGACTCCCTTCTCGGGCCGGGGGTCTATATGTCCACCTGCAGCTGCACCCCGCCGCGGCGGATGGACTCGGTCGCCGCCTCCATGACCGCCACGTTCCGCCGCGCCTCCGCGGCCGGCACGGCCAGCGGCTCGTCCCAGGCGAGATGATCGGCCAGGTTGCGGTAGAACCCCTGCTCGTCGCGAGGCGGCAGGCGCAGCAGCTCCACGCCGGATGGTCGGAACACGCTGACCCGTGCCGGAAAGTCGGCCGGCACCGGCTCGTCGACCCAATCGCCCGTGACGGCTCCATCGGTGCCGAGCACGTACCACTTGGGCTTGCGCACCGAGGCGATGTCCGACTGCAGGAACATCGCCTGCGCGCCGCCGTCGAACATCAGCGACACGCTCACCTGGTCGGCGTTGGTCACGTCGTGCCACACGCGCTTGTGGGCATGCGCCGCCACCGATACGACGCGCGCCTCGAACAGCTGCAGCATCCAGTCGAAGTAGTGCGAACCCCAGTCGAAGATCATCCCGCCCGAGATCGGCTCGTGGCTGTGCCAGAAATCGCACGGGTGCGAGTAGCCGCCGATGAACGATTCCATGTAGAACGGCTGGCCGATGCCCCCCGAGCGCACCACGTCGCGCATCGCGACGAAGTCAGGATCCCAGCGCCGGCTCTGATACACGGTGACGGCGAGGCCGCGCGACGCCGCCTCGTCGATCATGCGGTCCGCGTCGTCGGCACGCAGCGCGAACGGCTTCTCGCACACGACGTGCTTGCCTGCGCGAAGGGCGGCCAGCACCGGTGCAGCGTGCGCGCTGGGGGGCGTGCCCACGACGACCAGGCCGACGTCCGGGTTCTCGAGCAGCTCCTCCTGGCGCGCGTAAACGCGCACCGGCCAGTCTCGCGCTGCGAGCTGCCGGCGCTCGGCGGAGAGGTCGCAGATCGCCGCCAGGCGCAGGCTCGGCGTCGAGGTGATCGACGCCGCGTGGTCGCGCGCGATCGCGCCATATCCGAGCAGCCCGACGCCGACCGGCTCCTCGTGCACGCGTCCCGCCGCGACCATGAGGAGGCGCCCAACAAGCTTCTGGAAGCTCGGATTTTGGTACGTCGACGGCTCGGAGCCCAGCCCCAGGTAGACGAAGCGTCCCTCGCCGAAGCGCCGCTCGTAGGCGACGACCTGGTCCGTGTAGCGCCAGCTCGTGCGCAGCAGCACCGCCGCCTCAGCGGGAGGTCCCTCGGACAGGAACAGCGCGTCGCGCGCGGTCCACTCGGGGGCGCCGTCGGGGCGCAGCACGAGCTCGGTCACCGGGCCGGGGCCGGAGGGAGCCCAACCTGCGACCTCGCGGATCACGTCCGAGCTCGACCACGCGGCCAGCGTGCCGCCGAGCAAGACCAGCCCGCCGCCGCGCCGGACGAAGCTCCTGAGCTCCATCGCGCGCCGTGCAGAGAGGGGCTCGCCTGTCGCGACCAGCACCACCTGCGGGTCACGCGCCACCAGTTCGAACCGGCGGGCATCGATGGAGGGCGCCAGGGCGTGCGCTGTGGCAGCGTCCATGAGGGCGCGGACCGAGATGCGCTTCATCGGTTATGCGACCTTGGTCGTCCCGACGTGGCCGGCCCGCCGCAGCACGTCGAGGGTGCGTTCGGCTGCATTCACCCACGTATAACCCTTCGCGCGCCGCCGCCCTTCCTCGCCGAGCTTCTTGCGCAGCGACTCGTCGGCGAGCAGCCGTTCCAGGGCCGAGGCGAGGGCCTCCACGTCCTCGCCGCTGACAGACAGCGCGGCGCCCAGCGCCAGCTCGGGGAGCGCGCCCGTCTCGCCCACGACCGCGGGCACGCCACGCGCCATCGCCTCGAGCAGGGGCAGGCCGAATCCTTCGTAGAGGCTGGGGAACGCGAGCACCGACGCCGACGCGTACAGCGCCGAAAGGGTCGGCTCGTCGACGTGCCCGAGGTACTTCACGCCCGGCTCGGCCGCGATCCGCTCCAGCGTGTCGCCGTATGCCCAACCAGGCCGGCCCGCGATGACGAGGTCGGGCACCCCAGGACGGCCGTTGATGATGAATGGCAGGGCGCCGTGGCGGCCCTTCAAGCGACGATACGCGGCCAGCAGGCGGGGATAGTTCTTGCGCGGCTCGACGGTGCCGACCGCGAGGATGAACCCAGGCTCGATGCCATCGGGCAGCGGACCGGCCGGAACCTCGGCCGGCAGGCCGACGGGTATCACCTCCACCTTCGCTTCAAGGCCGGGCACCCGGTACAGGCGGAGCAGGTCGCGCCTGGTCGTCTCCGAGGGGACGAGCACCGCCGCCGCCTGGCGCAGGGCGGGCGGCAGCACGGCGCCGAAGTACAGGCGCTGCTGCCACGGCACCTCCCTCGGGCGCAGGCGAAACGCGAGGTCGTGGACGAAGATGACCGCGGGCGGCGCGCTGTGGCGGCGAAAGGGCGGGCTCGGCCAGTAGGGATAGAGGATCGAGTCGCATTCCAGCTGCGGCTCCACGACCGGGATCCAGCGCGACTTCAGGACCAGCTCGTGCCGATATGGCGACAGGACCGCGTCACCAGGCAGGGCGCGCAGCGACTCGGGTCGCTCGCGGCTGCAGAGCAGGACGAACTCATCGCCCGATCCATGCTCGATCAGGGCGCGTGACAGCTCGACCGCCACGGTCAGCATGCCCACGCGCTGCGGCCGCCAGCAGGCGGTTACGTCGATGGCGAAGCGGGCCACGCCGTGAATGTAAGAGACCGGCCAAGGCAGGTGGGCGCGCGTCGCGGCCGGGCCGGGGGTAACATGCACTTAACGTTCACTTAGCCCTCCCTCCTTTCTGAAGGTCCTCTGCCCCCCGGTGGAGGGCCTTCCTCTATCTACTGGTCAGCCGACCTGTCCGTCCCACCCGCGTGGCAACGCCTCCTCGTCGACCTGCGCCGCCACCCGGTCGAACACGTCCCGCGAGGAGTCGCTAGACGACACCTCGAGCGCGAACCAGGAGGCGTCGATCGACACCGAGTAGTGCGGCGTCTTCGCCTCCATTGGAAACCAGCGGGCGAGGACGTCCATCGCGTGCCGCTCCGCCGCCGGCGCCGGCCAGTACGCGGCCAGCACGATGTGCGAAAGCCGGGCCACGGCCTCGGCGTCGTCGGTGGCGAGTCGTGCTACATCCAGGAAGAGCTTCTCCGCGAAGTCAGTGGCCTCGACACCACTCTGCTCGGCGATCGTCCGCCACGACTTCATCACGGCGACGAAGACGAGACGCGCGTCGCCGCGGTCGATGCGGCTCCAGAACTCGCGACGCGTTATGAGGCCTGCCGAGTCACCCCATCCCAGGTCATGGTCAGCTGGTCTCGCTCGCGCGGATCGCGAACGCGCAGTCGAACGTCCCCGTCACCGAACCGCACTCGACCTCCTCCGCGTACCAGTCGTTGGCCAGTCCCGCCCACCGCAGGATCGTCTCGATCGACGACGTCCACACGTGACATGACTTCACGCTCTTGATGCGTCCGAGCGCGAACATGTTGGAGAAGTTGACGAGCCAGAACTGGTGCTCGTCGACCTGCAGCCACGCGTGCGTGTGCTCGCCACGCACATTGTCCATCGCCTCCTGGAAGTTCCTGACGACGTTGGCGAGCTTGCGCTGCCGCCCCGGGACGAACCGGCGCGCCCCGCCCAGGCCATGCCTCCCGTCCGCGAGCCACCGCTCCGTGGCTCGCCGGCCCCACGCGCGGATCATGTCCTCCGACTCCGGGCCGTAGATCGTCTCGAACGCTTCGTTCAGCCGCGAGAGCGACTCCACGGGCGACGACAACTGGTCGTCGTGCGGCGCGTCCTGCTCGATGTACTGCACGAGGCCGGCGGCGTACGCGACCTCCGGCCACCGATCGCCGGTGACGTCGCGCGCCACGTGCACGAAGTTGCTGAAATGCGAGTTGAGGATGAAGCGCCCGCGCGCGCGAGCCGGGCGCACGCCCATCAGCTCCAGGGTGCGGATCGTCGAACCTGGACCTGCCGTCGGTGTCGGGATCGGCGAGCCGTGGATAATCGGGTGGGACGGCGCGGGGGTCGCCGCGGCGACGACCTTCATCGAGGTCGTGTCAGGTCCATTCGACGCGGTCGCCGGCCGTGGCAGCACCGCCACCCCGCCGGCCGGGCTCGACGCGGCGGCGGCCGCCGGCGTCGCGGCCCCACCCGGAGGCGACGTCCTGCGCTGCGGCAGCCGCGCCATCTGCGCGAGCAGCTCGCGCACCGTCTGCGGGCGCTGCCCGGGGTCCTTGGCCAGCACCCTCGCCAGCAGCACGTCCAGCTCGTCGGGCAGGTTGGCGTTGATCTTCACGGCCGACGGGATGGGGTTGTTGACCGTCGCGTACGCGACCTCCATCCGGTTCGAGCCGATGAACGGCAGCCGGCCGGTCAGCATCTCGAACGTGAGCACGCCCATCGCGTAGATGTCCGCCCTCTTGTCCACGTCATGCCCCATCACCTGCTCGGGCGCCATGTAGCCGGGCGTGCCGATGGCGAGCCCGATCGTCGTCAGGTGCGTCGGCTGGCCCGCGCCGCGGGCGAGGCCGAAGTCGGCCAGCATCGCGCGTCCGTCCGTGTGGATGAGCACGTTGGTCGGCTTCAGGTCGCGGTGGACGATGCCCGCGTCGTGAGCGTGCTGCAGGCCATCGCCGATCTCGCGCAGGTACCGCCACGCCGTCAAGGCGTCGAGCGGCCCTCGGTTGAGGATGTCGCGCAGGGTGCCGCCGCGAATGAGCGGCATCGTCAGGAACGCGTTGCCGTCGATGACCTCGAAGTCGTAGATCGGCAGGATGTTCGGGTGGTCGAGCTTGGCCAGCGTCTTGGCCTCGGTCTCGAACCGCTTGACGAAGCCC
>Ga0207684_10006735_pt1 | contig 10427 bp, 7 predicted proteins | sample KBSK5501metaG_FD_184342 | JGI IMG/M metagenome (GOLD analysis project Ga0207684, IMG submission 184342) | Corn, switchgrass and miscanthus rhizosphere microbial communities from Kellogg Biological Station, Michigan, USA - KBS K5-50-1 metaG... | ecosystem: Host-associated > Plants > Roots >... | reverse complement strand
CTGCCGGCGGCTAAGACGGCGAGGGCAATCAGCGCGCCGGCAACGGCGCGCCAGCGCCGCATGAGGATGAGATAGGCGATCAACAGCGCAGGCGTGAATTTGAGCATGGCAGCCAGCCCGATGGCCGCTCCCGCCCAGAAGTCGCGCCCGCGCCGCAGCAGCAGCGGCACCAGCGCCAGCGGCGCCAGCACGAGGAAGTTGATCTGGCCGGTGAGCAGGGTCTGCACGGCGGGAGCGGACGGCAGACACAGCCAGGCAGCCACTGCGACGGCCACGAGCGGCAGCGGATCGTCCACCAGCGCCGCCGCGCGATCCCTGATTCCGCGCGCAGACGCACGGGAAGCAGACAGGCGCGGCAGCAGACGGTACATCTCGGCTGCCAGCAGCAGTGTCAGCGCGAGCCAGAGCGCCGCGTTGCCGACCAGCCAAAGCCGCGAGAGGATGCGGAACGACACCGCCGTGAAGGGAGCGAGCAGGATGGCGAACAGTGGGGGATAGGTGTAGGGCAGCGGCGGCTGCACCAGCACGTGCCCGGCGGCGCCCGCGTGCGCGATGACGCTCTCGGCGTAGATGTTCGCGTGCGGATCGTTGCGCAGCGCCAGCGCGGCGGCATAATAGGACGAGAAGTCGTAGCGGCCAGCGATCGAATGGACGGCATCCTCGAGCAGCAGCGCCCAGCGCAGCAGGGCGCCGGCGAGCGCGAGCATTGCGGCGAGGGCGAGGGCGAGCCGGACACGCGGAGAGAAGGCTGGCGCCTGGGGCCCCGCCACATCGCTGGTGCCCATCAGTCCTCGCATGCGCAGCATGCGCCGCCCTTTCCCGCTCGTTGGCCCCCGGCCACCCGCCTCAGTGCCACCGCCATCACGTGCGCTTGCCTAGCGCCGGCTCACCCCGTAATTCGGCGCTTCTTGCGTGATCTGGACGTCGTGCGGGTGGCTCTCGCGCAAGCCCGCACCCGTGATGCGCACGAATTGCGCCTGTGTCTGCAGCGCCGCAATGTCTAGCGTGCCGACGTAGCCCATGGCCTGGCGCAGCCCGCCGACCAGCTGATAGACCATATTCGAGAGCGGACCCTTGTAGGGCACGCGCCCCTCGATGCCTTCTGCGATCAGCCGCGATTCCTCGCTGACGTTGCCCTGGAAGTAGCGGTCTTTGCTGTAGCTGCGGCGCTTCATGGCGCCGATGGAACCCATGCCGCGGTAGTCTTTGTAGCGCTCCCCCTGCGAGATGATCAGCTCGCCTGGGCTCTCGTCCACCCCGGCCAGCAGGCTGCCGAGCATGACCGTGTCGGCGCCGGCCGCGATGGCCTTGGCGATATCTCCCGAATACTGTATGCCGCCGTCCGCGATGATCGGCACACCGCTCTTGATGGCGGCCTGTGCGCAGTCAAAAATCGCTGTAATTTGGGGAACGCCGATGCCAGCCACCACGCGCGTTGTACAAATCGATCCCGGCCCGATCCCGGCCTTAATGGCGTGCACGCCCGCAGCGATCAGTGCCTCGGTTGCCGCGGCGGTGGCCACGTTGCCGGCGGTGATCTGCGCGCGACCACCGAAGTGGCGCGCCAGCCTGGCGACGGACTCGATCACCGCGCGCGAGTGGCCATGTGACGTGTCGACCACCAGGATGTCTACATCTTCGGCGACCAGCGCCTCGCAGCGCTCCATCGTATCCGGCCCCGTGCCGACGGCGGCGCCCACCCGCAGCCGGCCCTGGCTGTCTTTGGCAGCCAGCGGATATTGGATCCGCTTCTGAATGTCTTTGACAGTGATGAGGCCCTTGAGCATACCGTGCTCGTCTACCACCGGCAGCTTCTCGACCTTATAGCGGTGCAGGATGTCATTGGCTTGCCCCAGCGTGGTGCCCACCGGCGCCGTGATCAGGTGCTCGCGCGTCATCAGCTCGGCGATAGGCCGATCCAAGTCCTGTGCGAAGCGAATATCGCGATTCGTTAGGATGCCAACGAGCTTGCCCACTTCAGTGATGGGAATGCCCGAGATGTGGTACTTGGACATCACTGCCAGCGCATCACGCAATAAGTCGTCCGGCCCAAGCGTGATGGGATCGGTAATCATGCCCGATTCCGAGCGCTTGACCTTATCCACCTCGGCGGCCTGATCTTCGACCGAGAGGTTGCGGTGGATTACGCCCAGGCCGCCCTCGCGCGCCAGCGCGATCGCCAGCCGCGCCTCGGTGACGGTGTCCATCGCCGCGGAAAGGATCGGGATGTTGAGGGTGATGTCGGCGGTGAGCCGTGTCGTGGTGGAGGCGTCGCCCGGTAGCACCGACGATTCGGCCGGAATCAGCAAGACATCGTCGAAAGTGAGGCCTTCCTTGCCGAACTTGAACTGCCAGGCCGCATCGGTCGCCATCACGCCAGACACCCCCCTCAGCTCGGCCACCTGGCCGATAGAAAAAGCGCCCAGCGCGTGACGGAGAGCGTCACGCCTGGGCCACGCCACCGTGCGATTGGCCGCGGGTATTGCTGAAGTTGTACCACGTCGCGCCCCGTTGCGTCAAAAGCGCGGTTGTACGCTCAGATGCCGTACGCCGTCAGGTGATTGTTCTCGTCGGCGCAATAGAGGACGCCGTTCGCGACAATCGGGCTCTCCCAGTGGATGCCGTCGATGCTGCCACCCGCGTGCTGCCCCGCGCTCGACCAGAGCTGCGTGCCGGTGCGTGGATCGAGCGCCCGCACCGCTCCACTGGTCGCGGCGAAGAGCACGTTGCCCGCGATGATAGGCGTCGTCGCCTTCACATTCACCGTCCAGGCGCGCTTGAGCGTCGTGCCCCCCGCAGCGTCGGTCACGACCTGATAGGCCCCCATTGCGCAGTCGTCGTCCACGAAGACCCAGACCGCCTGGCTAGCGGGGTCCGTCCATATGGTCGGCTGTGTCAGCAATGCGCAGCCGCCGGGGGTCGGCAGCGTGTGCAACCCGCCACCGACATAGCGCGGGCCACCTTTTCCGCTCAGGTTGCGGCGGTCCAGCACACGCAGGAGGGCGTCTTTGCCGCCCTGCACGAGCAGATCGGGGGTCTTGCTGGTCGGCAGGCGTGGCAGCAGCGCCGGAGCCGTGCTGCCCAGGTCGGCGTCGCTGGCGTCCAGCTGGTCGAAGTCGGCGGGAGTGTAGGAGTCCAGCACGCGGGTGCCGTCTGGCGAGAGCTCGAGCACCGTGTCGCCCCAGTCGTTCCCGCCGGTGTTGGCGTCATACGCGCCGTTGCCGGTGACGGCGAACAGGTTCCCCGTCGCCGGGTCCACAACTACGCCCGCACGCGCCCAGATGCCCGATTGGTCCTCGGGGCACTCGTTTGGCCGCAGGACGTGCGCGAGATTCGAGCACAGACTGTTGAAGACATGGGTGCTGGCGTCGGCGGCGCTGATGATGACGATGTGGCCCTGATACGGCGGCGCGTCGCCGAGGTAGCCGCTGGTGCTGACATAAATGCGGCCGCCGCTGCCATTAATGGAGGACGACTCTTTTTCCGTGCCCGTCATGCGCGTGATGAGGACGGGCCAGCCGCCGCTCGTAGTTTCCTGTCCGCTGTCGGTGCGGTACTTGTGCAGCGTGCCGTCCAGACCGTAGGCATAGACGTACTGGCGAGTGGCATCCACCAACGGCGAGGAGTGCGTGATGCGTGAGCCAGCAGGCTGCCGTGCCCAGAGCGCCGCGCCGGTCGCGGCGTCTCGCGCGAGCAGCCGGCCATCCCTGGTTGTGACGAACAGCACGTCACGCACGGTCTTGTCTGGCAGCGCCAGGCCGTGCACGTAGGCAGGCGACGAGTCCGCGACATCCGGCAGCGACACCTGCCAGAGACGGTGTAGCTGGGCCACAGTCCCCGCGCTGATGCGCCGCTCGTTGGGATTGACGCCGCCACGCGCCGCATCGAAGCCAAACTGGAGCCAGTCCGTTTGCTGCCCCTGGGTGGCGCCACCAGCCGTCGCCGTCGGCGGGCTCACGTGGCCGTTCGTCGGGTCTGCGCGCGAGGCACAGGCCGACACGAAGATCAGCAGCAGGGCGGCCAGCGCTGGCGCGGCGCGCGTGGGCCTCGTCATGTGGCATCACCCAGCGTGAACGAGAGTCCACCGTGCCGGCACACACGGGGACTGTAGGCGCGGCGACAAGCACGCTCGCTCAGCCGCCGTTATGCACTGCCTGCTCGAATTGCTGCAACCGCTGAACCTGGCGGTGGTTCGGCGCCGCCTGCCAGCGCCGCCGTTGGATCAGCGAGATCGCATCGTGCGCGTTCATGCCGCGCGCCACCAGGGCCGCCGCCGCCAGCAAGACACTGCGCCCGACGCCGTGCTCGCAGTGGACGAGCACGCGCTGTCCGCGGTCGATCTGTTGGTTGATCCACGCCGAGCCTTGATGGAGCTGTGCGAGTGTGAGCGGCTTGGTGTCGGGCGCCGGCAGATACAACAAGTCGATGTGCTCGGCGGCCAGCGCGTCTTTGTCGTCCATATGCTCCGCGCGCGTGTCCACAATGCGGGTGACGCCCCGCGCGGCGAGGCGATGGATGTCTGCCGGCAAGACGCGCCCACCTACTGCCAGATTCGGTGTGATCCAGCTGAGATTGAGCCGGTCCGGCAGCGGGATGCCCAGGCGCGCCGCAAATGCCGCCCGGCGCGAATCCTCCGGGAACAGATGCGCCGCCAGCTGCGTCCACCAGCGATACCCCAGGCGTACGACGCCCATGACTGCCCAGCGCCGCAGGCCCTTGCGCAGCAGCGACCTCCCGCTGAGAATGGGCGGCACCGCAGGCGCGCCGGCCTCAGCTTCAGTGTCGGCAGCCACATCCGCGGGCACCTGGCTCGCGTCGTCCACTACGTCCCGCTCCTCGTCCCGATCGGCCGGTGGAGGGCCGCCGTGTTCGCGGGCATCTGTGGACATGAGGACCTCCGTGGTGTGGTGCGCCGTCGCCGGCCGATGCGAGCGCGTGCGTGCCGTGCCGTGCCGTGCCGTCCGCCGCTGCTTTCTCACTCAGGCCACGCGCACGAGCCCGCTGACGCCATCGCTACGGAGCACGCGGCCGAGCGCCACTATGGCGCACTCGATCTGCGTGTCATCCGGCTCGCGCGTCGTCAATCCCTGGAGCGCCAGGCTTGGCGCCATTAGCCAGCGTACCACACGCCGATGGTAATTGGCCGCGCCCAGACGCATCAGCTCATATGCTATGGATGCGATGACCGGCACAAGTATCACGCGCGATGCGATGCGAAGCGGCAGCGGCGGGTTGCCGATGAGGCCGAAGACGACGATGGAGACGACCACGACGATCAGCAGGAAGCCGGTGCCGCAGCGCGTGTGCACGCGAGAGGACTGTCGAACGTGCTCGACATCCAGCGGCTGGCCGGCCTCCAGACAATTGATGGCTTTATGCTCGGCGCCGTGATACATGAACACGCGCTGAATGCTAGGGAAGCGCCCGATCAGCGCGAGATAGCCGATCAAGAGGGCCAGACGGATCAGGCCCTCGGCGGTGAGACTTAGCCACCCGCTTCCCAGCCAGCGATGCGCCGCGCCCACGGCAGCCAGCGGCAGTAGGAAGAAGAGGCCAATGGCAAAGGCCAGCGAAAAGACCAGCGTGAGGGTCATGCCAATGCCGCCCAGGCCCGCGGCGTCGGCGGCGCTGGCATCGGCAACGGCGCCGGCGGGGATGCTGGCACTCTCCGGCCGGTCCTCGCCCTCGGTGGCAGCGGATTGGACGGAGACGGACGCGGCGAACATCATCATGCGCGTGCCCAGAATCAGCATGTCCCACAGCAGGAGCACGCCGCGCACGAAGGGCCACTGCGCCACCTGCCGAGCGTAGACGCGCGGGTTGAGTCGCTCCTCATGGACGATGATGCCACCGCCCGCGCTGCGCACGGCGACCGCCGCCGAGGCGCGCCCGCGCATCATGACGCCCTCGACCACCGCCTGCCCGCCGTAGTTGAATTTTGCCACCTGAGCCTCCTCCGCACTGGCCGCTGCTTTCCCGCCAGCGCACCTCCACGACCACACGCGCGGCCACGCTTGCGCTACGCCCCGCGCACGTCGACGGTGACGTCACTGTGACGCCTGAGGCGAGCGCCGGCCCCGTGGCCCGCGAGGCGTGGGGCGGGCAGCTGCCGCGGGCGCGCCTCCCAAGCTGAAGGCGCGCCGACCACCGGCAACAGCGAGAGCACGAAGCGCGCGATTTCGAGCGACGCCCCCGCGTGGCTATGCCGCCGGGCATTTTCTCGCCACACAGCCAACCGCGGATCGGCAGGCTGGAGGAGCCGGCGCAGCGCCGTCACCAGCGCCGCCGGCGTTGTCGCCACCTCACCCAGACCGCTCTCGCGCACATAGTCCAGGTTACCCTCTTCCTGGCCGGGGATCGCGCCCGTCAGCAGAATAGGCAGGCCACAGGCAATCGCCTCGCAGATCGTGCCCGGCCCGGCCTTCGTCACGACGACGTCTGCGGCGCGCATCAATGCTGGCATGTTGTCGACGAAGCCGAAGACGTGCGCGGGCATACGTCGGGCGAAGCGCATCTGCCGCACCTCCTCGTATAGCTGGCGGTTGCGGCCGGCAACGATCACCAGCTGGGCATCGAGGGGCTGGCGCGCGAGGGCGGAAATGCTCTCGGCCAGCCCTCCCGCGCCTTCGCCGCCGCCGGCAATCAGTACCGTCCGCAGCGCGGGATCGAGACCCAGCGCACGGCGACGCTCCGCGAGCGGCCGCGGGTCCGGTTGTGAGAACGCGGGATCGATCGGCATGCCCAGCAGCCGGACGCGCCTGGCGGACACACCCGCGGCGAGAGCGACCTGGCGTGCCTGCTCGGTCGGCACGATGCAGGCGTCGGCACGTGGCGCGATCCAGGCACAGTGCACGTCCACCAAATCAGTGACCACCGTGATGAACGGCACATGGATGCGCAAATCGTGCAGAACTTGCAGTGTGATGTGGTTCAGCAGCGGATGAATGGAGACGATCGCATCGGGCCGGATGCGCTCCAGCAGGTCTCGCATACCTTCGCGGACGAATGGCTGGCATGCGCGCCAGGCGCGCTCGAAGCGCACACTGGAGTTCGTCAGGTGAAAGAGGCGACCATAGAGCTGCGGGCTACGGGTGATGGCGGGGCCATAGAGGGAGACGCCGTGGCGTAGGGGGAAGCGGCTGCACTCGGCGATGGCGTCCACGATGTGCGCCTGCCAGTCCGGCGTCTGGCCGGCGGCGGCGGACCGCGTGTTCAGCATCCGCATGGCGCGATGGATGGCGTTCGCCGCGCTGCGATGGCCCGCACCGGTGTCCGCGATGAGGAATAACACGGTTCGCGGGCGTGTGGGCAAATTCATGCGGCCTCTGCCTCCTCAGGCGCGCGGCGTGTGTCATGCCAGGTCGTTAGCTCGTCCTGCGCGCGGGTGACACAAAATGGCGCGGGCGTGATTGCCCGCGCCACTCATTGCTCGCCCGCCGCTAGGCGTTGTCGTCATCGGCGATATTGAACCGCCGGCGGAAGCGCTCCACCCGCCCCGCAGTATCCAGAATGCGCTGCTGGCCGGTGTAGAACGGATGGCAGTTGGAGCACACGTCAACCTTCAAGACGGGCTTAGTACTGCCGACCTTGAACGTGTTGCCACACCCACAGGTGACGGTGGCTTCAACGTAATTGGGGTGAATTCCTGTTTTCATGAGACTCCTGCGGCCCCCGAGGCCGCACTGTGCAGACCGAGCATGCCTGTCCGGCCTCAGTCGTGCCGGGCGCCATACTCCACCTCCATTCTATCACGCCGCGCGCCGGGCTTCAAGCGTGCGCACCCGGCGCGCCCGCATTGCGAGGTGCGCGCGGCGCTGCTACACTCGTCAGTGACTGATCATTCGACGAGCCGATAGGATCGCACATGTTCCGCTATCTGACCGCGGGCGAATCGCACGGACCCGGCCTGGTGACGATTCTCGAAGGGCTGCCGGCTGGTTTGCCAATCGATCGAGCGGCGATTGACGAGCAGCTGCGCCGCCGGCAAGGCGGCTATGGGCGCGGCGGCAGGATGAAGATCGAGCGCGACACCATCGAGGTGCTCTCCGGAATCCGGTACGGCCATACGCTCGGCGCGCCCATCACGCTGCGTATCGCGAATCGCGACTGGGCCAACTGGCAGGAGCGCATGGCGGCGGACCCGGTGGAGACCCCGCCGGAGCCGGTGACACGCGTGCGGCCAGGCCACGCGGACCTCACGGGCGCCTTGAAATACGGGCACGAGGACGTGCGCGAGGTGATCGAGCGGGCCAGCTCGCGCGAGACGGCGGCGCGAGTGGCCGCCGGGGCGGTCTGCCGCCAGCTGCTCGCCGCGTTCGGCGTCGCGATTCACAGCCACGTGCTCTCGGTGGCCGGCGTGGGTTACGCCGCCGATGCCCAGCCAGATGCCAGTACGGCGGACGCGGACTTTTGGCGCCGCGTCGACGATTCTGAGATGCGCTGCGCCGACCAGGAGCTCACCGCGCGCATGATCGCGCGCATTGTGGAAGGCAAGCGCCAGGGCGACACGTGCGGCGGTGTTTTCGAGGTGGTGGCGATCGGCGTGCCCGTCGGGCTGGGCGGCTACTCACAGTGGGACCGCCGTCTGAGCGGTCGTGTTGGGCAGGCGCTGCTGAGCATCCCCTCCGCCAAAGGTGTGGAGATCGGCGGCGGCTTTGGGCTGGCCGCGCTGCCTGGCTCACAGGTGCACGATGTCGCGCGCTACGACGACGCGCGCAGCTGGTATCACCTCACCAATCGCGCCGGCGGCATCGAGGGCGGCATCAGCAACGGCGAGCCCATCGTCGCGCGCGTCGCCGTCAAGCCGATCCCGACGCTGGCGCACCCGCTGCCGTCGGTGGACGTGCGCTCCGGCGAGAACATCGACGAGACGCGCTACGAGCGCAGCGACGTCTGTGTGGTCCCGGCGGCGGGCGTGGTGGGCGAGGCTATGCTGGCGCTGGCGCTAACCGACGCCTGGATCGAGAAGTTCGGCGGCGACAGCCTTGACGAGATGCGCCGCAACGTCACAGGCTATCTGGCGACCCTGCCCCGCTGAGGCCGTGCCAAGCAGGGGCAGCGGCGCATCAACGTCGCAGCCCGCGCGTGCAAAGTGTGACCTACGCACTTTGACAGCCCTAGGGGCCGGTGCTACAGTACTCGCGGAACCGCCAAGACGGCTCACTTTCTGTTGCCCCGCTGGCGGCGCCGAGCAAGCACAACGGGCCTAGGAGCGCGCGCTACATGAACACCAACATGAACGTTACGATTCGCCGGCTGACGAATACGTTCATACTGTTTTTCCTGATCTTGAGCGGTGTCGCGGCATACGTCCAGCTAGACAACCATGCGTTCGTCAACGGGCCGGAGCTGGCGGCCAGCCAGTACGACCCGCGCCACTGCCCACCCTACGATCAGCCACTGCGCGGCACGATCTACGACCGCAACGGGGTGAAGCTGGCGTGGTCGGTGCCCGACCCGACAGCGGTGTGCGGCTACCGGCGCAAATATGCCGACCCCTCGCTGTCGCCGCTGCTGGGCTACTTCAGCTATCATTACGGCGTCGCCGGCATCGAGGCGACCTATAACGACATCCTGAGCGGCGTCGGCCATGGCGAAAGCGTGCAGGACCCCGTCAACAAGCTGCTGCATAAGCCGCGCTACGGGCAAGATATCTACCTGACGATTGATGACAAGGTCCAGCAAAAGGCTAATGGACTGTACGACACCTCGGCCATCTACGGCGGGGTGTGTCAGCCGCAGGGCAGCAGCCCGCCCGGCAGCATTATCGTGGAGGACCCCAATTCGGGCGAGATCCTGGCCATGGTCAATCGGCCGTTCTACGACCAGAACAGGATCGCGGACGCCGATTCGCTGGATACGGCGGTACGCGCCAACGGAGAGAGGTACTGGGCGTCCATCAACTCCGATCCCGGCCGGCCGCTCTTGAACCATGCGACGCAGGGCCTCTACGCCCCCGGCTCCACCTTCAAGACGGCGACGATGCTAGCGGCGCTAGACAGCGGCCAGCTCGCGCTGGACACCCAGTTCACCAAAGACGAGGCGACCAACGTCGTGGTGAATGGCGAGCCGATTCGCTGGGATGACTATTTTGCCGGCGTCTGGAACGGGCTGGTCAACTTCCCGCTGACGCTCGAGCAGGGCTATGCCTACAGCGACAACGTGATCTACGCGCGCGCCGCCGTTACCCTCGGCGCCGACACGTGGCTGAGCTACATTCGTAAGCTCGGTATCGCGACCCCCGGCACCCAGGTGCCCAGAGTGCCCTTCGACGCGCCCTACGCACAGAGCACTGCCTTTAACGCGAAGTCCAACGGCAAGCCAACTAGCTTCAATCAGAATCTGCTGGCCGAGAGTGGCTTCGGACAAGGGCAGCTCTTGGTCTCGCCACTGACGATGGCGGAGATCACCAGCACCGTCGCGGCAAA
>Ga0207684_10006733_pt1 | contig 10429 bp, 9 predicted proteins | sample KBSK5501metaG_FD_184342 | JGI IMG/M metagenome (GOLD analysis project Ga0207684, IMG submission 184342) | Corn, switchgrass and miscanthus rhizosphere microbial communities from Kellogg Biological Station, Michigan, USA - KBS K5-50-1 metaG... | ecosystem: Host-associated > Plants > Roots >... | reverse complement strand
CATGACGTCACCGCTGCTGGTTCCGGCCGGCACATTGATAGTGAGGGTGGAGCCGCCGGCGCCATTAGTGCCTGTGGTGGCGGGGGCGCGCAGCGCAATCCCTCCCGGGGGCGGCGTGGGCGTAGGCGTGGGCGTCGCCGTTGAAGTAGGCGTAGGAGTTGTTGTAGAAGTAGGCGTAGGGGTGGGCGTGGCCGTTGAACTGGTAATGGTAAAAGAATCAGTAAATGTGCCGGTACCACTGCTGCCCATAAAATTCGCAGAAACAGACAGTTGATCGGAAGAAAGGGTAAACTTCGCGAACCCATTTGTTGCGTTAATGTTGTTCCCCATCCAATTCGCAAAGTAGCCGGCATCTCCATCAGCAGTGTTAAGGTTATGGAGGCCTTCTCCAACAGTGCCTATAATAGCCGTGACAGGTCCCGCATCTTTCGTGTAACTGCCGGTTGACCCGTCGTTGACGACACAATTGCTATTGTATGTTTCTGGTTGAATAGCAGTGCAAGTTGTGCTATTTAAAGCGAGTTGTTTACTTCTCTGGTAATTATGGTCATGTCCTTGCAAGATGAGATCAACTTTTTTACTTACAAGAAGGTTATAGATATCAGGTCCTATACCAGGACCATAACTATTAAGAGTACAAGACATAATACCCATGCTAATGCAGACTTTATGCATACCCACAATTATCCACTTTATCCCTGCTGCTCGTGCATTATCAATAGTATTTGCCACCCAGTTGTAGTGCGCTGTTCCAGCTGCGTACGAAAACGATCCTCCATTTGTAAAATCAAGACCTGGGGAGATCATAATAAATCGTGCGATCGGGGAAGAGGCAGGATAATCAAAGTAGTATTCTTTCCCATACGTTCCTACTGCCCCCAACCTGTCAGGAAGACACTGGACAAAATTATCTATCAGTCCATCATGATTTTCTAATCCATCCTCATGGTTACCGGAAACAAGTTCAAATGGAAAGGTGCTGCCCACATGACTTTGCACTGTTGAACACCATTGTGATTCAGTTGCGACTTCTGAGTAACTGAGGTCTCCTAAAGCCAAATGGAAGCTACTACCCGACTGTGCAATAAGATCAAGCGTTTTTGCAGAGGCAGGATTTATTGACGAATCGGGATATCCAATATCCCCCCCTGCTGTAAAGGAAAAACTTGTAGTAGCAGCTTTAAGATGTGGTACTAACTGATTTGGAACAAATAATGATAGTAGTAGTATAAGAATGAAATAGAAGAAATACTTTCTCTTATATTTCGCTTGCAATGAGAAAGATTTCAAATTGATATGAAACGATTTCTTCTTGTTATTTGTAGCAGATAGGTCGCTCATGTTTTTGCACTTTCTGCCAGGTTATTTGGCAATATACCGTTTGTATGCTGGCAAGACAGCTACGTCTCACCCCGGTTGCGCCAATACTCAAAAAGGCCCGCTCCCTGTTCCAGTTCAAGAAGATCTGCAGCTGTCCTAATTTAGATGTGTAAGATAAACTTTGTCTAAGGCTCTGATAAACTGCTTTTTATTATGGAAGAAATACACAGAACCTGGGAGAGCAAGGCAGTTACGACCTGGTTAAGACGAGGTTATAATATTATGCCAGAAGTTAAGCTTTTCACGTAACCACTCAGCTTGACCTGGTACAATTTTAAGATCAGTAACACGCAGCGCCGTGCTGATCGCGATTTCGAGTTTGCGCTCGGTTCCTCCATACCATTTGACAGTGCGTGTTTCCCATTGCGTCTTCGGATTGCTTAACACCGTACTCAACTATTGAACCTTACCTATATAAATATGGACTAATATAGCTTACTTCTCAAGTATACCGTCTTTTACAGAAGAATCCGGTTTTTGCCGATGTTGCGATAGCGTTGCAAAAGGCGTATTGTGGTGTATATTCCTCTCCTTCGGATGTACGAATTAATTATAAGCCCATGCCTACAATTAATTCATACATCTCTCCCCTCCCTTATTGCCTAAAAATAGACCCATTTCTCCATCTTTCCTACCCAGCGTTTCACTGATCCTCCACCATAATGAATATCATATCAGCACTGGCAGATGGTATTTTTTGAGTGGAATGATATTATTCTTAATATTGTGAAAAACCCTCTAGCTAGTCGAGGGAATAGACGGTGACTTTGCTGCGCATGTCGGCCATGGCCTCACAGGTATATTCCATCGCCAGCAACTGATAGTGGTGCAGATTCACCTCCAGGACCCGCACGTTCGGCCCATATTGCACTGGCGCATTCACCTCCGCTGGAAAGCCCCATTGACTGACTTGTTGGCAGTGTGGACAGCTCACTTGCTCGACCCGGTATTCACATACCCGCAGGTGCAGCACCGGGAGGTCATGCACCTGACCAACAATGAATGGACTGGACAACGCATAACTTCTCGTGTAAAGTAGTGCCACCTATAACTTGCGTGCGGCGAAAGGTAATAGAGTGATGAGAACGGTCTTAAGAAGATATCGCTGGTCTCTCTCGTTTCTGCTTGTGTTCACACTGCTCTCTATGCGTTTCCCTCCGATAGTTCATGCAGACGGCGGAGCACCCAACCTGGCCTATGTCTCAGGAACATCCTCTGGCGTCAGTGTGATCGACGTGCTACAGGGAAGGGTAACGAAAGTAATCTCCGTAGCTGGTGACCCTCGTACCATCCTGCTCAGCCTCGACGGGCGTTTACTGTACGTCACCCAACCAGGGCTAGGACAGGTGAGCGTAATCCTCGCTGAAACAGGGCGGACGCTTTGTATAGCCCGACTCCCTGGAGAACCTGCATTCCTGGCACTTGATCAGTACAGCAATATCCTGTATGCAGCAGGGAATGGAGCTGCTCGTGTCACCGCTCTTGATCCTACCACCTGTGCAGTACGGCATGTCTTCAAGATGGAAAGCCCTGTTTATGGTCTGGCAGTAGCTGTCGTTGCTACAGGCTCCTCGCTGATCCACCAGCTATTGGTAGCGGGGACGGCTGCCTTGACAATCTTCGATGGCCTGACGGAACAGCAACTTGGCAATATTCCTATTCCAAATGGTCCCCAGTATCTCTCTCTTCCACTTGGAGGGACAGTCGTCTACGTCACAACACGGCAAGGGACCGTTGATGCAGTAGACATCAAGACACGAGCAGTCAATCAACTACTCACTGGCGGGGCGTTTGGCCCGATGGATTACAACGCGCTTACAAATGAGGTCTACGTGCCAGATGAGAAGCACAATCTGCTTGCTGTCCTGACTCCCGTTTTTGCTGGTACAACACTGCCCAAAGAGCCGAATCGTGTCATTCATACCGATGCCCCACCCGAATCAGTTGCGATCACCAACGATGGACTGCTCGGCTTTATTGCCCTCCGTGGAGGCAAGGTCGTGATGCTTGATCTGCCGGCGCGGCAGATTGCCTTTACGGTCGATGTTGGTGGTACACCCCACTTTGTCATCACGGGCCTTTATCCACCATCTACTCATATCACTCCGCCAAAGGCACCCGCAAAACAAGCATCAACGCAAGAGATGATCGCGAGCAACATACCGGTCATCGTGGCATGTGCGCTCGCGATTGTGTTGCTCGTTCTAGTGCTTATCTTGCTGTTGCAGCGCCGCGAGATACAGAAGGCTGGCCGCCAAAGAAGGCGACCTTCCGGGCATTAAAGAATATGCTCATTGGTCTGCGAAGCCTCTCTGGGAGGAGGAGCACAGGAATGGAGAAACGTCCCTTTGGCAAGACTGACATGCGGGTGAGTATGTTAGGGTTTGGGAGCTATAAGATGAGTGGGAAGCCCGGCGGATCCACGGTCGAGGAAGTGGATCGACTGCTCGGGTGGGTCCTCGATGCCGGGGTGAACGTCATCGACACAGCCGAATGCTACGGGCAAAGCGAAGAGCTGATTGGACGGGCACTCGGACAACGCCGCGAAGATTTTTATCTTTTCACCAAATGCGGCCATGCAGCTGGACTGGACCAGCCCGATTGGAGCCCGCGCCTCCTGGAGCAAAGTATCGAGCGTAGCCTACACCATCTCAGGACAGACCATCTTGAGCTCGTGCAGCTTCATAGCTGTTCAAGAGAGTTGCTACGTAGAGGTGACGTCATCGAGGTGTTGCGGCGGGCACGCGATGCCGGCAGGACTCGCTACATCGGTTATAGCGGAGATTGGCGTGATGCGCAATACGCTGTAACGTGCGGAGCTTTTGATGTTTTACAGACTTCAGTGAACATCGCTGATCAAGAATCCATTGAACTCATCCTTCCTCAAGCCAACGCACGACAGATGGGTATCATCGCGAAGCGTTCGCTGGCGAATACTGCTTGGAAAAGCGAGCAGGATCCAGCGGACGCAGCCATTTCCATCTACAACAAACGCCTCACTACGCTCGACTATGACTTCCTCAAAGGGGATCTCGATGCAGCAGCAAGCATTGCGCTCCGTTTTACGCTGAGTGTGCCGGGGGTGGACATTGCACTGGTTGGCAGTACGAACCACGAGCACTGGCGACACAACGCGGCTCTGCTGGCGGTAGGGTCGATTCCCCAGGCGCAGTTTGAGGCCATTCGTAGACGTTGGAGGAAGTTCACCCGATGGCGTCAGAGTCTGCCTAGCCGGCGATTAGGGTGGCATGGATGGGTCTAGCAGCTATCGATCAGTGAAAGATAGTCCCGATGGAACGCATCTGCCGCGGATGGCGAGGGCTCCGGCAAGCACTATTTTTCTCCGCGGGGGCAGGTGATTGTAATGCGAGGGTCTACCACAGCTGCGGATTTCTTAGCTTCACTCGAAGTAGGTAGGATAGACCCAACATTGACATCAGCAAATTTGAAGCGGTAGTATAGAAAGTGTAAAAACGAGACAGAGCACATTGATGGCCTTTATAATAACCCTATGCTCCATCGCGAGTGATCACAAGCAATTGGAGGAGTGATTGTCTTCTATCTATTATCTTACGCGTGGTATCAGCATAATAGCCAGTAGGACACCACAAGGCCCAAGACATGCCCTGGGATCTGCTATCGGCGCGGCGAGTTACCTCGGTTGGCCTTCTAAGCGCTGGGTGACCCAGTTGAACATGGCCCAGGTAACCGGGCGTCCGGTACATGATCGGTATGTTCGGCACCTGGCATTAGCTTCATGGCGTAACTATGGGCGTTACGCTGCCGACTTTATGAACTTCTCACGCCTTGATATTGACTTCATCGAGCAGCACATGCGCGATTTGAGCCAGGGGGGGAAAGGCTGGCAGAGCCTTATGATGCCGGCCCTGCAAGCAGGGCGAGGTGCCATAGTGGCTACTGCTCACTTCGGTAATTGGGACATGGCCGGGGCTATGCTCGCCCATCATCAACCCTTTTCTGCCGTGGCAGAAACTTTTAGCGACGAACGTTTAAATCAGTTGGTGCAGGATCAACGCAGGGAGAAAGGCATTGGCATTATACCGATGGAGGGTTCTGCACGCCGCATTTTACGTGTCCTGCAACAGAATCAGCTGGTTGCCATCGTAGTAGATCGCCCTGTCACGCCAGACCAGGGAACAGAAGTGACTTTCTTTGGACGCAAGACGTACGTACCAAGTGGCCCGGCAGCACTGGCGCTTAAAAGCGGTGCCCCGATTCTACCTGGCTATGTATGGTATGGACATCACAATGGATTTTATACACGACTATTTCCCCCGATTTTCCCACGGGAGAGTAAGGGAGTGCAAAAGGCAACCGAGATAGCGCGTTTGACCCAGTGTATTTATGATGCGTTGGAGGAAATGGTACGCGAGTGGCCGACACAGTGGTACATGTTCCGCCAATTCTGGCCATCTGAATAGGATTCCAATGTATTACCTGTTTCGATTCGCTTCAGTTGTAATTCCACGCCTGCCACGTTGGTTTGTAGTAACCTTAGCTAACGTGATAAGTCCGGTCGCCTGGCTTGTGGCAAGCAAAGCCCGAAAACAGGCGAATGCTCACATGATCCACGTGCTTGGTCCCCAGGTGCTGGCAACTCGCGCCGGGCGTAAGCGGCTGCGAAGGACTGTACGAGGTATATTCCGGAATAGCGCGCGTAACTACCTGGAAGTGTTTTTGCTGCCATACACTCAACCAGAATGGATTATGAGCCATGCGGATGTCAAAGGTCAAGAACACCTCGAGGCAGCATTGGCACTAGGAAAAGGCGTGGTCCTCTGTGCGGCGCATACAGGGCCATTCGAATATCTGATTCAGTGGCTTTCTATCAAAGGCTACCAGGTGACCGTTCCTGTCGAACGTCTGAAAGATCAACGGATGCTTGATTTAATGCTCAGATTGCGAAGGAGCCAGGGCATTCATTTCATACCGTTGGGAGGCAATTCACCCTTACGAGCAATTATCCAGGCATTGCGAAAAAATCAGCTCGTACTGATTACGGCCGATCGCGCTGTAGAGGGGGAGAGCGTCGAAAAGTCGTTTTTTGGTGAACCCGCCCGCCTGCCGTCCGGCCCTGTATCTCTCTCAAAGCACACGGGAGCGCCTTTAGTCGGGGCATTCGGCTGGTATACGCCTGCAAAACGTATGGCAGGACTCTTTGTCCCTCTTTCACTCGAACTTACAGAGGAGGAGCGTGCTAATACTGACACGTTGATGTGTGTTTTAATCGAAATGATGGAGCAAAACATCAAGGCGCACCCTGAGGATTGGGTGGTGTTTTCGCCAATATGGATCTCAAAAATCCATTGACAAAGATGGACACAATATAGTAAAATAGGCGAATGAAGAAGAAAGAGTATCTGTCAGCAGGGGAAGCGGCTCGTGTACTGGGCGTATCGGTCAAAACCATCCAACGATGGGATAAGGCAGGTCTTCTGCCAGTCATCCGTACTGCGACCAATCAACGCCGGATTCCCGTTGATGCCATTCACCAATTGCTCAATGCGCCTGGAAAATCGTTGCGCTGCGCCATCTATGCACGAGTCTTCAGTGCCAAACAGGAACAAGAAGGGCATTTGACTCGCCAGGTAGAGCATTTACAGCAAGTGGCAAGTGAACGAGGCTATCAGGTGGTGGCACGTATCCAGGAGCAGGCATCCGGTCTCAACGAAAAGCGCAAAGGCTTGAAGAGACTTTTTCACCTCATTGATCACCAAGAGATTGATCTGGTCCTCATCGAATATCCTGATCGTCTTGTGCGCTTTGGCTATGACTATCTCGAAGAGACGTTTGGTTGGAAACAGGTACGCATAGAGGTAGTGGAACCACCCAAGGCGCAGACTCCAACCGAAGAACTGGTTGCCGATTTGCTCAGTATTGTCACCGTCTTTTCGGGCAGATTATATGGAAGCCGCGCAAAAAAAGTTCGCACTTGTGTGTCGAATGCGCTCAAAGACTGTTTGAAAGTAGTCGAAGCAGATGGGACAGACCGCTAGAACGACCAAACTCCTGCTTGATCTCTCAGCACGAGATCAGGGGGGAGCGAATTCAGCCAAACACAGCTATCTCGAAGAAACGATCGTCATCCTCAATGCAGCGAGGGCGTTCTATCTGGATTTTTTTCTGGCGCATCCTGACAAGCTGATGGAGCGGGTCGAGGTAATTTCCAAGAAGACCGGAGAGGTGAGGGAGGGAGCGATTTCAGCCGATACCTTGCTCACCTGGGCCGAATTTCAAACGGTTGAAACCCCTGACCATCCGAATCCTCTGCCAGATTGGAATTTTAGTCGTGCATTTCCGGGTCTGCCCAATCGGTATCGACGCTCGGTCATCAAGGATATGATTGGCAAAGCTCGAGGCTATCTTGCCACTTTGACAAAATGGCACACCTCAGGGAAAAAGAAAGGGCGGCCAGGACGCCCAACGGCTTCCAACCACCCCACCCTTTACGCAGGGACCTACACGCTGGATCTGGATGAGTTGGATCTGAGGAAGAGTTTTGTCCGACTCAAGGTCTATACTGGCTCTGAGTGGGTGTGGGTCCACTACCCAACTCGTTACAACCGCTATTTTGAACGCAGACGAACAGAACCGGGATGGGAAACAGAGAGCCCCAAATTGGTCCTCAGCAAGACGACAAAATGTGGATGCCACTCATAAGACAGCGCAAGCCATTGTTGAGGTATGCGAAAAGTACCCTGGATGTGTGCTCGTCTTTGAGCGCTTACGCAAGATCAAAGCGTCAGGCGGAAGCAAATCGAGGCGGCTCAATCGCAAACAAGCCAACCAGTTGAAAGGCAAAATCAATCAATTCGCGAAAGAAAAAGCGTATGCCATCGGGATCGTCTCATGCGAGACGAATGCACATGGAACGAGTCAGTATTGTTCAAGATGTGGAGCCAAAGGAGAAAGGTTTTCGAGAAAAGGCTCCGTCTGCATCATCGGACGAGGGGGCAAGCTGTTCGGTTGCAGGGCATGTTCTTACGAGGTGCAAGCCGACTGGAATGCGTCCGTGAATGTGCATCACAGCTTCTTCCGTGAATTTCATTGGCAGCCGCGAGCACCAAGGAGCGGCTGAACGCCCTGTCCGGCTACAGGTCGGATGGGAGAATGGCTGGGGAGGGCAATCCCACTGATCCAGCCCAGGCCCGTATGCAAGTGAGCATACACGTCAAAGTGGTGGGGCTACTGTTGGTCCAACGGGGGCACGTTCCAACCCGAATGCTCTCGCGGACAGCACCTCAAGTCATAACACACTGGAATTTGGCAGGAACGCCGGTGTGCCGGACGGCTTGAGGGCGGCAGAAACAGCTTTTGTCCACCTTTGTCCAGCAAAGATGGCAACTGTTGACACCACTAACGATCCTTGAAAGACCTCACGAGACGCCGTGGAGGATCAACAAACCAACTCCAGGCGCACTGGGCAACGTAGGCAGCCGCTGGAAGATGCACAGGCGGTAGTTCCTGGCCTCCTGAGCGAACGCTGCGGTCGAGAATAGCGCGGCGCAGATCATCGGGGCTGTTCCCTGGGAAGAGCGTGTAGGCTGAACCAATATGCTGCCAGAAGTGCGCATCACTTCCACCGGTTTCAGCAAGTTTCCACTGTTGATTCGCAGCGCGAACGGCGGAGCGCATCGATGCATTTGCCGGCGAGGGATTGTATACTTCTATGCCATCGATAGCGTATCCCTTTTCAAGCAAGGCGTCGATCTTCGCGCGGCTCAAACTGGGAACAAGGCGCCCGAAGGGGTGTGGTACGATTACTATGCCACCTTGCTCTTTGATGGTTTCGATACTTTCTTCGACCGGCCGCATGGCTTTGGGAGGCTTGTTCACAAAGAGGCCAAGCAAATGGCCCTGGCGCGTCGAAACTTCAACGCCTGTGATCATCTGTAGTGGACTATTCTGTTGCGCCAGCAGTTCCGCTACCCGCTTTGCGCCCTCTATATGGTCGTGGTCGGTAATGGCGATCAAGCCCAATCTATGGCGCGTTGCTTCTTCAATTACTCGTGCCGGGCTGGCCCAACCATCACCGAGGTTGGTATGCATATGTATATCGGCACGGCTATATCCGTTTAGGGCTAGAACAGTTGACCAAAACATAGTTCTATGTTATACTCTTCTTAACTTCTCATGCGTCGATGTACGCATGTATCACCCGTTTTGTGAGGTGATAAATCTCCATCCTATATGGGTGGAGGTCTGCCGCTACGGTTGCCGGCAATAGCCTTTCGGGGCTACCTGCCTTCGTGCAGGAAGAGAGATACCAGTATCTTGTCATGCCCTGCTGCATCATAGGATAGTTGTATTCCTTAGCAACGGTTGGGATGTTTCCGTTTGTTGTATGATTTCCATGAAACCTCACAAAGCGCGCGATATTTTTTTCAGCGAGGTGGTGTCGTGTTCTTCTAGCAACTCATAATAGTAGTCCATAATGCGCTGCGCGACCGAGGACCAGGCATATTCGCCGGCTTTTTCCAGGCCAGCATGAATAAATTGCTGACGTAACGGCTCGTGTTCAAGCAGGTGTTTCACTGCCCAGGCCAACTCCTCGCTATTGCGCGGAGCCGTCAATAGCCCGTCAACGCCCTGGCTGACGACTGTTGCGTAGCCGCCGATATTGGACGCAACTACCGGCGTGCCCGAGGCCATTGCCTCTAAGAGCACGACACCCATACTTTCACCGCCGGTGGCAGGAGAGCAGAAGACATGGGCGCTGGTAAAGTAGCGAGGCTTGTCTTCGTCGGACACATAGCCTGTAAAGATCACATCTTGCCAGCCTCGCTTCTCGACAAAGCGCTGGAAGCCACGTCGCAGACGACCTTCGCCGACAAAGATAAAGCGTGTCTGTGGGAACCGCTCACGAATCAACGGTATGGCTCGTAGTAAGTACTTTGCGCCTTTGCGTTTCTCGAAACGACCAACGAAAAGAATGTTTTGCTTGTCATCCATAAATTGCGGCAAAGGCGCAACCTGGGGGCTGAAGTATTCAAGGTTGACCCCATTGGGAATAACGCGGTAGTATGCT
>Ga0207684_10006729_pt1 | contig 10438 bp, 5 predicted proteins | sample KBSK5501metaG_FD_184342 | JGI IMG/M metagenome (GOLD analysis project Ga0207684, IMG submission 184342) | Corn, switchgrass and miscanthus rhizosphere microbial communities from Kellogg Biological Station, Michigan, USA - KBS K5-50-1 metaG... | ecosystem: Host-associated > Plants > Roots >... | reverse complement strand
TCTCGACGTAGGCGGAATCGCGAACACCCTTCATCCAGGTGTCATAAGCCTTCTCGAGCTGTTGCTGCTCGAGATAGACCTTGAGCCGATCCTTGATCTCGTCGTACGAGTAATCCTCGCCGGCCCGACGGTTCAGCACCTTGAAGACATGAAAGCCCTTGGCGGAGCGAACGACCGGGCTCACCTCCCCCACCTTGAGGCTGTCGATGAATCCCGCTACTTCCGGGAGGAGGAGTTGGGGCGAGATCCAGCCCAGGTTGCCGCCCTGGTTCTTGGTTTCCTCGTCTTCGCTCGCCTCTTTCACGACCTTTTCGAACGGTTCCCCGCTCGCCATGCGGGCTCGCGCCGCCTCGGCCCGATCGTGGGCGGCCTGGATCTGCTCCGGCTTGGGTTCGACGAGAGCCAGGATGTGCCGCACCTTGAAACGTTCGCCATCGCGCTCCAGCACCTCGAGCACGTGATATCCAAACGCACTTCGCACGGGGCCCGACAGCTCGCCGACCTTGAGGCTTTCCGCGGCGGCTTCGAAGGCGGGATCGAGATCGCCTTTTTGAAACCAACCCAAGAGACCGCCCCGGCCGCGGCTGGGGTCGTCGGATACCTGGGACGCGACGTCCTCGAACTTCTCGCCGGCCACGATTCGCGCCCGGGCTTTTTGGATCTTGTCCAAGGCCGCCGCTTCCACCGTCGCGTCCACCGGCTTGGCCAGGAAATGGGCCAGCTCCACCTCGGATGGCTTGTGCGGCAACTGGTCCTTGTTTTCCTTGAAGTATTTCTCCACGTCGTCGGTTGAGACTTCGACCTTGCTTCGCACCTCTTTGCTCACGATGCGTTGGCCGAGCACTTCCTGCTCGATGTCGTTTTGATAGCGCTCGCGCAGCATCGTCTCGGTGATGCCTTCCTGAGCGAGAGCCTGGCGGAACGCGTCGGGCGTGTTGAACTGCGAGCGCACTTTCTGCATGGCATCGTCGACCCGCTTTTGCAGATCGGTTTGATCGGCGGTGATTCCCTGGCTCTTGGCCCGCTGCACGACCAACCGCTCCTCGATGAGCCGATCGAGAATCTCTTTCCGCATTGCGGCGACCTGAGTGGAGTCGCGGCCCTTGAGCTGTCCTTGCGCGTCGAGGAGGAAGAGTTTCTCCTCGACTTCCGAGACGAGAATGATGTCGTCGTTCACGACCGCGGCAATGCGATCGACGACCTGACCGCCGGTCAGGGAGAGAAGGGCGAGCACGAAAAAGGTGATCCGCTTCATGAGGTCCTTTTAGCAGGCTAGGCGCGATTCGGGGCGGGGGTCTCCGCCAGAGCGGCTAGGAGCCCCGTTGCTTCGGGGAGGGACCCTTTTGCCCTGATCACAAACCGGCCGGAAGTCGCGAATTCTACCGGAATCGGGAACCGCTTCATCCACCCCCGGATCTGGTCCGAAGTGGGGGCCTGAGCCGGCTCGATTTCGATCTTCCCCCGCCGGATGGCCATCGAGACCACGCCGGCGTCTCGGCCTTTGAGGCGGAGTCCCCGGAGGTCGAAAAGGGCGGCCGCGGGACCGGCCAACCGCCCGAACCGGTCGAGAAGCTCCTGGCGGAGGGCCTCGACTTCCGTGACCTCGGACGCCTCGGCCAGTCGTTTGTAGAAAGCTACCTTTTCCTCGGCGTCGTTGACGTAGTCGTCGGGGAGGAAGGCATCCAGGTCGGTGGAGAGCCGGGGCTCGGGGCGGTCGACCAAGGGCATCCCCTTGAGTTCGCGAACCGCTTCGTCCACCAGCCGGCAGTACATCTCGAACCCGACCGAGATCACGTGGCCGGACTGCTCGGCTCCAAGAATGTTTCCGGCCCCGCGAATCTCCAGGTCGCGCATGGCGAGCGCGAACCCGCTTCCCAATTCATCGAACTCGGCAATGGCGCGGAGGCGCTTCATGGCGGTTTCGGTCAACGATTTTTGTGACGGCACGAAGAAATAGCAGAAGGCTTTTTCGGCGCTGCGGCCGACGCGTCCTCGAAGCTGATAGAGCTGAGAGAGTCCAAACGCGTCGGCGCGATTCACGAGCATCGTGTTCACGGACGGAATATCGAGTCCGTTTTCGATAATCATCGTGGAGACGAGCACATCGAGTCGCCGTTCCGTGAAATCGTGCATGACGGATTCCAAAGCACGTTCGGGGAGCTGTCCATGCGCGATGCCGACACGAAGCTGCGGGCAGAGCTTCTGCACGTAGTGAGCTATGGACTGGATCGAGGCGACACGGTTGTGCACGAAGAAGGATTGCCCCCCGCGATCGGCTTCGCGGAGCAGAGCCTCGCGAATGAGCTCACGCTCGAACTCCACGATCTCGGTTTGCACCGGCATGCGGCCCGCGGGCGGAGTTTGGATGACGGTGATGTCGCGCACCCCGAGGAGCGACATGTTGAGCGTGCGGGGAATGGGCGTGGCGGTGAGGGTGAGCACGTCGACGTTGGCGCGAAGCTGTTTGATTCTCTCCTTATGGCCGACTCCGAACCGTTGCTCTTCGTCCACGATCAGTAAGCCGAGGTTCTTGAAGCGCACGCGTTTGCCGAGGAGAGCGTGCGTGCCGATCACCATGTCCAGCCGGCCGTCCCCAAGCGCGCTCAATAGCGCCGTCTGTTCTTTGGGAGAGCGGAAGCGGGAAAGCATGTCGACCTTGACCGGGAATCCGGAGAACCGTTCCTGGAAGGTTTGGTAGTGCTGTTCGGCCAGAATCGTGGTCGGCACGAGCATGGCCGCTTGCTTGCCGTCCTGAATGGCCTTCATGGCCGCGCGCACCGCGACCTCGGTCTTGCCGAACCCTACGTCGCCGCAGATGAGGCGATCCATGGGCGAAGCCGCCTCCATGTCGGTTTTCACCTCGTTGACGGCTCTAAGTTGATCCGGAGTTTCTTCGAACGGAAAACTGCCCTCGAGTTCGCGTTGCCACGGGGTATCGGTGGGAAACGCATGGCCTGGATTCGCCTTCCGCATCGCATAGAGTCGAATGAGCTCCCCGGCCATTTCCCGAATCGCTTTCTTTGCTTTGGCGCGCGTCTTTTCCCACCCGGTACCACCGAGACGTGAAACTGCGGGCGTGCGTCCTTCTTCGCTCGAATACCTTTGCAAGAGATCGAGCTGATCAACCGGCACATAGAGCTTGTCCTGGCCTTGATATTCGACCTGGAGCACGTCGGTCATGTGGCCGTTGGCTTCCAGGCGCTTGAGACCCATGTAGCGTCCGATGCCATGCTCGATGTGAACGACATACGCACCGATCTTGAGCGAACGCAGCTCCTTGAGGCCGAATCCGGAACGAAACCGCCTACGGATGGTGCGCCGGCGCGGGCGTCCGAAGAACTCGTGATCGGTGAGGAGTGCTAGGGCGGCTTCATCGAGGATGAAACCTGCGGATAGAACTCCTAAGGCGAGGTCGACGGGGATACCTTCTTCGACCAGCAGTTCGTGAAGCCGCGTGCGCTGACCCTCGTTGTCGCACACGATCGTGACTTGAAAGCCGCGATCGAGGAGATCCCGGAGATACGTGCGCCACAGATCGATCTTGCGGCCGAAGGATTCCGGCGCGGAGGAGCGGAAGGTGATGAGCTGCCCGGGGCCGGGGTCGGAGCTGAGATCCGAGAATCGGAGCGTAGAGAATCGGTTGAGTTCTTTGGTCAGCGTGGCCGGATCGACGTAGAGCTCTTGTGGACCACTGATCCAGGGAAACTCGGACTGGACGGCGGCGTGGGCTTCCAGGATGTGCGTCCACGCGGTTTCGAGGCGCGGCCCGAGGAGCCCCGGCTCCTCGACGAAGATGAGGGTGTTCTCGGGTAAGTAGCGGGTCATGGGTCCCAAGGCCTGGCCCAGCCGCGCGGCAATGCGCTCGATTCCGGATGGATGCGCTTCAGACTCGAAGGCTTCCCAAAGCTCCTGCCCCGCTTTCGCATCTTGGCGGCTTAGCTCGTTCACTGCTCTTTCGATGCGATCCGGGGTGAGAATGAGCTCATGGCGCGGGAGAACGGACGCGGAATCGAGATTCCGAATGGAGCGTTGCGTGTGCACGTCGAACTCGCGGATCGAGGCGACCTCTCCGTATTCGATCTCCACGCGAATGGGGTTCTCGCCGCCTAAGGAATACACATCGAGAATTCCGCCTCTCAGAGCGACATCGCCTACCTCCAGGACCGCCTGCTCGCGTTGATAGCCCAGGTGGATCAATCTGGGGAGAACGGTTTCGAGATCGACGCTTTCTCCCACCTTGAGCGTGACCATGCCGGAGGCCAGCAATTCCGGACCTACGACTTGTTCCAGGAGCGCATTCGCCGTGGCCACGACGACACCATCTTGGTGCTCGGCGAGATGGGCCAGGGTTTCCAAGCGTGCCGCGGTCACCTCGGTATGAAGCTGCTTAACGTCGTAGGGGCGCGTCGGATGTTCGGGGAAGTGGAGCACGGGCTCGTTCAGAAAATGAACGAGATCCACGCGAAAGGCCTCCGCGCCTTCGTCGGTGAGAGCGACCACGAGCACCGGGCGTTCGGTCTGCCGCCGGAGATGGGCGATGAGGAGCGCCTTCGAGGCACCGGTGAGCTTGTGGAGATGGAGGATGGAAGGCTTTGGGGAGCGCAGCGCCTCGAGAATCGAGCGCACTCCGTCCAGCCCGGCCAATCGTTCGGGAGCTATGGAAACCGTGGAGGGTCCGGATGCGGTGGTGAGAAGACTCATGCGACCGAAGAGGCTACCATTTTAGGGGCGCCGGCATCCCAACATCGCCCCTTCCTGGGACCAGTCGCGATTCCGCGCTACGCGACCGTGACGTCCTTCGATAGATACACATCCTGGATCGCGTTCAAGAGCGCCACGCCATCCTTCATCGGCTTCTGGAACGCCTTACGGCCGGAAATGAGGCCCATGCCCCCCGCGCGCTTGTTGATGATGGCGGTTTTCACCGCGTCGGCGAGATCGTTGTCGCCCGAGGCACCGCCGGAATTGATGAGACCGGCGCGACCCATGTAGGAGTTCACGACCTGGTAGCGGGTGAGGTCGATCGGGTGATCGGTGGTGAGGTTCTCGTAGACCTTCTTGCTCGTCTTCCCGAACTTGAGGGCGTTGAAGCCGCCGTTATTCTCGGGGAGCTTCTGCGTCACGATGTCGGCCTCGATGGTCACCCCGAGGTGGTTGGCCTGACCGGTGAGATCGGCCGCCGCGTGGTAATCCTTGTCCGCCTTGAACGCGCTGTTTCGCAAGTAACACCAGAGGATCGTCATCATGCCGAGCTGGTGAGCATGCGAGAACGCCTCGCTCACTTCCCAGATCTGCCGGCGTGATTCCTCGGAGCCAAAGTAGATGGTCGCCCCCACCGCGACCGCGCCCATTTCGAACGCTTGATCCACGCTGGCAAACATCGACTGATCGTAGGTGTTGGGATAGGAAAGAAACTCGTTGTGGTTGATCTTCAGAATAAAGGGGATGCGATGCGCGTACTTGCGTGCAACGGATCCCAATACGCCGAGAGTTGAAGCTACACCATTCGCTCCACCTTCGATGGCCAGCTTCACCAGGTTCTCGGGATCGAAGTACATGGGATTGGGAGCGAAGGATGCCCCAGCCGAGTGTTCGACTCCTTGATCCACGGGGAGAATCGACACATACCCGGTCCCGGCAAGGCGACCGTGATCGAGGAGCGACTGAAAACTGCGCAGCACTCCGATCGGCCGATCGGAGACCGCCAGCACGCGGTCCACGAAATCGGGACCGGGCAAGTGCAGGGCCTCCTTGGGAACGGTATTGGAGCGGTAGCTTAGAAGGCCCTTGGCCTCGGCACCCAAGAGCTGCTCGAAATCGACCGGCATGGGAGTGTCTCCTGAGGGGTTGGCAGCGGTTTGTAGCGCCTCAGGATAGCACTTTGCGCGCCACCTCGGCCGAGCGCTGGGAAGGCTTTCCAAGCACCGTTTCCAGGCTATCCAGGAAATACACGATGTTCTCGACCCGTGCGGAATGGCCCATGAGACCTACGCGCCAGATCTTGCCGGCCAACTCGCCGTACGCCGCTCCGATCTCCACGTCGTGTTCTTCCAGCAAACGGCGACGCACCTGTGCTTCATCCACTCCCGCCGGCACGCTCACCGCGTTCAACTGCGCAAGTCGCGCGCTTTCCTCCACGAACAAGCTTAGTCCCAAGGTATCGAGCCCCTTGGCCAAAGCGAGGTGATGCTTTTGATGGCGCTCCCATGCGCGTTCGAGACCTTCTTCTTTGAGGATGAGCAACGACTCGTGAAGCCCATAAAGCGCGTTGATGGGCGCGGTGTGATGATAGGTACGCTTGGCCCCTCCGCCCCAGTAAGCCATCACCAAACGCAAATCCAAGAACCAGCTCGGTACGGGAGAGCGCCGCGATTCAATCTTTTTGAGGGCGCGGGGGCCAAACGTGACGGGAGACAAACCGGGCGGAGCGGAGAGACACTTTTGACTTCCGGAATACGCCGCGTCGACGTCCCACGCATCTACTTCGAGCGCGCACCCCCCCAAAGTAGTCACTGCATCCACGAGCGCCAGCGCGCCGTGCGCGTGCGCGATCTTTACCAGCGGTTCCACGTCTGATCGCGCGCCGGTCGACGTTTCGCCGTGCACGAACGCGACCAGCTTGGCTTCGGGATGTTGTTTCAGGGCGACCTCGATCTTTGCCGGATCGACGGGACGTCCCCACGATTCGGTGACCCGCACCGCCTTCCCGCCCACGCGCTCGATCATCTCGGCCAGTCGCCCGCCGAACACCCCGTTTACGGCAACGACAACCGTGTCACCCGGCTCGACCAAATTCATGATGCACGTTTCCATGCCGGCCGTACCGGGGCCCGACACCGGAAACGTGAGCTCGTTCTTGGTGCGAAACGCGAACCGCAAGAGATCCTTGAGCTCGTCCATGAACGCGACGAACGCGGGATCAAGATGGCCGATGGTGGGTCGCGCAAGCGCGCTCAGCACGCGCTCGGACACATCGGAAGGGCCGGGGCCCATGAGAACCCGGCGCGGAGGTTGGAAGCTCATGATGCGTGTCCTCCAATCATGCCGTGACACCACGGCGGGAGAGCCATCCTTCGGTGATGAGCAGTAGAAGCACGACCAGGACCAGCTCTCGCCAAATTTCCCGGCCGAAGCGCGCTTCGCGAACCGGCGTTCCGATCGGCACATCCGGCTCGACCACCTTGACGCGATCTCCCGGAAACGAACGGCGAAGCTCGTCGCGGGTGGACGGGGTCAGGTCCGATTCGACTTCCGCGTTCACGTTCACGACGCGTCGCTCCAGCACCTTGTCTTCCGAGCGAAGCTCCCAGAACCCCGGCTCGGGAACCGGCGGTGTTTGCAAACGAACGCCCCGCGGTTCCGGCGTCGCCGCCACGGGCAAGGTGACACCACCGGGGCCGATCGCGACCAGATCCGCCCCGGTCGGCACCGAACCGGGATCGACCAGGCTCTGCAGTCTCTCCCCCACCAAGAGTCGGCCCTCGCTGCCTTCGGACAGGACGGCTTCCAGGCTTTGATGCAGAAGCGGCACGAACGCGGCATGGGTGGGGAAGTTGTTCCATCGTCCGTCCAGTGACGACGCGAAAAGCAACGCGCCTTCGCCTTGGACCAAAGCGGGAAGCCCGGGTCCGAATTCGGCCAACGTCCGCACGCCGGAGGCCGCGGTCACAGCGACAATGTGCCAGAAGGAGGCGCCGGTAATAGGTTCGCCGATCGTGACCCCAAACCCGGAAAACGCGCGGTGACCGGGGTTCCGCGCGGTGAGCGTATAGGCCGCCGAGGATGCTTCGTCGGATCCGAGGACGTTTCCGAGCGAAATCTGCGGGAAGAGCGCGGGCAAGATGATTTGATTGTAGGTCCGGAGGTCCACGCGATCACCGAGCACGATGAAGACCATCCCCCCGGCCGCGCGCCAGGTGCGAAGCCGGGCCAACGCTTCGTCGGGAAGCCCAGTCACGTTATCGAGAACGACGAGCCTCACCCCGGTCAAATCTCCGGTGATGAGATCGGCGGGGCTCATGCGGCTTACCACGAACGAACCAGGGCCGCCTTCGGGGCTGAGCGCGAGCGGCAGATACGGGGACGGATGGGCGGGATCCTGCACGATCCAGGTCGTGACCGCGCCCGCTCCGAGGGTGGGCAGATACCGCACGTCATCGACTTCGAGTCGGTCGTGAGAGAGACGGGCGCGGATGGGTTCACCCTCCGCGGGCGCGCGGGAAAGCGGTACTTCGGTGTTCTCACGGCCACCCACCGGAACGAGAAGACGCCCTTCGCCCAACACCTCGGAACCGGATTCCACGGTCACCGCCACGTCGTCCTCGGCGTTGCCGCCTTCGCGGGCGGCCTCAACGTAGGCGCGCTCGTCGACCGAGCTGCCTTCGAGTCGCGCGTCGATGATCGCGGTGTTGGCAATGGGTCCTTCATCCACCGGCACGAGGAACACCCGAATTTGATCCGACATTTCCGCCAGGAAATCGGTAGGCGTTTCCCCTTCGCCGATCAGAGCACGCTTTTGAAAATCCGAAATGATGAAGAGCTCTTTGTTGAGCGTGGTCGCCCCGGCGAGCGCCGCTTCTGCGCGGCTCACCGCGCTGGCCATGTCGGTGGTGGCGTAGCCCGCCTCGAGACCACGAATTGCTTCGGCCGCGGCGACCTTGCCGGGATAGGGTTCGGGAGGCGCTTCGGCGGGATCCACGCCGAGCAGGAACACGGTGTCATCGGGCTCCAGGGCATCCACGACTTCGCGCGCCCGGCGTTTCCCTTTCTCCCACAAGGTTTCTTTCTCTCCCTCCACCCGCATGCTGTAGGAATTGTCGAGGATGATCGCCACCGCGCTTTCGCCGCGGCTCTTGCCGAATGCGAAGTCGCCGCGAAGGGCGGGGCGTCCCAACGCAAACGCAAGCAGAGCGAGCGCGAGCACGCGCATGGCGAGGATGAGCCACTGCGTGAGGCGCATGCGGCGCAGGCGCCGGCGCGTGATCTCTTCCAGGAATTGCACGGAAGGAAACGGAATGCGCGCAACACGGCGCCGGCTGAAGAGATGAATGATGATCGGCAGCGCCGCCGCCACCATCCCGGCCAGAAACGCGGCGTTCAGAAAAGAAAACGGCATCTCAGTAGAACCGCTTGCGCTTTTCCAGGTAGCGGAGGAGGGCTACGTCGTAGGGCGTCTCGGTGGAGAGGCGCACGTACTCGATGCGATTCTCCATGCAGGCCCGCTCGTAAGCGCGCGACCACGCCTCGAACTTGGTCCGGTACTGCTCGGCGATCTCCCAGGGTTGGGTGGTGATCTCCTCTCCCGTTTCGAGATCCACAAATCCCGATTCGTTGCGGAAGGGAAACGAGATCTCGTAGGGATCGAGGATGTGGAACACCACGACCTCGTGCTGGCGATGGCGGAAGTGCTTGAGTCCCCGCATGACCGAAGCGGGGTCGTCGAGGAGATCACTCATGACCAAGATGAGCCCGCGCCGTTTGATGCGCTCGGCCAGATGTTCGAGCGAGGAGCCCATGGCGGTGCCGGCGGCGGGGCGCGCGCGCTCGAGTTCTCCGAGGATGAGCTTGAGATGCATGCGCGAAGCGCGGGGTGGAATGAGCCGCTCCACCTTGTCGCGAAAGGTGAGTAATCCCACCGCGTCCTGCTGCATGAGCATGAGCGTGGCCAGCGCGGCGGAGAGATACGCGGCGTACTGGAGTTTGGTGAGTCGCCCCGGCGAGGCGTAACCCATGCTCGCGCTCACATCGAGAAGGATGTGCGTACGGAGATTGGTTTCCTCCTCGAACATCTTCACGTAAAAGCGATCGCTCTTGCCGTAGAGCTTCCAGTCCACGTGCTTGAGCGGATCCCCGGGCATGTACTGGCGATGCTCCAGAAACTCCACGCTGAACCCGTGATAGGGGCTCTTGTGGAGGCCGGTCATGAATCCTTCCACGACCAGGCGCGCGATGAGGTCGAGGCTGGAGAGCTTGGAAACGACCTTGGGGTCCAGGTACTGGAGGTTCGATGCCGACACGCGGGACCCTGTCGGTTACGAGACCGCCACGGTCTCGGGGACCGAGGCGAGCAGCGTATCGATGAGATCTTCCGTGCTCACGCCCTCCGCTTCCGCGCTGAAACTGCGGAAAATTCGGTGGCGCAGAACCGGGCGCGCGACGCGGCGCACATCGTCACATGAAGGCGCATAGGAACCGTGCATGGCCGCCCAGCTCTTGGCGCCCAGGATTAAGTACTGGCTCGCACGTGGGCCCGCTCCCCAGGCCACGTTTTGATTCACGGCTTCTATGACCGCTTCGGTCGAGCCGGGACGCGTGGCGCGCGCGAGACGCACGGCGTATTCCACCACGAACGGCGAGGCGGGGATGCGGCGCACGAGATCCTGGAAGCGTTGAATGTCCACGCCGCTAATGACTTGCTTTAGGACCGGGTTCTCTCCAC
>Ga0207684_10006728_pt1 | contig 10439 bp, 17 predicted proteins | sample KBSK5501metaG_FD_184342 | JGI IMG/M metagenome (GOLD analysis project Ga0207684, IMG submission 184342) | Corn, switchgrass and miscanthus rhizosphere microbial communities from Kellogg Biological Station, Michigan, USA - KBS K5-50-1 metaG... | ecosystem: Host-associated > Plants > Roots >... | reverse complement strand
GCTGCGTGCTCGTGATCGCGCTCGTCTTCGTCCTCTTCAACCTGGCCGTCGATCTCCTCTACGCCACCCTCGATCCCCGCATCCGCTACGAATGAGCCGCCGGCCGCCGCGGAACCGCCTGGCCCTGACCGCCGCCGTCGTGATCGGCGCCGCGGTGGGACTCGCCCTGCTCGCCCCCTGGCTGCCGCTCATCGATCCGGATGTGGTGGACACGCCCGACCGCCTCAAGCCGCCGGGGACCCCGGGCCATCTCCTCGGCACCGACGAGTTCGGCCGCGACATGCTGGCCCGCCTGGTGTGGGGGGCGCGCGTCTCGCTGCTGGCCGGGGTGGGCACCGCCACCGCCTCCATGCTGATCGGGGTGCTGCTCGGCCTGCACGCGGGCTACTGGGGCGGACGCGTGGACACGGTGGTCATGCGCCTGACCGACATCCTGATGGCCTTCCCCTACATCCTACTCGCCATCGCGATCGTGGCCGGGCTCGGCCCCGGCCTCACCAACGCGATGGTGGCCATCGCCATCGTGGGCTTCCCGCTCTACGCCCGGCTCGTGCGGGGCGTGGTGCTGTCGCTGCGCGAGCGCGAGTTCGTGGAGGCGGCGCGCGCCCTCGGCAGCAGTGATCGCGTGATCCTGCGCCGCCACCTGCTCCCGCACCTGCTCGCGCCGATCACCGTCGCCTTCAGTCTGGATGTCGGGGCCAAGATCCTCGCCACCGCCGGGCTCAGCTTCCTGGGCCTGGGCACCCAGCCGCCGACCGCGGACTGGGGGAGCATGCTGGCCACCGCGCGGACCTTCGTGATCCTGCGGCCGCACGTGGCGCTCCTGCCGGGGCTGGCGATCTTCCTGGTGGTGCTCGCGCTGAACGTCCTGGGCGACGCGCTGCAGGACTTCCTCGACCCGCGTGTGCGGCACGGGTGAGGCACCGACCGGCGCTCGAGCCTAGAAGGACGTGACTTGCCGGCCTGGACGGACAACGAGGCGCGGCCGCCGAGGACCTTGCCGAGCCCGCACGCCAGCCCGCCACTGACGCTCATGGTGCGCCCGTCCACGGCGCGGTCACTGCTCTGCGACGTGGTGTAGGCCCCCAGCGTCCACAGGCTCCACCAGCTCGCGGTCGGGGTATACGTGAGGAGTAGTGACATGGAGCCCGTCTGGTAGCGGGTGGCCGGCCCCGGCGAGTCGCGCCAGAAGCCGCTCGGTGACGATGCCGGTGCCGCAGGCGGTCTCCAGCACCCGCATCCCGCGTCCCACCGGAAGGCGCGCGGCCATCTCGTCGGCGTAGCCGTGGAAGAACAAGGGTCCCAGATAGCGGTCGTAGTTCTCGGGGATCGAGCCCACGAACGAACGCGGCATCTCGATCAGCCATTACTGGCCTCCATGCCTCACTGGGTCTGGGAGTTCTCTTCGCACGCCCCCCCAAGGATGAGGTTCCTCGAGCAGAACTACCACTCAACCGCGAGGGCTCGTGAGGATCGACGTGCGTTCCTCGGGATTTGGCTGGCGGTCTTCTCGCCCCGCCGGTGCTGCCCGTGAGTGGCCGGTCGCCTCGAACACGCAACTCTTTCCCGGGAGATTTTTCAAGGCGAGCCCGCATTCCAGGGCGTGAGCGCTCTGGTGTGCCGAATCGCGGCTATGAGGTTCCGTTTCATCTGATCCTCCGTCTGGCACGTCCCTTGCGGCTCTGAAGCCTCGTTCAACGCGCAGCGTCGGGAGACACGGAGGAGATAGCTATGGAAAGGATGCTCGTCGACGGGGGACATCGATTCGAGACACAACCGGAATCTGGGCTGGTATGCGACATCACTCACGCCGCCCCCGGTAGCGGGGCGGTCGGAAGGATCGTCGGCGCGGACGCGAAGGGCCGCGACGCTCTCCAGGCCGCTCTCAAGAAAGCGGCGGCCGCGGTTGGCAATGGAATTCAGGACCGAAGGGATGAGGCCATCGCCTATGCTCGGAGGGAGCCCGTGGCTGCGCTGACGGCCGCGGCGGGCTTCGGGGTTCTCGTCGGTCTTGCCCTGGCGATCGGCTCACGCGCCGGTACTGGCGGCGGGAGAGCTTGGCTGCCCCAGCTGAATTCAAGACGGAGCTTCCTCGGTAGGCGGACAGGATCGGGTTGGCGAGGGTTCCTGCGACTCGAATGAGCACGTACGAAGCGTCACGCAGCAGGAAGGGAAATGGCTGAGGGGCTCGTGACCCGCTCCTGCGCTACGGCCACACCCGGCCTTCGCCCGAAGGGGAGGGGCCGCCCTCGAGAGGCCGCCCCTTCGGGCTCTACTCTCGCGAGAAGCAGGTCGGGGGCCACGCCAACGGGTGCGGCCCGTCCGGCCGCGGATGAGTAGATACCTACCGAGTAGTAGCTACCGACGCCCTGGGCCTCTGGCGCACTCCGCGTGCGCAAGTCCACGTTTCGGCTAGAAGTGCCGGTCCGGCACATGGAATGCACAACACGCCCGGGGCACGTTTGGACAACAGGCGTCCAGTCATCCCGATCACCATCGTCGTAGCGGACGACTACCCCGACTACCGCTTGCTTGTCCGCCTCATCCTCGCATCGGTGTCCGACACGATCGCCATCGTGGGCGAGGCGGCAGACGGCGAGGAGGCCCTCGCGCTTGTGCTACGCGAACGTCCCGACATCGTGATCGCGGACTTACTGATGCCCTGCCTCAACGGACTGGAGCTGACGAGACGCATCAAGCACGAACGGCCGCACACGAAGGTCATCCTCATGAGTTCCTATACCGAAACCTACGAGCGCGTTGCCTCCGTGAGTGGCGCTGACGCCCTTGTGAACAAGCTGACGATTCACAGCGGTCTTCTGCCTGTGATTCGCGAAGTCATCGTCCGGCCGCTGTCCACAGCCGTCCCCTAGTGAGTGGTCCTCGCGGTGGGCCGCAAAGAGCGCGGCAAAGCTGCATCCCAAGCTAAGCGCGCCAGGCACCGAGCACACCTTGAACTCGACGCCACAGCCACAGGTGACGAGCAGGTGGTATCCATCCGGAGTAAATGGATCCAGATCGGCGTGCCGGGCGCCGGCGCAACCGCGATGGGCGAGGATGAAGCCGCGGAGCTCGGTGTAGACGCCGGCCATCACCTCGCCTCCCCCTCCACCACTTGGTCCGCTATGCGCGGATCGCCGGCACGTGCGTCAGGACGTTCCGCCCCTCGACGATCTCGTACTCGACCACGATCGTGCTCCCGGCGGGGAAGACGGGCAGATGCATCCCGGCCGGGACCACGAAGAGCGTGCGGTCCGTGAGCAGGAGCATCTCTTTCATTGGCGAAGAAGGGTCAGGGGTCTGCGAGGCGTGCGTGGACGCCATGCCTACGTTGCCTCACCCTCCACCACGATCAGCCGCCAGTCTGGCACCAGGTCTGGCACTGCCTCAATTCGGTATGTCGCGTCTCCAGCGAGCGCTCCGCTTCGCTTCCAGAAGCTCTCTCAGCGTCTTGACTGCCTCCTCTAGCTCGACCTCCGACCAGGCCGAGAACGCTTCCTTCGCCTCCTCGATCGAACACGTGCACAACTTCACGGTAATCTTGCCGCACCGAATGCAGGGCATGACGTTTCCTCCTGCTCGTTCAATCAAAGCCCGTGGTCGCACCCGTATGCGCATCTAACTTCCGGCCAACTTCGCCTCAATCTCGGCCATCCGCTTCCGCGCCCGCCGAATCTGCCACTCTCGCCGCTCGCGCCGTTCCTTATGCTTTTGCGGCGTCGCGTCAAGTTCCCGCTGGTAGTTAGCGACGTGGGTCGGCAGCTCGTCCCGCTCCCGCTCAAGGGCTTGTCGCTCGTTCGTAGGCGCTGGCATGTGGCAGATGATAGCGCGGCCCACAAGGAGGCACGTGGGCGTGGCTGGCCGCGCTCGTCGAGCCAGATCGGAGGGGCCATCGCGCCGGCATCATAGCAGGCAACGCGCCAGCGCGGCGCCTCGCCGTCCGACTACGTGGCGATCACCTCCAGGGCGACGCCCAGCGTATGGGCGACGCGAGCCCCTCTTCTTCGGGCCGCCGACCACGGGAAGCTCGCTCCAGCTCAACAGCGGGTGGCAGATCACGAGCGAGGACTAGCCGATGCCGGAGAAACCGAACCGACGCCGATCCAGGGACACGGAGCCACAGAGGAGCGCGATCGCGGGCCGACGTGTGCTCCGAGCAGGCGCTGAACCCGCGTGAGGCAAGGCGTGCGGTAGACTGACGCCGTGGCCCGGATTCTCGTGGTGGAGGATCAACCCAAGCTGGCCGAGTTGATGCGGACAGTACTCGAGGAGGTGGGCCACGCGGTGGAGACGGTGCACGGCGGCCGGGCCGCCATCGAACGACTTGAGCAGCACGCTTACGACCTGATCGTGTGTGATCTGCACATGCCAGATCGGGATGGCCCGGCGGTTTACCGTGCGCTCGCGCGGCGGCCTCCGCCCAGACCGCCCGTCGTGTTCGTCACGGGCTACGCCGATGCCGGACCGTACGAGGATTTCATCAGGACGACGCAGGTGCCCGTGGTGGTCAAGCCGTTCGAGATCAACGTGCTGCGGGAGACGGTGCGTCGAGTGCTCAGCGGACACTGACGCGATGGCCTCCCGTCGGTACTCTGACAGTTCCAGCGGCTCCGGGCCTATATGGCAGACAGTGTGGTTTACGACCGGTGCCCGAACTCATCAAACCCTGTCGGGATCGTGCCGAGGAACAGCACGGCCACGCCGTCCGAATCCGCACGCCAGATGACACCCGACACGTGGAGTCGTCGCCCATCAGGCTTGATGAACTCGAGTTGGAGCGCTGTCCCGACCGGGAAGAGCCCTCTCGGCCGGAGCTTCGCGCCCCGTGGACTCACGTCGACGGTGTGAAAGCGATTCCGCTGCGGGCCAGCCTTAGCCCAGACCGTCCAGGACACACTGGCGCGCGGACTGAAGCGTCGCGTGCGCGGCGCCACATCCGTCATTTCACCCGTCACCCCATACCGGTCGAAGCCTGACATGCCTAGACCCATCGACTGCAATCACAGTGCCACGCGAAAACGTCCCACCAAACAAGGGCATAAGGCCGATTGGCGTAACAATGGGTCGGCGAGGTTCCGGTTACGACGACGCGCCTAGGGGCTCCCTACTAAAAATTGTTGTTTCCACCCCGGCGCCGCCAGCGGCCTCGCGGGCAGGAGGCGGCGGTAGTCTGAGGGTACCCGGATGGACACGGCTGCGCTCGGCACTCGCCCGAAGGGGATGAGCCGCCCTTTTGAGGCTGCCCCTTCGGGCTCTAACCCGTCCACTAACCCGCGTCCGTCGCTTCTCGGCGCGCTAACGATTCCTCGCGCCAGATTTTGTAGCACGCCTCGTGCGCAATCAGGACGACCCCAGCGCTGCCGACTTCACGCTCGACCTCGGTCGGCTCGATTGCGCGGCGGCAGACGATGCAGGGTCGGCCGGTCCCTCGATGGGACTTGGACACGCTAGCGATAGCGGGCAACCGGTTCTCTGCTAACCTGGCGCGTATCTGCCGCCTCAGATCATCGTCCGACTGTTCCGTGGTCATTGGTCTTGCAGACATCACGCGAGCGAGTCCTACTTACTGCGCCGGCCTTACCGCCGTGATCGTGTCGACGTCCTTCCGGCCATCCTGTTCCGTGTAGGCTACTTCGAGGGGTGTGCCGAGCGGATAGTTGCACGTCGCACCATCGCGAAGAAACAAGATAGAGCCGCCGAGGATGATTCCGCCCGGGTGAGATTCCGTGAGGGGGGCGATGATGACCCCGCGCATTGGCGAGTTCTCCGGGCCCGAATCTACAGCACACAAAATCGCCCTCCAGGGAGGCCCTTCTGCCTCTCCTCAGAGGGCGTCGTGCGCGACAAGTATAGGCTTCCCCGGCAGGATGGACAAGGACTAGTTCGCCCACGCCCACGATTAGGCGCCAGCGCGGAGGCAGGGCATTGTTTTTCGGCAATGAGCACACACGACCGCCGCCCCAGACGTCATAGAGGTGCCCGGAGTCGCATAGATCCGGTCCAGCGCCCGCGTGATCTCCGACTTCCGCCAGCCCGCATGTAGGCGCTCCAGCGTCATGGTGACCAGGCACGTGAGGCACACGAATCTGGTTCGATACGTGTCGCCGCGAAGAATGCTGCGGAGCTCGCGGCGGACGAACTCTTCGGTGGTGTAGGTCATCGCGCTGGCGGCCCGGGTGTTGGTGGCGCGTGCGACGGACGACGCGCCGTCCATGACTCGTGTCCGCAGATGGCGCAATGGGCGCCGCGACTGGCCATGCACTTACACACCCCGTACATGCGCGCTCCTCGGATCAGGTTCGCTTCCCGCCAGCGGGCAGGGGTGCGGCGCCAATCGCCGGCCTTGGGTATCGGGCCAGAAGGGTTGGACCCTGGCGAGAGGATAGCGCAGTAAGGAAAGGCTGGACTCCTCCGATGTCCTTACGCGCTGGTAGATTCGCGGCGAGGCGTCAGGGGAGCGAGCCATGACCGAGCGGGAGTACTACTACTGTGTAGACTGCGGGAGAACCCACGTGGCGTCGCTCTGGTACGTTCGGCAGGCGACCCTGGTTGGCCCACTCTTGAAGACCGACTATCCGTGTGGTGATGCCCACAACAGCCTCGGGCAGGCGCTGCGGGCGCAATGGACGCTTCTGATATAGACCAAGATTGTATGGAGGCCTCTTCACATGATCATGCGCCGCCCGTGCATCGTCACGCTCTGCGGCCTGCTCGCCTGCACTATCTCGGCCCACGCCGAAGGCGAACAGCCATGATCACCTGCGGGTGCGGACAAAGGCTATCACGGACGGTTAGGGCACTACACCCCACACGGAGGCAATCCCCGGGACAGATGGGAAGAGGCTGATGCGTTGACATTGCGAGTGTGTCAGTGGGCACCGGTTCCATGTCACCTGCCCGGAGACTGGTCCGCCTGCATATAAGCTCGTTCCACTGCCTGAGCGTGGTCAACTGCCATGCACTGCTCTCCTTCCTCGGCCTGACCGACGCGGAGGCGGATCATCCCGCAAGCGGGACCTCGTCAATGCCCGGTGGGTATGCGCCATCCAGCGGGTGATCGACAGCGCCGGCGCGTTCGTGCTCGATGTCAGGAAGGCGGCGACGCCTCCGTTGCACCATTTCACAGCGTCATAAACATCCCCACCGTCGCCGCGGTCATGATGACGGCCGTCGCCCAGCCGAGCCACCGCAAGAGTGGCGAATTGACACGCTTCCCCATGACGGTGGGGTCACTCGTGAGCAGGACCACGAGTACGATCAGCGGCGACGCAAGCACCCCGTTGATGACGGCCGACCAGAACAGCATGGCGACGGCGTTCAGGCCCACGAAGTTCAGGATCAGCCCCACCAGCATCGAGACGGCCACCACGGCATAGAAGCGCCGAGCGAGGCGAGGCGTGTCTTCGAGGGAACCCCGCCAGCCTTCCGCCTCCGCCACCGCGTAGGCGCAGGAACCCGCGAGTACGGGGACCCCGAGCATCCCGGTACCGATCAGCCCGAGGGTGAAAAGCCAGTACGCTCCGTCCCCGGCCAGCGGCCGGAGTGCCTCGGCGGCTTGGCGAGCAGTCGTAATGTGCGTCTGCCCATGCGCGTGGAGGGTCGCGGCGGTCGTCAGGATGATGAAGTACATGATCAAGTTCGAGAAGAACATCCCCGTCAACACATCCGTCCGTGCTCGCTGGAGTTCAGCATCGGTCGCGCCGCGCCGTTGCTGGATGGTCCGCCGACCGGCGGCCCGATCCTCCTCGACCTCTTGGGCGGCCTGCCAGAAGAAGAGATAGGGCGAGATCGTGGTCCCCAGGATGCCCACGAACGTGGCGAGGTAGCCGTTGGACCACTCAATGCGCGGGACCACGGTGGCGATGAGGACCGCCCCCCAGTCCGGTCGGGCCAGGAACGCGGCCAGGACGTAGGCGAATAGGACGAGCGTGAGCCACTTGAAGATGCGGGCAATCTGGCGGTAGGAGGACCAGCAGAGCAGGGCGACGATGAAGCCGGCGTAGAGGGGTGTCCAGAGGAAGGCCTTCACGCCGGTCATCATCTCGCTCACCTCGCCCATGCCGCCGAGGTCCGCTCCGATATTGATGACGTTCGCGACAATGAGCAGGGCACACGCCCCCCAGAGGACCGGGCGGGAGTAGCGGCGGCGGATGACGCTCGCCAGCCCTCGGCCCGACACCATGCCGAGGCGGGCGCACATCAGTTGGACCGCGGCCATCAGCGGAAAAGAAAGGAGCGCGGTCCAGAGTGGGGCATAGCCGAAGGCCGCGCCCGCGACCGAGTAGGTAGAGATGCCAGACGGATCGTCGTCGGCGGCGCCGGTAATGAGGCCCGGCCCGAGCTCGGCGAAGAACCGGATCGGCCACGGGGCCCGCTCCGCGTCCGGAGGTCCATGACGGGTTGGATCCGGCTGCATCTCAGCGGTCATGGGACCTCAATTTTCACTCCCCAGTCAATCTATCGCTTTTCCGTTACCGGGAAGCGCTGAAGCTCCGCGTCGCCCGTCGGCGTCGCGAACGGGAGATACAGCGCGCGCGTCAGGGAACAGCAGCATCCTCGGCCCAAGAGGCCGCACCTTCGGGCGCTAGTTCTCGAACGCTAGCAGCGCCGACCGCAGCAGGTCCTGCTCCGCATCCTGCGGCGCCACCACCGCTTGAACTCGACGCCGCAGCCACACTTGACGAGCAGCCGGTAGCCATTGGGCGTGCGCGAGTCCACATCGGCGTGCCGGGGGCTGGCGCAGCCGCGATGGGCGAGGGCGAATCCACGTAGCTCCGAGTAGACGCCGGCCATCAGGTCACCTCCCCAACCACCGGCACGAGCCCCATTGCGGGGGCGAAGGCTTTGATGCCCTTACCGGATGGTCCCGCTCGTAAGTCTGCCCACAGTTCTTGCCCGGCGGCCTGGGGAGGGCGCACCATACCTGTGATGCGCGATGAAATGCACGGGGCCCCGCTCACGCGGCAGGGTGCCCCCGGATGAGACGCGCGGTGCTCACGGGCCTGTGTGGGGTGCTGACGGCCCTCGCCCCTCTCGTCCTGGCCACTGCCGACCCCACCGCAACCTCCCCGAGCGAACTCTTGGCGAATCCCGACCAATTCGACGGGCAGACGGTGACGCTCCAGGGACGGTCGAGAAGTTCCGTGAAGGGGTTTCTCCGGACTGGGCTCCCTACTTCAAGTTCCGCCTGAGCGACGAGCAAACCGCTGTACGGGTGTTCTCCTTCGGGCGCTCGCCGTGCCGGAACGGGATGCAGGCGACGGTCGAAGGCATTTTCGAGAAGGTGAACCGGCTCGGGCGGCTCCCCTACTACCAACAAGTCACGGCCACGCGCGTGACGTGTCGCTGAGGGTCGCACACCCCAGCACCGGCACGAACTGCTCGTCCCGCATCAGTTGCGGCTCTCTACTCTATCGGCGTCCTCCCCAACCAGGCGCAGGTGCGCGGGCCAGAGCCGGATCGGCCCTACCTCCAGCTTCGCCATGGAAGGATTGAGGTCACGCTTAGGATGACGACCAAGACGAGCACCGCGTAGGCGACACGCCAAGAGATCAGAAGCGCTCCGACCCCTCTTGTGCCGGGGTTCGCCCCTTTCACCTTCCGGAGCGCTCTACGCTCCCGTCGCGCGAGGACACGAAACAGCGCGAGGAAGAAGACGCCGACCACCAAGGCGATAGCAACGAGGATGATCAGGTTCTCAGCCATGGGATGATTCGCTAAAGAGGGACGTGGACCCCCGGTCTGCCTAGAACCAGTGCGCGACGAACCTGTGTACGGTCTTCAGCAAGAGCGTGCCGACATAGGCGACGAGGAGGAATCCGAAGAATAATCCGACGTGGTAGAGCGATCGCGCGGAGAGTGGATACCGAACACTACGGAGTCGGTGTGGCGTCAATGGATGGAGTACGACAGTCGATTTCTCCCTGAGCGACCGCCGCTCTCGCCGTGCCCACAACGCTTCAATCGCGCCAGCGAGGCTGCTAAATGCGATGGCAGCAAACGCGAAGAGGGCCAACGTTCTCATGGGTGCTTCTTTCGCTTCAGACCAGGACGCACGAGTCGGAGGACTAGGCCGGTGGGCCACCGGGCGATCCCATCCCCCAGCGGCGGGATTCTAGCAGGTGAGAGGCCGGACATGACGACGCCCCGCGGTGCGGGGTAAGAACACGCCCGGGGCGCCTGCTTGACCCATCTGCACCCGTCAAGGAGGGAACGCATGCGGCGGAACTGTAGCGCCGGGGCCCCAGGTTCGCAAGCGGTCCCAGGAACCCGTTCTCTTTCCGCCACCTCGCCTCCCCAACCACGAGATCTCCACCATCGCGTTCCGGGCTACCAGCGGTAGCCGAGACCTGTGCCGCCACAAGGGCAGCCACCGGCGATGAAGGTCTGCCGGCCCGCCAGTTCGGCCATGGCGGCCCGGACTTCCGCGGGATCTTGCT
>Ga0207684_10006727_pt1 | contig 10439 bp, 9 predicted proteins | sample KBSK5501metaG_FD_184342 | JGI IMG/M metagenome (GOLD analysis project Ga0207684, IMG submission 184342) | Corn, switchgrass and miscanthus rhizosphere microbial communities from Kellogg Biological Station, Michigan, USA - KBS K5-50-1 metaG... | ecosystem: Host-associated > Plants > Roots >... | reverse complement strand
CCAGCGTCCATTTCAAAGATGAAGCGCATCTTATGCGCATTGTGCAACGAATCGTCGCCTATGTTGGACGCCGGGTTGACGAATCCTCCCCAACCGTCGACGCCCGATTGCCTGACGGGTCACGCGTCAATGTCGCGGTCCGACCGGTCGCGATTGATGGCCCGCTGGTTTCGATCCGAAAGTTCTCAAAAAACCCGTTTACGATGGATCGCCTTGTCGAGCTCAACGCGCTTCGACCTTCGATGGCAGATTTGCTAAAGGCAGCCGTAAAAGGAAAAATATCATTTATCATTTCGGGCGGCACTGGCGGCGGCAAGACCACCCTGTTGAATGCAATGTCGAGTTACGTTCCCCCGGAGGAAAGAATTATCACAATCGAAGACGCCGCCGAATTGCAGCTCCAGCTTCCGCATGTTGGCCGAATGGAGACCCGGCCGCCGAACGCTGAAGGCAAAGGTGAGATCCGCCAACGCGAGCTTGTGAAGAACGCCCTTCGGATGCGTCCCGACCGTATCATCATCGGCGAGTGTCGAGGTGAGGAAGCATTCGATATGCTTCAGGCCATGAACACGGGCCACGAAGGATCGATGACAACAGTGCACGCGAATTCACCGCGTGATGCGATCAAGCGGCTAGAGCAGATGGTGAGCATGGCCGGCATGTCCATCAGCCCCGCGAGCATTCGAAGCCAGATCGCGTCTGCGATCCGCTTGCTGATCCAGGTGCAGCGTCTGCCCGATGGCCAGCGCAGGGTGATCAGCATCGGAGAGATTACCGGGATGGAGGGCGAAGTCGTTCAGATGCATGAAATCTTTCGGTTCGTTAAAGAACGCACAGACGAACAAGGCAACATTTACGGCACATTCCGAGCAACCGGGATTCGGCCGACGTTCCTGGACGACCTAAAGCATATGGGGTTGGACCTTCCGCAGAACCACTTCGATCCAAATCGAGCTTTGTGACAGCCATGATCCCGACCGAACTTTGGCTCATCTGTGCCCTCGTCTTTGGGGCGGTATTGCTGGGTTTCCAGGGCATCTACTGGGTGATGTTCAAGGAGCGGCGCGAGAAACAGGCGATCAACCGACGTCTCGCGCTGACTGCTGAACTCGCCAATCCCAAGGAAGTCTTGCAGATTTTGCGCAAGGAGAGGGGCGTCGATGTCCTTGCTCACATTCCGGCGCTGCAAAGCTTCAAGGAGTTGATCGTTCAAAGCGGCGTGCGGTGGACCGGAACAAAATTGCTTCTGGCGGCGGTCGTCCCAACGATGCTATTTTTCCTTTTGTTCCGACTCGCAACCGGGTCAAATTTTCTTGCGATCACGCTTGCTGGTTTGCTTGCGACCGCTTCGATCTATCTGTTTTTGCTATCTGCCCGACGACGCCGGATCGCCGCATTCAGCGAACAATTCCCCGATGCGTTGGACGTGATCGCGCGCGGCTTGCGTGCCGGACATCCTTTCCGGGTGGCCATCGGCCTCGTCGCCCGTGAAATGCCCGATCCGGTGGGATCCGAGTTCGGCATTGTCGCGGATGAGATCACGTTCGGTCTCGAACAGTCTGTTGCGGTGGACAACCTTGGTCCGCGGGTTGGTCACAATGATCTTTCATACTTTTCAACCGCGGTGAACATCCAGCATCAGACCGGCGGCAATCTCGCGGAGATCCTGAGCCGGCTTTCAAGCATGCTGCGCAGCCGCTTGAAGTTGCGCTTGAAGATACGGGCGTTGAGCAGTGAAGGGCGCCTGTCCGCGGTCGTGTTGTCGCTGACGCCGTTCATTCTGTTTGCGCTTATTACGCTGATCTCTCCAGACTACTTTTTCGGAGTCAAGGATCATCCGATCGCCGTTCCCGCTCTGATCGTCGGTGGGTTCTTGTTGGTCACCGGGAATGTGATCCTGTATCGAATGGTAAACTTCAGGTTTTAGATGTCGCAGGAACTTTCAATTTTATTGATCACGATTCTCGCCTTCGGCGCAGTTGCGATCGCGGTGTTTGTGATTGGGCAGTTCATCGCCGTTCAGATACGCGTGCACCAACGGGTGGCGATGCAGGGGCGGGGCGCAGCTCTGAGAGATGAAACCGAAACTGCGCCAGGGTTGACATCAGGGTTTGATGCGCTCGTCTCGACAATTTTCGATGAGAAGCGGTTCGGCGTGGAAGGCTCGGTGCGCACGAAGCTGCGACGTGAACTGATACGCGCGTGCTTTTTTCGGGTTGACGCCATCAAGTACTACATCTTTGCACGCATAGCGACCGTCGTCGTTTTGGCGATCGCGGTCCTCTTCGCCGAACAATTCATGGTCAATAGCGCCTGGTACCTGAAGCTCAGCTTGGCGGCTATCGCCATTTTCCTCGGGGTGATGGGGCCCGATGCTTACATCGCACGCCGCATAAGGAAATTGCACCTGGAATATCGGATTGCCTTTCCCGACATGCTCGATCTGCTGGTGGTATGTATCGACGCCGGGCTTAGCCTCGAAGGGGCCTTGGACCGTATCAGTGGCGAAATTAGGCGGCAGAACCGCTATCTCGGCACCAACTTGCAGATCATGGGAGCCGAAATGCGCGCTGGCCGCAGCACGATCGATGCACTCGCTTCGCTTGCAGACCGGCTGGGACTGGACGAGGCGCGCTCCCTGGCCGCCATGTTGCGCCAGTCGATCGAGCTCGGCACCGACGTGGGGGATGCTTTGCGCTTCTTCAGCGATGACATGCGCGACCGCAGGCTGCTGCGGGCTGAAGAACGCGCCAACCAGCTTCCTGTGAAAATGGTCGGCCCGCTGGGCCTGTTCATATTTCCAGTTATTCTTGGCATCGCGATGGTGCCGGTGATCATCCGGCTGCTGACAGTACTAAAATAGCAGCAACCACGACATCACTGGCGATCGCCGAATTTTGGTGACGGAAGAGGCCAGACGGCTAGCGCGTCCAGGATTGCGAGTAACGTCGCTCACGCCGCCGCGCCCACTAACTTTCGCCATGTTAGCCGGTAAAGTTTTGCCTTGGCCTATTTCCGCGGGCGTGACCTTCCGGCCACACTGTTGGGCCCACCATGGGGGTAAGATGTGACATGGGCACCGCAGCTTCATTGAGCCGGGGTGGGGGCTACGACATGCGACCCGTTCTCGCGATCTTTGCTTTCGGCGCCTTGCTACTCATGATGACGGGTTGCAATACAACCTGCTCAACCCCTGATTGTGCCCCACTCGCGGTACCGGTTGTCGCCGATGGTCCACCTACGACGGGAAAGGTGGAGGACCCCGATGACGTCAAGTACTACCGCTCCGACGAGCCCTTGCGCATGGGGATCGAGCACTTCAATCGGGGCAATTTCGGCATCGCCGAACGTTACTTCCGCGACGCCACCGAAAAGGCCCCGAAGGATCCCACCGCCTGGATCGGCCTGGCGGCGGCCTATGACCGGATTGCGCGCTTCGATCTCGCTGACCGCGCTTATGTTCACGCCATCAGACTTGTGGGAGAGACCACGGAGATTCTCAACAACCAGGGCTACTCGTACATGCTGCGTGGCGACCTGGCGAACGCGCGTAGGAAATTCCTCAAGGCCTATGAACGCGAACCCAATAATCCGACCATTGCTAACAACCTTCAACTGCTGAACTCGAGCTCCAGGTTCATTCAGCGGGCCCCTGCGCAATAAGAACCTGATGGCGTTCTCGCCGTCACTGTCCCACGTTGTGCTGGTGATCACCGGCGCAGTCCTATTCTATGTGGCGCTGACCGACTTCAAGCAATTCAAGATCCGCAACGAACTCATCCTCGTCCTCGCCGGGCTGTTCGTCGTCCACGCGCTCTTGTCCGGCCGTTGGGTGAGTGCACATTGGAACCTGGCCTTCGCCGCCCTTATGTTCGGCGTCATGTTCTACTTCTATGCGCAAAACTTGATGGGCGGCGGCGACGTCAAGATATTGACGGTCGGCTTCCTGTGGGTCGGCTTGGGTTGTGCATTGCCCTTTGCGGTCCTGCTCGCGGTCTTTGCGGCGGTGCACGTCGTTGCGGCCAAGTTCGGGTGGGCCGAGGTCCAACACGTCGGCGATAAGAAGCGCATCCCGTTGGCACCTTCGGTTGCGGCGGCACTGATCCTATGCTTCATTTTGGGCTGCCTGCAGCCGATATCATCGCCCACCCGACTCAGCCATTTGCATTGAGCCACCTTCACGCGGCCGGAAGCGTCATCGACGATTCTATCGTACTGCAGCGCCGTCAAGCGCGGGCGGCGATCATGGCGAACCGGCTGTGCTAATGAGCAGCGCTACGAGCGCAGCGTGACGGGAGACGTGTGACGGCGATTACGAGCGCAAGCTGCGGACCAATGCGCCTGGAGCCCAGGCTTCGACAGCAGACCAAGACGCGATCATCGAGCGTCGTGGGCGGCGCGAGAGCCCAGTCGAGGAGGCGATCCCAACGCGGCCCGAAAAGGCCAACTTGCCGGCCCGCTGAGCTCTAGTCGGCCTTGGTCGAGCGCTTGCCATCGGTGCCGCCGTTAGTCCGTTGTACCTCGTACTCTTTAGTTTCCCCATTTCGCACAACCGTGATCTTCACCGTGTTCGACGGCACCACGGGAGCTGCCTTGACTGGAGCCGGCGGGGGAGGCGCTGGGGGAGGTCGCACAGGCTCCGGTCTTGTCCGGCCGATATCTTTCTCGCTGACGCGCTGATTTGGATCCGGCTTTGATTCCACCGGTCGGGCGAGGATCAAGGACAGCTTGCCGATATTCGTCGCCAGCAGAATCTTTTGCGCTTGCTCCTTGGTGACTTCGACGGTTACCGCCTTTGCGACTGTTGGCTGTCCTTCCCCTTCGCTTGCGACCTGGTCGATCGCGAGGACCTTTACATGCTCCAGCAGGATGTCTGAATAGCTTTCGCGTTTGGGTGATCCGTCGTCGGCGATTATGACGATGTCCACAAAATCACCCGGCAACACGAAGCCCGCAACCCCACGCACGTCATCGACCGACACCGTCACTGCGCGTTTGCCTTCGTCCAGTAGCGAAGCGAGCGAGGCGCGCTGACCGGGTCCCGTGATTTTTGAACGCAGAACCGGTTCGCCGCGTTTCAACGGCGAGAGCACGACGCGGCGACCACCGTTGAGTAGATCATCTTTGATCGCAAAAGCACCCTCCGGCAGCGTGTTCGAAAACCACGGAATCTCAACGACGTTGTCGGGGGTCATGGCAGTGCCGTATGCAAGCGACTCGGCTGCTACCACAATCGTACCCGCCGGCTGAACGGCGGCTGAAGTTTGATCTTTAAGCCAGCTGCGCGTCAGATACGCAGCGCTACCTCCCATCGAGATTGCGACAGCGAGAATGATGACAGTGCTTGTTCGCATTGCTTTGTCTCCTCCCGGGCTGGTGCTGTGCACCCTCGTAGGCAGTTCAGGCCTCTGTCCTTTACTCCGCGATGCGGCTGAGGTTCTTCTTCGACTCTCCTTGTCTTGATGGATCTAAGGTTAGCCGATTGTCATCCTCTGCGCAATGAATGCTCTTCTTCACGACACGACCTTTGGCTCCCTTGCTTACGGTATGTTAGAGCAGCCCTTTCTCATTGTTGGAGCGCACGAGTAAAGATCCTCGCTCGTCATCGTTGTTGTTGCGCCCGGAATCTGAATATTGCGGAATCCCAATAGGTCTCCGAGAAAGAAGAACCGGAACGGCATGTTCTGCAGCGAGATCTTGATGGTGGGCACAGGGCCGCCCGGACGGCCTGCAAAGCCGAGCCCCGCCGGTGCGGCGGGTTGTGTATAGACGATCCGGACATTGGCGGGTGTAATCTTGTTAAAGATGTCACACATTCCGGCCGTGTAAGACGACGTCGCATCGCCACAGGCCGTGCTGCCGCGTCCAAAGACAAGTGTGCGCATGGCCGTGTCGTTGTAGCCGCCTAACCCTTTGCAAGTGCCCCGGCATGTGCAGGTTGCCGTGCCACCATCACAGGTCACCGTGAACGACGGCATCGCGCTTCCAGGGCGCAGCGAGGCGCTGACCACATTTGTGCTCAGACCATTGAGGCCCTTCGCCACGGGGTCAGAAACCGCAGCAATTCGGGCTCCCACCTGCACGGCCTTGGTTGCTGCGTTCCATTGGTAGAAGGCAAACAGGAAGTCGATCGATCCGAGCACGAACACAAACATGATCGTGATCATGATCGTCGCCTCGACGAGCACGCCGCCGTTATTGTCGCGAGTGAAACGCAGAATCATCATCGCGATACTTGTCCTGGTCCGATGACGCGCTCTTGATGCGATACTGTAAGGGCCGGGGGCTTGAGGCCGAGGAAACCGAAAAAACCGAGCGAGGGCACGGTGAAGGTGGTGGATACGGTTACGTTTTGGATGACAGCACCGCCGCGAAAAGGGGGCACTCCGTTGACACCCACCGAATTATTAACGGAGGCGTAGGTAATGTTGACATCGCGCGTCGTCCAGCCCCTGACCCGGGCTGTGTCTCCGTCGATGGCGCCCGTGGTCGCTAGCTTCTTCGCGTCGCCCTGAATCGTTACATCGCGGGGGTTGGCGGATCGGGCAATATAGCGCGCGCCGTCGTGGATGCCGGTGGAGATCAAGTGCTGCTGGTAGATCAACCAAGAGAATTCGAACACCCCGAGCACGAGTACTAAAAGGAACGGCACGATGATCGCGCCCTCGATGAGCGCCGACCCCTCGTCGTTGCGCCGCAGTGATCGGAGTCCTCGTACAGACATCGCGGTTCATCCAAATGACGGCGGTCACCGATACAGCTGAACCATGTCATGATTGACGCTGTCGGTCGGCTTGATCAGACCCAGGAATTCGGCATATGGGCCAGAGCCAGCCGCGGCAGGTACCGTGAGAAAAAACCTGCCGAACCCGGCAACAGGAACATCGCGCGCATTGCGTGTCACCGCCACCGGGCTACTGCTACAATTGATGATCGCCGCATTAAGAACGCGGCGGTTCTTAATTCCCAAGGGATTACACTGCGGCGCCCCAATCTCCGCTCCCGGAGAGCGATCGCTAATGTAGTTCATCTCGTATTGGTAGACGCTATATCGACTGATCATGGCGGTGCTGGTGCAACCCGGCGGAGGAAGATCACTCCCTGGTCCCGCAAAATGCGCCACGCTCCAATAGCCGGCGCAGTCCCAGATCCCGTTCCCGACCGCGATGGTCTTGGCCGCGATTTGGCTTAAATCACCGTCTTCGCTGGCGACCATCATGTTTTGGTCAAGCGGGAAGGCTGCTGCATGTTCGTCAGCAATCGGCCAATTCCATCCCGACGGTTTCGCGTTGCACCAATTGACATTTCCTAAAGTGGTGTATCCCTTTCGAACATTCGCATCCGGTACATAATTTGCTTTACAAGCTTCAAAGCCATTCGTGTAAAGATCAAACCGTGTGTTGAGTCCATCCATGGCCACCTGATCGTTAGCCGGCTGGAGGTCAACGCCGCTCAAACGCAGGCAGATTGGCGGTCGCGATGCGGCTGTAGCTTGGCCTATGCCACCTCCCGTAATGGGGCCGCAGAAATGCGCTGGCAAAGAACCCGTCGTCGGCGTGACATATCCGAAATCCCCTCGACCGAGCGCTCCGATCTTTTGCTGAGCTGCGGTAAGCCGGATGAGTTTGCGTTGCACCGCCGGATCATTGCTGGCACTGACCAGGGCCTCGGTCGCCTGCCTGTAGCTCATTCCTCCCATTTCGAAGGGATTGCAAATGAAGATCGGCGTGAAATCGCACACCACCTGATCAAAACCCGCGACCGCTTGCGCTCCTACCGTCAGAAGATTTGAGCCGCCGAAAACTGATGCCGGTAGAATCGTTGGCAGCGCGATCGGCTTCACCGTGACCTCGACGAACGCAGCCTGCGTCGGATCGCTCGTCAGATTTCCCGGCAAGATTGGGTCGCTGTCGCGAACCGGCAGCGAGCGCAGGAATTTGACGCCCGCGACCCGCACGTTGCGATCGGATCCGCCGCCAAAAAAAGACGGATTGGTGATCAGACCGTGTCTGCCTTCGATGGGTTGACAGGTGGGGCTATTGGCCTCGCATCGAAATCCGATCGCTTTGGTCGCCCGCTCGATCGCCGTGGGCGTGCGGTCGAGCTCAGCCGCGCCAGCGAGCGCCAACGCATCGGCCCCATTCTGGAGCTGCGTCTGCAGGCTCATGTAGCGGGACCCGTCGAGGGCAAGGACGGAAACGCCGATGATGACGACCAGCATCACCGTCACATAGGGAAGAATGACGCCATCCGTGTCGCCCCAGAATGCTTTGATCGTTTGTGCGATCTTTGCGGCCACCATATTCGCAGCGGTGATCCTCCGACCTGTATGGAGGCCGCCGCATGTGGCGACGGTGGCCATGGCACGTTGCAGCAGGGGTGCCCAATTACAAACTTCACGCGTCGCGGCCGAGCACAGCCGCGACGCGTGAGCGTTCTGACGAGTGCCGGTTAGCACTTAATTCTGACTGTCATCCCCCTCCCGTTCTTTCGCAACGCGGTCATCCTTATCTGACTTCGCTTTGAGAATGACAATACAGCCGGTCAGACTGGTTGGATTACCAACTCTTGTTATTGAGTCATCGAATGAGTCGCAGAGCGTCGGGTCGAACTGCGGCACAGTACCGCCAACTGCCGGAATCGGCAGGAAGATCAGGTTCCCGCCGGCTGCGGCCGAGTGTATCGTGCGCGGATTTGGGGGCGGCAGCGGGGTCTTCACGCCGTTCTGCTCCGCGACCGTAACAGACTTGTCCAAGCGCAATTTGGCTGAGTCGACGATGCCGAGTTGCTCGGTACCGTTTGCACCCACAGTGCGGCACGGCGTGTTGCAACTCGGGATGACGTAGTGGTTCTGGTCCGGATTAAACCAGACTTCGTCGGCGCCACCTAGGTTATTGAGGACCTTCAAGACTTTCGCGGTCGGCCCGCTCGTGGCATCGATGACTATGCTGTTCCGCTGTTTACTGGGCTGCGACGGGGTACTGCAGCCGATCAGGAGCTGATTGTCTAGGCCGAAGGCATTGCCCCGCACGCCACTACAATCCTTGATGTCGATGTTGATGGGACGGACCACCTTCAAGGGGGTCGTGGGACTGATCACCAACACCTGGTCTCCGGGGTCGGGGTCATTTGGAACGTTTTGATAAAAGTTCCCGTCCTTCGGGTTCCACGCGCATTGCTCAATGCCGGAGCCCGTCGTAATGTCAAGCCGGTTAAGCACTTTATAAGTCGTGGCTGAAATGGAGGTAACGAAGCCATCTGCAGGGCTCGCGATCAAGATAATGTTATCTTTGGGATCGTAACAGAGCTCGTCGGCTCTGCCCTTACCGCCTACCAAGATTGGGTTCGCTTGCCCGTTCATTTGCGCCGGCGTCTTTATTGCCCCAGTCTTCGCATCCATCACCCAGACCTTCCCCGGGCTGTCTCCGACCCAAAGCTCCGTGCTGTTGTTGGCTGTCAACACGCCGTCGGGGCCGGAGAAATCATTGCCGGCGGGATTGACGCCCGCGAATCCCGGGTTGGGGAATGGTGTGACGCCCCCTCCAGGGTTCTTCGCATCAACCACGTCGATCGCCTTGTTGTTGCGATCTGCCAAGAAGAACTTGTTGAGCTTTGGATCGAACCAGCTGATGTCAAACGAAAAGAACGTGCCGGCCGTGTTCGCGGCAGCCGCCGGTACTTGTATGACTGTCGTGACCTTGAACACTTCGTCTTTCTTGGACGAATTCCCGTCTTCGTTGTCGTCGGTCAGTGCCGGCCCCGCCAGAGCCAGCATGGCAATGGCGCCGACTGCCATTCCTGCCACTTGCTTTTTTTTCGATAGGAACGTGTGAGCAGACCTACTCATCGTTTCTCTCCCTTTCTGTTCATCGCTTACCACTCCCGACGCAAGGTTAGGCCCAAAACAAGATTGGGCCCTTCAAAACGCGAAAGGAGGCTGTGTCGCTTTACGTGTGGCGTCTTTTTGTATCCCCGCGTGGTGACATTAGGCTTTTTAAAAAAAAAGGGAAGCAGGAAAAACGCGCCGAACCCAAGACGCGGATTGGTAGTGTTCCCTGTCCTGTTGCAAGCGCTCCCCGATCCCAACGTCCGATTGAAATTACCACTCGATCTGTCGGCCACCGACAGTGCGGTAGGTTAACTTATCGACGCAGTGAACGCATTGGCGGCAGGGTCGCCGCATTCGCTTGGCGCGCTGAGCTCTAAGCGCAATCCAACAAACCCGACGGACAGGGCTTAAAGACCAAACCTTACATGAACCTTACAGAACGGAGCAGTCGGCGACTGATGCGGCGAGGAAATTGGCGTTTCGTGGCCGAGAAAACGGCCGTCGCAGCAGGCTATGCGCTTACGCCGCGTTTACGCTACGGCAACGTATTTTCACTCCTCCGCTTACGGTTCGAGGGCGGCGGCTGACTCTGTGTTCCAGACCTTTCGCG
>Ga0207684_10006725_pt1 | contig 10443 bp, 5 predicted proteins | sample KBSK5501metaG_FD_184342 | JGI IMG/M metagenome (GOLD analysis project Ga0207684, IMG submission 184342) | Corn, switchgrass and miscanthus rhizosphere microbial communities from Kellogg Biological Station, Michigan, USA - KBS K5-50-1 metaG... | ecosystem: Host-associated > Plants > Roots >... | reverse complement strand
GTTGGCGCGCTCGTCGAAGCGGGCCTTGATCTCCACCACCACCACGACCTGCTTGCCCGCCTCGGCCGCGTCGATGAGCGCGTCCACGATCTCCGAGTCGCCGCTGGTCCGGTACAGCGTGTGCTTGATCGCCAGCACCCGGGGGTCCGCTGCCGCGGAGACCACCAGGCGCTGGGTGCTGGCCGCGAACGAGTCGTACGGGTGGTGCACGAGGACGTCCCGCTCGGAGATCGCGGCGAAGATGCTCGTGTCGGTGGGCAGCACGGTCTCGGAGGGCTTGAACGCGGGGTACTTGAGCTGCCGCATGTCGAGGTCGGCGATGGCGTTCAGCCCGGACAGGTCCAGCGGGCCGGGCAGGCGGTACACGGCGCGGGTGTCGACGTCGAGCTCGGTCACCAGCCGGTCCAGCACGTCGCTGGACATCGACTCCTCCACCTCGAGCCTGACGGCCTGCTCGAAGCGGCGCCGCATCAGCTCGCGTTCCATCGACTTGAGCAGGTCCTCGGTCACGTCCTCGTCGATCTCGAGGTCACGGGTCCTGGTCACCCGGAACACGTGCTGCTCGAGCACCTCCAGCCCGGCGAACAGCTGCGGCAGGTGCGCGGCGATCACGTCCTCGATCGGCACGAACCGGTAGGGCGCCACTGTCAGGAACCTGGGCAGCAGCGGCGGCACCTTCACCCGGGCGAACATGGTCGCGCCGGTCTGCGGGTCGGCGATCATCACGGCCAGGCTGAGCGACAGGCCGGAGATGTAGGGGAACGGGTGCGCCGGATCGACGACGAGCGGCGTGAGCACCGGGTAGATCCGCTCCCGGAACAGCCGCTGCATGGACTCCTGCTCGGCCTCTGTGAGCTCCTTCCACCGCAGGATCTCGATGCCCTCCCGGACCAGGGCCGGCAGTATCGAGTCGCTGAAGCACTCGGCGTGCCGGGCGGTCAGCTCGCGCGCGGTCTCCAGCGTGTTCTCGAGAATCTGCGTCGGCGGGATCCCGCTGGCGTTCTCCACCGGGAGGCCGGCCGCCAGCCGCCGGATCCGGCCGGCGACCCGCACCATGAAGAACTCGTCCAGGTTGCTGGCGAAGATGGCCAGGAACCGCACCCGCTCCAGCAGCGGGATGGACTCGTCCTCCGCCAGCTCCAGGACCCGCTGGTTGAACCGGAGCCAGCTCTCCTCGCGATCCAGGTACCGGCCAGGCGGCAGCTCGTCGAGCTCGGCCGCGCGACTCTGGTCTCCCGGCAGGGCGGCGGCGCGGCCGAGCTCCGCGGTCTCGCCCTTCTGGAGCTGGCCGGGCCATGCCGGGGAGGCACCGGGGTGACCCAGCCCCGCGGCCGGGGCCGCGGCACGCTGCCGTTCGTGGCCCGAGCCAGGCACGCTGCCCGCGTTCTTGCTCTCGTCACCGCGCTGCGATGTGACCTGACTGGTACCCATGACCCTATTGTCCCCGATGTTGCGGCTGGTCAAAGTCCCCGGGGCTACCACCACGCAAACTTCTGGTGTCGCCCGACCGGTGCGCCGGCGCAGGGACGCCACCTTGCGGGGACGGGCGCCGGGCGGGCAGGGTTGGCGGAGGGTGGGATGGGTGGGCCTAATGGGCCGGAGCGAACGGAGCTTGACGCATGCGGATTGGCGTGACCCTGGCCGAGCCGGCCGGTCCGGAGGCCCTCAGCCGCCTCCGCGACGACCTCCAGCGCGCGGCCGACGACGGATTCCCGTCGGCCTGGCTGTCGAACATCTTCGGGCTGGACGCGCTGACCGCGCTGGCCGTCGCGGGCAGCCAGGTGCCGGGAATCGACGTGGGCACGGCCGTGGTGCCGACCTACCCGCGCCACCCGGCGATGCTGGCGCAACAGGCCCTGACCACCGCCACGGCGGTCGGCGGCCGTCTGCTGCTCGGCATCGGCCTGTCGCACAAGATCGTCATCGAGGACATGTACGGCTACAGCTTCGACCGGCCGGCCCGGCACATGCGCGAGTACCTCAGCATCCTGCTGCCGCTCCTCGACGGTCAGACGGCCTCCTTCCAGGGTGAGACCATGCGGGCCGGGATCGGGCTGTCGACGCCGCGCCCGGACCGGGTGCCGGTGCTGCTCGCGGCGCTGGCGCCGCACATGCTGCGGCTGGCCGGCCGGCACGCGGACGGAACCGTGCTCTGGATGACCGGCCCGGCCACCGTGCGCGATTACATCGTCCCGACGATCACGGAGGCCGCCCAGGCCGCGGGGCGCCCCGGCCCGCGCGTGGTGTGCATGCTGCCGGTCTGCGTCACCGACGACCCGGACGGCGCCCGGGCCCGCGCGAACCAGGTCTTCGCGATCTACGGGCAGCTGCCGTCCTACCGGGCCATGCTTGACCGCGAGGGCGCCAAGGAGCCCGGCGACGTCGCGGTCGCCGGGACCGAGGACGCGGTCGCCGCGCAGATCAGCGCCCTGGCGGAGGCCGGCGTGACCGACTTCGTGGCCGCCGAGTTCGCGACCGGTGACGACGAGGCCCGCACCCGCGCGCTGCTGAAATCCATCGCCCAGTAACCATCGTTATAAGCGTTATCAGCGCGGAGCGCGGCACCGAGGCCGACCTGGGGACGGAGGAAAAGACGAGCCGGCCCGGGCGGGCACGCGGCGCGGCGGCCTACCGCGGGCCGGTCCGGTCGGCAAGCTCGGCGAGCAGCACGGGCAGCAGCCGGTCCTCAGTGACCGCACGGCCGCTGGCCTGCATCAGCGCCGCCAGCCTGGGGTCCCAGGGGCTCTCCGCCGCCGGTCCCCGGAGCGGCTCGTACCCGCTCGCCGAGCCGGCCCGGCGGCCGTACCTGCCGCTTTCCTGCGGGGCCCCGCGCCCTTCCGGCTCGCTCGCCTCAGCCCGCCGGGCGGCAGGGCTGCCCGCGGCCAGGGCCGTCCGGTAGTCATCGGCCCCCATCAGCCATGGCGCCGCGCCCAGCCGGCTGATCGCCGCCGCCGTCATCCGCAGCCCTGGCCAGTCGAAATCGCTGTGCCAGTGGATCCGGGTCCCGGTGGCCACCGCGGCCCTCAGCAGCTGGTAGCAGGCGACCGACGGCTCGCCCTCGGTGCAGACCAGCGGCGCGCTGCGTTCGCCCAGCTGGTCGGCTGCCGCCCGGAGCACCGCCGGGCTCTGGCAGACGTGCAGGTCGATGGCCAGGGGCATGATCGGCATCGTGGTCAGCTGACGCAGGGTGACCCGGAACGGCTCCCCCGCCCCGGCGGCCTCGGTCAGCCAGCTGCCCAGCAGCTCGCCCCCGGACCTGATGTTGAGCACGAGCACCTGGCTGGCCAGGTCGTCGGTGGCCACGCCGGCCGCGGTCCACAGCGCGCGCTCGGCCCGCGGGCCGGACGGCACCGGCAGCTGCTCACGGCGGGCGAGGGCTCGCAGCACCAGCCCGGCCAGCGGCGTCGCGCTCAGCGCCCGGCTGTCGCCGGTCACCGCCTCGGCGAGGGTCGGCAGCAGCACCGCCGGCTCGTCGGGCCCGGCCGGCAGCCGCTCGAGCACCGCGGTCGCCTGGGCCAGCAGGTGCCCCTGCCCGTGCCGGACCAGCCGGGTCAAGCTGCCGTCCCGGCTGATCTCGTCCAGCCAGGTGATGTGCCACCCGGTCGCAGCGAGGCGGCTGCGCCGCGCGGCGTCCAGCGCCTCCTGGAACTGCCGGATCTCGGCGGCCCGCTCGGCCGCGGGGTCCCGGACCGGGCCGGCCAGAGTCTCGACCGCGGCGCGCAGCCCGGATGCGATCCCCGCCCGGCGCAGTGCGGCGTCCACCTCAGGCAGCGGGATGCTGAGCGAGGTACCACGGCCGATCGCGTGGCCGAGCAGCCGCGCCGCCGCGCGGCGCTGTTCGGCGGTGGCCCCGACCAGGGTGACCGTGCCGTCTACGGGCTCGCCGCGCTCGAGGCGGATCCGGATCCGGTCGATAAGCCAGCCGAGTTCCGGCGCGCCGAGTACCCGCCGCAGCCGCTGCGGGTCGGTGACGCCGGAGTCGCTCACCATAGGCCTGCGCAGAACCCCCACTCCCGCTCGCTGGCACTCATCATCGATCCCCGCCCGCGTCACATCAACCCGTCCCGCCGCGGCCCCCCGCGGAACACCAGTATCCCCCGCCCCCAACCGCGAGTTACCGCAGCCGGGCGGAGCCTCCCCGCTCAGCCGGTCGGGGCGGGGAGGCCGGTCACGGAGCCTGCGGCGGCCGCGTCGATCTGCAGGGCGTCGGCGGGCAGCAGGAAGCCCTGCCGGACGGCGCTGGCCGCCGACCGCGCCACCGCGGCCACGTAGTCGCTGTGCAGCGGGTAGAGCGCGGTCAGCTGGGCCGTGCTCAGCGGCGTGGTGGTCCCGAGCAGGAAGCAGAGCGGGCTGGTCCCGGTGTCGCCGGTCCCGGTGAGCGTCGCGGTCGGCGCGTCCACCGCCGGGGTGCGCACCCCGCCGAGCGCGTTACCGAATCTGTCCGTCACGTACGCGCCGTTACGGACATCGATCCGCGCGGCACGCGGGGCCGGGGTGCCGGTGCGGGCCCACCGGCTGAGCTGGGCCAGCGCCGCGTCCATCACGTAGCGCTCCTGGCCCTCGTTGGGTAGGAACCGGCAGGTCCCCTGCGGGAAGAACGGGATGTCGCGGAGCACCTCGGCGGCCGACAGGCCCAGCTCGGTCTCGTCGACGTGCGAGGTCCCCGGCACCTCCCAGAGCCGGAACCAGCGGCTGTCCGGCTGGGTCGCGGGAAGGTAGCCAAGCCCGCCGGCCAGGATGTCGGTCTGGCTCTCGACGGTGAGAACGGGAGTTCCGATGTCGGTCCGGGTCCGTGCCACCGCTGGCATCCGCGGCGTCACCTGTGGCGCCTGGGAGATCGGGGCAGCGTCAGCGCCCCGACTGTGGATCAGGAACCCGTCGAACAGCCGGTCGAGCGGCTGGATCGCGTTGGCATAGGTGACCATCCGCGCGGCCGACTGCGACTCGCCGTCGGCGATCAGCGCCCGGGCGTGCAGCGGGCCGAGCGGGCGGGCCCCGTGCGGGTGCAGCAGCGCCTGCGCGACCTGGGAGAAGATGCTGTAGGAGAACGTGTCTCCCGGATGGTGCAGCGCGTGATAGCGGAACGGGTCCCAGTGCGTCAGCCCGAATGCCCCCTGCACCCCCAGTTGCTGAGCCGACACGCCCACCCACGCGTAACCCGCGCGGACCAGCTCCTGGCTCGCGTAGAGGAAGTCAGGATCTACGTCTACGGCGAAACTGACGTTCAGCCACTCGACCACGACCGTGCCGTTGAAGCGCGCCGGGTCGGCGGGCCGCCGGACCAGGATCCGAGACTCGTACGGCGCGGTCTCGGCCGGGCGCGCCGTCCAGCGGCCGTCGCTGCCCCAGGCGCCGACCTGCCGGAAGCCCGTCGCAGTTCCCTTTATGAAGAACTCCTGCTCGGTGTACCCGGCCAGGCCGAGCGGCACCGGGGAGGAGGTGAACGGGTGGCGGTGGAGGCCGCCGGTGACAGGCCCGATCACCTGCGGGCTCGGCACGTGCTCGCGCGGGCGTCCGCCCGGGCTCGCCAGCGCCCCGCCGGGCTGGGTGGTGACCGCCGCGTGGGCAGGCCCCAGCGTATGCGCGGCGCTCGCGGTCTGCGCCGAGGCCGATCCGGCGGATACCAGCGCGGCCACGGTCGCCGCGGCCACGGCCATCTGGCCGAGCCGTACCGGGATGCCAGTGATCATAGTTTTGGGCCTTTCCTTGCGCGCGATCTATTCGGCTGAATGGGCTCCCATATAGTCGGCTAGTCGTACGCTTTAGGCCCAGCAGGTGTCAAGACAATACGCACGCATCTTTTACATGGCGTTTCATCGATTTCGGCGAGGCCGGGGAGGACCACGGTGGCGGACTTCGTGGGGGCCATCGACCAGGGGACGACCAGTACCCGCTTCATGATCTTCGATCACGATGGCAATGAGGTGGGCCGGCATCAGCTTGACCACGAGCAGATCCTGCCGGGACCGGGCTGGGTCGAGCACGACCCCGCGGAGATCTGGGCCGCCACTCGCGCCGTCGTCGAGACCGCGCTGCGCCGGGCGCGGCTTCGCGCGGCCGACCTGGCCGCGGTCGGGATCACCAACCAGCGGGAGACGACCGTGGTCTGGGACCGGTCCACCGGCCGGCCCTGCTACAACGCGATCGTCTGGCAGGACACCCGCACCGACCGCATCGCCAGCGCGCTCGAGCGCGGCGGCGCGGGCGAGATCATCCGGGGCAAGGCCGGGCTGCCCCCGGCGACCTATTTCTCCGCCGGGAAGATCCAGTGGATCCTGGAGAACGTCGACGGGGTCCGCGAGGCCGCCGAGGCCGGTGAGGCGATCTTCGGGACCATTGACTCCTGGCTGCTGTGGAACCTGACCGGCGGCCCGGACGGCGGCGTGCACGTCACCGATCCCAGCAACGCCAGCCGCACCATGCTCATGGACCTCGAGACGCTCAGCTGGGACGACGAGCTGCTGGCGCTGTTCGGGGTGCCGCGGGCAATGCTGCCGGAGATCCGGCCGTCCGCCTGCCCGGCGCTCTACGGGCGGACCCGGGCGGCGGGGCCGTTCGGCGCGGAGGTCGCGCTGTCCGGCGATCTGGGCGACCAGCAGGCGGCGACCGTCGGGCAGGTCTGCTTCGGCGTCGGCGAGGCCAAGAACACGTACGGCACGGGAAACTTCCTGCTGCTCAACACCGGCACCGAGCTCGTGCGGTCCTCCCGCGGGCTGCTCACCACGGTGTGCTACCAGCTCGGCGACGACGCCCCGGTCTACGCGCTCGAGGGCTCGATCGCGGTGACCGGCTCGGCTGTGCAGTGGCTGCGCGACCAGCTCGGGATCATCTCCGGCGCCGCGGAGAGCGAGTCGCTCGCCCGCCAGGTGGCGGACAACGGCGGCGTCTACTTCGTCCCGGCCTTCTCCGGCCTGTTCGCGCCGTACTGGCGGTCCGACGCCCGGGGGGTGATCGTCGGCCTGTCCCGCTACAACACCAAGGCTCACCTGGCCCGGGCGACGCTGGAGTCGATCTGCTATCAGACCAAGGACGTCGTGGTCGCCATGCAGGCCGATTCCGGGGTCACCCTGGACGTGCTCCGGGTCGACGGCGGTGTCACGGCGAACGAGCTGGCCATGCAGCTGCAGTCGGACATCCTCGGCGTCCCGGTGTCCAGGCCCGTCGTCGCGGAGACCACCGCGCTCGGCGCCGCCTACGCCGCCGGACTCGGTGTCGGGTTCTGGCGGTCGACCGACGAGCTCGCGGCGAACTGGCACGAGGCCAGGCGCTGGCAGCCGACATGGACGGGCGAGCAGCGCACGGCCGGCTACGCCGGCTGGACCAAGGCCGTCGAGCGCGCCCTCGGCTGGGTCGACGTCGGCTGACCCCAGCTCACCCCTGGTCCCGGCACAGGTCGCGCAGCACGGATATCTAGGTCCCGTTGCGGACAGCGGCTGCCCGCAACGGGAGCCGTTACGGAGAATCGATAAGCCCGCAGGCCCGGTGCAGCTCCTCACGGCTGGCCAGCTTGACCCGGGCCCCGCGGCCGAGGGAGGTCGCAAGCTCCCGCTCCGCGGTCTCGATCTTCAGCCAGTCCGCGTAGCTGACCGGCCGGATCCCGCGGGCCGCCAGCAGCTCGGCGAACCGCGACCCGGCTTCGCGGCCGCCGGTCGCGGCCGCCCCGTCCTCGGGATCGGGAAGGCGCAGCAGGCCGGGCCGGGGCAGCTGGACGTCGCCGGGGCCGGGGCCGCCGGCCAGGTCGGCGAGCAGCGACCGCACGGTCTGCGCGGCGTCGGACTTGTTGGTCCCGATGACCCCCGTGGGCCCGCGCTTGAGCCAGCCGGACACGTACTCGCCCGGCAGCGGGGCCCCGTCAGGGCCGAGCACCCGGCCGTCGGCGTTCGGGACGACGAACGAGCGGTCGTCGAACGGGACACCGGGCAGCGGCACGCTCTGGTAGCCCACGCTGCGCAGCACCATCTGCACCGGGAGGGTCTCGAACGAGCCCGTCCCGGTGACCCGGCCGCTGTCGTCCATCCTGGTGCGCTCCAGCGTGAGGCCGGTGACTCGCTCCGGCCCGTGAATCTCGGCCGGCTTCAGCCAGAACCGGATGGTCAGCCGCCGCGCGCTCCCCGTGGCCTGCCGCGCGGCCCAGTCCTTGATCACCGCGTAGTTGCCGCGCACGTGCCGGTCGCTGGTGGCCAGCCGGGCGCTCTGGCCGGTCGGGTCGAAGGCGTCCAGGTCGGCCTCGCCGTCGCCGACGACCACGTCCACGCCGTCGAGCTCGCCGAGCTCGCGCAGCTCCTTGGTGGTGAACTTGGCCTGGGCCGGCCCGCGGCGGCCGATCATGTGCACCTCGCGGACCTTGCTGGCCATCAGCGCGTCGAGCACCGGCTGCGAGACATCGGTGTGCCGCAGCTCGTCCGGGTTGCGGGTGAGGATCCTGGCCACGTCCACGGCCACGTTGCCGACGCCGATGACCGCGACCGACTCGGCGTCGAGGGTGAACGCGCCCGGGTCCACGTCGGGGTGGCCGCAGTACCAGTTGACGAAGTCGGTGGCCGCGACGCTGCCCGGCAGGTCCTCGCCGGGGATGCCCAGGCGCCGGTCGCGCATCGCGCCGGTCGCGTAGACCACGGCGTCGTAGTGGGCCAGCAGGTCCTCGCGGGTCACGTCGTCGCCGAGATGCACGCCGCCGACGAAGCTGACGCCCTCGTGCTCGAGCACGCCGCGCAGGTACTCCGCGATCGACTTGATCGACGGGTGGTCGGGCGCCACGCCGTACCGGACCAGGCCGTACGGCGTGGGCAGCCGGTCCAGCACGTCGACCCTGATCGGCTGCGCAGGCTCGAGCACGGCGGCCTGCTTGATCAGCGCCTCCGCGGTGTACAGGCCGGCCGGGCCGGAGCCCACGACCGCGACGTGGAGAGTTCTCATGATTAACGATTGTCGTCTATCACGCCGGCTGGTCGTGGGCGAGTTCGGGGGTTCGGCGCGCGACGGCCTCGGTGATGGCCCGCGCCAGGTGCTGCGGAGCCAGGCCGAGATCGTCGAGGATCTGGCCGCGATCGCCGTGGTCGAGGAACTCCTGGGGCAGCCCGAACGTGCGCACCGGGGTGTCCACGTCATGGTCGCGCAGCAGGCGGCACACCGCGTCGCCGAATCCGCCGGCCCGGCCGTTGTCCTCGGCGGTCACCACGAGCCGGTGCTCGCGGGCCGCGCCTGCCAGCGCCTCGTCCAGGGGCTTGACCCAGCGCGGGTCGATGACCGTGACCCCGATGCCGTGGTCGGCGAGCCGTTCCGCGGCCTGCGCGCAGGTGACCGCCATCGGCCCGGCGCCCACCAGGAGCACGTCGCGCGCCGCGCCGCTGGCGGGCCTGGCCAGCACGTCCATGCCGCCCAGCTTGCCGACGGCCTCGATCTCCGCGCCGACCGTGCCCTTGGGGTAGCGCAGCACGGTCGGGCCGTCGCTCACCGCCACCGCCTCGTTCAGCAGCTCGCCGATGCGGGTCGCGTCCCGCGGCCAGGCGATCTTCAGCCCGGGCACCACCTGGAGGATCGAGCCGTCCCACATGCCGTGGTGACTCGCGCCGTCCGGGCCGGTCACTCCCGCCCGGTCCAGCGCGATCGTCACCGGCAGCCCGTGCAGCGCGACGTCCATCAGCAGCTGGTCGAAGGCCCGGTTCAGGAACGTCGCGTAGATCGCCACCACGGGGTGCAGGCCGCCCATGGCCATGCCCGCCGCGCAGGTCATGGCGTGCTGCTCGGCGATGCCGACGTCGAACACCCGGTCCGGGAAGGCCCGCGCGAACGCGCCGAGGCCGGTCGGGTGCAGCATCGCCGCGGTGATCGCCACCACGTCCGGGCGCTGGGCGCCGACTGCGACGAGCTCGTCGCCGAACACCTCGGACCAGGTCCGCCGCGGCACCGCCGTCTCCGACGAGGGGGGCAGGGCGTGAACGGGCGCGCCCGCGGGCACCTGGTGCAGGCAGTCTTCCTCGTTCTGCTCGGCAAGCGGGTAGCCGAACCCCTTCCTGGTGATCACGTGCACGAGCACCGGGCCGCCGAAGTCCCCGGCCCGGCGCAGCGCGTGCTCGACCATCTGCTCGTCGTGGCCGTTGATGGGCCCGAGGTACTTCAGGCCGAGATCCTCGAAGAGCACCTGCGGCTGCAGCACGTCCTTGATGCCCTTCTTGATCCCGTGCAGCGTGTCGTACAGCGGCGGCCCGACCAGCGGCGTGTGCGTCAGAGTGGTCTTGATGTAGTCGAGAACCTGCTCGTAGCGCTGGGAGACGCGGACGATCGCGAGGTGGTCGGCGAGGCCGCCGATCGTCGGCTGGTAGGAGCGGCCGTTGTCGTTGACGACGATCACGATCCGGCTGCCGGAGGCCACCGCGATGTTGTTCAGGGCCTCCCAGGCCATGCCGCCGGTCAGCGCGCCGTCGCCGATGACCGCCACCACGG
>Ga0207684_10006724_pt1 | contig 10443 bp, 13 predicted proteins | sample KBSK5501metaG_FD_184342 | JGI IMG/M metagenome (GOLD analysis project Ga0207684, IMG submission 184342) | Corn, switchgrass and miscanthus rhizosphere microbial communities from Kellogg Biological Station, Michigan, USA - KBS K5-50-1 metaG... | ecosystem: Host-associated > Plants > Roots >... | reverse complement strand
TCCTCGGAAGCTTTGTTGGTGAATGTAACCGCGAGAATGTTCCAGGGCGGCACACCTTTCTCTGCGATCAGATACGCGATGCGATGTGCGATGACACGCGTCTTGCCTGAGCCAGCGCCAGCGAGAGCTGGTGATCGCTCGCTACTACCTCGACTTGTCCTACCGCGACATCGCTAAGCATTTCGCGATCAGCGTGGGCACGGCAACGGCGACCCTCACGCAGGCGCTGAAAAAGATTCGCGCACGCATCGAGGCAGATCCGGAGGGCTTGAAGGCATGGACGACCAGGAGCTGAAGGGAGCCGAACAGGCTGTGCGCGGATACCTATCCGCGCGACTCGACACGATCGTGGTCGACTCTGCCCCAGAGTTCGCGGCCTCGCGAACGCGGCGGCCTCTTTCGCTCACCGTGCTCGCCTCGGCGCTCATCGTCGTTGCCGCGGTCGTCGCGGGTGTTGGTCTGGGTCAAGGCCTGCGCACGCTCCGCCAGGGAACTGAGCCTCAGAGCCTTGCAACCAGCGTGACCGCGACCTATCTCATCGCCAACCCGTATGGTCTCTTCGCACTGGACGACGCCGGTCGTGTCCTCGGCCGCATCGTTGAGCTCCCGCCAAAGAGCACGCCCTCGATGCCGTCTTTGGACCTGACAGGCAAACGGATCGTCTTTGCGCTAACGCAGCCGCCTACTTCGACGCGCGGATTTGGATCGGACCTATACACGGTGAACCTGGACGGCACCGGCCTGCGCCCGCTGGTCGAGCATGAATCAGAGAACGTCTTCTACGCTGGTCCGACTCTCGACTCCTCGGGCAACGCCATCTACTTTCACCGACGCGCCGCAGTCATCGTGAATGGCGCGTTCGCCGGTAACGACGACACAATCCAGCGGATCGACCTGCTGACGGGGGAACGCCGGACGATCGCGAAGGACGGCATCGATCCGACGGTGAGTCCCGACGGCAAGACTGTCGTGTACCTCCACCTAACTCGGGGTCAGGTCGACGCGCTTTGGCGGGCGAACCCCGACGGTTCCAATGTGGGCCCGCTAGTGATGCTCGCGGATCGGTACGCGATGGCCGACGCTGCGCGTTTTGCGCCAAGCGGATGCGCGATCGCGTTCTCGGGGTTGTCTGGCGGATCATCGTTTCAGATGTTCGTGGCCGCATGTGATGGATCTTCGGTCCGCGCATTGGGTCCCACATCGCTGCACGTCACGCCGACTTGGTCGCCGGACGCAACCCAGATCGCATATGTCAGTGCCGGCAGCCTCTTCGCAATCGATCTCAAGAACGGCGGAGCGGTCCGGACGGTCGCCTCCAGCAGTACGACCTTCCTGTTCGGCGATCTGGTGTGGATGAAGCCCACTGCTCTAACGCCGCTAGCGACCCCGCTCGCGTCACCCGGGGCCATCGGCGATTCGGCGGCGTTGTCCATTTGCGCGGGGAAGCTCGGCGGCGCGGAGCTCGTTGGCGCCTTTGCGTCGGACGCCGCGACAGTCGCGAATTGGACCGAGAACGTCGCATATTCCGACGCACCGCACCCCGTCACAGCATGGCGGTCTCTGCCGCCGTCGACGGTGGCTTACATCTGCTACTTCGACGGTAGCTTCGCGATTAGCCAGCCGCCCCCTCGCCCTGGCACGACTTTGCCGCCGCTCCCTGACCGCGCAGTGATCCTGCTTGACGGCTCCGGAACGCAGCTTCCACCGGCGAAATACGGGTCGAGCCAGTCGATTCCAGTTGCGCCACCGGCCGGGCGCTATTAGGGCGGTCCTAGCAGGAAGGTTCGAGAGGTTTAGATACTTCGGCCGCTGCCTCGCTGCCAGCCACCAAGTGACAAAACTCCTCGAGGAACGCGGAATCGACTTCTCGGCCTACCGGATGCGGCGCACTGGTATCACGAACTGGGTCCGCGCCGGATGTCACCACCTGGGTCGCTAGGGGACGACGCGGTTCAATCGTTCTCAGTTGTGGACTCGGAATACGACCTTGTCGCCGATGCTGTAGATCGGACCATCGAGCCGCCACGGCAGAACGTACGTACCTGGAAGGATTCCAATCGGAATGTCGAAGTACATCTCGAAGGCAACTGTTCTGGCGGGGGCGACGATACTCACGCTCGCGCAGTTAAGAGTCTGACGGTGCTCGACATAGCGGAATCCCGGGGCATCTCCGCTACCGAGCTCCTGCGGGCCGGCGATGTTCTGCACGTACGCCGGACAGTCCGCGAAGGATTGGACCTTGTCTGTCCGGTTCGTGAGTTCGACGAGGTACCGCATATGTTCGCCGGCTCGGGCTTCCGCCGGCGCGAGGATCCTCGCCTCGAAGATTGGCTCGGGACGGGGCGAAACCTGGACCTCGGGAGCGACTGAGCGCACAAAAATCTCTTCCTCCGGGTCGATGCAGAACGTGGGTGGTGCGTTGCCGAATGCGAGGCCGATCCACTCGGCTCCGGCCTGAATCTGGAGGGTTGCGACCGGCGCTGATCTTGCTCGGCACATCCAGCCCGGGTCGCCACCGTGGTTGCTCCACTGCAGGAAAACGAACGTGGACGATCCGCCGACTGGACGGATGACCGGAACTCTCTCGCCTCCCGCCTGCGGGCCTGGGCGAGCCATGATGTGGTTGCCATCTGCTGTCACGAACCGAAATGCTGGCGTCGTTGGAAGCGCGCACGGCGCACCTGTAGGCGAGAGGCGGAACGTGCCTCCATCGCTCCCCGCAGCGACGCCCCAATCGCCGAACGATGCGGCGATCTGGTCGGCACGACAGAGCTCGAGCGTCCTCGTGGGTGCCGGGCTCGGAGTTGGTGAGGCGAGGGTTGGCGTCCACGGAATCGGCCCGCCGGCAGATCTCGTGTCGTTCGGCACGACGATGTTGGAGCCCGCGCGGCCGCAGGCGGCCAGAGCAAGCGACACGACCAAGGCTTTGATGAACAGAGCCTGCATACGAACGAAGGTAGGTGGGAAGACGGGCGTTCGAAACAGATTCGCGCCGGTCAACTCGTACGGCCCTGCTATGAGATGGCCAGCCCGGCGAATGAGACTCGTTGCTCTGGGCGCGCAGCGAAGCAGGCGAGCCCAGTTCGGGCTTTGATCTTGGGTTCCTGATTGAGATGAACTAAGCGCTCGCCGTAGCTTGGTCGGCCCCATGATTCCGGTGCCTGCCCCGGCACCTTGCCAATTCTGCGAAAGAGAACAGAGGGGAACACCTCAGAGAACAGCCCGGGATGACGGTTTCGTAAGGTCTCCTAGCCCGGAACTTTGCCCTCGTCCGGTGTCAGGGGAACCGCGCGCCGCGGCGGGTGTACAAGGGTCGGATGAAGTCGCGGCGGGCGGCAGGCACCGAATCCGTCACCCAGAACTCCCGTGCGTCATGCGCGCCCACGGCATCCCAGATGATGCTGAAAGTAGGGGCAACGCTCGCCTTTCACTGGCTTTGCCGCTGTTATCTCGCGTCCGCGGGGATCTAAGGGCATGGCCCCCAACGCTGTCATCGCCAAAGCCCGCCTCGAGCCGCTGGGCGTCGCAGTCGCACACTCGTACTCGATGCTCACGAGCGGGCACCAATCGCCGATGCGTGGCGCCGTCGCGCCGATCGCAGTCGCGGCGGCGGTCATGATCGGATGCTCCTTCCGTGTCGAGCCAACGCCTTCGAGCTCACCAACGGTGTCGGCGTCTCCTGCTGCCACGTTCGTGGATCGCACTTTGGATGCGAATTCCGGACGCGCCGGACGGCCGGAGCCACGTGGCCAAAGCGGTCGTAGATGGCGCGATCTACATCATCGGCGGGCTCCTGCCGAGGGCGGCGGGCGGTATTGGAGGGACGCCGAGCGTCGAGCGCCTCGATACCGCTTCGCGTACATGGTCGGCGGCAGATCCCGCGCCGGAGCCGCTTGACCACGCCGCGGCGACAGCGGTCGGTGCCACGATCTTCGTGTTCGGTGGGAACTTCGTCCGGCCGACCCCGGCTTCGTTTCGATATGACCTCGCGGCGCACGCATGGCGCGCGATTCGTGCGATGCCTGAACCCCGCGCAGCCGGTGGGGCGGTGACGATCGGACCCTCGGTGTATGTCGCGGGCGGCTTCGCGACACGCCCAGAGCAGCCCCTTGCGACGGCATATCGCTACGATCCCGCGACCGACACATGGCAGACCCTGCCCGCACTTCCGACGCCGCGGCAGCACGTCGCCGTGGTCGCCTATCGCGGCCAGGCGTGCGTCATGGGAGGCGGGACGTCCGCTGGGGGCAGTTCGACGGTCGTCGAGTGCTATGACCCAGACACCCGCCGATGGTCAAGGCTCCCGCCGTTGCCAACGCCAGTCAGCGACTTCGACGCGACGACCATTGGCGAACTCATGGTTTGCGCCGGCGGTGGCGACCAGCGCGGCCAGCTCGCGTACGTGTTCGATGGCGCGGCCTGGCGGCGCTTGCCCGATCTTGCCGTGAGCCGATATGGCGTAGCGGTCGCGAGTGTCGGCCGGACCGCTTACGTGTTGCAGGGCGCAAGCGTTACGCCGCCGTACCCCGCGGGAGTCGTCGAGGCCCTGACGTTGCCCTGATGAGCACCTGGCGGTGCGAAGACGAATGCGGGGTATTCGGGCTATTTCGGATCACGAATGGCTCCGCAGGTACACGCCGATCGCAATCGGCGCAGACGCCGCGATCTACCTCATCTGGGACGACAAGCGCAACGGCAACGCCGACATCTTCTTCTCAAGACGCGATCCCGGCCTCTGCTGGATGCGGCTGTCGGATTCATTATTCACCTTGACGTTCGCGCTGCAAGTGTTCAGGCCACGTCTCGCGGAAAGCGAAGGACCCACGGGCCACGGACTTGAACGGTCGGGTAGCGAAACGAGACCCGGCGAGCGGTCGTCGGATCAGAGAGCGGTATCTCAAGGCTCTTAACGGGCTGGTCATCGCCCGGAGTCATCGGGCCGAATCGATATCCGTAGTCCCGATCGTCCACGAGAACGCGTCCCGGCATCAACAGGCGGCGGTCGCCATGCCAATCCCCGAGTTCGAGCTCAAGGGAGATGCCGTCCCATCCGGCACGAGTCGCCGCTTTCGGAGGTGGGAGCACGCGCCCCGACCTCAGCACTCGGATCGGAAAGTCGCCAAACACGAGCGGCCTCGGCTCTGTCACGGGAAGCTCGATGTCTGCTGCACCGACGGCCTCTTCAGCGATCACGTACGGGACCTCCAGCTCGAGCGCGCGGGCATCCTGAGGAATCGGGGGGAAAGTCGCGACGTCGACGCGCCCCATCGGGTCGCGGGGTCGGCCTTGAACCGCATCGGTTTCTTGATAGAGACGTCCCTGGTCGTCTCGGAGGACAAGCCTCGAGGGTCCGCGGCGCATTCCATGCAGGGCGCCGAGGCCTCGCACAAAGCGAACGGGTGGTTCGGCGACCACCTCCAGATTGAGGGCGGTGACTTCCGCTCCGAAAGAGACGTTCCGAAGAGTGATGGTGATCACATGCCGCGAGACGCTGCTTGTGAGTTTGGTGGCTGCGAGCCCTGTGTCGAACAGAACGAGGTCGATCGGCACAACCCACTCCCCGACGTATCCGTTGATCCGCAGTTCCACACGGTGGACCCGGGACTCGAGGGGCTCGAGGGTCATCGATCGCCGGACCGTGGCCGATCCTCCTTGGGGTCTGGATTCCCCGCCAGCCATCCACGCTCTTGGACTCGGTCGGTACTCGCGGCCACGCTGGTCGCGCAGGCGCACGTCGTCCCGGATCCACCGTGGTCTTGTGCTCGGAGGCTGCTACGTGCTCGAGGGTCAGGGCTGGTGCAACGGAAGCGCCGGGTTCTCCGAACAAACGGCGGGTTCGAATCCCTACATTCTCGATCATCAAACACCGATCAGTGCAGCGGGTGCCTGGAGCGGCGTAACCGTGAAATTCAGCTACGTCGTGTATCCCGACAACACCACGACCGATGTTTACGCCTTCTCGGTGAACAGTGGACGCACTGGCTCACTTGCGGTGACCAGCCGCACCTGGTCCCCCGGCTTTAACTGCATGATCTCGGCAAACATCACGTATAACACCTACTACGGCTTCTATCCCGGCACCTCTTACTGCGACTCGCTCAACCCGCATGATTCCTGGTTCGATCTGAACTGGGTTTCACTGCACGAATTGGGGCACGCGCTCGGGCTCGACCACAGCGGCGACACCAGCGCCGTGATGTACGCGTACAACGGCGGGTGCGAGTTCCGCAGTCTCACGACCGACGACCGTAACGGCATCATCGCCATCTACGGCCAGTGACCGAGGTGATTAAAGTGACCAGTTACCAGTTGCGACATTTTGGCAAGGAAGCCTCGACTATTCTGGTTCTCGCGGTAGTTCTGTTCGCCGCCGGTGCGATCGCAATGATCCGTACGACAACTTTTGTCCAGTCGAGCCACGCTCTCGTGGCCATGAGCGACGCCGACCTCGCGAGTCAGGCAGACCTGGTCGTCCTGGCGACGGTTGGGGGTCAGACCAGCCGCGCCGTGACGACGCCGGGCAGCCATACCCTGACTACGACCACGTTGAATGTGGAGCGGACTCTGAAAGGAGCGCCGCGAGCGACCGTCCAGGTCACGACGCGCGGAGGCGACGCCGGCACAGTGATTGAACGCGATGAGGACGAAGCGCAATTCGCTCCCGGGCGCGTGCTGGTTTTCCTGTACGCAGACCCGACGAATGGCCCGATGGTGCTCGGTGGGATCCAGGGTCTTTACCGCGTTGCTGGCGACATGGCTCGCAGCGAGGCCCGGGAGGTGCCTCTGAACCAACTTCTGGCCACCATCGCGGCACGTCGGTGATCAGCAGATGAGGGCAGGCTTCGTCTGCAGGTCCGGGCTGGCGGCGATCGCCTTGCTTGCCTCGTGTACCTCGCTCGGCGACAGCTGTCCCTCCTCGGCTGCGTGTGTCGGTCCTGCTCGCGAGCTGTATTACAAGGAAACGGTCGGCATCGAGCCGTGGGCGAGCAGCGCTGACGGCTCGATGCCTGGGGGTTGGCGCGAAGCAGTCATGACTGATCTGAAATTGGCCGGCCTCGTCCCGACCCTGCTGGAGGCGGTCAAGGTGGAGGGCGGTGGACCGACCCTGTTCGCGCTCCAGGTCCGCGTTCCGGACGATGAGCGCGCACTCGCCGTGCGCCGCTGCTTCGTTGCGGATGTGCGGGACTCCTCGGCACCGGCCGCGCAGCGGACTGACTGCGCCCCGTTCTACGCGGCAAAGCCTTGAGACCTCTATGGGCGGGAGAGAAGACCCCGAGCCGTACGCTATCGGAGTCCCGCCAATGCGCTGATCTCGGGCGCGGCTGCTCGTACCGCGCCGTTCCTGCGGGGCGCTCCGCCAACACGCCGAGCTGCTCACTTTTCAAGTGACTCTGGTGTGCGCTGTCCCTCGCGCCCGGCTCGGCCGGTCAGGCGCTGGTCGGACGCGCAACGCAAATCGCGGTGTGACACCAGCCCGGGTCTAAGCTGGCAAACGCCGGACTTGCTCAAGAGCAAGGAGCGGACTTGCGCTAGGCCAACGACGTATGCCCGGGCGGAAGCTAGAACTGGCGCCCTTGAGGCGAGCCCAAGCTTTCACAGACGGCCCCGCGAGTCGGCTCGGCTACCTCTCGACTGTGGCCCAGGTCATACCAGTGAGGCCGCGCTCGCTCCTATCACGGTGGCTGATGCCAATACGCATGTGCACGTCGCTCGTGGATCGAGCGTGGAGATCGCTCGGCACCAAGTTGCCGCACCGGCTCAAGAGGTCGGGGAGGGGGTGCCTCGAGATCGACGAATGCCTGCGTCGGGAAGGCCAACGAGGCAGCGGAGAGTGTTCTTTTGGGTGTTCTCTAGTTGTTCTCTAGGTGTGGTCTTCGCGCCACAGCAACCGCCCTGAATCGTTCGGGGAGATGGGCAGTAGCGGCGCTGAGTTTTCTTCGAAATCCACCTCCTTCGAAGAACTTGCTTCTCCCTCCCGCGAAGCTGGAGTTGTCCTGAGCCTCTGGTCGACACGGGACATGGACGTCATCCTCCGTCTGGCCTGCTTCCGCTACCTCAGCCGCTCTGCGATCAGGGCGTTCCTCTTTGAAGGCTCTGCGCTCAAGGCGCACTCGATGGAGGTCCAGGTCGGACGCATCCTCAAGCGTCTCAAGGCAGCGGGCCTCGTCGCCTCGACCCAGCGGCTCGTGGGCGGTCCTGGCGGCGGGTCGGGACGCCTCATGTACTTCCTGACCCGCGAGGGCCAAAAGCTCGCCGACGCGCTCACCGGCGGGCCGTCGCGGAGGCCCCCGCAGAACGGGTCGTTCCTCATGGGGCACGGCCAGATGAGCGCGGAAGTCGCGCTGGCCTTCAGAAGAGCGGCACGGACCCATCCTGGGCACGAGCTCACCGAGTGGGAGTGCGACTGGGCCGCGGCCATGAAACTAGGGTCGGGCCTGGTCGTCCCGGACGCGCGGATCGTGTACCACACCAGGCACTGGGAGCTCAGCGCCTTCCTCGAGGTCGATCTCGCGACCGAGGGGACGCGCTTCTTCGCCCGCAAGATCGGCCGCTACCTCGATCTGTGCGTGGGCGGCTCTTGGCGCAAGGAACTGTCGCGCTGGCCGCTCGTGCTCACCATCGCGCCGACGATGGCGCGGGCCGACGCGCTCAAGGCCGCGACCGAGCCGCTCCTCCGTCGCTCCTATTACGCCGCCCGCCTCTCGAGATCGGTCGAGTTCCTCTTCACCTCGCTGAGCGCGTTGTGCGGGCCGTGCAGCCCGCTCGGCCCGATCTGGCGGGTCGCCGGCCGCGAGGGGTTGCATCCGCTCGTCACCGGGCTCGACATGCGTGGCTTCGAGATCGACGGCCCCGGCGCTTCTCGGCCTTCGTTGTCGAATCCATCAGGAGTTACGTCTGAGATCACAACGCCAACTGCCGAAAGTGATCGACAGGTCCGTAGACTCGACTCGCCTGCCGCCCTTCCCGCCGTCAAGGAGGGATATGGGCACTCGAACCTTTCCAATCGAACACATGGCGCGTAGCCTCTCGACAAGCCTCACAGCCGCGGTCGCGAGCTTCGATCGCTCGCGATGGGATCTCAAGCCGTCGACCAAGACGAGCTACTTCAAAACGTTCAGCAGGTTCGGTCGATTCATCGAACGCGAGCTCGCCCGCGCGGCGCAGCTCGGCGATCTAGTCGACGACAACGTCAACGCGTTCCTCGCGCAGGAGGCCGACCACAAGACGATGGCCAGGAACGACTGCATCGCGCTCCGGCAACTCGCGCAGTGGGCGACGAAGAACGGAATCTTCCCGCGCGATCCACTCGGAGCCGTGGAGCTACCCAAGGGCAGAGGCGGCAAGCGCAAGCCGTTCGCCGACGCGGACGTCAAGGCGATCATCGCCGCGGCGTCGGATTCGAAACTTGGACCGCGCGACCGCGCCGTCATCGTGATCGGGCTCGCGGCCGCGCTCCGACCGAGCGAAATCTGGCAGCTACGACTTTCCGACGTCAATCTCGGGGAAGGCTGGCTCACGGTAAGGCTCGAGACGACGAAGACCGACGCGGGCCAGCGGACGATCCCGCTCGACCCCCAGGCAGTCGCCGCGCTTGACGAATACGTTCACGACTACCGCGGCACGAAAGACGGCCCGCTCTTCCTCAACGCGCGTGGCGACCCGTTCACGTACTGGGGATTCATGGCGCTCTTCGCTCGCCTGGGTCATCGCCTCGAGGAACACGGGATCGATTTCTCGGCGTACCGGATGCGGCACACCGGCATCACGAACTGGGTCCGCGCCGGCGTCGAGACGCTCGTGGTCAAGCAGCTCGCCGGTCACAAGTCCGTCGTCACGACGCAGCGCTACGTCGGCGAGCTCACTCGCGAAGACCTCGCACGGATCCCAAGCGCTTTCACTCGCATCTACGGACGCGTGGCGAGCTAGGAAACTCCCAATCGCGAACTCCCGTGCTGAAATCGCGAACTCCCGCGCTCACGTTCAGCGGAAATGCGAAAATGCGAGGGAAAGCGACGCCGACCTAGCTCAACGGTAGAGCAGTGGTTTTGTAAACCACCGGTTCCGGGTTCGAGCCCCGGGGTCGGCTCAGATCGAGTTTCCGAGCAAAGTCGCTAATCTCGAAGTTTCCCAGCCCGCGTTCAACAGCAACAAACCACACGCTCTCGCGGTTCAGTGACCACGCAGACCGCTTATGTGAAACGAGGCGGGCAGCAGGCCGCCTACGGGTTGCACACCCATTCGTCCTTGGGGCTCTAAAGCGCCGAGTTGACGCATTACGCGGGCCGCTACTTGTCGATAACGGCTGCGAGGTCCCACAGACTCCGCCTCGCGTGTTCGATCTCTTGTGGCCCCACCTCGAAGGCGAACTCAGGGAATCTTCTCCACGTTGCTCCTGGTGGTGGGAGCGGTACAGGACGACAAGTGATCGTCCAATTTGCCTGG
>Ga0207684_10006723_pt1 | contig 10444 bp, 8 predicted proteins | sample KBSK5501metaG_FD_184342 | JGI IMG/M metagenome (GOLD analysis project Ga0207684, IMG submission 184342) | Corn, switchgrass and miscanthus rhizosphere microbial communities from Kellogg Biological Station, Michigan, USA - KBS K5-50-1 metaG... | ecosystem: Host-associated > Plants > Roots >... | reverse complement strand
TGCGAAGGTCGCAATCAGCCTGGCCGTGCGCGCGGCAGGCGATGGGACGATTCTGCGCTACGAGGCACGGACGGCAACAACCGATGAGACCGCCCGCCGGACGTTTCGCCGCTACTGGCGGTTCATCGGCTCCGGCGTGGGCATCGTGATGCGGCGCGTGGTCCGCCGGATCAAGCACGAAGCCGAGCAGCGCGTCCCCACGTGCGCGTGAGTCGCATGACGCCTCCGGTCGGGAGGCTCGCAGCATAGGCGGCTGGCGGTTGGCAGCGACGTCGTAGAACTTTGTGCCCACTGATGAACAACCTCCCGCGTCACCTCGGCGTCGCTGCCGTGACCGCGCTCGTCATCGGCGAAGTCATTGCGATCGGGATATTCCTCACGCCCGCCACCATGGCGCGGACGGTGGGATCCCCGCTGTGGCTTCTCGTCGTCTGGTTGGTCATGGGCGCCATGGCGCTCAGTGGGGCGCTGTGTTACGGAGCGCTGGCCGCGCGCTTCCCCGAAGCGGGCGGCGGATACGTCTACCTGCGTGAGACCTACGGCCCGCTCGTCGCGTTCCTCTATGGTTGGAAATGTCTGCTGGTCATGGATCCCGGCATCACCGCCGCGCTCGCCGCAGGGCTCGCCGGCTACGTGGGCTACGCCCTCGGCCTTTCGGGCGTGGCGCTCAAGGCCATCGCGGTGGGCGCGATCCTCCTGCTCGCGGCGCTGAGCCTGGTGGGGATCCGGATCGGCGCGCGGGTGATGCAGTGGCTGACGGTCATCAAGCTCGGTGCGCTGGCGCTGATTGCGATCCTGGCGCTCGCGCTGGGCGCAGGCAGCTGGTCGCATTTCGTCCCCTTCGTGGCGCAACGGGCAGGCTCCGATCCGCTTCCGGGGGCACTGGCGCCGGCGCTCGTGGGTGCATTCTTCGCATTCGGCGGCTGGTGGGAAATCGCGAAGCTTGCCGGTGAAGCGCGGGATCCGGCCCGCACGGTGCCGCGCGCGCTCGCCTTGGGCGTCGCCGCGGTCACGGTGGTCTATGTGCTCACGAGCGCGGTGTTTCTCTACCTGGTCCCGCTCGAGCGCGTCACGTCGGGCGAGACGTTTGCGGCACAGGCTGGCGAGGCGTTGTTCGGGCCCGCAGGCGGGCGCGTCTTTGCCGGCGTCGTGATCGTCGCGGTGCTGGGGAGTTTGCTGGCGCTGCTCATGGCGCTGCCGCGGGTCTATTACGCCATGGCGCGTGACGGCGTGTTCTTCAAATCGGTTGCGGCGCTCCATCCGCGTTTCGACACGCCCACGCGGGCGGTGGCCATTCAGGCGACCCTGGCCTGCGTGCTCGTACTCCTCGGTACGTTTCAGCAGATCCTGTCGTACTTCATCTTCGTCACCGTGGTGTTTCTGGCCTTGACGGTCGGTGGGGTCTTCCTGCTGCGACGCCGCGGCGAGCTCCTCCGCATTCCCGGATATCCGCTGACCCCGGTCCTCTTCCTCGTCCTCGTGGCCCTCCTCCTGGTTCTGTTGGCGGGCCACGATCCCTTGCAGGCGGCGCTGGGCGTCGGCATCGTGGCACTTGGCGGCCCGGTCTACCTTTTCGCATTTCGCGGGCGACTCACTCCCCACTCGGAACACGAATCATGACTTGGATTCGCACCATCTCCCCGGACGCGGACGAGAAGCTGCGCGCCGCAGTCGAAGCGCAGCGCGCGCTGTACCCCAAGGAATACGCCGACCCCGTTCACCCCACTCCGGATGGGACATCCGGGATCGTGGCGTCTCATAGCCTGATCCCCGACGCGCTCCATCACGCGTTTGCGACGTTCGGCGCGCTCATGTCGCCCGACCTGCCGCTGACGCGCCGCGATCATGAGATGATCACGACGCTGGTCTCGGTCACGAATCGCTGTCGCTACTGAATCGAGTCACACGCAGAGTTTCTGCGTCGGGTGACGTTGGATACCGCGCTGGTTGCCGCGCTCGAGGCCGATTACACGAAGGCGCCGCTATCGGAGCGGGAGCGAGCGATGCTCGACTACGTGGTCCAGCTGACGAAGGACGCGACACGCATCGGACCGCAGCATCATCAGCGGCTGCGCACCGTCGGCTTCGACGACCGCGCCATCCTGCAGATCACGTTGATCGCCGCGTGGTTCAACTACATCAATCGCGTGGCGGACGCGCTCGGGGTGGGCCGCGCGTGACTCGGAAGACCATGGGTGGTTACAGCTTGACACGTTTGAGGAGTTGTGCGTTGATCGCCACGATCACCGTGCTCGCCGACATCAAGACGGCTCCCAGCGCCGGGGTGAGCAGGATGCCCTCGCTTGCGAGCACGCCCGCTGCCAGCGGAATGGCGAAGATATTGTAGCCCGCTGCCCACCACAGATTCTGGACCATCTTGCGATAGGTCGCGCGCGAGAGCGTGACGATGCGTGGAATGTCGCGTGGATCGGAACGCACGAGGACAATGTGCCCGGCCTCGACGGCGACGTCTGTGCCAGCGCCGATCGCGATGCCGATGTCGGCGGTCGCGAGGGCGGGCGCATCGTTCACCCCGTCGCCCACCATCGCGACTTTCCGGCCCCGCTGCTGTAGCTCCTTTACTTTTGAAGACTTGTCTTCCGGCAGAACCTCAGCGAACACCGTGTCGATGCCGAGCTCCTTGGCGACAGCGCCAGCCACGGCGCGCGCGTCCCCCGTGAGCATCGCGACCTCGATGCCGCGCTGCTGGAGCGCGGCGACCGCCTCACGGCTCTCAGGGCGAATAGCATCGGCCACCGCGAATACCGCGATAGCGGCGCCGCCCCGCAACAGATAGATCGCCGACTGGGCACGTTGTGCCGCTGCGTCAGCCGCCTGCGCCAGCTGCGGCGGCACGGTGGTGTCCTGACGCCCGAGCAACGCGGGCCCCCCGAGGCGGTACTCGACACCTTCTACAGACGCCGCAACACCTCTTCCCGGTAGCGCCCGGAAGCCGCTGGCCGCCGGGACCCGGATGCCCCGCTCCTCGGCCGTCTTGACGATGCCACGAGCAATGGGGTGTTCCGACTCCGCCTCGACGGCTGCTGCGAGGCGCAGCGCCTCATCCTGCGAGATCCCTGGGGCGACCGAAAGTTCGACGACGCGAAACTCTCCCAGCGTGAGCGTCCCGGTCTTGTCGAAGATTACCGTGTCGAGGGTTCGTGCCTCCTCAAGGCCCCGCCGATCACGCACGAGCAAGCCCGCTCGCGCGCCGAGCGTCGTGGAGATGGCGACGACCAGCGGCACGGCGAGGCCAAGGGCATGAGGGCACGCGATTACGAGGACTGTCACGACCCGCACCACCGAGAAGTCGATGGGCGCCCCGAGCAGCTGCCACACGACCATCGTGAGGAGTGCGGCGGCGATGGCCACTCCCGTGAGCAGCTGGGCCGCGCGGTCGGCCAGGACCTGAGCTCTGGACTTCGATCGCTGCGCCTCGGCCACGAGTCGCATGATCCTCGACAGCTTGGTCTCATCTCCAGCTCCGGTCACTTCCACACGCAGCGAGCCCTCGCCGTTGACGGTTCCGGCGATGACTTCATCCCCGTCGCGTTTTTTGACTGGCCGGGACTCGCCCGTGATCATCGCTTCGTTGACGTCGCTCCCGCCCGCGCGGACGACGCCGTCGGCCGGCACGCTTTCACCCGGCCGAACCAGCACCATGTCACCCTTGCGAAGCGCCGCGATCGGTACTTGTTCCTCAGTCCCGGTGCCTACACGCGTGGCCATGTCGGGCAGCAGCGTGGCCAGCTCCGCGAGCGCGCCTTCGGCGCGTTGGATCGAGCGCATTTCGATCCAGTGTCCCAGAAGCATGATCGTCACCAGCGTCGCTAACTCCCACCACAGGGCGTCGGCACGGATCAGGCCGAGCTGTACGATCCAGGAGAAGACGAACGCAACGCTGATCGCGAGCGAGATGAGCGTCATCATCCCCGGCAAGCGGTCGCGAAGCTCACGCCAGGCGCCTTGGAGGAACGCGCGGCCGCCGTAGACGAACACGAGCGTGCCGAATGCGGCCGGGAGCCATCGGGCGCCCGGCATCGCAGGCGCCCGATAATGAAGCAATGCTTGGATATGCGCCGACCAGACCACGGCGGGAATCGTGAGAATAGCCGACAGCCAGAAGCGATCGCGGAACAGCTGGGGCGAATGGCCAGCATGCATGTCGTGCATCCGTTGCGTGCCCGGATCGTGCTGCGCGCGGTCGTGCTTCGCGCCGCCGACATCATGATGGTGAGCGTGGCTATGATCAGTCATACCGCCGTTCCTCGTCGAGTCTTCATCACGCGGCGCACCTGCCAACTCCGCCAGAGGAAGTAAATGGCGGGGATCACCACGAGCGTCAGCACCGTCGCCGTCACCATCCCGCCCACCATCGGGGCCGCGATGCGCTTCATCACGTCCGCCCCCGTCCCCGCGCTCCAGAGAATCGGCGCCAATCCGGCGATGACCGCCGTGACCGTCATCATCACCGGCCGCAGCCGCTGCACCGCGCCCTCGGCCACGGCCGCGGCGACGTCTGCGGGCACCCGCAAGGCGCCTTCCCGATGGTGCCGCTCGAACGCCTCGTCGAGGTAAATCAGCATCACCACACCAGTCTCCGCGGCGACACCCGCCAGCGCAATGAACCCGACCCACACGGCGACGCTCGTGTTGTAGCCGAGGGCCCAGAGCGACCAGATGCCGCCCACCAGCGCGAACGGCAGCGCCAGCATCACGAGGAGCGTTTCCTCGACGCCACGAAAGTTCAGATAGAGGAGCAAGAAGATGATCCCGAGCGTGAGGGGCAACACGAGCTTGAGCTTCTGCGCCACGCGCTGCATGAACTCGAACTGGCCGCTCCACGTGAGACTGTAGCCGGGCGGCAGTTTGAGCTGGGCCGCGACAACGCGCTGGGCATCGCGGACGTAGCCGCCGAGGTCGCGACCCTCGATGTCCACGTAGACCGTCGTCACCGGGAACGCATCGTCGGTCTTTACGGCCATCGGCCCCTGCACGACGTTCACCTGGGCCACTTGCCCAAGCGGGATCTGCAGGCCCGACATCGTCGGTACGACAATCTCCCGCAGCTTTTGCGCGTTGTCCCGGAGCTCCCGGGGATAGCGCACGTTGACCTCGTAGCGCTCCCGGCCCTCGACCGTGATCGCGGCGGTCATGCCGCCCGCCGTCGCCATGACGACGTCATGCAGATCGCCGGCATTGAGGCCGTAGCGCGCGGCCTGCACCCGATCGGTCTGCACGTCCACGTAGTAGCCGGAGACGTTGCGCTCAGCGAAGACGTTGCGGGTGCCCGGTACGCTCTTCACGATGCGCTCGACTTCGATGCCAAGCTGCTGCAGCGTGTCGAGGTTCGGCCCGTACACCTTGATGCCGATCGGCGTCCGCACGCCCGTAGCCAGCATGTCGATGCGGTTTTTGATCGGCATCGTCCAGGCGTTGGTAACGCCGGGGAGCCGTACCGCGCGATCCATCTCGCTCACGAGCCGCTCGGTCGTCATGCCACGACGCCACTCACTGTGCGGCTTCAGGACGACCGTGGTCTCGTACATGTCGAGCGGCGCGGGATCGGTTGCCGTATTCGCCCGGCCGACCTTTCCAAACACAGAACCGACCTCGGGGAAGCTCGCCAGCACGCTGTCCTGATAGCGCATGATCTCGCGCGCCTGGCCGATCGAAACGCCCGGAACCGTCGTCGGCATGAACAGCAGCGATCCCTCGTCTAATGGCGGCATGAACTCGCTGCCGAGGCGGCTCCACGGCAGGACGGTGATCGCCAGCACGACGATCGCGCCAATCACGACCCGCCAGGGATGACGCAGGACCCCCGCGATCACCGGTCGATACGCGCGCATCAGCCAGCGGTTCAGGGGGTTTGTTTCCTGCGGGCGAATCCGTCCGCGCACCAGGTATCCCATGAGCACCGGGACGAGCGTAATCGAGAGCAGTGCGGCGCCCGCCATGGCGAATGTCTTGGTGAATGCGAGCGGCTTGAAGAGCCTGCCCTCCTGCTGTTCGAGCGAAAACACCGGCAAGAACGAAACGGTGATGATGAGCAACGAGAAGAACAGCGGTGGCCCGACCTGGACCGCGGCCTCGCGCACGATCTCCCACCTGTCCCGCCCTGGCTCCCGACTCCCGGCTCCTCGCTCCAAGTGTTTATGCATGTTTTCGATCATCACGATCGCCGCGTCCACCATCGCGCCGATGGCGATCGCGATCCCGCCCAGGCTCATGATGTTCGCGCCGACCCCCATGGACCGCATGACCAAGAAGGAAATGAGAATCCCCAGGGGGAGCGTCACGATCGCCACGAGCGCGGAGCGGAAATGAAGCAGGAACAGCACGGAGATCAGCGCGACAATGATCGATTCTTCGACCAGCGTCCAGTTGAGGTTGGCGATCGCGCGGTGAATCAGGTCGGAGCGGTCGTACACCGGCACGAGCTTGACGCCTGTCGGCAGCGTGCGCTGGACTTCCACAATCCGTCGCTGGATGGCTTCGAGCGTTTTCAAGGCATCGCTGCCAGACCGCATGATCACGATGCCGGCCACCACTTCGCCGCGGCCATTCACGTCTGCCGCCCCACGTCTGGGCGCCGGGCCCACCTGTATCGTCGCGATGTCACCCACCCGAATCGGCGTGCCGTCCATCGTTGAGCCGACTGCCACGTCCTCGATCTCCGACACCGACCGCAGATAGCCGAGCCCGCGGATCATGTATTCGCGGCCGCCCATCTCGATGACGCGCGCCCCCACATCCGCATTGTGCGCGCCGATCGCCGCGACGACGCGCATGACTGGAATGCGGAACGCCCGCAGCCGCTCCGGGTTCACCTCGACCTGGTATTGCTTGACGTAGCCGCCCAGGCTCGCCACCTCGGACACGCCCGGCACGGCGGTGAGCTGATAACGGACATACCAGTCCTGCAGGCTGCGCAGCTGCGCGAGGTTGAGCGAGTCGCTTTGCAGGACGTACTCGAACACCCAACCCACGCCCGTCGCATCCGGGCCGAGCGTCGGCTCGACACCCTGCGGCAGGCGCTGGCGCAGGCCGTTCATGTACTCGAGCACGCGCGAGCGGGCCCAGTACAGGTCAGTCCCGTCTTCGAAGAGTACGTACACCAGTGACAAGCCGAAGAAAGAGTATGCGCGAACGACACGGGCACCGGGGACCTTGAGCATCTCGGACGCGATCGGATAGGTGACCTGGTCTTCGACGATCTGCGGCGCCTGCTCGCTGAACTCCGTCTGAATCACGACCTGTACGTCCGAGAGGTCTGGCAGTGCATCGATCGGCGTCGTGGCGACCGCCCAGATACCGCCCGCAACGAGAATCACTGTGCCCAGCCCGACCAGGAACCGGTTCCGGAGCGACCACGCGATGATCTTGGCGATCATGGCCGCTTCTCCGTCCCCATGTTCATGCCCGGCATGTTGCTGCCTGCTCCGGCGGTGAGCCGAGATTCTGCATCCACGAGGAAGTTGGCCGAGGCCACGATGCGCTCGCCGGCCGCGAGGCCGCTATCGATTTGGAAGCGGTCGCCGGCTCGCGCGCCGAGCACGACTTCCCGGGGCTCCAGCGCACCGCTTCGCCCCACGACAAACACAAGGTTCCGTTCACCCGTCTGCACCACCGCCTCGGCGGGGATGTTTACGGCGTCGCGGCTCACGACGGCTTCGAGCAGCAGCGTGGCATACATCCCGGGACGCAGCTCACCCCGCGGGTTGGGAAACGCGACGCGGATCCGGCCGCTGCGACTACTGTCATCCACCGTGGGCCACACGAAGCTCACATGGCCCGTGAACGTGCGTCCTGGATAGGCGATGAGTTGCGCGCTCACCGGTGCCCGCACGCGGACGAGCCCGAGATCCTGTTCGAATACCGCGCCCTCGATCCAGATCGTCGAAAGGTCGGCAATGCGGTACAGCCTCATTCCCGACATCACCGCCTGGCCAGCGACGACCATCTTGTCGAGCACGATGCCATCCACCGGCGACTGGAGTGCGAGCGCTTTCGTCACTTCACCGGTCCGCTCCAACCGGTCGATCTCTTCGCGCGAGATGTCCCAGTAGGACAGGCGGCGGCGCGATGCTTCAACGAGCACCTGAGCGTTGCGCCAGGCGTCGGTGTCATTCGAATCCACCGCGGCCGCCAACCGCTTTGCCGCGAGCAACTCCTCCTGGGCGGCGACGAGCATCGGGCTGTACAGCGTCAGCAGCGGCTGCCCACGCCGCACCGCGGTGCCGGTGGCGTTCACGTACAGTTGCTCGACGAATCCGTCTACCTTGACCGTGATGTCGGCGAGATTCGGCTCCGCAGGCACCACCTGGCCGAGCGTGCGCAGGGTGCGCGTGAGTGGCCCACGCTGGACGACCGTGAACGTGACGCCCACGGCGCGTGCCTGCTCCGGCGTGAGGTGCACGGGTGCACGGCCCGCCATGCCTGAATCGGCTGAGGCCGTGTCGCTCATGTCCATGCCGGCCATCGAATCTGCCTGCGCCTGCTTGCGGCACGCAGCCAGGGCGACCACAGCGACCATCGCCATCCATGCGAATGTCCGCTTCATGGCCGCACCTCTCTTCCCACCAATGCCTCAAGCTCGCCGACCGCCTGGCGATAATCGGCGAGCAGCCGATAGGTCTCAGTTTCGTAGCGATTCACCGTCATTTGATTGTCCACGAGGGTCATGAAGGTGACGCGGCCGACGCGATAGCTCGACAGCGATGCCTGCACCGCGGCGCGGGCTTGCGGCACGATGCTGGCACGATAGAGACGGATCAGATTCTGGTCCTGGACGGCACGCGCGCGGGTTTCGATAAGTTGCGCCACCGTTTCGTTCTGCTGATTGACGAGTTCGGCGCTTGCCATCTCGCGCATCGCGGCCATCTCGCGCCGCATCGGCAGTTGCCGCGCGCCCGCGAAGAGCGGCACGGTGATCCCTACCATGAGGCTGACCATCGTCGGGAACTGCGGCCGTTGCTGGTACTGGATGCCCACTGTGAAGTCGGGATAGAGCTCGCGTCGCACGGCAGACAACGATGCGTCCGCAGCGGCCACCCGCTCCGCTCCGGCGACGAGTGCCGGGCGCTGCGCCAGCGCCCAAGCGACGAGTGAGTCGACCGCCGGCAGCTCGCCGGCGTCCGTCTCGGGCAATGCGAGCCCGGGGATCGGGCTCAGCGCCGATCGGCCTAACAACGCGTTGAGCCGCGCGGCCATGGCCACGCGCTCCTGCCCCATGCGTGTGATCTCTTCGCCCATCCGTGCGACTTCGACCTGTGCGCGCAGCACGTCCTGCTGCACCGCCGAGCCGACGGCGTACATCGTGGTGCTGACGTCGAGGAAGTTGCGGAGCAACTCGCGCGTGCGCCCCATCACCTCGAGGGCGCGGTCGGCATAAGCGACTTGGTAGTAGGCCATCCGCACCCGCGCGGCGAGCATCCGCTCCTGCTCATCGGCATCGGCACGCGTCGCTGCCGCAGTGTGACGTGCGGCCCGCTTCGCGCCACCGAGCTTGCCCGGCCAGGGCAGCATCTGCATCAACTGCACCTGATTCATGGTCATCGGATCCAGCGTGTTGCTGAAATCCGACGCCATGCGGTTCATCAGGCCGAATTGCAGCTGCGGATCGGGCAACGCACCGGCGGGTCCGACGCGCTCGCCCGCTGCGTTCGCCGACGCTCGCGCGGCGCGGAGCATCGGGTTCGCGACTTGCGCCCTGCGTACCGCCGCGGCCAGCGTGAGCGTATCCCCCGGCGGCACATCCTGGGCGGGCGCGCCTATCGCGCCAACCATCAGCAGCACGCCCGTCACGAGACTCGGGTTGATCAAGCGCCCGATGGGAGCGTGGGTGTTCAGTGACGTATTCATCTGATCCTTCCCTGTCCGGTATGACACCGGAGGACACATGGGAACCCCCCGGCGCAGTGCCGGGGGGTGGGTGCGCCGCCGTTAGGCGACGAGGATCAGATGTGGTTCGGCGGAGGTGTGGGCGGGCCGGCCCGGTAGAGATCGGCGAGTCGCGGAATCTGACGCGGCTCGAGCGCGATCGACCCGGACGAGACCATCAGTCCTGTCGATGCGACGGTGAGCGCCGGCGCTGATGTGACGCAACCGAGCGCCGCCAGGCAAGGACCGGCGCCCGTATGCTCACAGGCACCGTCGGGCATGGCGTTGACAACAGCGACCCTGGCGCCCGACGTGAGCGGGCAATCGCGGCGTGCGGTCGTCGGAGCGACCAGTGACAACCCCACTGCGGCGAGCATAACACTCGCCAACATCCGCTTGATGACGCCACCGCGCTTCGTCATGCGACTCATCCGCCTCACACCAGGTTACTGTTTCTGTACGCGGAAATTAACTGTCCCGCTGTAGTTCGTGAACTGGACTTTGACGGTCCAGTGTCCGTGGATCCCCTTCGTCATCCCGAAGGTACCGTTCGCGCTGA
>Ga0207684_10006717_pt1 | contig 10446 bp, 9 predicted proteins | sample KBSK5501metaG_FD_184342 | JGI IMG/M metagenome (GOLD analysis project Ga0207684, IMG submission 184342) | Corn, switchgrass and miscanthus rhizosphere microbial communities from Kellogg Biological Station, Michigan, USA - KBS K5-50-1 metaG... | ecosystem: Host-associated > Plants > Roots >... | reverse complement strand
GACGAAGACGGCGATGGCGACCACGACGATCGCCGCGATCACGTACCCGGCGAGCGAGATGTCGTGGTTGATGCTGTTCCAGGCGCTGCCGACCCCGTACCCGACGAGCGAGATCGCCGTGACCCAGACGGCCGTGCCGATGAGGCTGAGCAGGGCGAATACCGCCGGCGGCACCTCGGCGAACCCGGCCACGACGGACACGAACGACCGGACCACCGGAAGGCAGCGGCCCACCGGGACCGCCCACGCACCGCTGCGGTTGAAGAAGCGCTCCGCCCGGTCGATGTCCGCGTGCGTGATGAGCAGGTAACGGCCGGCCTTGCGCACGAAGGGCCGTCCGCCCACCCGGCCGATGCCGTAGGAGACCATGGAGCCGATCAGCTCGGCGAGGGTCCCGACCACGATGACCCCGGCGATGTTGAGATGGCCCTGCGCGGCGAGGACGCCCGCGAAGCCGAAGGTCACCTCGGAGGGGATCGGCACGCAGCACGCCTCCAGGAACGCGAAGAGGAAGACCGCGGCGTAGCCGTAGTGGGCGATAAAGCTGCTCATGGGACTCTGTTGTATCAGGTGACGGCGCGTGCTATGACCGCCATTGGCAGCCAGCGCCATCGTTGTCGGTAGACGTTTGCCCACCCGCCACCGTTGCGTTCCCGCCCTGACCTGCTGGTCCGGGCCGGCTGAGGTCGTCGATACTGGACTCTGGTCACCAGACGGGAGCCGCTCGCCATGCCTATCGCGACGCCAGAGATCTACGCCCAGATGCTCGACCGGGCCAAGGAGCACGGCTTCGCCTACCCGGCGATCAACGTGACATCGAGCCAGACGCTCAACGCCGCGCCGCGCGGTTTCGCCCGGCCAGCCGCACCCGGCGCGGCCCGGCGCGGCCCGGCGCGGCCCGGGTCGCCACGCCTGCGAAGACCTCATGTCCGCAGCCAGGCGCCTGACCTGACGCCGTAACGGCCCCGCTGGCGTCTGCGCGGCGGCACCAGGGCCAGGATGGTGCCATGGAACACGGGAATCTCCTTGGCGGGCCGCCGCCCACCTACCTGCCGGAGGACGAGGCGGCCGAGGAACTCGAATACGGCGTCGACCCGGCCACCGTCGCCGCCGCTCACCCCGCCACCCTCGCGGCGTGGGCGGCGCTCTCAGAGGACGCGCTGGACCGGGGCGAGCCGGTGGCGGCGTACGCCTACGCCCGGACCGGCTACCACCGCGGCCTCGACCAGTTGCGCCGGGCCGGCTGGCACGGTCACGGGCCAATCCCCTGGGAACACGTGCCGAACCGGGGCTTCCTCCGGTCCCTCCATGCGCTGGGCCGGGCCGCGGCCGCCCTGGGAGAGGACGACGAGGCGCAGCGGTGCCGCACCTTCCTGCGCGACGCGAGCCCCGAGGCCGCCGCCGAGCTGGAAGGCTCCTGACCAGATGCCAGCCATCGTCCTGGTGGGCGCCCAGTGGGGTGACGAGGGCAAGGGCAAGGCAACCGACCTGCTCGGCGACCGCGTCGACTACGTCGTCAGGTACCAGGGCGGCAACAACGCCGGTCACACGGTGGTCATCGGCGAGGAGAGCTACGCGCTGCACCTGCTGCCCTCGGGGGTCCTGTCGCCCCGGGTGACCCCGGTGATAGGCAACGGCGTGGTGATCGACCCCGAGGTGCTGCTGGCCGAGATGGATGGCCTGGCCAGCCGCGGCGTGTCCTGCGACCGGCTGCTGATCTCGGCGGACGCGCACCTGATCATGCCGCACCACCGCGCGCTCGACCGGGTGACCGAACGCTACCTCGGCAACGCCAGGATCGGCACGACGGGCCGCGGCATCGGGCCGGCCTACGCCGACAAGGTCGCGCGTACCGGCATCCGCGTCCAGGACCTGTTCGACCCCGGGATCCTCCGGCAAAAGCTCGACCTGGCACTGCGGGAGAAGAACCAGGTCCTCACGAAGGTCTACAACCGCAGGGGCATCGACCCGGACGCGGTCGCGAGCGAGTACCTGGAGTACGGGGAGAAGCTGCGCCCCTACGTGGCCGACACGATGCTCGTGCTCAACAACGCCCTCGACGCGGGGCAGACGGTGCTCCTCGAGGGCGCACAGGCGACCCTGCTCGACGTAGACCACGGCACCTACCCGTTCGTGACCTCCTCGTCCCCCACCGCGGGCGGCGCCTGTGTGGGCTCCGGCATCGGGCCAGCCCGCATCACCGGGGTCATCGGGGTGGTCAAGGCCTACACGACCCGGGTGGGCTCCGGGCCCTTCCCCACCGAACTGGACGACCAGCGGGGCGAGTGGCTGCGCAAGGCCGGCGGCGAGTACGGGGTGACCACCGGCCGGCCACGCCGCACCGGCTGGTTCGACGCGGTCATCGCCCGGTACGCGGCGCGGGTCAACGGGATCACCGGCTTCTTCCTGACCAAGCTGGACGTGCTCTCCGGCCTGGACAAGGTGCCGGTGTGCGTGGCCTACGACGTGGACGGGACCAGGCACACCGAGGTGCCGATGACGCAGACCGAGTTTCACCACGCGGTGCCGGTCTACGAACACCTGGACGGCTGGTGCGAGGACGTGTCGCAGGCCAGCGACTTCGCCAGCCTCCCCCGCAACGCGCAGGGTTACGTGCGCGCGCTGGAGGAGATGACCGGCGCCCCGGTGGCCGCGGTGGGCACCGGGCCGCGCCGCGACCAGACACTCCAGCTGCGGCCGCTCCTCGGCCGGTAGGCTCGCTGCGGTGCGAGTCCTCCTCCTCGGCTCGGGAGGCCGCGAGCACGCGCTGGCGCGGGCGCTCGCCGCCGACCCGGATGTCACCGGTCTGCATGCGGCGCCGGGCAACCCGGGCATCGCCGCGATCGCCACGGTGCACCCGCTCGACCTGGCCGACACCGACGCGGCAACGCGCCTGGCCCGGTCCCTCGGCGCGGGCCTCGTGGTTGTCGGCCCGGAGATGCCGCTCGTCGCCGGGCTGGCCGACGCCCTCCGCGCGGCCGGGATCAGCTGTTTCGGCCCCAGCCGCCGCGCCGCCATGATCGAGGGCTCGAAGTCGTTCGCCAAGCAGATGATGCACGAGGCGCGCATCCCAACCGCCGCGGCCAGGACGTGCTCCACCGCGGCCGAGGCGGAGGCGGCCCTGGCCGAGTTCGGCCCGCCGTACGTGGTGAAGGCGGACGGCCTGGCGGCCGGCAAGGGCGTCGTGGTCACCACCGACCTCGCGGCCGCGCGGGCGCACGCGAGGACGACGGCGATGGGGTGGGGTGGCGGGGCCGGGGCTAGCAGGGTCGTCGTCGAGGAGTTCCTCGACGGCCCAGAAGTGTCGCTGTTCGCGCTCGCCGACGGCGCCACCGCGGTACCGCTGCTGCCCGCGCAGGACTTCAAGCGGGCGCAGGACGGCGACCAGGGACCGAACACCGGCGGGATGGGCGCCTACGCCCCGCTGCCCTGGGCACCGAACGGGCTGGCCGAGGAGGTTATGGGCACCGTCATCCAGCCCGCGATCGACGCCATGCGGCGTCGCGGCACCCCCTACCGCGGCCTGCTCTACGCCGGGCTCTGCCTGACGAAGGAGGGGCCGCGGGTGGTCGAGTTCAACGCCAGGTTCGGCGATCCCGAGACGCAGGTCGTGGTGGACCGGCTGGCCAGCCCGCTGGCCGGGCCGCTGGCGGCGGCCGCGTCCGGCTCGCTGTCCGGCGCCGGGCCGCTGGCTTGGGCGCCGGGCGCCGCGGTCACGGTGGTCATCGCCGCCCAGCACTACCCCGGCGCCCCGGTGACCGGCGATCCCATCGAAGGCACACAAGATGCCGAACGGACCCCCGGGGCTTATCTCCTGCACGCGGGCACGGCCACCGACCGGGGCAAGCTGGTGACGGCGGGTGGCCGGGTCCTCAACGTCGTGGGCACGGGCCCGGATCTGGCGGCCGCACGGGCCGCGGCCTACGCGGCCGCGGCACGGATCCGGATCCGGGGCGGCTGGTTCCGCGGCGACATCGCCGCGCAGGCCGCCCGCCCGGCCCCTGGCCGGGCGTGACCAGTCCGGCACCAGGCGGTGCGCCGTTGCGGGTCAGCACGCTGGAACTGTTCTTCGACCTGGTCTTCGCGTTCACCCTCACCCGGCTCACCACGCTGCTCACCCGGCACCTGTCCGCCACCGGCGTCGTCCAAGTGGTGCTGGTCTTCGGCGTGCTGTGGTGGATGTACGGGGCGTACGCCTGGCTGACCAACACCCGCACCCCCGACCGCACCCCCGAGCGGCTCCTTCTGCTGCTCGGGATGGCGGGCTTCCTGGTCGCCGGGCTGGCCATCCCGGCGGGCTCCGGCCCATCCGGCAGCGCCAGCGGGGTCGCTCTCGGCCTGGGCTACCTGCTGGTGGTGCTTGTCCACAGCGCCCTCTACTACCGCGTGAACCGGAACATCCTGCGGATCACCCCGTTCAACGTCACCTCGGCGCTGTTGGTCATCGGGGCCGGCCTGACCGGGGGCGCGGCCGCCTACGCGCTGTGGGCGGGCGCACTGGCCATCCAGGTGGTGTCGCCGCTGATCGTGCACCCCGGCGGCCTGTTCGACATCCAGCCAGCACACTTCGTGGAACGGCACGGTGCGCTGGTCATCGTGGCGCTGGGCGAGTCGGTCGCGGCGCTGGGCATCGTCGCCGCCGCCCACGGCGTGACCTTCGCGGTGGCCGCCACGGCCGTCCTCGGCCTGGCCCTGTCTGCGGGCCTGTGGTGGGTCTACTTCGGGGACGGTGACGACGAGCGCGCCGAACGGGCGATGACCGCGGCCGAGCCGGCCGCCCGGCCGGGCCTGGCGCTGGCCGGGTACTTCTACGCCCACATCCCGATACTGCTCGGGGTGGTGGTGACGGCCGCGGGTGTGAAGCTGACGATCGGGCACGCGGGCCAGCCGCACCCGGCGGCGGCAATCGCGCTGGCGTGCGGCGTGGCCCTGTTCCTGGCCGGCCACGCGTGGTTCCGCCGGGCGCTGCGGATCGGCACGGCCAGGCTGAGGACCGTGGCGGCCGCGGCGGCGCTGGCGACCGCCGCGCTCGGCGCGACGGTCGCGGTCGAGGCCCAGCTGCTGGTCCTGGCGGCCGGGATCGCGGGGATGCTCGGTGCGGAACACCTGGGGCTGCGCCGGGAGCGGGCAACGCCCGGACCGGGAAGCGGGCGGGCCGCGGGAGGAGAATAGGCACGTGATCGAGCGCTACACGCTGCCCGAGATGGGCCGGATCTGGAGCGAGACGCACAAGTACGAGCTGTGGCGCCGGGTGGAGATCGCCGTGCTCGAGGCGCATGCCGACGCCGGCACGGTGCCAGCGGACGCGGTGGCGCCGGTGCGCGCCGCGCCGCCACCGACGCCCGCCGCGGTGGCGGCCGCCGAGGCGGTCACCGACCATGACGTGATCGCCTTCCTCACAGCCTGGGCGGACAACACGGTGCCGCGCGAGGCCGCCGCCTGGGTGCACTTCGGCATGACGTCGTCGGACCTGCTGGACACGGCGCTGGCGCTGCAGCTCACGGAGGCCACGGACGTGCTCATCGGCCGCGCCACCGGGCTGGTCGCGGCGCTGCGTGAGCACGCGCTCGCCCACCGGGGCACGCTACGGGCCGGGCGGACGCACGGGATCCACGCCGAGCCCGACGTATGGGGGCACCGGGTCGCCGACTTCGCATTCGCGGTGGCGCGCTGCCGGAACCGGCTGCGGCGCGCCCGCGAGGCGGTCGCGGTGGGGAAGCTGTCCGGGCCAGTCGGCACGTACGCCAACATCGACCCCGCGGTCGAGACCCGGGTGATGGCGGAACTCGGTCTCCGCCCGGCCGAGGTGGCCACCCAGGTGGTGTTCCGCGACGGCATAGCCGAGTGGGTCAGCGCCCTCGCGCTGCTGGCCACCGCCTGCGAGGCCATCGCCCTCGAGGTCCGGCACGGGCAGCGGACCGAGGTCCGCGAGCTGGCCGAGCCGTTCTCCCCGGGCCAGAAGGGCTCGTCCGCGATGCCGCACAAGCGGAACCCGATCCGCTCGGAGCGGATCTGCGGCCTGGCCAGGCTGGTCCGCGGCTACGTCACCCCGGTGACGGAGGGCATGGCGCTTTGGCACGAGCGAGATATCTCGCACTCCAGCGTGGAGCGGGTGGCCCTGCCCGACGCCGCCATTGCCACCGACTACCTCGTGCACCTGACGGCCGGCGTCGCTCAGGGCCTGACTGTGAACGCGGCCCGGATGCGGGCGAACCTGGAGTCCACCGGCGGCCTGATCTACACCTCCAGCGTGCTGCTTGAGCTGGTGCGGGCCGGGATGTCCAGGGAGGACGCTTACGCCCTCGTCCAGGCCGCGGCGATGACCGCGTGGGACACCGGCGCGGGTTTCCGGGAGGCGCTGCGCAAGGAGGCCATGGCGGCTGGCCAGGCGCTCGATGAGGCACGCCTGGACGAGGTATTCCGCCCGGAACGCTACGTCGAGCGGCTGGGGCCGGTTTTCGCCCGCCTGCAGAACCTGACCTGACCATTTTCCCGCCGCGAGCACCTGGCACGATAAGGGGCGGGAGCAGGAGTGACGCCAGATTTGCACCAATTGCCGTGTTGCTGGCCGCCGCCGGTGGGCTGGCCGGCCGCCGCGACCGGGATGCCTGCAATGACCCGCAGACCCGGGAGCCGGTGCGATACTGGTCTGCGCGCGCACGAGGCCGTCCCGGCACGGGACGGCCAGTGGGCGGTCCGCGCCGGGCTGTCCCGACATAACATTTGGCCGTCGGCCGGCCCAATACGCAGCCAAGGAGCAGCGTGTCCATGACTGTTGGACCCGAGACCTGCTATCGCGTCAAAGGCGGTATCCCGTTGCGGGGAACCGTCTTCGTGCAGGGTGCCAAGAACGCAGCGCTCAAGATGATCGCGGCGTCCCTGCTCGCGTCCGAGGGCAGGACCGTGCTCCGGAACGTACCGCCGATCGAGGACGTGCGCCGGGCGACCGAACTGGCGCAGGCGGTAGGAGCCGTGGTCAAGTTCCACGAGGCCGAGCGGACCCTCGTTGTGGACGCGTCGAACCTGACCAGCGCCGTCCTGCCCGCCGAGATCGCGCGCAAGTTCCGCGGGTCAGTGCTGTTCGTGCCCGCCCTGCTGCACCGCCTGGGCGAGGCCGTCATCGAGGGCATCGGGGGCTGCAACCTGGGCAGCCGCAACCTCGACTTCCACTACCGGGGCTTCGCCCGGCTCGGCGCCACGGTGGACGAGGCCGGGGACAAGATCTATATCAGGGCCGGCCGGCTCCGTGGCGCGCACCTGTACCTGGACACACCGTCGCATACCGGGACCGAGAACCTGATCATGGCGGCCTCCCTCGCCCCGGGCAAAACGGTCATCGACAACACCGCGCAGGAGCCCGAGGTACTCGACGTCATCGCGTTCCTCACGAAGATGGGCGCGCAGATCAGCGGCGGTGGCACCGGGTTCATCACGGTGCGCGGGGTCAGCGAGCTCACGGCCACCGAGCACACGGTGATGGCGGACCGGATCGACGCAGGCGCGTTCGCGATGGCGGCCGCCATCACCGGCGGTGAGCTCAGCCTGGTCGGGGCCAACCTCGAGCACTTCGGGGTGGTCCGGTGGAAGCTGGAGCAGATGGGCGTGGAGTTCGCCGCCAGCGGCGCCGTGCTCCAGGTCCGGCGGGAGCGCGCGCTGCGGCCCATCAACGTGGTCACGAGCCCCTACCCCGGGTTCGCCACCGACCTGCAGTCACCGATCATGGCGCTGAGCTGTTTGGCCGAAGGCCCGAGCTACATCAGGGAGACCATCTACGACGGGCGCTACACGCTCGTCGGCGAGCTCACCAAGATGGGCGCGAACGTCGAGGCCGACGGGGACAAGGCGATCGTGCACGGGCCGTGCTCCCTCAAGGGAACCAAGGTCGAGGCGCACGACCTCCGCACCGGGATCGCGCTGATCCTGGCGGGGCTGTGCGCGGAGGGGGAAACGGTGGTGTCCCCCGGCTACCTGATCGACCGAGGGCACGCGGACGTCGCCGGACGGCTGTCCGCCCTGGGGGCCGAAATCACGGTGGAGGAGAGCTGCTGAGGGCCCGCCTCACGCGGGTCAATGCCGGCGGGGGTAAGCCGCGGCGACCGCGAGGAACGTGTCGTTGGCCTCTTCGGTTCCCACCGAGATCCGAGCGCCCTCGTCGCCGAACGCCCTGATGCTGACCCCGGCGGCCGCGCACGCCACCGCGAAGTCCTGGGTGTCCTCGCCCAGCCGGAGCCAGACGAAGTTGGCCTCGGTGGGCGGCACGGTCCAGCCCTGGGCAAGCAGTTCGTCGCGTACCCTCCCCCGCTCCTTCACCGCCAGGTCCACCCGCTCCAGCAGTTCGTCCTCGGCCGCCAGCGAGGCGAGCGCCGCGGTCTGCGCGAGGCAGTTCACCGTGAACGGAAGCATGGTGGTGCGCACCGCCTTGGCGACCGGCTCGTGCCCGACCAGGTAGCCGATCCGCAGGCCGGCCAGGCCGTGGGCCTTGGAGAACGTCCTGAGCACGGCGACGTTCGGCCGGTCGCGGTAGACGTCCATGCCGTCGGGCACGTCGGTGTCCCGCACGTAGTCCGAGTAGGCCTCGTCGAGCACAACCAGGCAGTCCCCGGGCACACGGTCCAGGAACTCCGTGAGCTCCGTTCGGTGTACGACCGTGCCGGTCGGGTTGTTCGGGTTGCACACGAAGATCACCCGGGTCCGTGGCGTGACCGCGTCCGCCATCGCGGGCAGGTCATGCGTCTCGTCACGGAGCGGCACCCGGACGTCGGTCGCGCCGGTGAGCGGGACCAGGATCGGGTAGGCCTCGAACGACCGCCACGCGAACAGCACCTCGGCGCCGGGCTCGGCGGCCGCCGCGAGCAACTGCTGGGTCACCCCGACGGAGCCGCAGCCCAGCGCGATGTGGCTGGGCGGGATGCCGTGCCGGCGCGCGATCGCCTCGGTCAGCGCGCCCCCGTTGTTGTCCGGGTACCAGTTGACGTCGGTGGCCGCCGCGGCAATGGCCCTGGCCACCGACGGCAGCGGCCCGAACGGGGACTCATTCGACGCAAGCTTGTGCGACTTGCCGTCCGGGCTGGCAACCCGCCGGCCTGGCTGGTAGGTGACGTACTGATCCAGAACGGAACGGAATCGGGGTGATCGGTCGGACACCGTTGTCCTCCGGCTGAGCGGGTGGGTGTTTGTCCTAGCAGTCTGCCACCGCGGGTGCGGGCCACGGCAAATCAGGCAAGCCGCCGCCGGTCTTGGGCGGTCAGCCGGTTTCCAGCGACTCGAGGACGCTGGCGAACGTGGCGTGCATGTCCGGCGTGAACAGCACGAACCGCGCCTCTTCCACCTGGGTCGGGGCCCGGCGCACCGTGGTCAGCGCGATCCGTGCGGCGTCCTCCTGCGGCCATCCGTAGATGCCCGCGGACACCGCCGGGAACGCGACGGTCCTGGCGCCGAGTTCATCGGCGGCCCGCAGCGACTGTTCATAGCAGGACGCGAGCAGGGCGCTGCGGTCGTCGCGGGCGGAGTACACCGGGCCCACCGTGTGAATCACCCACCGGGCGCCGAGGCCACCTGCCGTCGTCGCTACCGCCTGCCCGGTCGGCAGGCCCTCGGGGTAGCGGGACTCCCGCAGCTCGCGGCACTCGGCCAGGATCGCCGGGCCGCCGCGCCGGTGGATGGCCCCGTCCACCCCGCCGCCTCCGAGCAGCGACGAGTTGGCGGCGTTGACGATGGCATCCGCCTGCTCCGCGGTGATGTCGCCGACCTTCAAGGTGATCCGCATACCGCCTTCTTATCCGCTCCGGCCTCCAGACGCGACGGCGGGCTGGCTGGCGTCCGGCAGGCTCAGGTGCTCGGCCAGCCACGGCCCGGTCACGCTGCCCGGGGCGCGTGCCACATCCTCCGGCGTCCCCGCCGCGACGATGTGCCCACCGTCCGGGCCGCCGCCAGGGCCCATGTCGATGAGGTGGTCAGCGGCGGCGAGCAGGTCCAGGTCGTGGTCGATGACGATGATCGTGGCCCCGGCCGCCAGCAGGCGGTCGAACACGCCGGCCAGCGTGGCCACGTCGAGGGGGTGCAGGCCGGTGGACGGCTCGTCGAAGACGTACAGCGTGCCGCGCTGGCTGCTGCGCAGCCGGGTGGCGATCCGCAGCCGCTGCGATTCGCCGCCGGACAGGGACGGCGTGGGCTCGCCGAGCCGCAGGTAGCCCAGGCCGACCTCGCTGACGGGGCGCAGCGCCGCGGCGACCGGGGCACGGTCGGCGAACCGCTCCAGGGCGTCATGCACGCTCAGGCCGAGCACGTCGGCCACGGTGAGGCCGTCGATCGCCGCCGCCAGAGTCGCGTCGTTGAAACGGGCGCCGTGGCAGGTCGGGCACTGGACGGTGATGTCGGGCAGGTACTGGACGTCGAGGTCGATGTGGCCGAGCCCGCGGCAGGTGGGGCACTGCCCCTCACGGGTGT
>Ga0207684_10006716_pt1 | contig 10446 bp, 11 predicted proteins | sample KBSK5501metaG_FD_184342 | JGI IMG/M metagenome (GOLD analysis project Ga0207684, IMG submission 184342) | Corn, switchgrass and miscanthus rhizosphere microbial communities from Kellogg Biological Station, Michigan, USA - KBS K5-50-1 metaG... | ecosystem: Host-associated > Plants > Roots >... | reverse complement strand
CCTCCGCGCCGGCGGACCCGTGGCGCCTGACCCGGCAGACCTTCCGGCTGGCCCGGCTCCCGATCCCCGACCTGATCGCCTACCCGCTTGCCTGGCTGACGACGAGGGTCTATCTCCGGCCGCGCGGTCATCGGGTCGCGGACATCTCGGCGACGGCTGCGCTCCGGGCGATCGACCGGCCGGTCCTGCTGGCCCATGGCGACGACGACGCCGTCGTCCCGTTCGCCCACCTCGGCCGGCTGGCCCGCGCCGCGACCGCCGCTGGTCACCCGCCGCAGACGCTCGTCATTCGCGGCGGTCACCACTCCTGGCTGTACGAGTTTCCCGAATACCGGCGGACCGTCGCCGCATTCCTCGCCGAGGCGCTCGGCGGGCCGCTGACGCCGGATGAGGCCGGCGGACGGGCGGCCGCGACCGACGCCCTCCGGCTGCCCGATACCGTTCGACCCCCGACGGCTATCGAGAGCGAACCCGGCGGTTTTCGCTCGCTTGCCCGGATCGCCGCCCGCCTGTCCCGACCGTCGGCCGACAGCGGGAGCTGCGCCGACGAGCCGCCAGCCCGGCCGGTACCTGGTGACGCGTCCGCTCCGTCGGCTGCCGCGATGACCGAGATCGGATCATGACCGACGAGCGATTGATGTCGGTCTGGGCGGCCGTCTCGACGAAGCGGATGGTCCGCGAGTTCGCCGACCGGCCCCTCGATCCCGATCACATCGTCCGCATCCTGAACGCGGGCCGGCGGGCGGGCAGCTCGAAGAACCTCCAGCGCTGGGAGTTCATCGTCTGTCGCGATCGCGAGCATCTCCGGGAGCTGGCCGCGGTCGGGCCGTGGGCCGATCACCTGGCCGGGGCGGCGGTCGCGATCGCCCTCGTCACGCCCGTCTCACAAACGGCCGACGACCCGCCCTCCGTCATGTTCGACATCGGCCAGGCCGCAGCGAACATGATGCTCGTCGCCTGGGAGCTCGGGATCGGCAGCGTCCCGGCGACGGCCTACGAGCACGATCTCGCCCGGCAGCTGCTCGGCTACCCGGACGACTACCACTGCGAGTATCTCCTGTCGTTCGGCTACCCGGCCGATCCCGGAGTCCTCACCGCGCCGAACAAGGCCGGCGGCCGCCGGGCCCTCCAGGAGATCGTCCACGACGAGCGCTGGTAGCGGGCCGGCCCCATTGCCGGCATCCATGCGGCGCCCAGGCGTACCCCGAAGAGGCGACGGCTCAGGGCCCGCCTATTGCCACTTGAAGAAGCGAGCCGCGATCCCGAAGCAGATCACCAGCCAGACCGCCAGGAACGCGAAACAAACCCACAGCGGCGCGAACGGCGTGCCTTCGACCATGACCTGGCGTAACCCGTCGCCGAGGTAGGTCAGCGGCAACGCCCGGGCGACGGTCTTGAGCGCGTCCGGCATCGCGTCGATCGGGAAGAACGTGCCTGACAGGAACATCAGCGGGAACTGGACGACGCTCGTCATCCCGTTGGCGCTCTCCTCGGTCTTCGCGAATGACGCGATGACGTAGCCGAGGGCGATGAACGCCAGCGATCCGAGGAGGATCAGGGCTCCGATCAGCAGCCACGACCCGGCGATCTGGACGTGGTAGAGGGCCGAGCCGACTCCGACGATGATCGCGGTCTGGAAGATCGCGATCAGGAGTCGCATCACGACGTTGCTGCCGACGAGCTGCCAGCGCCGGAGCGGCGTCGCCTGGAGCCGGTTGAGGATGAGCTTCTGGCGATCCGCGACGAGCGGGACCGCGGAGAAGACGCCGAGCTGCATCAGCGACATCCCGAGGATCGAGGGGACGAGGTACGAGATGAACGTCAGGTCGCTGGTCTGGATCGGCTCGAAGGCGGGCGCGACGGCCGGCGGCTGGCCCGTCGCGGCCTGGTTCACGGCCGACAGGACAAACCCGACGAGCTGGCGCGTGGCCCCGTCGGCCGCGCTCTGGCTCGGGTCGGTGTAGACGGTGACGTTCGCGGGTGCGGCCTTGGCCGCGACCGTGTCCTCGTAGCCCTTCGGGACGACGATCACCCCCGAGACATCGCCCGTCTTCATCTTCGCGAGGAGATCGTCCGACGTTCCGTCGACGAGCTTCACCCCGCTCACCGAGCCGAATGCCGACGCCAGCCTGGCCGACGCAGGCGAGGCATCGAGGTCCGCGAACCCGATCGAGCGCTGGTTGCTGCCGCCGGAAAAGATCGAGCCGAACAGGCATCAGACCGATGAGCTCGTCGCTCGACGGGCCGACCCGATAGAAGCCGCGGAAGAGCTGGAGGACCTCGACGACGGTCAGCTTCGGGTAGAGGGCGGCGGTCTGGAGCGACACGCCGATCCGCGGCTTGAGCTCGTCCGGGTGGTGGACCGCGTCGACGCCGAGGACCCGGACCTCGCCGGCATCGGGTGTCCGGAGGCCCTCGAGCACGTCGACGGTCGTGGTCTTGCCCGCGCCGTTCGGCCCGAGCAGCCCGAAGACGGTCCCGGCCTCGACCTCGAAGCTCACGCCGTCGACGGCCCGTGTCTCGCCGTAGTGCTTGCGCAGATCCCGGACGCGGATCACGGGACCAGGGCGGTCGATCTCGTGATCACGGGTCCGATGGTGCCACTCCGGCCCCGAGATCGTCAGGGCCACCGGTCGCGGGGTCGCCGAGGAGTCCCCGTCGGTCGTCGAGGGGGTCCACGTCCACGGGGTCGAGGTCGACGGGGTCCGGGTCCAGGGCGTCGTCAGCCAGCGGGTCGAGGAGTGCCGACTCGTCGTCGCCCTTGCCGAGCGACTCGGGCGCCGGCGCGCCGAGCTCGAGGTAGGTGTCGATCGCGGTCGAAAGGCCGACGTCCCGGCCCAGCTGCTCGGAGAGGTACCACTTCTCCTCGAGGACATCGCAGTACGCCTGGACCAGGTCGCGGGTCGGCCCGACGGCCGCGTTGATCCGGGCGAGCGTCGGCCGGTAGACCTCGCGGAGCCAGCGCTCGGCGACCTCGTCGCCCGGGATCGCCCGGCTCTCGCTCCACTCCAGCCAGGTGCCGTACTCGTTGAGGTCGTTGAGGAGCAGCACCGCCTGCCCTTCGAGTGCCCGGATCCGCGCCCTGCGCTCGAGCTCGCGGGCATGGTGGCGGCGCGTGGTCACGCTCATCCGCAGGCGGACCCGGCCGTCGCTCGCGTCCGGGTCGATGTCGAGGTCGACCGAATACCCGAGCTCATTGAGGCGACGGACCCGGTTGCGGATCGCCTGCCGATCCTCGGGATGGAGAACCGGCTCGTCGTGGATCAGCGTCCAGATCTGCTGGTACCGGTCTCGGACGCGCTCCGCGGCGCCGATCGCCTCGTCCGCGTCATCGGACCAGCCCCGCATCGCGGCGAGATCGGCGAAGCCGAACGCGACGTTCTCGACGAGGATCTCGAGGTCGTACGCTCGCTGGCCGTCGGACAGCGAGGGGAACACCTCGCTTGTCTCGGCATCCACGAGGTAGGCCTGGATCCGGTCGCCGTCGCGCCGGAACAAGGTGTTCGCGAGCGAGCAGTCGCCCCAGAAGACGCCGCTTCGGTGGAGGTCGACGAGGAGGAAGGCCATCGCATCGAGCAGCCGCTCCCGGTAGGAGGTGGGGCCCGGCGGGAGGCGCATCATCAGTCGCCGGTACTGGAGGGAATGTGGCAGGAACTTCGTGACCAGGATCGCGGTGTCGCGGGCCGGAGCCTCGGCCACGCCGGCCGCCTCGACGGTCGGCAGGCCGAGGTTCTCGAGGTGGAGAAGGACGTCGTACTCCTGCCGAGCGACCCCGAGCGGCAGCTCCTTCAGCGCGTACAGGATCCCGCTCGAGACGAGAAACCGGACGAGGTGACGCGACGGCCCGACCGGGACGTGCCGGAACGAGAGGCGGTCGGCGGACCACTCCTCGAGCGGCAGCTCCCACGGCAGGTCGACGAGGTCGATCGCTGGGTCTCGGAGGCGGAGGCGGGGGAACACGGCCATGGCGTGGCTCGGTACTGGTCAGGGCTGATTCGGGCGGCGCGGCCCGGACCTGGCCGCTAGAGCCTCTTGCGGAGGTAGGCGGCGACGGTCCCGTCGTAGCCGAGCTCCTCGTACAGGCGCTTGGCGTCCGGCCGGTGATGGCCGGCCGTCACCTCGGCAAAGGCGGCATCAAGGTCGCGCCCCAGACGCTCCGCCTCCTCCATCAGGAGACGCCCGATCCCGCGACCCCGCTCCCCGGCGTCGACCACGAGGGCCATGATCCGGATGATCCGGTCCGAATGCTCGAACCGCGGGAGGGCGTGGACGGCGACGAATCCCAGGACTTCGCCGTCGTGCTCGGCGACGATGACGCGCGAGTGCTCCGAGTCGAACCGGGCGAGCCGATCGACGATGTCGCTCGGACCGGACGGGTAGCCCTCGTCGGTGAACAGGGTGGCGATCCGCTCCGCGTCGTCGGGCGTCGCCGAGCGGAGGGACACGAGCTGGCGGTCGGTCATGACCGCGATGGTACCGCCCGTTCGACGAGGATCCCGGGTGGATCGACGAGGATCAGGTGCGGGCCAGCCGGGATCAGGGGCGAGCCGGCGACGCGACCGGCAAGCACCAGCACCGAGCGCTCAAACGGCCCCATCGCGGGCGCGCTGAGCGGAATCCCGGCCGTGGCGGCCAACGTGCTGACCGCGGCAAGGCCGGCTCGGACCAGCACGTAGCGGCCGGCCGGACCCTCCCCGCGGCGCGCGAGCGTGGCGGCAAGGCGTCCCTCCGTTGACGGCTCGGCCAGCGCAACCGGGACACCGTTGCCCGCGGCCGGAAGGACGAGGACGCACGCGCCCAGGTGGGGGTCCTCCTTGGCCGAGGCCACGAGCGGCACCGCGCCGGGCGATTCGGTCGCGCGAACGACGGCCGCGCGCTCGAGGTCGGCATGGGCGCGCTCGATCTCGACCGTGGCCCAGATCACGGCCAGCGTGCGGAGCGATCGGCCTGCGTCGGCGAGCCACGCCGGCGCCGTGGCGGCCGCGTCATCGACCGGGAGGGGTTCGCCCGAACCGGCCACGTCAGGGGCGGAGCAGCAGGTCCGGCGCCACGCCGCCAACCGCCACGAACCCCAGCGAATCGTAGAGTGCGCGGGCGATCGCGTTCTCCTCGAATACCCCGAGATACGTCCAGCGGCTCCCGTCGGCGATCGAATCGGCGACGGCGAGCGCCGTGACGAGGCGGCCGAGGCCTCGTCCGCGGAACGCCGGATCTGTCCCGATCGACGACAGGTAGCTGGCACCCGCGAACGTCGTCCGCCGGGCGACCGCGGCCGGCACGCCGTCGACCCGGACGAGGATCGCGTGGTAGGCCTCCGTCGCCAGCCCCTGGACCGCTTCGAGCTCGATCGCGACGCGCCGCGCGGGCTCGACCGCGAACGACGTGAGCAGGACCGCTGCGATCGCCTGGGCGGCGTCGATCGCCGGCTGGCCGCTCAGCAGATGAAGCCGCTCGACCGCGACGCCGCGTCCGTCCTCGAGCGGCGGCGACGGAGCCAACCCCGACGACGGATCGAAGGCCATCAAGAGCCCGCCGCCGAAATCCTCGAACCCGCTTGCGAGGAGCCGCGCCGTCAGGTCGAGCGGCTTGTCGAAGCCCGGCATCGGCCAGACGTGCGGGATCCGATCGAGGCCGGCGAAGAGAGCGAGGGCCTCGGTCAGGCGACGATCGAACGCCGCCGGCTCCCCAGGCCACGCGACCCCGGCCAGCCGGTTCCAGAACGGCTCGCGATCGGACTCGTCATGGAGGAGGACCGAATCGCCGAGATCCCGAACGTCGCGCCCGAGGAGCGCGTGCGACCGAGCCTCGTGCCAGGCCAGCCAGCGGACCTCCTCCGCGGTCAGGTCCGCGGGCCGGGCGGGTCGACCGGAGACACCTGACGGCGCGGCACGGATCGGGGCGGCCATGCCCGAACGATACCCGCAGCGAACGCGGGCGCCACGGTCCGCGAAATCCGCTGGCGCCACGGGTGACGTAGGGTGGACCATCGGCCCGTGATCGGGCTGCCCGACCGATCCGGCCAACGGAGGAGGTGCACCATGCGACACATCGCCCTCTCGTTCCTGACCATCCTGGCGTTGGGCATCCTCGCAGCCTGCGGCGGCGGCGCGACGCCGACCCCGCCGGCGGCCGCGTCGACGCCCGCGTCTTCGCCGGCGGCGAGCACCGCGACCGCCAGTCAGGCGAGCGCGGCGGCCTGTGCGACGGCCCCGGCGGGCGCTGCGGCAACGGTCAACGTCTCGATCAAGGACTTCAAGTTCAACCCCCAGCCGGTGTCAGCCAAGGTCGGCGATGTGGTGGCCTGGAAGAACGACGACAGCGCGTCCCACAGCGCGACGATGGACGACGGCAGCTGCGACACGGATACGATCAGTCCCGGGTCGACGGCGCTGCTGGTCTTCAGCAAGGCGGGCACGTACACCTATCACTGCAAGATCCACCCGAGCCAGATGAAGGGCTATACGGTCGAGGTCAAGTAGCCGCACGGGTCGACGTCAAGGAGCCGACCGCCGGACGAGGACGGGAGGACGCGGACGGCCGCTCGTCCCGGCTCGCCCGCGTCCGACGTCAGTCCGGTCGTCGGACGACGAACAGCGAGGCACCAGACAGCAGCTCGACGGTCGTCGGGGCGGGGACGCCGGCGGTCGCGAACAGCCCGTCGTAGCCGGCCCGGGTGTACATCCGGGTGCCCTGGTACAGCTCGTCGATCTGGATCCCCCAGAGCATCTCCGCCTGGAGCGACTGCGAATCGGCCGGGTCCTCGGGAAGGCACCATTCGAGGACGACCAGCCGGCCGCCGGGAGCCACCGCGGCCCATGCCGCTCGCAGCGACCCCGGCGGATCAGGCAGGTCGTGCAGCGCATCCTGGAGGTAGACGAGGTCGAACTCGCTCCGGAACGGCATGTCGGGGATCGTCTGGGACTCGATCCGGATCCGGTCGCCGAGGCCGGCGTCGACCACGTGGCGCGACGCCCGCTCCACCGAGTCGGGCTCGAACTCGACGCCGACGAGCTCGGTCGCCGGGAATCGCCGCGCGATCGCGATCAGCCACCTGCCACCACCACAGGCGACGTCGAGGACCCGCCCGCCACGGGCCAGCGCTGCGGCGAGGTCCGGAAGCTCGGCCAGTCCCTCCTGGAAGAAGACCGCGATGTCCTGGACGGTGACCGCCTCGATCGCCCGATGGAACCGCGGCGGTCGCTCGTCGATCGTCCGGCCGGTTCGGAAGAAGTCGGCGAGGCCGGCGTAGTCCAGGCTCGAGACGACCGCGACGACGAACTGGCCGCCGAGGTATTCCGGGTGGGTGTCGTCGAGGAGGACGGCGGCGAGGTCGTCGGCCACGGTGGCCCGCCCGTGGGCGAGCTCGACGAGATCGCCGGCGTGGGCGGCCCGGACCCACGACTCGATCGGACCGGGCCGGCAGTCCGCGGCAGCGGCGAGCTCGGTCGCACCGATGCCCCCGGCGCCGGCCGCCCGGATGCGCGCAAACAGCCCGAGCTCGAGCCCGAGATAGATCACCCAGCTCCGGTAAAAGCCCCCGACACTGGCCGCCATCTCCTCGAATCGGTCGTTCTGGCCCATGCGCCCGATTGTCGCATGGCGGGCACCCGGTCCCCGGATCGGCGACGATGCGCCCAGGACGCCGCGCGGCATCGCTCCCGCGCGGGTCGCGACGATCCTGCAACCATCCCCGCGATCGCGGTGTTCCGAACAACATGATGGACGAACGCTCGCCTGCCGACGTGCAGCTCGCCGCCCACCTCGCGACCGATCTGGACGGCTCGTTCGAGGCCCTGGTCCTGGCCCACCAGGATCGCCTCTTCACGATCGCCCTGCGGACCGGCGGCGATCGCCACGACGCGGAGGAGCTCGTCCAGGACGCCTTCGTCCGGGCCTATCGCGCTCTCGCCGCATGGCCCTCCGAGCGGATCCGCGAGCTCCGAATCCGCGGCTGGCTCACGACCATCCTCCTCAACGCCGGCCGCAACCGGGCCCGGGTCAAACGGGTTCCGACCGCCGAGCTGGCCTTCGATCCGGGCGCCGAGCCCGCCGCGGACCCGCTCGCCCGCCGCGACGAGCGCGAGACGTGGGCGCGCCTGCTCGCCGGATTGAGCCCGGCTCAGCGGACCGCCGTCGTCCTCCGTCACGTCGATGGCATGTCGTACGCCGAGATCGCGATGGCGGTCGGTCGGCCCGAAGGCACCGTCAAGGCGCACGTCCATCGCGGACTCGCCGCCCTGCGCACAGCGCTCCTCGCCGCCGAGCGGCTCGAGCGCGAGGAGATCCCCGCATGAACGACATGATCGATCCGGCCACCGAGGCTGGTCTGGCCGGCCTTCGTGAGGCAGCTCCCCCGGACCTCGCCCACGCAACCCTGGTCGCGGTCGGGCTGGCCGACGATTACGCCGTCATCGAGTCACCGATCGGCCCGCTCCGGGTGGCCTGGAACGGCCGCGGCGTGTCTGCGGTCGAAGGAGCGTCCGACGATTCCGCGTTCGAGACGCGCTTCCACGCCCGGACGGGGCGCAGCGCCCGCCGTCGCGAGGCGCTGCCGGCCGAGCTCGCCCGCAAGATCGGACGGCGGCTCGCCGGCGACCGTCACGTCCGGATCGACCTCGACTTGCGCGGGTCGACGCCATTCGAGCAGGCGGTCTGGATGAAGGCCATCGAGATCCCCCGCGGAGAGGTCCGCCCGTACGGCTGGATCGCGACCGAGATCGGCCGCCCGAAGGCGGTCCGGGCCGTCGGCACCGCGCTCGGCCACAATCCCGTGCCGCTCATCGTTCCCTGCCACCGCGTCGTCCGGAGCGACGGAACGATCGGCCAGTACTCGTTGGGCGGGCCCGAGAACAAGCGGACGATCCTCTCGGACGAGGGCGCCGACCCGGACGAGCTCGAATCGCTGGCCCGGGCCGGGGTGCGCTTCTTCGGTTCCGACACGACGCACATTTACTGCATGCCGACGTGTCGCGACGCGCGGCGAGTCACGGAGCGGCATCTCGTCCACTTCCCGTCGGCGAAGGCTGCCTCGGCTGCCGGCTACCGGCCGTGCCGTCATTGCCGGCCCGTCGGAGCGACCGCCGCCGCCTGAGCGGCGCCCGGTCGCTATCCCGACGGCAGCCGGCCATCCGGCCGCCGGTGCGGGGTTGGCAGGGTTCTGCGATGCGCGTAAACTGCCAGCATCTTGGACCAGCCGGCTATGCCAAACCGCGAACGAGCCCGACCCGCATCGGCGGTCCTCGTGTGGACCGCGATCCTGATCCTCTACGTCGTCTGGGGCTCGACGTACCTCGGGATCCGGGTGGCCATCGGGTCGATCCCGCCGTTCGTCATGGCCGCGATCCGATTCGCGATCGCCGGCGCGGTCATGCTCGCGGCAGTCGTGGTCGTGAACCGCGGTCACGTGGCCCGGCCGACACGAAGAGAGCTCCGCGACTGCTTCATCGTCGGCGCGCTCCTGATGGGCGGCGGCATGGGCTTCGTGGCCTGGGGGGAGCAGACGATCCCGTCGGGGATCGCCGGCGTCCTGATCGCGATGATGCCCGTCTGGGTCGCCGTCCTCGGCCGGGCCTTCCTCGGCGAGCGCCTCCCGCTGCTCGCCGTCGTCGGGATCGCGGCCGGGTTGCTCGGGGTCGCGATCCTCGTCGGCTCGGGCGTCGCCCTCGACCGGACCCTCGACCCGGCCGGCATCGCCGCCCTGATCCTCTCGCCAATCTTCTGGTCGGCGGGATCCCTGTTCTCGGCCCATCGGGCCCGGCTGCCCAGGGACCCGTTCCTGACGACCGGGCTCCAGATGCTGTCCGGCTCCGTGGTCCTCGCTGCGTTCGCGGTCGCCTCGGGTGAGGCCGCCGCGTTCCGCCCGGATCTCGTCACCCGCGACTCACTCGTCGCCTCGCTCTATCTCACCGTGGTCGGAAGCCTTGTCGCGTTCACCGCCTACGCCTGGGTCCTGCGCCGCGCTCCCCTGCCCTTGATCGCCACCTATGCGTTCGTCAACCCCGTCGTGGCCGTCTTCCTCGGCTGGCTGATCCTCCACGAGGCCGTGACGCCGATCCAACTGGTGGCGGGCGCCGTGATCGTTGCCGGGGTCGCCCTGCTGATCGTGTCCCGCAATCGGCTGCGGGCGCCCCGGCCGACCCTTCAGCCGAGCGTCGACGACGCCGACGCGATGGCCGCAGCGTAGGCCCGCCGGCCGATCGTCGCCCATCAGCCGGCCGACCGACCCTCGGCTGCCACCGTCCGGGCGACGCGCCGGGCGAGGGCCATGATCGTGATCATCGGGTTGACCCCGATTCCCGTCGGGAACAGCGATCCGTCTCCGACATAGAGGCCCGGGATGACCCTGCCCGACGCCGCGCGGACGCGGCCGGCGGGATCCGTCGGATGGTCGTTCGCGGCGCCCATCCGGACCGTGCCCATCTGGTGGGCCGAGAAGACCTTGCCGCG
>Ga0207684_10006712_pt1 | contig 10451 bp, 8 predicted proteins | sample KBSK5501metaG_FD_184342 | JGI IMG/M metagenome (GOLD analysis project Ga0207684, IMG submission 184342) | Corn, switchgrass and miscanthus rhizosphere microbial communities from Kellogg Biological Station, Michigan, USA - KBS K5-50-1 metaG... | ecosystem: Host-associated > Plants > Roots >... | reverse complement strand
AAGCCAACGCTTGGAGCCAACTTGCAATAGGCGCGGCGATCGAAGTGCACAGAATTAAAGGACCGGGACTGGTTGAGACGATCTACAGCAAATGTTTTGCCCGAGAATGTGATCTTCGAAAGATTCCGTTTGTACGAGAGTTAGAAGTGCCGGTCGAATACAAAGGCTTCGTTTTCGATCAACCATTATATCTAGACTTCCTAATCGATGATGCGTTGATCCTGGAGTTAAAAGCAGTTGAGCAGATCTTACCGGCCCACAAGGCTCAACTGCTTAGCTACATGAAGTTGCTCAATAAACCACTCGGCCTTCTGATAAACTTTCATGAACCCATCCTGCGGGACGGCATCCATAGAATGATTCTCAAAGACTCCTCTTCTTCCTCTTCTTTGTGATCTTTGCGGCCTTCTGTTTAATTTTGTCTTCTTGTCTATCGCCCCGCAGCGGGGGCGTCGAGGTTCACGTCGGGGCCGAAGTAGCGCAGGGTGACCAGGTCTTCGGTTTCGCTCGTGTTTTCGAATGTTACTCCCGCTTTCGCTGTTGATTCGGTACAGAACACTTCGTCCTCTGTGAGCTCGCCGAACCGGATCAGTTTGGGTGCGTTCAATGTCAGCTTGTTCATTCGTCCGCGGCCTTGCACCGCTACCAATCCATAAGCGCCGTTGTCGCGGACCGTGCACTTTTGCCCTGGCTCAAGCGTCAGCTCTTTCGCGGTAAATAATTGCTCTCCATTGATTTTGCCATACACAACCCACCGGTCCACGAATCCTTTCGTGCCCTCAATCGCGATCGGCTCAATGTAATGATGAGCTTTAAAGCTTGGGTCCACGTTCGACTCCCAGTCCAACAGCTCAACGATGAAATCGAGATCCTTGTGTTTATCTGGCGGAACATCTTTGACCAGCAGCGACCACTGCACTTCGCGTCCCTCAACCAACGATTGAAACATCGCGGCAACATCCGAGCCCCATTGCGGTTCGTAAGTCACAAGTGACCCCGGCGCATGTAATATGCCGGGACCTATTAACCAGCCAGTGCCCGGCTTAAGCCGGTACGCCTTGGATAGATCGAGAATTCCGTTATCGCCCTTGTTCCAATTTTCCAGACAACGCCGGACCTGTTGCTTTGTCGTCCCGGGTTCCAGCCCCATGAACGTGTACGGAAAATTGTTCTCAACAGTATTAAATTGAGGCGGGAAATAGTAACTCTCAGGTTTTCCTTCCTGGCCGACCAGCTTGGCTTTTTCTTGGGACTGATGCAGGTGATGCGGGATCGGACCCATGTTATCGAAAAATTTCGAGTAGACGGGCCACCGGCGATATTTCTGCCAGATCGCTTCACCAACGATATCGGCTCCGGCCTCAGCTACTGTATTCTGCAGCATGAACCGCGAGTCATGAAAAATGCAGTAACTGAGCCCTTCGTCTGGTGTTCGGTTTTCGTTCGCCGCGGGCACAGTTGAACTGAGCCAGCGCTCATCGATGCCGCCCCTGTTCAATCCGAACGCGTAGAGATCGTCCGGATGCAATTTCAGCCGTCGCCCCGGCTGCAAAAACGACCGAGGCACCCAGCACGGCGCCAGACGCAACAGGCCGCCACTCTCCTCGAGAGCGGCATCAATGGTGGGCCGAAGATTCTTTTCGACAGTTTTGAGGGATCCAAAGCTCTTCATCGCAGAGAAGAGGGAACCACAGATTCCGCAGATTTCGCAGATTTTTTCTAAATCCAACACAGGTCAAATGATTCCCGCTCTGCGGAACCAGGCGGGCGGCGCTTTAAAAACGCCAAAAAGGACGCCAAAACCCTTTAAAATCTGCGAAATCTGCGGAATCTGCGGTTCAGTTTTTTCTGGGATCACCCCTGACAAGCGAAATCCTAAAACGTTGAAAAATTTCCTAAATTAGGCTCGACAAGGGTTTTGCGGATCGGTAATCATCGCGTTGCCCTTCAATTAATAATCTACTGACCTTAACCAATAGAAACTTAGACCCAATGGACTCCTGGCTCGGTTCCCCCGGCATACGTGGACTGAAAACTACGTTAATAGCGGGCCTTACGCTATTAACCACTGACGCGCTGCTCGCTCAGAGCGCGGATCAGAACGACGTCAACGCCTTGAAGGCGCAGATGAACCAGATGCAGAAGCAGTACGAAAAGCGCATCGAGACAATGGAAGCCAAAATGAAGGCTCTCGAAGTAACCGGACCTAACGGGAGCTCCATCCTCAATACGCGCATCCTTACTGATTCTGATGGCAAAGCGATGGAAGGCAAAGGCCCGGGGCCGATGCTTGATGAGTCATTCTTGAAGTCGCTGACTCGGAACTTCGCGTTTACCGCCTATCTGCGTGCTGGGTTTGGAGTCAACGGTAGTGGTGGTGCTCAGACATTTAGTTTTGTACCAAATGATAATTTCCTGGATGGCGGTCGTTCCCGTCTCGGTAACGAAAGCGACATCTACATGGAACTTTCGTACCAGCAGAACCACATCCTGGGAGACAGCCCGGATTTGATGGATGTTTCTGCCAGGTTTACGGTCCAGTATTTCAGCACTTTCCGTCAAAACGCGCTCAATACCTCAGTCAGTTCTACGACTACGACGATAGGCGGGAGAACTGTTGTGAACGGCGTTTCGACGCAGAGTGGGAACGTGGGTATCGTTGAAGCATTCGTCCTGGCAAAGAACATCTTCAAGGGCATTCCAGAGATCGGAGTCTGGGCCGGCGACCGGTTCTACGACAGGTGGAACATCGACTCGATGGACTGGTTCTGGTTGAACATGTCCGGTATCGGCTACGGTTTCCAGGATATCCCGCTCGGTCCGGGTAAACTCTGGATCGCCTGGTTTGGTGGAAATGATAACAACGGCGTATTCAATTCTCCGACTGTCGGGCAACTGTTTAAGCAGTCTCTTGACGTCCGCTGGAAAGATGTCGACATCGGGTTCGGCAAACTGACGCCATTCGTAATCGGCAGCTTCATCAAGGGTGCTACCACCTTCGGTGGTCCGCAGTCGTTCACCGATATCCTCGGCAACACCAGAAGCTACGGCCTCAGGACCGACGATATGTGGGGCGTTGGCGGAGGCTTGGTTTGGGAATACGATTTTGGCAACAAGAGCCGTCTGCGCGTCGTTGGAATGGCAGCTAAAGGCGCAACCGATTTCCACTCCGATCCCAGCAACCAGGAAAGCGAGATCCTTGCTGGATTCCAGCATGCTCTTGACCGACAGGCGCTGAAGGGGAACCCGATTCCGAATACTCTGAGATTCCACAATGCCGTGAATGATGCCATGGAAGCTAAGGCAATCGTCGAGTTCATTTGGAATCCTACCCCGAATTTCAACATGGGAGCGTGGGCCATGTTTGAACATAACGACAGGGGTACAGCCATCTTCGGAACGGATAACAAAGGCCGTATTAAAGAGATTAACGGAGAGCGCAATATCGTCGCAGTCGGTACCCGACCGGTATTCTGGCTTACAGATACTTTCTGCATCCAAGGCCAGTTCGTCGGATACTACGGTGACGACAATCGAGGCAATTCCGGGACCCATTCGTTTGGTCGGAGCGGTGAGATGGGCGTCTTCACGATTGCTCCAACCTTCAAACCGAAAGGTCAGTTCTTCTCGCGTCCTGAGTTTCGTTTGTTCGCCACCTTCTCGGCTTGGTCTGATTCCTGGAAAGGAACGACCACTCAGGGACAAGCTCCATACAACAACAACAAGGCTAACTACGGCTGGATGTTCGGTAGCCAGACGGAAATTTGGTGGTAATCGACTTACTTAGAAACACCGTTTAACCGATCACCCCTTCCTTAACCGGAAGGGGTGATCTGCTTTTTGGGAGTGGTCGTCTGGAAATCGTTCCGCAAGGCCGTCAACGTCGACCTGGAAGGTCGACCCACGGTCAAGCTGCCCCGAAAGCTCTCGGGGTTGGGTGGGTACAATCCTCCAGGATTGATCGTGGATTGAGCTTCTAGCTCGACGTGAAAAGCCTCGCCCTCCGAATCTACTTCGTCGCCACCCGAAAATTACCGAAACCAAACGTCGCCGCGTTCGTTGCAAGATTCGAAAGAGTTAGCCGCCCCGGATCGGCTGTATCGGTGACGCGGAAAACAACCGTACATTCCGTCCAATCCTCCGGAATTCGTAACGTTGTGCCTTCAGCAACCGAGGCCTGGTTTCCATTCACTTTCTCCGGGACCACGTAGATGAATTGGGCCGGAGAAGCTTTTGCCTCGAACTTGATTTCGTATGTTTTCCCCGGCTCAAACTTCTGGCCGGCTGCTCGAAGTTCAACGCTCCAGAATTCTAAACCCGGCTTCGATACAACAACCTCCACGCTCTTCAGCCCGTTCGGCGCATTTGTCCCGAGCGAAGCTTTCGCCTGCGCACCCAGAATCGTCTCAAGCCGAAACTGATCAACATCAATCGAGGTCTCTTGCGCAATGACCGACGGCGCAAGGGCAAGCCAAAGCAGTGGGAGGAATGCACGCACTACCAACATATTAACCGCAGATTTCGCAGATTCCGCAGATTTCTTATTAGAGTTTCACGCTCATCGGCTGGCTATCTACAGATAATCAGCTCCAAACTGCGAGCGTACCCCAAAACAAGCCCTCCAAAAATCTGTGGAATCTGCGGAATCTGCGGTTAAACCTCTAACCAGATGGCTTGTCGACACACCGGAAATCGTGCATGGCCGAATCGTTCCCACCCCGCTTCCTCGGCCAAACGATGCATCTCGCGAAATGAAAATGCACGGCGAATTGAGAGCCGCGCATCGTGGCAAGTCATCGGCTGGCGAAAGAGAGTGGCAGTCAAAAGGTCGATACCGAGAATGCCCAGGTCGGTCCGTTCCAAGTCGGAAACTAAAACAGCGCGAGACGCCATTTTCTTTATTCGGCGCACAAGCTCGCCGGCTTTATCATCGGCAAAGTGATGAAGCGCTAACGAGCAGAAAACCAGATCTGCCGGTCCTTCGAATTCAAATACATCGGCTCGAACAAAATTGATTTCAGGGTATCCGGCTGTTTCCGCGAGTTCGAGTGTTGATGCCTGTGAATCGACTGCCACGATACGAACCGTTACTGCATTCTTTCTGCACCAATCGACCATGCGGCGCGGGATATCGCCAAACCCAGTGCACAGATCAATAATGCGGACCGATTCACCGGCTCGTACCCAACGTTTCAAAAACCGGAGAACCAACGCATGACTTCCAAAATACCGATTCAGTTTTTCCAGATTCTGCAAGTCGGTCAGCAGCTCGGTCGAAACCGGTTGCGGCCGATCCATCAGCTCCAGACTTTCTGGGTCAAACGATCGTCTGGGATAGAAGAAATTTGTGAACATGCAACCGGGTCGGTCCTAGGTCAGAAGCTGTCCCATAAGTCGCGAAGCGACAACAAATCTCAGCCAGGGGTTCGCTACGCTCACCCCTGGCTTTCATTTGTTGTCGCTTTGCGAGGTCGGCCTCGAGACTTGAAGCTGCTTAGCGATCTCCGCCTGCGTGAGATTATGATGATAATACAGCCAAGCTGCGGTGATCGTGGCGTCCATGTCTATTCCGCTAATCCTGTCGCCCGGCTCTAGAATAGGTTTTCGATCCACCGTCTACCGTTTTCAGTCTACCGTTTCAGCTTTCGACGGACTGCACAAGCACGAAACGCAAGAACGTTCGGCGTTTGACGTTTCGCGCGAAATGCAACGGAAGACGGTCGACCGTTAACCGCTTTGGCGATCGCCTCCGGCGTTCGCCAAAGCGAGGAGCGCCAGCATCCTGCCGGTGCGGCCTTTTTCCACCCGGTACGAGTAAAATCTCTCCAGGTCCGCGCCGGTATTTTCACCCGTATCAAATACCTTTGTCACTCCAGCGGCATAGAGCTGCCTATGAATTTCGGCAGCAAAATCTACTTCGTAATAAGGCGGACGGATGCATGGACTCAGTTGTACAACCAGGTCTGCAGGATCTGTCCCAAATTGTTCCGACATCCGGCGAACCGCCGCACCTGCGATATTCAGCTCTGTCCCTTTTCGCCCCGAGTGAACCAGACCAATTGCTGATCGTTGGGTGTCGACAAGGAAGATGGCGCAGCAATCGGCAACGTAAATACCTAACAGCGCCCGTGGATCCTGGGTGAGAAGTCCGTCAACGCCTAGCGTTTCCGGCGCCGAGCCTTGTCCAACGACCTCAATTCGACCACTGTGTACCTGTTTAGCAGTATAAAATTCTCGAGGGCCAAACCGCGCGCGAGTTTCCGAATGATAACCTTCCAATCGTTCAAGCGCGCTCTCGCGATCTGTACGCACATCAAGTCCCGGAACGCGTAAAGTAAAGCCGTGCAGAACTCCGGGTAAGGCCGAAAGCGCTGAGAAAAGTTGTAGAGGAGCATTGCTCATCGATGACCGCTGGAGCGCAACGCTTCCGCTTTCTGAATTTACCGTTCCGGTACGCTGACTTTGCCTTGCGGCGGCCCCAGCGATTCACGTTTTGCCTTCGCCGTTGCCGGCTTATTCGGATCCAATGGTGAATCAACACGCGAGCGGGTCGCCTTCTTTGCTTCGTCCGCGGTCAACGTTTTCGGATGTCCCAGTGGATCGTCAAAAGTATCGTTATATTTCGTCTCTGTCGCCGTCGCTCGTTGGAAATCTGACACCGCCGAGATATAGCTGAACTCCGCCTGGACGAGATTGGAGCGGGCCGTCGTGAGCTGTGTCTGAGCGTTCAGCACGTCTAACTGGGTACCTGTTCCGGCGGCAGAACGTTCGTTCGCCAATCGCAAAGCTTCCTGGTTGAACTGCACAGCGACTTTGGCCGACCCAACAGTCTGTTCGGATTGACGAAGATTGCTGACTGCTGTCGACACTTCCAGTTCTACTTGGCGTACGGAATCATCATAGGTGACCTTCGCCTGTTCCAATTGTGCCCTCGCTTCCTTTACCTTTCCGTAGGTGGACAAGCCGTCAAAGACGTTCCAAGTGCCCGTTAATCCCATGAACCACCCCTCGAGTGTATTGCGAAGATTGTTCGATTGAGGGTTACTCCTTTGTTCAAGACCGACGTTCGCCGAAATTGACGGCTGGAATCCGGCAGCCTGAACCGTAATATTCTCGACCTGTGCGAGAATACTTGACCGTTGCGCCTTCAGGAAAGGCCGATTGGCGCGCGCGGTGATGAGGGCGGAACTCAAATCAAATTTAATCGGCGAAAATCCAAGTTGACCGGCGACCGGCAACGGATCCTCTGTCGTATACTGTTTATCGGCGGGAATCCCGAGCGTTTTCGCAAGATTTATCTGAGCAATGCGATAATTGTTGCGCGCCTGAATCAGCAAGGGGCGCTGGTTCTCTAATTGGCTCTGCGCCTGCAGAACGTTAAATTGAGGTACGGTGCCTGCTTCGAATCGGCTCTTCTGATCCGCTAATTGGCTCTCCAACAGGTTCACCGACTCTTCCTGGACCTGGATAAGGGCTTTATCTTCCAGGATCGTATAGAACTGAGTGCGTACAGTTGAAACTACCTGATCAATCGTGTCTCGCAGCGTGTAGTAAGCCGAATCTTCTGCGATCCTCGCTTGCCTCCGAGCTGCGATGGACGCGCCTCCGTCCCAGATTAACTGAGAGAGCGTCAATTGTACCTGCCAGCTATCGAGGGCCGTGCTGGCGCCGCCGCCGCCTGTCAACGAGCTGAAGGGAACAGCGACGGCATTCGTGGTCCCGTTGGGATTAACTATCAACGGTTGACCGCTCCGAATGGCTAGCAGATCCAAAGCCGATGTACTCCGAAACACCCTTGGCGTCAGCGCAGGATCCGTCTTATTAGCCGAAGCAGTCGCAGTCAGGTGTGGAAGCAGGGCTGACTGCGCAACGTAGACCGAGCCTTTCTGAAACTTTAAAGTTTGTATCTGCCCCAGAATCGAAGGGTTCTGCTTAAGCGCCAAGTCGACAGCGTCGTCCAAGGTCAACAATTTGTTGCGGTAGCCAGCTGTAGATTCTCCGGCTACCAAAGAACAGGTCATCCCTGCAATGGCTAAGGCAATCAGTCTCATTCTGTTTTTTGCAAGTTATCACAATAGTCCGCGATCTTACGGTAGATCTGGAGCCAGGCTCTGCCTTCGTCGGCCGTGAGATAATCCCGTAAAAGCGTCGCTATCTTGTTTATAATGTCTCGACGAATACCGGCGACGAGAGCGGACCCTTTCGGCGTAATTTGCACCATGACCTTGCGCCGATCGTCCGACGCATGGGCACGCTCGACATAACCCAGTTTCTCGAGGCGATCCACTAACCCGGTGGCAGCTGCCGTGGAATGCCCCATTTTTCCCGCAATCCCGGACATAGTGATAACACGCTGCTTGTCTAAGCATCCGAGCAGGAAGAACTGCGGAAACGAAACATTCCCCCTGGCGAGCTCTTCTGAGAGATTCAGAAGGAATCGCCGCTGTAACTTCATTGTTACCTCGGCAATTTCTGCTGCTTCACCCTCGAGTTCGGCCCTGGCGGCTTGCTCGGTTATCACCATAGGCATCTAAAAGGTTAATAGCATTAAACTATGTGCGTGATTAAAGCACACCCGATCTGCTTTGCAAATATACGCGCGCAATACGCGCGCACCCCGCACGCGCGCCTTCAACGCGCGGTTGGCCGTCGACGGTGGACGGACGACGGTGGACATCAGCGCTGAAAGCGCTAATGGTTCTCCAGTATGGCCTACAAAAATGTTCAGCCCCCGGCAGGAGAAAAGATTTCAGTTCAGAACGGCAAACTCCATTGTCCGGATCACCCAATCATTCCGTTCATCCGCGGCGACGGCACAGGACCCGACATCTGGGCGGCAAGCGAACGCGTGTTCAATGCCGCTGTAGAGAAGGCCTACAAAGGATCGCGCAAGATCGCCTGGTTCGAAGTCTTCGCCGGAGGAACCGCGAAGGATCGATTCGACGATTGGCTTCCCGAGGATACCGTTACTGCTTTCAAAGAATACCTGGTCGGAATCAAAGGCCCGCTTACGACACCAGTCGGCGGCGGAATTCGTTCGTTGAATGTTGCCTTGCGTCAGTTGCTCGACCTGTACGTCTGCTTGCGGCCGGTTCAATATTTTCAAGGTGTCCCCTCGCCGGTGCGCCGGCCAGAGGCAGTCAACATGGTGATTTTCCGAGAAAACACCGAGGATATTTACGCGGGTATCGAGTTCCGCGCCGGAAGTCCGGAATCACAGAAATTGCTGAAGATCCTCGAACAAGAGTTTCCCAAAGATTTCGCCAAAATTCGCTTCGGCACCGAGACAGCTACAAAGAGTTTTCTTGCCAACGAGCCAGAACTCGGCAAGGCCCAGGTTGAGGTGGGTATCGGCATCAAACCAGTGAGTCGCCTCGGTTCCAGCCGTCTCGCCGCTGCGGCGATTCGGTATGCTATCGCGCATAAACGGAAATCGGTCACGTTTGTGCACAAAGGAAACATTATGAAGTTCACCGAAGGCAGCTTCCGCGATTGGGGCTATGAACTGGCCGACACGTTGTTCGGAAACCAAACCTATTCGTGGGCACGCTGGGAACGAACCAAGAAAGATAAGGGTGAAAAAGCGGCGAACGACGAGATGAAGGCGGAGCTGGCAGGAGGCAAGATCCTGGTTAAAGACGCGATTGCCGATATCACTTTACAGCAGGTACTGACGCGACCTGAGGATTTCGACGTGATCGCTACATTGAACTTGAATGGCGATTATCTTTCCGACGCCCTTGCGGCACAGGTTGGCGGAATCGGTATCGCTCCGGGCGGGAACATCAACTATCACACTGGACACGCTATATTTGAAGCGACTCACGGCACAGCGCCGAAATACGCCGGCCTGGACAAAGTCAATCCAGGATCAGTTGTATTATCCGGGGAAATGATGTTACGGCACCTCGGATGGGGAGAAGCGGCGGACCTCGTGATCAACGGCTTGAACAAAGCGATCGCCAGCAAAAGAGTGACGTACGATTTCGCCCGCCTGATGGAAGGCGCGACCGAGATCAAATGCTCGGAATTCGGCGATAATATCATCAGCAACATGTAACGGCGGTAGGGCTGAGCTTCAGCTCAGCCTCGTCGACGTGGCAGCCGCACGAGGTTGCGATAAATGGCAACCCTAGCGATCGCAGACCAAATAGCCCAGCGCCCTCCCAGTTTACGTTGCCGACCGGCGCGTAAGGAAACGCCTCAACGGAACGTCTTGGGTCTCGGCGGCAGGGCCTGCCGCCCTACAGCACTCGAGTGTGCCGCTAAACGGTTGACGGTTGACGGTTGACTGTGGACGATAAATGTGGCGTAGAATGCGCCATCGCTTTGTATCCGACTCCTTGGCAAAAAAAGACCCTTTGGAACGCAATTACGGCGTTGTCGCTATTCGTGATTGCTGCAGCGTTTATTTTTGCAGTTTACGTAGCGACGCGGGTGCTTTCCTTTCT
>Ga0207684_10006711_pt1 | contig 10451 bp, 6 predicted proteins | sample KBSK5501metaG_FD_184342 | JGI IMG/M metagenome (GOLD analysis project Ga0207684, IMG submission 184342) | Corn, switchgrass and miscanthus rhizosphere microbial communities from Kellogg Biological Station, Michigan, USA - KBS K5-50-1 metaG... | ecosystem: Host-associated > Plants > Roots >... | reverse complement strand
GTCCCCGATGCCGAGTTTCGCCACATGGAGTATGTCGACTGGAAGTCCGGCGGCGACACCAACTTCGCCCCGATCGCGTCGGCGTTCGGCGACATGGAGTGCGCCGGGTTCTGGGACCACGGCAAGTCAGATAAGGACGGGATCTGGACCAAGAACGCCGAGGTGTGCCCGACGCTTGTCTCATGGACCGAGGTCGTTGGCGCGAACTACGGCCGGGTGCGCACGATCAAGCTCGAGCCGAACACCGAAGAGGCTGCGATCAAGAACCTCCACCCGGACGACAACAACCGGCTGAACCCCGAGGACGAAGGCTGGGTTGTGCGCGCGTGGCTGCAGCTGACCGACAACCCCGACAGCTACATGATCGTGCGCGAGGACAAAGACGACCCCTCGACGGAGAGCCGTATCGCTCTGCCTGCCGGCGCGCAGTTCGTCGTGGACTCGCAGCGGCTGTGGCACGCGGTGTGGCATCCGGGGCCGGAGCCCCGCTACGCGCTGATCGTGTCGTTCGAGAGCGGCGCCGATCTGGAGCGTTGGATCGACTCAGAACTGGCTGAACAACCCGTCGGGGCCTAACGGCCCTCGGGTTTGCTCACCGCCTAGAAGCGCGCGCGTCAGCGTATTCCGCTCGCTGAGCAGCTCGTCGAGCGCGCGATGGAGATCCTCGTCGGTGACAGTGATACGGCCCACTCCCTGACGCGCGTTTGCAGCTCGAAGCGCGGCCTTCCGTAGCAGCTCTTTGATGAAAGACGCCGGCGTTTCTGCGGTCTGCTCGATGACCCGCCCGAGGTCGGCTACATCGAGGTCGAGGCCGCGGCTGTATAGGGCGATGAGTCGCCGACGTTCGTCCTCGGCCGGGAGGGGGATCTCAACGGCAAGGTCGACTCGCCCCGGCCGTGAGGCGAGAGCAGGCTCGAGCCGATCGGCTCGATTCGTTGTAAGGATGAACGCCACGTCCGCGTCCTCTGCGAGGCCGTCGAGCTCGTTCAGGACGTCGAAAAGTACGGGATTGCCGAATGGACCCATGCCTCGGTGCTCCGCAACGAGATCGACGTCTTCCATTACGACGAGGGCCGGCTGAAGCATCCGTGCAAGACCGGTTGCGACGCGGATCATGTGGAGTGCGCCTCCGGCCAGCAAGACGACAGTGTGTGTCTGGGCTCTCCCCATGACGTATCGAACGGTTAACGTCTTGCCCGTCCCAGGCGGCCCGTGAAGGAGTAATCCGCGCTTAACGTGCTGGCCACTCGCGAGCAGACGGTCGCGATGCTCGGCGATGCCGAGCGCATGCAGCTCGACTGTCTCGAGGATGCCGTCGGGCAGAACGAGCTCGTCGCGCGCAAGGTTCGGCCGCGGGATAAACGTAACTGGACCGACGCCGATGTGGCCCATCGGACTCTCGCCGAACGACAGTACTTGTCCGCGGAAGACGTTGAGCTCGATCATGAGTCGCCTGATGTCGGTGAGGAACGTCTTCCCCTTCTGTTCGTTCGGTGCAAGAACCTCAAGGCTGACCCCTTGCTGCGGGCTGTGATCCGTCGGGCCTCTCATCAGGACGACGAACGGGTCACTGCCGTCGGCGATGAGGTGGATACCGAACTGAACGCATGAGAGGGTCTCTTGGGGTCCAACGGGCAGCTCGACCAGATCCGGTGCTCCGACGGCGATGCCCGTGTAGTGCGCGGTCTCGATCAGGTCGGACAACGTCGCGAAGTGACGCTGTTGCCCGGTGAGACCGATCAGACGGGTGCTCCGTGGCGGCTCCGCCTGATAGGCGCTCATCGCTACCTGAACGTTGATGTGGTCGTAGGGAGGGAAGCCCGACGAGAGGACAGGCAGCGATCGCGGATCGACCCCGAGATGCTCCTGAAGAAGCTCTCGAAATGGGGACGTCGCGTCCGCGAATGAGGCCTCAGACATCTGGCGCATGAAGCGCTGGAAGTCGCGCGCGAAGCTCAGGGTCTCCTCGTCCACGCGCCAAGGCTACAGCGGAGCGCGTTGCGTCTCTAGCGTTTAACCGATCTCGGCCGGATCGAGTCGCGGCAGGATGTTGTCCTGCTCCTCGACTACTCCCGCGCGCGCATCGATCAGATCGTCGGGGATGCGGCTGCGCAGCAGCTCGACGAGATGGTTCCAGCGCGCGCGGTGCCCGAAGAACCGCTCGCGCGCATAATCCGCGTTGCGTCCTCGGAGCACCATGAACGGCCAGTCGCTCGACTGCATCAGCATCGCTTCGCGGACGAGCTGCGCGAGGGCTGCTCGTCGTCCGGGTCCTGCATCGCGGAACTTCTCGATGAAGCGGACAGTCTCTCCTTCGGTTTCGCCGAGTGACTCCCACATGTCCTCGGTCTCGGGTGCGACCCACGAGCGGTCGTCTTTGCGGAAGCCCCAGGATCCGGCGACGAGGTCCACCGGCTGCGGATCGGGAAGCAGCTCGAGCGCGCCGCGCAGCGATCGCGCGCGCACGTCCGGCATGTCACGCAAGACGCGGTACAGGTGCTGGAGGAAGATCGGGCCTTCGTACCACCAGTGGCCGAACAGCTCCGTGTCGTACGCGGCGACGATGTGGCCCTCGGTGCCCGTCTCGCGCTCGTGCTCGTCAAGCGTGCGCGCGATCAGCGCGGCGAAGTCCTCCGCGTCCGCGCGCGCAGCGGCGGCGGCACGCTCCGGTTCATACGGCCGTTTCTCAGACACCGGCTTCCGGACGGACGTTACCCGCCAGTTCTTGAATCCGCCCTCGATGTCGTAGTGGAAGAAATCGCGATACCACTTGCCGGTTGGGTAGCCGCCGGTCGGAGACCAAACCCGATACGTCACGTCGAGGTTGCGCGCGCACGCGACCACGGATGAGTTACGGATCCGGTGCGGTGCGAACGTCGACCTCGGACCAGCGCTCCGAAGCATCGTCGGTCCGTCGACCACCACGTGCCCGACTCCGTTCGCTTCGAGCAGCCCTTCGATCCCCGCGTCGGGCGCGTACGCACACTCGGGCAGCCACATCCCAGCCGGCGTCCGCCCGAAGAGACGCTCGTGCTCGCGCGCGCCTTGCGCGACCTGCGCGCGCGCAAGAGCAGGCTCGCGCACGAGAGGAAGGTACGGATGCGTCGCCGGCCCGCCGAGGATCTCGATCACGCCGTTGCGCGCGAAGGAATCGAAGGCCGATGCCATCCCGCCGCCGGGGAGAGCATCGAGGCGTTCGCTTTGGGCGCGCGCGAACCGCGTGTAGTGCGCCGCAAGGTCTTTGAACTCGGTTTGGAAAACACCCTCGTAGTTCGTCGTCTGTCGCAACGTCCGCAACTCGTACAAGCCGAGGAACCACTCCAGCTCGTTCAGCATGTGCGGGTCTTGCATCTGATGGGCGATCATCGGCGAGAGGCCGATCGTCATCGCGTCCTGCATCCCCTCGTCGACGAGGGACTCGAGCACGCCGAGCAGAGGCAAGTACGACTCGAGCGCGGCTTGATGGAAGAACTCCTCACCATTCGGCCAAACGCCGTTGCGCCGAACGTAGGGGAGGTGGGTGTGAAGAACCAGCGAGAAGACGCCCACGGCTACCGCCGAGCGATCGCGATGAGGTCGAGGCTTCGCTCGAGCCGCGTGGGGCGGATCACGAAGTCTCTCGCGCCGACGCGCACGACCGCGGATCGCAGCCAGCCCGGCCACTCCGGCGCCGGCTGACGGATAAGCCGCTCGGGGAACGGCGTGCGGATCATCATCTCGAGCAGCCTCACCCGCGCCCCGTGGAAGACGCCGGCGAGCTCGATCGAATCGAACCGTTGGGCGATCGTGGCCTGCAGCTCCGACGGTGAGAACTCGAACGTGTGGAACGGATTCCGAAGTCCGTCGGGAGAGAACGTCAATCGGTTGGGCGTCGCAATGATCAGAAGGCCGCGCGGCGTGAGCACGCGCGCGCACTCGGCCAGGAACTCCTGCGGGCTGTGAAGGTGCTCGATGACTTGGAGCGAAACGACGGCATCGAACGACCCGTCTTGGTAGGGAAGAGAGACGAGGTTCGCCGCATCGAAGCGCACCCGCGGATACAGCGCCTCGGCCCGGCGGATCACGGGCTCCTCGAGGTCGACCCCCGTCACCGCGGCGGCGATATTCGCCAGGCGATCGGTGCCGTAGCCTTCGCCGCAGCCGGCGTCCAGGACGCGCGCGCCGCGCACAAGCCGCGCGACGTAGTCGTAGGCGACGACGTGCCGCTGGAACCAGTAGTTCTCCTCGGGGATGCCAGGCGCCGTGCGTTCTCCCGTCAACGGGAGAGGCTCGTTCGCGTCGAAAGAAAGGGGTTTGTCCGGCATCGCGCGCGGAGTCTAGCCGTGCCTCTCCAGGGCGCTCAATCGAACACGTTCCGGCTTGCTTCAAGCGTTGCTGACGCGACCCTAGAATGGCCGGCGTGGCGTCGGCCTGGGATGAACGCACCCCGAAAGAGCAGAGACGGTTGCAGAACCTTCTGCTCCGAAAAACGATCCTTCAGATGGCGCTGGGGCACGTCCCCTACGTTCGGACGAAGCTCGCAGCGTTAGGAATCGAGGCGCGCGACTTCAAAGGAATCGACGAGTTGTCGTCGCTCCCGTTAACGATGCGACGGGACATCGTCGATCCGGTCCGCAATCCGGAAGGCCCGCGCGCGCTGATACTCCGCGGCACGGCGGAAGGCGTGAAGCGATTCAGTGATCGCTCGGTGCTTCGGCGCGTTGCGCTCGCGCGTCTCTTCGGTGGTGAAGAGGTCCAAGAGCTCGCCATCGAGGCCGCGACGCGAGCCATCCATGTGCACCTCGCGCCCGGACCGGGCGGGCGTCTCCCGGTCGCGTATACGCGAGACGACCTCGATCTGCTCGCGCGCGCCGGCGGCCGGCTCTCGGCTTTGCTCGGGCTCGAACGCCACGACCGGCTGCTCAATCTTGTGCCCGCCGGGCCGACGCTGGAGTTCTGGGGCATCTATTACATGGCGCACGGGACCGGCTTGAGCGCGGTCCATTTCCGGCGCGAGCGCCAAGACCTCCGACGAGCGCTGGAAGCGTTCGACGACGCGGCGGCGACGGCGATCGCGATCCCAGCCGACGAAGCGCCGATGTTCCCCGACGTTGCGCGACAAGAGCGCGTCGATCTTTCAAAGCTTCGCATGCTTATCGCGGTTGGCCGTTCTCTGACTGCGGACGAGCGCGCGGTGGTCGGTGAAGGTCTCATCGCCGCCGGAGCAACGGATGCGCGCATCGCGGCCGCGTACGGCAGCGCAGAGGGACGCGTGCTGTGGGGGGAGTGCTCGGTACCGGCCGGTCGAACAGAGACATTCGGATTCCACACGTTCCCAGACATGGAGATCCTGGAGGTCGTTTCGCCCGAGACGGGGGACCCCGTTCCGGATCGAGCGCCCGGTGAGATCGTCATCACACCGCTTGGGTTCCGTGGCGGCAGTGTTCCAAGATGGCGTACCGGCGATCTTGCGCTCGGCGGTATCACGACCGAACCGTGCCCCAACTGCGGACGTACGGTCCCGCGTATCGGCCCCACCGTTCGGCGCGGCGCGTGGCAGCGCGTTGTGACGCTCAGCGGACGTCGCTCGTGGATCGATCTGCGAGACGCCGGCGCTGCCGCCGCCGAGCGTTCGCCCGACTGGCAGGTCGAGCTACGGCATGAGGACGGTGCTCATCAGCTCTTCGTGTATCTCAGCGCCCAAGACAATCCGGGGCCCATCATCGACCTCTACGAAGACTTGAAACGGCTGCGCTCGCGGCCGACTCAGATCGTGCTCGTGGACACCGCCGAGCTTGCGGCTCGCCGAAGCACCGCGTCCGGACCGTGGACGAGGTACTGGGATCAGAGCGACTAGCCCCCTGACCTGGAAAAAGAACCCTCCAATATCCGGCTAAAGGCTGTTACACGCCGGGACCGATATCTATGGAGAAGAGGGGGAGGTCCCGTCGTTCATGCAGAAAAGACGTCTATTCGTTATCGCCTTCGTCGTTGCAGCGGCGTCTGCAGGCATCCCGTCACAGGTTTCTGCAGCGCCTCGCATCCCGCGCGCGCTGACGGCTGCTCGCACAGTCATTTCACAGGTTAACCCGGGGCAATCGAAGACCATCTCCGTGGCCATGCCATGGCGCGCGAACATGATCGGCGTTTCGTTCCTCGATGCATCCAATTCACAGCGGGGAGTGGCCTTCGACGCGCGCGCTCACACCGCAGCCGGCTGGAGCTTGTGGGAAGAGCTCGGCCCGGACGACAACGGGACGACCGGGGTAGAGACGCAACACGCGACCAAGCGCGTAACGACGGAAGCTCTTTGGGTCGGGACCGCTGACCAGGTTCAGGTCCGTGTTTCGGTCGGCGCGACGACACGGGCGATCCACGACGTCCGTGTCCACTTGATCAACACGCTGGGCGACGCCCAGCAGGAGAACCTCTTCATGCGCGCGGTCCACGCACTGGGGCGCTTCCTAACCTCGACCCCCGCTCCGCAGGCCACGCCGGCAGAAGCAGCCACGACGCAGCCGGCGATCATCTGGCGCGCGCAATGGGGTGCGAATCCCGCTTACCTCAACCTTCCCTGTCCCGGGAACGCGCCCGACTTGAAGATGGCCTTCGTCCATCACACCGATACAACGAACAGCTACACGAAGAGCCAGTCGGCGGGGATCGTCCGAGGGATCTATATGTACCACACGAACACAAGGGGCTATTGCGATATCGCGTACAACTTCTTGATCGATAAGTACGGCCAGATCTTCGAGGGTCGGAGCGGCGGTGTCACGAACGATGTGATCGGTGCGCACACAGGGGGCTACAACTACGGATCCGTTGGTGTGGCGCTTCTGGGTAACTACAGCACTGCGAAGCCGACCTCGGCGATCCTGAGCTCGCTACAGAACCTGCTCGCCTGGCGTCTGGACATTGCGCACGTGCCGCCTACCGGCGTCGTGTACATGACAGCGGGCACCGGCAACGATCACACTCCTGCCGGAACGGTGGTCAAATTCAATCGGATCGCCGGTCATCGAGATGCGTCCTACACGTCCTGCCCTGGGAGCAACATCTACCCGATCCTGTCGACGATCCGAAGCAAAGTGAGCGCGATCGGGCAGCCGAAGATCTACCTCCCGAGCCAGTCGACGGCCACTGTCCGCCCCGACGGCGACACAGCGAACGAGGCGATCACGATCTCTGCCTCGTTCGGCGAGTCGGTCCGCTGGACGCTGACGTTCATAGATGCCACTGGCGCGCCGTGGAGAACGTTCACCGGAACCGGGACGGCTGTGTCGCAGCCGTGGGGCGCGTCGACCGCGAGCGGCGCTCTCGTTCCGACGGGGGCCTACACATGGCAGCTGACTGCCATCGATTCGATCGGGCATAGCGCGACTCCTGTGTCCGGCGTGCTGAACGTCGTGACGGCGCACCCGGATGGAGCGTTGCTGTCCGACTCCGGCGGAAAGTATGTCGTGAGTGGGGGAGCGGTCCACGCGGTCGGACCTGTCGAATCGACCTCGACCTTCGGAACGCTCCCGGCCGTCGCAACCGGACCGTCGGAGCGCACGCGTTACGCATCTGGAAGCGCCTACGCGCTCCGTCCCGGGACCCTGCTTGTCGGGCCGGATGGAAGCGACTACATGTGGTCCGGGCAGCTTCGACGCTTTGCGCCCACTTCGACCTTCGCCACGCTCGGGTACACGAAGGCGATCTCCGTTACGCAGTCCTACCTTTCTTCGCTCACGAGCGGTCCCGACATCACTGACGCGGCACGGCACCCGGGGGGCGGGATCGTGAAGAGCTCCGACGGTTCCTTGTGGGTCATCGGAGATTCGGCTCGACGCCCGATCAGTTCGCTCGCCGCTGCCTCTTGGTTCCGGCCCGAAGAGATCGTTCCGGCATCGGCGGGTGACCTTGCGCTACCCACTGGATCGCAGTATCCGATCCGTAACGGCTCGCTCGTCGCAGCGACCGATGGCGGGGCTTCGTGGCTCATCGAAGGTGGCGAAAAGCATCGCTTCGTAAGCACGACGTTGTTCGGCGGCGTGGGGTTCACGTCGGCGATGCTCATCAAAGCCAGCAGCACCGATCTATCCGCGCTGCCGACGGGTCCGGCCTACGGCTCCACCTGGGAATCGCTCACGGGAGATTGGAACGGGAACAAGACCAGCACGGTCGGAGCGTTCTCCTCGGGACAGTGGTACCTGCGCGCATCGAACACCAGTGGCGGCCCCGACCTTTCCTTCGCCTTCGGGAACCCGACGGACATCCCGATCGTCGGGGATTGGAACGGAGACGGCACGGTCACTCCAGGTGTCGTGCGCGGCAATCACGTCTATCTTCGGAACTCCAACACCAGCGGCACCGCCGATATAACTTTCCAGTACGGCAACTCGACGGACAAGTTCATCGTCGGCGACTGGGATGGCAACGGCACCGATACCCTCGGTGTCGTGCGCGGCAATCACGTCTATCTTCGGAACTCCAACACCAGCGGCACCGCCGATATAACTTTCCAGTACGGCAACTCGACGGACAAGTTCATCGTCGGCGACTGGGATGGCAACGGCACCGATACCCTCGGTGTCGTGCGCGGGACCACATTCTACCTTCGCGACTCGAATACGGGCGGCGTCGCCGATCTAACCTTCGAGTTCTCGCCTTAGCTCGCCGGTGGCCGATGCTAGGCTGAGGCTCATGCAGCCTCGGACTACCATCTACCTCGATTACGCCGCGACCTCCCCGCTCTGGCCGGAAGCGCGCGCGGCGATGGCACCGTACCTCGACGATCGCTACGCCAATGCGTCGTCGCTCTACGCGGCCGCGCGCGAGGCTCGCAAGGCGATCGAGGAAGCTCGCGAAGTGCTCGCTGCGGCCGTCGGTGCGCGGCCGGAAGAAGTGATCTTCACCTCGGGCGGAACCGAGGCAGACAACATCGCCTTGCAAGGCACTGCATTCCGCGCGCGCAACGAAGGCCGCGACGGGATCGTCGTGAGCGCGATCGAGCACCATGCGGTTCTCGACACGGCGAGATGGCTCGGCCGGAACGGCTTCCGAGTGACCGAGGTCGGCGTCGACTCGAACGGCGTCATCGACGAATCCGCCCTCGAACGTGCGGTCGACCGCAAGACCGGGGTTGTCAGCGTGATGACCGCGAACAACGAGGTCGGTACCGTCCAGCCGGTCGCCCGTTGTGCCGACGTTGCCCGAGCGGCCGGCGCGCGCTTCCACACCGACGCCGTCCAGGCTCTCCCATGGATCCCGGTCGACGCGGCCGGCGCGGACTTGACCGCACTGGCAGCGCACAAAGTCGGCGGTCCGAAGGGCGGTGGAGCGCTGATCATCCGGCGGGGCGTCGGCGTCGAGCCGCTCGTCCACGGCGGGGGACAGGAGCGCGGCCTGCGGTCCGGCACGTACAACGTTGCAGGGATCGTCGGCTTCGGCGCTGCGGTGCAAGCGACGCTCGCTGCGCGCGAGCAGCTTGTCCCTCGTGTGCGCGCGCTGCGCGACCGGCTCCAGGAAGCGCTCGTCCAGAAGATCTCGGGGATCATGGTGAACGGTGCCGGCGCCGAGCGCCTAGCGAACAACTGCAACGTTTGCATCCAGGGCATCGAGTCGGAACCGCTGCTCCTCCTCCTGGATGCGGCAGGCATCGCGGCGTCGAGTGGATCGGCGTGTCAGAGCGGCGCGGCCGAAGCGAGCCACGTCCTGACGGCGATGGGTGTGCCCAGCGATCTCGCGATGGGGGCGTTGCGCTTGACGCTCGGGCGCGACACGACGACCGACGACGTCGATTCCGCTGTCGAGCACATCGTCGCCGGCGTGAAGAGGTTGCGGGGATGAGAGTTCTGGCTGCGATGTCCGGTGGCGTCGATTCGAGCGTCGCCGCCGCGCTGCTCGTTCGGGATGGGCACGACGTCACGGGGGTCCATCTTCGCCTTACCGATCAAGCAACCCCGTACGAGGGAGAGCGCGCGCACGGCTGCTGCGGCATCGCCGACGCTGACGACGCTCGCCGGGTCGCTCAGGTGCTCGACATCCCCTTCTACGTGTGGAACTTCAAGGGCGCGTTCGGGCGCGGCGTGGTCGACGATTTCGTCTCTGAGTACGCGCGCGGACGCACACCGAACCCTTGCGTCCGTTGCAACGAGACGGTGAAGTTCGGCGCCCTCCGCGAACGCGCCGCATCGCTGGGCTTCGACGCGCTGGCGACCGGCCACTACGCGCGCGCCGAGCATGACGGCGATCGGTGGCGCCTCTACCGAAGCGCCGACCGGAACAAGGACCAGTCCTACGTGCTTGCACGGCTCGGCCAGAAGGAGCTTGCGCGCGCGCGCTTCCCAGTCGGCGGACAGACCAAAGACGAGACTCGGCAGATCGCGCGCGATCTGAGTCTTCGCACGGCCGACAAGCCCGACTCCTATGAGATCTGTTTCGTCCAAGACGGCGACGCCGGTGGTTTCGTCGAGCGCTCGGTCGGC